>BFBZ01000062.1_pt8 | contig 87348 bp, 81 predicted proteins | sample 1888401 | NCBI WGS metagenome assembly BFBZ01 (sample SAMD00112614, study PRJDB3348) | symbiont metagenome | host: Chara braunii
TGCAGTAGAGGTCGACCATCGCCCGGCCCATGGCAAGCAGCGAGCGCACATCGGGCAGGTTCTCCAGCCGACACATCGTCGACTGCGAGGCCAGATCCCGACCCGAAGGGGGTGTATCCTGGGCCATCTTGAAGATCGGATCGGAGCGCAACCGGCTGGCATCATTGCCATCCTCATAACCGGCGGCAATCATCTTCATGCGGAAGCCGATCATATCGGCCAGGCTGTGGACGACCTGGTCCGGGCAGCGCGGATCATCGATGCAGCGCGCCAGGCGCTCCGCCACCCGCAGCCGTTTCTCCACCTCGGCCAGAGCCAGAACGCCACTGTTGGACGACAGCATGCCGCCGTCGAAACGGGCSACGACGGACTTGCCTCCGACAGATGACAAACCGCTCAGCGGTAGCGTAGMATTGTCCATGGCGGGTGTGGTCTCCGGAAATGAATAGGATTGGCGTAAGCAACCAAATCCTACGTCATTTCAACGGCTTGCACCACATCCGCCAACCCACCGTGAATTTTTCGGGCTAGTCGACTCGATCTAAGTTGAAGGGCACGAGTCCTTGCTGCAATAGTGAGTTGCGAAATTCCCGTCGATCTGGATCCGAGGGAACTCGTCGCAATAGTGTAATCGAAGAACGCTAGCGCTCGGTTTCTGCTTGTGTAAGGTGTTGCAGAGTCGTCCTTCGGGGTCACCCGGGGGTGCGGTAGCCGTTGGTGCGTACTGCCTGCGGCTTCTCGGAGAGATGAGCCGCAAGACCGGTGCCGGGTTCCATTTCATCCGGGCCAATCTTGCTGATCAGGACGCGGTGAGGACCTGCTTCGCCGATCACCGTTTCGACCGGGTGATCCATCTCGCGGCGCARGCTGGCGTACGCTACAGCCTCGAAAATCCGCAYGCTTATGTGGAGAGCAACATCGTCGCCTACACCAACATCCTYGAGGCCTGCCGCCATGGCGGCGTCGCGCATCTGACCTATGCCAGCACGTCCAGTGTCTATGGCGCCAACACCAACATGCCGYTTTCCGAGCATCGACCGGCCGACCATCCTTTGCAGTTCTATGCCGCATCCAAGCGCGCCAACGAGCTGATGGCGCACAGCTACAGCCATCTGTTCCGTCTGCCGACGACCCGCATGCCGATCATAGAATTTACCGGTCGGTGGTTGAATGAAAACGTCAGCTCAGGGCCCAGAAGATGAGCGGCTCTTCGTATCGCGCCATCTTACGCTCCTCCTCTATCATCGGCGGGGCGCAAATAATCAACATTGCCGCGAGCTTTGTGAAACTGAAGGCGGCTGCTGTGTTGCTGGGGCCTGCGGGACTGGGACTCGCCGGGCTCTATGCGAACCTCATCCAGACCGCTGCTGCCATCGCCTCACTTGGCATCGGAACGGTGGGAACGCGGCAGATTGCGGTGGCCCATGCCGAGGGCGGCGAAATAGCAGTCGGCCGGACGCGCCGTACCTTATTCTGGGGCACGTTACTGCTCGCCATCATCGGTGCTCTCCTATTCTGGTTATCGAGCGGCTGGGTTGCCCGAGTGGTGCTCGCGGACGAGACCCACGCCGGCGATGTCGCCTGGCTTGCGATCGGGATCGCATTCACCGTGGTGGCCGGGTCGCAGGGCGCGCTGCTAACGGGCCTGCGCCGCGTCGGCGATCTGGCGCGGATCAATATCGGCGCGGGTGTGGCCGGCACGGCCCTAGGGGTGCTCGCGATCTGGCTCTGGGGAGTTCAAGGTATCATGGTCATGGTGCTGACCGCGCCATTGGTCACGGTCCTGCTCGGCCAGCTCTACGTCACCCGCCTTGGTCCGCCAGCCGGTCCTCCCGTCCAGTTCCCCGAGATGGCACGGGAATGGGGGGTGATGGTAAAACTTGGCGCGGCTTTTATGCTGAGCGGCGTTGTCACCGTGTTAGGCAACCTTGTTGCCCGCGCGTTGGTGCAGCGGGAACTCGGCCCCGAAGCTCTCGGCCATTTTCAGGCTTCGTGGGCGATAGGCATGACCTATCTCGGCTTTATCTTAGGGGCGATGGGGACGGATTACTATCCGCGTCTCGCCGCCGTCATCGATGATCGCGCCGCCGTGACGCGGCTCGTCAACGAGCAGACGGAAGTGGGACTACTCCTGTGTGGGCCCGTGCTGCTCGCGACGCTTGGCTTCGCGCCGTGGGTCATACGCCTGCTCTATTCCGAGCAATTCAGCCCCGCGGTCGAGATCCTAAGCTGGCAGCTTTTGGGCGACATCCTCAAGGTCATGAGCTGGCCGCTTGGATTCCTGGTGCTGGCCGCGGGTGCCGGCAAGAGCTTTATCCTAATGGAATCACTCGCCATGGGAGTCTTTGTGCTCGGCGTTCTGTTCGGTCTACCGCTAATTGGTGTAAAGGCGACAGGCGTGGCCTTTCTAGCGATGTACATCGCCTATCTGCCGCTGGCCTGGTGGTTCGGCGTGCGGCGGATCGGCTTTCGCTGGAGCCGCGCGGTCTTGACCCAGGCGGCGGTTCTGATCGTTGCATCCTTGGTGGTGGACGTCGCCAGCCGCTGGTCCAATCCTTTGGGGGCTGGAGTGGGTGTCGTAGCGGCCATCGGAATGAGTTTTTCAGCCTTGTTGTATTTGTCAGCAAGAGTCGAAGCGAGTGGCAAACTCGGGTGGATTGCGGTCGTTGGGAATTGGGTGAGGCGATGGGTGAGTCAGAGGATATGACGTTTSAGTGCGTCAAAGGGCCAAACCTGGTCCTGCGGCTGATCGAGCCGGAGGACGCGGGATATGTGCACGGGCTGCGAACCGATCCMGCCTACAACCGACACCTTTCCGAGGTGCACGGCACTGCCGAAGACCAGCGGCGCTGGATCGAGGCCTACAAGGACCGCGAGGCGGCCGGCAGCGAATATTACTATGTGATTGAGCGACGCAACGGCACGCGTTGCGGCCTGGTTCGGCTCTATAATATCGGCGCGGRCTATTTTACCTGGGGCAGTTGGATCCTCGACCACAATAAGCCGCCGAAGGCCGCGCTGGAAAGCGCGGTTCTGTCATTCGGCGTGGGGTTCGACCTGCTCGGCATGACGCATGCGATCGTCGACGTGCGCCGGGCCAACACCCATGCCGAGGCCTTCTATCGCCGTTTCGGCATGATCGAGACCGACTCCGATAGCCAAGACATCTTCTTCACCTATCCGCGCGAGACCTTCCTTCGCGACCGCGCAGCGCATCTTGCAGTTTTGACCGGAGCAGCCCGATGAGCAGCATGGCCAGGGGGGGCGTCCGCATGATCGACCTACCGCAAATCCATGATCCACGCGGTGACCTGACCTTCGTCGAAGGCGGCAATCACATTCCTTTCGACATCGCGCGTGTCTATTACGTCTACAACGTGCCGGTGGATTCCGAACGCGGCGGCCATGCCCACAGGGAGCTGGAGCAGGTCGTCTTCGCTCTGTCTGGCAGTTTCCGCATGAAGATCGACGACGGCACCACCAAATCCGAATACTGGCTGCGCGATCCGCGTAAGGGGCTCTATATCAGCCGGCTCGTCTGGCGCGAGATGGATGCTTTCAGTCAAGGGGCGGTTTGCATGGTTCTCGCGTCACGCCGATATGACGAAGTGGATTACTACCGAAATTACGACGATTTCCTTGCGGCGGCCCGGAGGTTCTCGACGTGATCCCCTTCCTTGACCTGCGCGCCTCATATCTTGAGATCAAGCCCGAAATCGACGCGGCTGTCGCCAGAGTGCTCGACAGCGGCTGGTATATCCTCGGCCCGGAAGTCGAGGCCTTCGAAGCCGAATGGGCGGCTTTCTGCGGGGGGAAGCACGCGGTGGGGGTAGCCAACGGCCTCGACGCGCTCATCCTCTCGCTGCGGGCCTTGGACCTGGGGCCAGGGGATGAGGTTATCGTGCCGTCGAATACCTACATAGCCACCTGGCTTGCGGTTTCGGCGGTGGGGGCGCGGGTCGTCCCGGTCGAGCCTGATCCTGCCACCCACAACATCGACCCGGCTCGGATCGCCGACGCGATCACCCCTGCGACGAAGGTGATCCTGCCGGTTCATCTCTATGGCCAGCCCGCTGATCTGGATCAGATCCTGATGCTAGCCCGCGGGCGTGGGATACTCGTGGTCGAGGATGCCGCCCAGGCCCACGGCGCGCGCTGCCGAGGCCGTCGCATCGGTGCGCATGGCGATCTGGTCTGCTGGAGCTTCTATCCAGGCAAGAACCTCGGCGCGCTCGGCGATGGCGGGGCGGTGACCACGAACCGCGCCGAGCTGGCCAATCGGCTGCGCGCCCTTCGCAATTACGGCAGCCGGCAGAAATACGTGAACGACGAGCAGGGAATGAATTCCCGTCTCGATCCGATCCAGGCGGCGGTCTTGCGAGTGAAACTTGCCCGGCTCGAGGCGTGGACCGAACGCCGCCGCGCTATCGCCGCGATCTATACGCAGGGGCTGAGGGGCAGCGGGCTGACCCTGCCGAAAGTGCCCGATTGGGCCGATCCGGTCTGGCATCTTTACGTGGTGCGCAGCACCGAGCGCAGTGTGCTGCAGAAGCGGCTCTCGGACGCCGGGATCGGCACGCTGATCCATTACCCGATCCCGCCGCACATGCAGACGGCCTATGCCGGCCTGGGCCTGGCTCCCGAGGCCCTGCCGCTGGCCCGGCAGTTGGCGGACGAAGTGCTGAGCCTGCCCATGGGGCCACATCTGGCGCCAGAGGATGCCGTCCGCGTGGTGGAGGCGCTGTCGTGAGAGCCTACGATCTCCCCCCTCCGAAATTCCGGTGGGCCCCATTCTCCAGTCGCCGATCGACAAGCGGTTGCGACGGAGTCGTCGAAATGATTAAAGTGACTAATGGCGTAAGGTATGATTGGATTTTTATGAAATGAACGATCAGCAGCCTCTCGTCACAGTAATCATTCCATCCTTTAATCATGCCGAATACATCCCTAACGCCATAGAATCCGTTCTATCACAAACTTACAAGCATATCGAGTTGATAGTCATTGATGACGGGTCATCGGATAACAGTCATGAAGTAATTCGAAAATATGAGAATGACGATAGGGTGATATCGATCCTAAATTGCACTAATTCTGGTCAGGGAGCGGTACTCAATAAGGCAATCGATGTCAGTCGTGGGTCTTACATTTGTATCCTTCCTTCCGATGATTGGTTTCTTCCGCATAAGATTGAAAGTCAGGTCCGAAAGTTTCTTGCCTCTGCTCCCAATGTGGGGATCGTATACGCTAGGGGCCAAAGGTATTTTACAGATAATGGAAAAACGCTAGACGTCGAACTTCCTGTATTCGAGGGCTATATAGCCGCCGAACTGCTAATTCACGGCAATTTCATTTATCCTGCCACTCCAATGTTTAGGCGTGAGTGCTTCAGTTCATATCGTTTTGATGAGTCTTTCGTGGCTGAAGGGGAAGCGATATTTGTTAAGATTGCTTTGTCTTATGAGGCAGTTTATTTGGATGAAGTGGTTGCGGTGATGAGGGATCATACTCGAAATACAGGAAAGGATGTTCGATTAATGTACAAGGATAATATCAGATGGTTAGAAATGTTTTTCAGAAATGATTTAGTACCAGAACATATTCATTCGCTTAAGGGATATGTAATAGGCAGGAATTTCCGTTTATTCGGTTTGGATCATATTATGACTATCAAGGATTATTCGGCTGGTAGGCATTGCTTATTTCAGGCGATACGGAATTATCCGATTTTTGTTCTGGACTGGAAGGTGGTTGCAGGTATCGCAATTTCAATATTCGCACCGGTTCTACAAAAGGTAACCCGTCGAACGGATTCGCTGGGCAACACCGGTCGGTAATTTGTGCCCGATTGTACACTAAGAGCAATGGATGTGTCGGCCGTGAGGCGTTTGGTTTCGAGCGTTTAGGAATGTATAGGATATGCGGCGCGAGAGGAATTACGTCGTGGGTCATTTACTAGGCCGCTTCGTCAGAGGCGTGACCACCCTAGCAGCCGCAATTCGCACTGTTAGGTACAAGATATATATGAAGCTAGCCTATCCTTCGGTCGGGTGGGGTTCTGCAGTCACTTTCGGCCGAAATATTACGGTGAGGGCGACGGATGGTGGGCGGATTTGGTTTGAGGGTGACACGCATATCTCAGCCGGTAGTGAAATCGTGGCGCAGGGTGGCCAAATATCGATTGGCCGAGGTGTTTTCATAGGTCGCGGCTGCACCATTGTTGCATTGAATAGAATTGACATAGGTGCGGAATGTCAGATTGCCGAGTATGTGACCATACGCGATCAGGACCACAATTGGGGTGGCGCGCAAGGCGGAAAAGCAAGCGGCTTTGCGGTGTCTCCAATTGATATTGGCTGTGACGTGTGGATCGGTGCCAAGGCGACTGTTCTTCGTGGATCTGTAATAGGGGCTCACACTGTAATCGGCGCTCACACAGTGGTCAGGAGCCATATACCTGACGGGGTTGTGGCGGTGGGCGTGCCAGCGAAAGTGATCTCGGCGACCAGGTCGCTTACTTCGATTGTTGAGCGGTAGGGGGTAGATCAGTGGGTTTGGGTCCAGTTGAAGTTGCCGTGCTTGGCCGCATACTTGAGCCTAACATGAGGATTCTTACGATTGGTCGGCTTAATTTTAGAGACCGTAACTACAGTGACATTCTTGCGGTTGAGGAGAATAACTACTTTGACACAAGGCGGGAGATACTTCCGCCCGGCTCATTTGTAGATGCGATCGACGGCTCTTCCTACGAGGGTGCGAAAATCGTGCATGACATGAATATGCCAATGGCTCCAATGGACCCGGAGTCCAGGTATGATCTTGTAATAGATGGCGGCTCATTGGAGCATTTTTACAACGTCCCCCAAGCTTTGAACAATTATCATAATCTTGTCAGCGTCGGTGGCTATTTGTACATTATAACGAACGCGAGCAATCATTTTGGTCATGGTTTGTACCAATTTTCCTCAGAGTTATTTTACAGGGTCTTCAATCAAGCTGCAGGGTACGAGGTGATTGAATGCTATCTTGAAGAGCATCAGTTTTTGGATGCGCGTATCGGTGCCAAGCGGCGGTTCTTCCTCGCGCCCGACCCGCAAGTGAAAGGTAAACGAACTCAGTTTACTAGTAGTAGGCCTGTGTTGCTGCATTTTCTGGCCCGGAAGGTATCAGAGGGATCTCTTCCGGTCACGGTCGTGCAGTCGGACTATGCGGCAATATGGAGCCGCGCCGAGCCAAAGACTGGTAATGTGAAACCGGGCTGGAAAAAGCGTGCGCTTAGGTTGTTCAGTATTGTGCCATTCTGGTGGATTCCGTTTAATTATATATTTCTATATCGCCGATATAAACTAGGAAATAACTCTGAGTTTAAAAGCATAGACAAAGTTTAACGACAGTTCACCTTAGGTAGCTCTGCCTAGAAGGTCCCTGATGTGAGTACGAATAGTCGGATAGCAATTGTTCTTCCGAACCTGCAGGGAGGCGGCGCGGAGCGAATTCATATTTTGCTTGCCAAGGAGTTTATGGAACGGGGCTATCGCACTGAGTTTGTCTTGATGCGCGCGGAGGGGGAGCTTTTATCGGAAGTGCCAACTGGTGCCACAATCGTCGATCTGAAGGCCTCTCGTTTTCGCCATGGGTTTCTGCCGCTAGTACGATATTTGCAAACGGAAAGGCCCCGCGGAATTGTCGCTGCCATGTGGCCCCTGACGGGCATGGCAGCGCTGGCCGCGCGGCTTGCGGGCTTGTCATCATCGCTTGTGCTGGGCGAGCACGTCAATCTCACGCAGGAGAAGACGCTCGGCAATTTGAGTGACCTCGTGCATAGGCGCCTTGGGCGTTTCATCTACGGAAGGCGCTCGGAAGTCGTAGCCGTGTCCAAAGGTGTGCGTGACGATCTGGCCGACCGGATCGGGATGGAACGAAACAAAGTAAAAGTGATCTACAATCCAGTCGCGAGCCAGCTCGGTAAGTATCCAGCCGATGTGGCGATCGTGAATCGATGGAAATCGGGCCGCCGCGCGATCATAGCCATTGGGTCATTCAAGACGCAGAAGGATTATCCCAACCTGCTGCAATCCCTCCATCGCTTGCAAGARACACGGGATGCGCGCCTTCTGATCCTCGGTGAGGGAAGTTTGCGCGGCGAACTTGAACRTCTTGTCTCATCGCTTGGCCTTCAGGACAGCGTGCTGATGCCAGGCTTTGTGCCCGATCCATACCCCTACCTGGCACATGCCGATCTTTTCGTCCTTTCCTCCGCCTGGGAGGGGTTGCCCGGCGTGCTGATCGAAGCCCTCGTTGCCGGTGTGCCTGTGGTTTCCACAGACTGCCCTTCTGGCCCCGCGGAAATCTTGGAGAACGGCACRTACGGACGCCTGGTGCCGGTGGGCGATYCCGAGGCGCTTGCCGCCGCCATGGCAGAGGCGCTCGATGTGCAGCACGACCGAGACATGCTGCGCCGGCGTGGCAACGAGTTTTCAGTTGAGCGGGCCGCCGACCAATATCTTGCCCTGCTCGATCCCGACGGCAAAATGCTGGCTTGCACGTGAGCGGTATCCTCTACATCTCGTATGACGGTATGCTCGAGCCGCTCGGACAGAGCCAGGTTCTCGCCTATCTTGAACGGCTGGCGTCCGATTTTACGGTCCATCTGGTCAGTTTCGAGAAGGCCGAGGATTGGAACAAGATGCATTTGCGCTCGCTGGTTTCGGCGCGCATGCGGACAGCCGGTATTTCCTGGCATCCGCTGCGCTATCACAAGGCTCCTTCCGCCTTGGCGACCGCCTATGACATCGCGCAAGGTATACGCGTCAGCACTGCATTGGTTCGACGCCACCGCTTGACCGTGATCCATGCGCGGTCTTATGTACCGTCAGTAATGGCGCTGGCCGAGGTGGTTGTTGCCGATCACGCCGATGTGCCACGTCTCATGTCGCGAATGCATGCGGGCTTGGTGCTGATCAAGCCGGTCTATCCCAAGACAGCCAGTGCTCCCACCAAGCTTGGCGAATTTTCGGATGCGGCGTCCCTTGCCTGGTAAATTCCGGGGTTGGAGACATGGCTCCGATCATCGCCGACAACAACGTCGGCGTGGTCATGAGGGAGTTTTCAGAGGAGGCTCGCGCCGGGGCGGTCCGAAGCTTGCTTGATCTGATAGAGGAACCGGATCTGGCCATGCGCTGCGCCTCAGCCGCTCGGAGGCATTTCTCGTTGGATGAAGGTGTTCGCGCTTATGCTGCTCTATACGAGCGACTCCTACGGGCATCGGGCCCCATTGGCACAATGGATCGCGAACAGGCAGGATTGTGACTTTGCGGTTTTTTGAACATGAACCGTATCGGAATGATGTAAGGATCAAGCTTTGATAAAGGCACTTGTTCTGACGAAATACGGTGATCTTGCTGCCAGTACACGGCAGAGATTTTCTCTATACGAAAAAGTCTTGAACAAATCCGGAATACATCTGGAGTATCTTCCTCTTTTGTCAAACAACTATGTGAAGTCGATTTCATCTGGAGGAAAAATATATTATACAGAGATACTTATATCATACTGCAAACGTCTTGGCGCAATCCTTAAAAGTAATAAGTACGACATAATATGGGTTCATTGCGAGTTATTTCCTTATATCCCTGGAATATTTGAAAGAGTTATAAATATACACAAAAGGCCGATATTCTATGACTACGATGACGCGATATTCCACATGTATGACAAATCCAGGAGTCGCGCAATCAGATTCTTTTTGGCCCGCAAGCTGGAACCTCTTATGAAGAGTGCTGCAGCCTGCCTGTGTGGGAATGAATATCTTCAGCGCTATGCGAGTGCATTTTGTAAAAAGAGCTATATAGTACCAACTGTCGTCGATACYGATAAGCTAATTCCCATGACGAAAGCCGATAGAGAGAATTTGACMATTGGCTGGATCGGTACTCCGTCAACATGGAAATATGTTGAGCCGCTGTTGCCGGAGTTAAAACGCCTGAGTTCCGACAGGGTTCATATCAGCGTTATCGGATCGGGACAAGGGCAKTCGAATGGAWTTGATTTCAAAGACTGGTCTTATGATAAGGAAGTTAGCGATCTACAAGAAATGGATATTGGAATCATGCCTCTTCCTGATGAGCCTTGGGCRAAAGGAAAGTGCGGATACAAGATAATACAGTACATGGCATGCGGGAAAGCGGTGGTTGCGTCSCCTGTTGGTGTTAACGCCAAGATTGTCAAGGATGGTTTCACAGGACTTCTTGCGRACAACAGTGAAGATTGGAGAATTGCACTCGAAAGACTTATTTYCTCTCGTGAGCTWAGGTTGGAKCTGGGGACTCATGGACGCGCGCACGTGGTCAATGACTACTCGCTTAATAGATGGGGCCCCGAAGTGGTTCACATCCTGAGCGGCCTCTGATCAGTTACGAGTCTGATTGGASGCGAGTCGGCGGAGCCCGTTTTGACAAGATAGCGTACTGCCAATTTCAATTAGATGGGCTAGAGGGGCATTGAATGTGCGGAATTGCGGGACTTTGGAACGCTGACGGCGGCGAGAGAAAATCTTTAGAGCTAGACGCTCGATCGATGGCTTCGGCGTTGTCCCATCGCGGTCCTGACAGTAGCGGCGTTTGGGTCGATCAGGGCGCTGGCGTTGGCGTGGCGCACCGGCGGCTCGCTATTGTCGATCTTTCGCCGGCTGGGCACCAGCCCATGGTTTCCCGCTGTGGGCGTTTCGTCCTCGTCTACAATGGCGAAATCTACAACCACCTAGCCATGCGCCGCGAAATCAACAGCTCAAACGCCGGCAATGCGTGGCATGGCCATTCGGACACCGAGACGTTGCTCGCTGGCATCGCCCTGTGGGGGCTGTCCGAAACGTTGCGCAGATCCGTGGGTATGTTCGCTCTTGCCTTATGGGATCGCCACGAAAGGGTTTTGCACCTAGCTCGTGACCGGATGGGGGAAAAGCCGATCTACTACGGATGGATCGGGCGGCTTTTCGCGTTTGGCTCCGAACTTAAGGCATTGCGCGCCCTTCCAAATTTCGAAAACCAGGTGGACCGCGATGCGCTCGCATTGTTCACCCAGTCTTGCGTAGTACCCGCGCCGTATTCGATCTACAAGGACGTCTTTAAGCTGGYGCCAGGCACAATTCTGACGCTGRGTTTAGCAGAGTTGCAGAGGCGGGTTCTGCCAGAACCGAAGCCCTTCTGGTCCGTTGCCAAAATGGCTTTGAACGGTTTGGCTGACCCCATTGGAGGAGAGACAGAGGCCATCGCGCGTCTTGAGCAACTGCTGAAAGAGGCGGTTGCGGGCCAAATGGTCGCTGACGTGCCTCTCGGTGCATTCCTTTCCGGTGGGGTGGATTCCTCAACGATCGTTGCCCTCATGCAATCCCAGTCGCCTCGCCGGGTTCAGACTTTCACGGTTGGCTTCGACGAGGCCGGCTTTGACGAGGCCCCCTATGCTGCGGCTGTGGCCCGGCACCTTGGTACAGATCACCACGAGTTGCGCGTGTCGGCTGGCGACGCGCGGCACGTGATCGAAAAATTGCCTGCAATCTACGACGAACCTTTTGCGGATAGTTCGCAAATACCGACATTTCTTATCTGCGCGGCCGCACGCAAGAATGTGACCGTCGCGCTCTCTGGGGACGGTGGCGATGAATTGTTTGGAGGCTACAATCGCTATTTTTGGGGCAGGCGGATCTGGAACCGGCTTGCCTGGATGCCGATGCCGGTCCGAAAGGCAATCGGAACTGCACTGCTGGCTGTGTCGCGTGACCGCTGGGATGCGTTGGGACGTATAGCCCGGGGTGTATCTCAGCCCGGCGATAAGGCGCACAAGTTGGGCCGACGGCTACAGGATGTCGTCGACATGGACGGACTGTACCGCAGCCTCGTCACCGAGTGGCCGCGCGACAGCGGCATCGTCAAGCAGAGCAAAAGCCTGACAACTCTTTTGGATAACAGGGATACGACAAGCAATATCACCGCAGCCGAGCATCGGATGATGCTCTGGGACATGCTGACATATCTGCCAGACGACATATTGAGTAAGGTCGATAGGGCGGGGATGAGCGTATCACTGGAGACGCGCATGCCGCTGTTGGATCACCGTGTTGTCGAACTCGCGTGGCGGATGCCGCTGGGGATGAAAATTCGCGCGGGCCAAGGGAAATGGGCCTTGCGGCAGGTGCTGTATAGATATGTCCCTCAAGCTCTTATCGAACGACCCAAGGCTGGCTTTGCCATTCCTGTCGGCATGTGGCTGCGGGGGCCGCTGCGGGACTGGGCAGAGTCCTTCCTGGATGAGCGTCTCCTTCATACCCAAGGGTACTTCGACCCCGACCTCGTGCAGAGAAAATGGCAAGAACATTTATCGGCTAGGCACGACTGGACCACGCAACTCTGGCCCGTACTGATGTTTCAAAGCTGGCTTGCCCAAGCCGGTTCGAAGCAGGCTGTTGCTATTCCGGCTTAGCTTGGCATGATTCCTTACTGGATAATCTTTGGTATCCCGGCCGTAGGAACCCTGTTCGAGCGGCCTGGTGAGAAACTGACTCGTCGTGGAGAGAAGTACTTATTTGYCATTAGTATAGTATTGGCGGCCGCGCTTATAGGGATGCGCTACAAGGTCGGCGCCGACTGGCCGACTTATGCCGATTACCTAGTAAGGGCCGGATTAATGGAATGGGCCGAAATACCGGGCTCAAGCGACCCTGGGTATATTTTTCTAAATTGGGAGGTGGCGCGGTGGGGTTTCCATGTTTGGCTCGTCAATTTCGTCTGTGCGATACTTTTTGCATCTGGGCTGTGGGCATTTGCGCTCGCGCAACCCAGGCCGTGGTTGGCATTTGTTATCGCAGTCCCTTATCTGGTTATCGTCGTGGCAATGGGATATACGCGGCAGGGCGTCGCTATTGGTCTTGCCATGCACGGACTCGCAGCGCTTGGAGGCCGGAATAAATCTAACCTGAAGTTCGTGCTTTGGGTTTTGCTAGCCGCGACGTTTCATAAAAGCGCTGTACTCTTGATACCGATCGCCGCAGTTGCTCAAGACCGGGGTCGGCTTTGGGCCATATGTTGGATCGGGGGCGCTGCGGTCCTGGCTTATTATGCACTGCTGCAAAGTAGTGTAGAAGACCTTAGGACAAACTATATCGGCGCACAATATGACTCTGGTGGCGCATTAATCCGTGTCGCGATGAATGCCTTTCCCGCGCTGCTGCTTCTTTACTTTAGAAACCGTTTTATCTTCCGCGTCAACGAGAAGCCGGCCTGGATAATTATAGCATTCTTGGCGTTACTTTTGCTACCGGCCCTGGTGCTCTCGCCGTCATCAACTGCAGTCGACCGACTTGGCCTTTACCTCATTCCTCTTCAGCTTCTGGTTCTTTCCCGCGTCCCGGATTCGTTTGCGAATTCTGAGCGAGAGGCCAGCGCGCTTGCTCTTGCAGTCGTGTTGTATTCCGCCTCGGTTCAATTCATATGGCTCAATTTCGGCACGCATGCCCAGTATTGGCTGCCTTATCGGTTCTATCCGTTTTAAAAGGGGCCACTGGTGATTGTCATAAAATAATTTGTGTCACAGGGCCCGGAACCTTCTGCGTTTTTTTGCGCCCGACTCACGAGGCGACACGTGATCCGATTTGTATTTCCGCAGAATTCGAATTTGCCGAGCTGCGCTTTGAATGCCGGTGGCAGCGAGAAGCCGCGTACGCATCCGACGAAGGCCGTATGATTGGCACACGCGCGTGGATGCGCCGTAAGCGTCGAGCTGAGGCCGTTCCGGGGATAGCGATCGTTTGCCCCACGGCGAGTAAATGACGTGGATATGGATGGCCCGGCGATTGACGTCGATATCGCCGAATGGTGGGTTTTTTAAACTCAGCCGTGAGCCCTGCCGATGTCTACCGAATCCCAGTTACGCGAGAAGTTGCGGAAGATCGAGGCCCTTTTCGTGGGTGCTGGAACGGCCGGCGAGCGGCTCGCGGCGGAAGCGGCGCTGGAACGTGTGCGGGAGCGTTTGACGGAACTTGGGCGGCAAGATCCCTCAATTGAGATGCAATTCTCGATGCCGGATCAATGGTCGCGCCATCTGTTTCTCGCCTTGTGCCGGCGTTATGGCATGAAGCCCTATCGCTATTATCGGCAACGGCGCAACACGGTCATGGTTCGCGCACCCAAACGATTTCTCGATCAAGTTTTGTGGCCGGAGTTCTCCGAACTTGACCAGGCCCTGCAGGCCTATCTTCATCAGGTGACGCTGCGCGTGATCCGCGATGAGGTCTTTGCCGACGCGAGCGAGGCGCAGGAGATTCCGGAGGGGCTACCACTGAACTGATCGATGCGGTCAGGCCTGAGCGCCGACAGGCAACGGTCTGTCGATCTTCTCCATCGGCGATCCAATGGTTAAGGCCTTTCAGGCCTTGAAGTTCCACGGCATGAGCTGGTCGATCTGAGAGATCGGCCAGCCTCGAGCGATGCGCTCGAGGGTCAGCTTGAGCCAAGCGTAAGGATCGACGCGGTTCATTTTCGCCGTCTGCAGCATGGTGGCAATGGTGGCCCAGGCGCGTCCACCGCCATCGCTGCCCGCGAAGAGACTATTTTTTCTTGTTATTGTTTGCGGGCGGATCGCCCGTTCGACAATGTTGGGGTCGATTTCGATGCGGCCGTCGGCAAGGAAGCGCTCGAGCGCCACACGTCTGGCAAGGGCATAGCGGATCGCTTCGGCAAGTTTCGATTTGCCGGATATCCGTGGGAGCTGCTTTTCCCACATGTCGAAGAGTTCCGCGACGACGGTCGCGGAGTTCTCCTGGCGGGCCCTGACCCGGATCTCGGGAGCCTGTCCGCGAACTTCATCCTCGATCTGCCAGAGCTTGGCCATGGAGGCTACGGTCTCGCTCGCCAGCTCCGAACTGCCATTGACATGGAGTTCGTAGAACTTGCGTCGGACGTGGGCAAAACAGGCCGCCAGTGTCACGCCGTCATTGGCGCCGGCCGACTGGGCCAGTCGATTGTAGGCGGCATAGCCGTCGACTTGCAGAATGCCGCGATACCCCTCGATATGGCGCGCGACACACTCGCCGCCGCGACTGTCTTCGAAGCGGTAGGCGACCATTGGCGGCGAGGTCCCGCCAAAGGGATTGTCGCGCGTAAGTCCACATGCGCCCGGGTCGTGCGCTTGCTCTTCGCCAGGATTGGATGGTGGTGTCATCGCCATGAAGGCGCTCGGCCGCGCGCATATGGCGCGGCATGACGACGAAGGTTCCGTGGCCGACCTGATCGGCCAGCGTCGACAGCGGCAGGTCGATCCCCTCGGCCTTGAAGCGCATGCTCTGTCGGTTGAGTGGAGTGTGATACCGAACTTGTCGAACAGGATCGTCGCCAGCAGCTGCGGACCGATGAAGCCGCATGGCGTGGCATGGAACGGCGCCGGCATCTGGCTGATCGCCTCGCAATCGCGGCAGGTGAACTTTTCGCGCACCGTCTCGATCAGCTTGAAGCGGCGCGGAATCTCCTCCAGCGTCTCCGTCACATCCTCACCCAGCTTCGACAGCCCCGATCCCGCCGCATGTCGATGCCGCTTGAATTTTCACCAAAAGTGCCGAAGTAAAATTCCCCAGTTTCGCCGCTCAGGCTGTCGCGAGGTCCGAAGGAAGATCTTCCGGCTTCAACGTCATGAGGCCTGTGGATCAGATTTTGCCTGCAATTTCAACATGTAAATGTTAGCCGACTCGCGTCGGCCGCCATGTTTCCTGAGGGTTGTGCCGCCGTTGAGATTGTAATGCTTCCATATACCAGGGATGGCCAGATGTAGCGGCCACGCTCAAGACGCCTTGTAAACATACATGATCCTTGCCCGTCATGCCAAATGATCTGCAGGAGATAGCCTCTTTGACGTTGCGCGGGTCCATTCCATTTGCCAAGATGGCTTACCGAAGCGGGAATCAGGGATGGGGCCATGGCGGCGCGCAACAGGATCAACTCGCCAAGTGTTGGCGAAAGCGATATTGACTATTTCAGCCAATGCAAATTCGCGCTCGAGCCGTCAGTGCATCGATTGGCGGAAATGGCTCTCGCGGCTGGGTGGAGCCGCCCCAAAGTTGGGTATGCACTAATGTTGCTGGCCATGGAAATGACCAGTTGCGAAACCGGGCGAGCATGACGCTCACGTGACTTTGCGGCCAACGGACATTTTAATTGGTCGTCCGTGAAAAGGCCTGAACACTTTGATTCCGTTTGATATTTCGTTCTAGAGCGGGCGCGGATATTGCGGAATTTAGGAGCCTACTTCCTGCATGCTCCTGAGGTCGAGTCCATCCACCTTCGAGCTTCGGTGGTCGGGTCGGCAAGGGCAAGGCCCGCAGGCCCTAACGGTCGCCACGAGACCGGTAGTTTCTCTGGGGTCAAGCGGCACGCAGAAGGGGCGGTTTCGGCTTGAATATTGAAGGCATGCTCGGCTCTGGTTGCCGAAACGGTGCGCGCAATCTGTCGCGAAGCTCGCCGTTGAGTTCCGCCGTCCGGACCTGCATGAGCATATGTGCTCCGTGGAGCGACCACCGCATCTGCTGGTTCTTGACCATCCGCTTGCCGACGAGAGAATTCACCGCCGACTCGGCAAGAGTGCTAGCGACCCGAAAGCCGGCCCGGTAGCGCCTTCCATAGTTGACGATGGCATCGCGGTTCGAACGGACATAGGTCAGGAGTTGCAAGCCGAGACTGTGCAGCCGCGCGACCGAGAACTCGCTTCTTTGCTGTGAATTCTTCAACCTGGCCAGGAAAAACTCGAGCTCGCGGATCGCACGATCGACCCGGCCATGCCACAGACGCCACTTTACGACTCTGACGTCCCTGTCGATGGTTGGTGCCTCATCGGACCGCGACTGGGATCGCACCATGTGGTTGGCGATCTGCTGCATAGGCTGGATCTTCATAGCGATATGGAACCAGTCGATGATGTGGGTCGTCGGCTTCGGCATGGTGCGGGGTAGCCGCTTCAGGATTTCGGCGCCATCCGAAATCACGGTCACATCGCCGAAGCCGCGATACCCGACTTGCTCAAGGGCGTGAAGGGTACGATCGCGGATTGCATGCTGGTCGGTACTGCCGGTGACGAAATAGCGGCCGCCAGGTTCGCCCCGTCCGCCGCGGCCGCATCTCGCCACGACGAGCTCGAAGTTCCGCGCGGAACTGGGCTCGGCGCTGCGAATATGAGCCGTGTCGATGCTGACGACAAACTCCTTGCGGCGATCGCCAGGAAGCYGCATCTCAAGCTGACGCCGGTCATCCGCTTGCTCCCTCRAKCGCCASAWTTCCGGCACCATCTGATCATCCAGCCGCTCGCCGATCCTGATGGTGCGCTTGCGCACGGTCGCGTGCGTCTCGGTCGGTTCGATGGGTAGAAACTGGGCGAGGATGCTGGCCGCCTGCCGGTAGGGCATCATACTGCCCAATCGTGCTGTCAGTTCCATCAGTTCGGGCGTCGCTCGATCGGGGAAGATTTCCTTCAGCGGCGCGAAGGCGTCGACCAGGCCCGGATGGCACTCCCGGCACAGCATCCAGCGCGGATTGCGAACCGCAACAGCGCCGAAGACGGTTCGGATCCGACGCGTTGCGTAGTCMTTAACCGGCCGGAATTTGTGGCAGTCTGGGCAAATTCGACGGAAAAGCGTGTATGTCTGGGCTTCGTGCTTCACAACCGCGCTCTGCAACGTCGTCATGACCTTCTTCCCGTCTTCGATCGAAAAGCCAACCTCACCGTCGAACAAGCGCTCCCAGCTCTTKCCAATCCGGATTTGCTCACGACAAACGTCGCCGAACTCGTTCTTGCCCTCAATCGTGATCGTCCACTCCACCGCCACCATCGCCTCCTTGATCAAAGGCGACGGTCATGGACCGATGCGACCTAACAAAGCATATTCGACCCCAGAGAAATTACCGGTCTCCCTGGAGGTGGAAGGTGGAATCCGCCCCGCGGGTCGGTCAAAATCCCCCAGGTATGGTCACTTGAAAATCCCCCACCTGATGATCACCGGCAACGCCACTGAACAGCGGTAGCCGGTAAGGCAGGACGTTTATTTTCGCCCCTTCATACAGCGAGGGGACCGGGAGTTGAACGTCTTGAAGGCACATCTGCAAAGCACCGTACTGACATTACTCGATCGCAACACCAGCCAGCGCGAGATTCAAAGGCTGACGGGCGTCGATCGCAAGACGATACGTCGTTACCGGGCGCAGCGGGCCGGTGCGGAGGCAAATTCCCCCGGGGAAGTGACCGCCGGCTCGACAAGCGCGGAGGACCAAATTCCCCCACCCCGACCACCGGCTTTTGGCGGGTCGGGAGCGACGGTCACCAGCAGCCTGGCCCGCTCGGCCTGCGAACCGCATCGCACGTGGATCGAAGAGCAGGTCCGCCTGAAGCGCAATGCGCAGGCGATTTACCAGGACTTGGTCGATCAATTTGGCTTTCCGTCCAGCTACCAGAGCGTCAAGCGATTTGTGCGCACGTTGCGACACAAGGATCCCGCGCAGTTTGATCGTCTTGAGTTCCTCCCCGGCGAGGAGGCTCAGGTCGACTATGGCGAGGGCGCGCTGACGATCGATCCCAAGAGCGGCCGGTATCGTCGTCCCCGTCTGTTCGTGATGACGCTGCGCTATTCGCGGCGCAGCTTCCGACGTGTGGTCTGGCAATCCAGCCAGCAAGTCTGGGCGCAGCTTCACGAAGAAGCGTTTCGGTATTTTGGCGGGGTGGCCAGCTATGTTGTGCTCGATAACCTGAAGGAAGGCGTCCTCAAGCCCGATCTGTACTAACCCGAGCTCAATCCGATCTACAGTGCGATGCTTGCTCATTACGGCGTCGTCGCCGATCCGGCCCGCGTGGCCGACCCCAATCGGAAGGGGAGCGTCGAGAATGCGATTCAACACACCCAGGGCACCGCGCTGGCCGGACGGCGCTTCGAGACGCTGGAAGCCCAGAACGAGTTCTTGAGGCACTGGGAGGAGAACTGGGCTTCCAAGCGCATCCACGGCAGCACTCGCCGTCAGGTCGAGGCCATGTTCCAGGAGGAAAAGCCGCACCTGCGGCCGCTGCCTGTCGCGCCCTTCCGCATGTTCACTGAAGTCGTTCGGACCGTCTGCGACGACACCACCGTGCGCGTCGACAGCAGCTATTACGCCGCTCGGCCCGCGCCCATCGGCTGTCAAGTCGTCGTGCGCATTTACACCTCCACGATCGAGATCCGTGATCGCCACACCCATGCGCTGCTGCGCATTCATCCGCGGATGACCCACCCCGGTTCTGTCGTCCTGCCGACCAACGAACGGCCGTTCAATCCGTCGCGGCAAACCGCCGTGCTGCTGGCGAACGCCGGGCGCATCGGCCCCCAAACCAGGGCCCTGTGCCAACACATGTTCGATGCCGAGGGACGCCCCGGACAGCGCGCGATGTGGGGCATTGTCGGGCTGAGCCGGAAATATCCGGCACGGCTGGTCGAGCAGGCCTGTGCTCATGCCATCAGCAACGGCATCTTCCGCTACAAGCACGTACGCGCGACTGTCGAGCGGCTGTTTGCGCAGGCGCTGGAACAGGTTGAAGATGCCCCGCAGCCGGCATCGCAGCTCACCCAGGATCATCCGCTGATCCGCGCCCCCGCCGAATATGGCGACCTCTTCAGCCGTGCTGTGCGACACGAGGCCGGCAACGGCGGCCAGCCCGGCGCTCGCGACGACCGCGCCTCTGCAATCCGCGCTCGTGGCGTCTGCGCAACCCCGACCAGCTTCGACGCCACGAGCGCTCCCGCTGCGCCTTCTCACCTCAAACTGGAGACCCAAGCCCATGATGACCATGCCAGAAATTGAACGCTGCCTGCGACAGCTGCGCCTGTCGGGCGTCCGCGACACGCTGCAGACGCGCGTGCTGCAGGCGCAGGGCGCAAACCAACCCTTCCTGGAGACTTTCTCCTTGATCCTGCAGGACGAACTGGACCGTCGCCAGTCCCGCCTTATCGAGCGGCGATATCAGCAATCCGGACTCGACGAGAAACTGACGCTCGCCGAGTTCGATTGGTCCTTCAATCCCAATTTGCCGCGCCAAACTTGCTTCCAACTCCACACGCTGGCCTTCATAGCCGCCGGCGAGAACGCGCTGCTCGTCGGCAAACCGGGCACCGGGAAATCCCACATCGCCAAGGCGATCGCCTATCAGGCGATCCTGCACAGCCACAAGGTTCAGTATCTCGAGACCGATGACTTCTTCAACCGCCACGCTCTGGACGCCCCGGCGCAACGCGAGGCCCGGATGCGAACAATCATCGACTGCGATCTCCTCGTGCTGGACGATCTGTTCCTCGCACGCGCCATTCCCGACGACGCCGGCGCATGGCTGCAGACCCTGATCCATCAGCGCTACAAACTGCGCCGCAGCGTCATCGTCACCTCCAATCGGGTCGTACAGGACTGGGGGGCATACCTGCGAGACAACACCATGAGCACAACGATACTCGATCGGCTGATGCATCATTGCCATCTGCTCGAGTTCGACGGACGCAGCTATCGGCTCAAAGAAGCCGCTGAAGCCCTTGCCCGGGAAACGAAGTCAAACTAACAAATCCACTTCTTGTCCTGCCCGGCAGGTGGAGGAGTTCGACTGACCCCAACCGGGGGAATTTGAAGTGACCCGCGGGGATCCGAGATCCAGAAACAGGGCGCGAATGCTCGAGCCAATGGCCTGGGTATTTATGACAATCCTTTCTTGCGTGAGGCGGCTTTGCCGGCCGCAACGGGAGAATCTATTGAGACGTGGTGCCTCAAGGCTGACGCCTGGGAACTCGGTTGGAAAGCAGCCGACGCGAAGATGCGAGAAGGTGCGCAGCACTGAACGGCCTCGGCTCCGGAAGAGACTGGACTCTTTTGCGACGTGCTGGCGGGGATGTCTCGAGAGGCCTGTGAGTCGACCATTGATCATGAACGATTGACCGATGAAATGCGCCACCATGACGGCAGGTTATTAACAGCACTTGGCTTTCATGAATCGCTTGAGCGGTATCCGCCATAACGTCCCGATTGATCTGATGGGCAGATCGGGTCGTACTGCGCTCGAGTTGTCGCAGGTTGTAAAAAGGGCCATCAGGCGTCGCCTTATATCAGCCACGACTGGCTCGCGTTTGCATCTGAAGGGACGGCGCCCGTTTTTGGAACCAGTTTCCAGTTGACGGAAGCGGTCTATTAATTGGAGCTGATGGTCCCAAAAGAGTGGCGCAACGCAGAGAAAGGCCTATGAGCGGAGCTCAAAGGGTATTTATTGCCGATCTTCTCGGGCGATTCGGAATCGCCGCCTATTTCACCTATGCTGCGATGGTCAAGGCTATGGCTTTGCAAGCTGCGATCGCAGAATGGGAAAATCTGGCGCCTGAGAACAAGGAGCTTTGGTTTTTATCGAATCTTTCCTCTCTACTATATCTGCTGCTTGTGATAATGACCACTATTTTCCGGTTAAAACCGATAGTCAGTGCTGCTGGGATTGAGTCCCGTCTCACAGCTCTTGCCGGAACATTTTTTCTTGGCCTGCTCGCGCTAGTGCAGGAAAGAGCCAAACTGCCGCCATCTCTTAATGCAGTTGCTCTAGTTCTCGTCATCGTGGGATTTGGCCTGTCAACCTATGTACTGCATTGGCTCAATCGGTCCTTCAGTATCATGGCGGAGGCCCGGAAACTGGTCACGGGCGGACCTTACTCCTTTGTGCGCCACCCGCTCTACCTGACCGAGGAGATTGCTGTCATAGGCATTATCGTCCTCAACTTTTCTCCCTCGGCGCTGCTAATTGGCTTCGCACACTGGTGCCTGCAGTTGCGCAGGATGAAGAACGAAGAGCGCGTACTGAACGCCGCATTCCCGGAATATGTCAACTATTGCGCGGTGACACCAAAAATAATTCCTAGCTTATCAAGTCGCTTTAAGAAGAACATGCCGCACGGTGATCAAAATAACGTGTGATCCAGGATCCAAACTCAGCCAAACCCAATGAGATGACCTGCCACCGCAGCGGTGGAAATCCATGAGCTGGTAGAACATCCGGCTTGAATGGATCGGCTTATCTTTCGGTCAATCAACGCTAGTTCTTACGGTGTCCAAAACGTTGACGGAACTAGCGCGCATCCAGCTGCAGAGGGCAGCTGATGGCTCGATCGACAGCAGTCCTGCAAAAAATGTATATTTACTTTCGCTATTGATGTGAATAACGTTGGATACCTCGTGGCGGAGTGGCCTACGCAAGGGGGTGCATCCTCTATACTCTCGGTTCGAATCCGAGACGAGGTATCCACCAATCGGCACTTTGGCTCAAGGCAGGAGCTGGGTGGTGGCTTTTTCCAGATTTTGCCCACTGAGGTGGTGTAGCTGATGGCGTTGGTCGCCGTGCTCTCCGGCATGGGGCCGGATTGATCAGCGTGCCACTGCCGCAGGCTGATGATCGGATCATCACTCATCGGATCGTCACTCATCTGGCTGATCGTCTCAAGCGTCGTGTAGCGGGCACACGCTGGACGGCCCATTTTTCATTCTGCTCAAGCAGCAATGCTCCGACAAGGCGGAAGATGGCGTCGTCGTTGGGAAAGATGCCGACGACTCTGTACGCCGCTTGATCTCTGTCAATGGGCACCGAAGTCTCCGCGAATGTGGGCATCCAATTTTCCCCACCTGACTGGTAAGGGGCTCGGTGATCAGCCGGCTTCTTGATCGCCGGATTTCACTTCTGGCGGCCGGCCGCGTTTTTTCGGCGGCGGAGGCGGGTTGCTGTGTACTTTTGATCGAACATGCTTCCGGGACGAGATCGGCGAGTTTCGGCACCTTCGGCCGGACATGGTCGGCGACGTCGCGCGACTGCAGGCTGGCGGCTGCAAATTCCGAGGCATGCCGCCCGAAATGATGCCACCCCCGCGTTCCGAGAAATAGGCACGTTCAGCAAGCTGGCGCATGTCGGGAAAGCCGCCGTGAACGACCAGATCGATGATCTCCGGACGATCAAAGGGACGCGGCTTGGGACCGTCCGCGCCTTAGTAGGATCCCCGTCCGGTTTTCGCGAAATGCGCACGCTGGACTTCGTTGATGACGACGGCCAGGCGAGAATCCTTAGCTTGATCAGAGAGCGCCCTTGAGCTGGCCGTTAGGATCCTCTTCCAGCGATCGGCGGGCGGATCGTCGTCCAGCGTCACGTAGGCCGCCGACTTCAGGAGGTCGCGGGCCAGGTTGATTTCCCGTCTTTGCTGGGGGCCGACTACGTTCACGATCCGGCCGTTAGCCAGCGTCTGACAGACCGGAGGAGAGGTGGCGAGGCGTTGGAGTCATGGAGTATCCAGCAAAAATACGGTTAGGTTGCTCGCGAATCTGCTATTAGCATATTTGGGAATCTGCGCTTGCGAAGCGCGGGAAAAGCATTCCTGTTCCGCTGTGTGGGCTTCCCTTTCCGCCAAGTCCGAGCTGGAACTCCCTCGGCGCTCCCTTTCCGCACTCGCGCCAAAGCGACAAATCCGTCTCGACTCCAGCCTTGACAGGGAATATGAGAGGCCAGTTTGAATGGGCAAGAGCTTTATTTCGTTGTGGCGTGTTTCGCGTGACTTGCGCCTAGCAGCGTTCAAAATCCTGCGGGCCTCTGTTGTGCCCCTTGCGCTTCTCATTCTCTGGTCGGCCCAGGCGCGGGCTTTTGAATTTGAACAATATGCCCGGCATGCCTTATGGGGTGTCGTGCAAGCCTGTGCCGTCGACCACCGCTGGTTCGGCGCCGCTTACCCATGCCTCAAGATCGAAGCTGGGGCAGATACCCGCCCAGGCTTTGTTTTTCTCGATCCGCCGCTCGGTCCCGACGATCTCATTCTTGTCCCGACCCGAAAGGTAACAGGTATCGAGGATGATGCGCTTGATGAGCTTGCCGCCCCGATTTTGGCTGCCGCATGGCAGGCGCGCTCTTTGCTTCGAGAAGCGGATGGAACTCGGCCTGAAGAAAACCGCTTCGCGCTCGCGATCAATTCGGAGCCGATGCGCAGTCAGGATCAGCTGCATATCCACATCGGCTGCCTCGCCCATGAGGTCCGTAGTGCGCTTGACAAAGCTGCCTTAGCTGTGTCGTGGGAGGGCTGGACAGCGCAACCGACACTTCTCGCAGGGCAGCCGTATTGGACGCAGCGCTTCAATGGCGCCCAAGTAGATGGGGCGGCAGTTCTGCAAGCGGCCAAAACCTTTGCGAAACTGCGCAGGACAGGTTTGCAGTTCGTAACCCTCGCGCTGGTGCCTCTGAAAGGCGGCTTCCTGCTCCTCATTGCCGATAACCGGCACGTGCGGATCTCTACGGCCGAAGACCTACTCGACCGTTCCTGCCGGGTTTACCGCTGAGCCTTACTGCGGTCGCCCCCACGGAAGGGCAATCGACACATTCTCACAGACCCCCGAAGGGGTGGCGCCCATCGCTCGATGCGAAGAGCATCCAGCTCTACCTGGCTGAGATAGAATTTCTAGAAGATTGACGATCGATGGGTACAAATAGCTTTTCGCCATTATGGCTCACCTCCAGAACATCATTTCGTTGTTCCAGTTCGTCATAAAATCCTCGATGAAAAATAACCGCGTTTAAATAAGAAAATACAATCGAAAGAGCCATTGTCCGAAGAGGGTAATCGACCATGGAGTGAATCAGAAGAAATAGAATGGATAACAAAGCCGCCTTTTGAAACGCAAATATCCGTAACCTGTTGAATGACATGACTATCAATAAAAAATAGGCCAACAAAACAAGAACGAATATCGAGCCACCCTCGAGAATCAGCTCCAAATAATCATTGTGCGCATGATTAACATACTCGCTAAATATCATAGCCTTGCGTTCATAGATCTGATATACCTTCTGAAAATTACCGAATCCTATCCCCGTCACCCAATTGTCTTCAATCGCAGCAATTGTGGTGCGAGCAAATTCACCGCGTCCGAAAGCTGGATCGGCGTCTCTGGACTCGATTTTCGTCCATGCGCCTATCGTGTAGATGGAAAGACCYAGGAACACGGCAAGAACACCAAAGCCRCTGATCCTGGTACGAACAGATAGAAAGGCGACGGAAATCACGGTAATCGCTAGCCCGATGAGGATACCTGCYCGAGAACCAGCRGCCAGGAGCAGYAGTAAAAGCACCACYAGGCCCAAAAACCCCGAMACAAGGTGTCCTCKAAATAGRCCGAAATAAACGACAAACGGAATGGACACAAAGAGTAAAGTCGCRAAATGATTTCGGTTCGCAAATAACCCAGCATTGATTGTAAATGGAAGAAGGCCATCTATCGCTATATTATCCGAAAGAGAGTACTGGATAATTCCGGCCAAYCCATTGCATATGACGCCCATAAAGAAAAATGGAAGGAGGCCATAGACCTGTTCTGCKCGCAATCGCATCACACTCAAAAAAAATGCCGCTGCCGCGAGCAAAAAAAACAAGCATTCGATCGTTCGGCCAACACCGACGCTGACGAAGCGGAACCTGGTTTCTCCTAGTAGCCCGGGAGGGCCAAGCAGCGGCGGCGGTCGCAGACCATTGAAGATCGTCGATGGCAAAGGCACGATTTGAAAAGCGAACAACGCAACGGTAAAAATCAGCAGCCACAGAGCTGCAAGAGGAATTCTCTGCTCCGATGGCCGTGAGAACACCGCCGCCCCGGCGACAATTGTTAAGACTTCGATCACTGTGTCCGTATATAGGCCACTTGCCGTTCCGCCGCCGATCAATAAAGACACAAACAAGGCAGCACCAAGGAGATACTTGTCCCATTCCGGAAACTTGTTGATCAAGACGGAAGCCTCTCTATGCTTATTTTATGCATCACCAAGGTACCGGCGTACCGAAATCTCCAGCTCTCAGCAATAGCCGGCGCTTCCAGCCGCAACATTTGCATGGGACAGTTTTCAGAGTTTATAGAAAACTCACCGACCAGAGTCTGGTGGCTAAACGTACCTTCTCGAACATTGAGCCTGGCTATCTCAGCATACGAGTCAATGCATAGAACTGACCAAAACAACTCTTTCGGAAGCTTTAATTCTGACCCCGACGCTGTGAGGGATATTCTGTAGGAACCCGAAGGGAGGTCAATGTACTGCCAAAGAGCGCTCGCCTTGACCGGCGTATTTAAGAACCGGACAGTGGCGCCTCCGTCGCTTTCCATCGCGGTCGAGGTAGTTGCAAAAGTAACTTCTAATCCAGACTGGTCAGCGATTTGCCAGTCGAACGGCTTGCCGCTAAGCACTGGCGCAAAGGTGCCATTGAAAACATACCCACCCAGCTTCCGCTCTTGATCGGAGAGGCTAAAGAGAAACAGGCGATATGCAGCGTCATATTCCTTCTGATTAATGTAGCCGCCGATGACCGTCGACAATTCGCCAGGCTTTGGAGGGGTAGTTGAGGCGGCCAGATCCAGCAGCAGCTGGCGAGCATAATCAAGTCCACCTTGTGTGCCGCCGAGAGCAGAGAACAAGCCCGCTCTCCAAGGTGGATCGCCTTTGATGGCCGTCAGAACTGCCTGATACCCTTCAGGGTTCGAGAGGATCGCCGGAAATCCCGACGCGATGGCCGGGAATCGATCAGGCCACCTCCGCAATAGTGTATCGATCAGGTCTACAGCTGTGGTAAGGTCACCTGACTCAACCGAGTGACGGATAGTCATCTGAAGAGCGTGAATCTCTGTCTTGGATATTTCCCGAGCTTGTCTGAAGAGATCATACGCTTGATCCTTTTCGCCTTGGCGATAATTAATCTCGCCAAGCAAGCTGTAAAGGCGTGCATCTCCGGCGTTAAAACGAAGCGCTTGYTTGACCGTTGCCGCCAATGCTGCGAGATCCGGAGTGGCGGCGGTATTGTTCAGATCGCCAGAAATTTGGTTGATCAARGCATCGGCATTCAGYGGATCTAATTCGAGAGAGAGGGCYGGCGTCTCGTTCTCAAGAAATCGACTTAGCCCGATCGATGAAGCTGCTAAYGCTAGAGCGGATGCGGCGAACCAGACGACCAAACGCMTCAGATTTCGTCTGAGMGGACTGACTTGCTCCGTCATCGACTTTGCCCTCGATTTTTGGAGTGCTTGTGCCGTAGTCATAGTACTGACGGTTCATGTACTTGTAGGCATAGTTGTAGTCGAACTTGTTCACCGCAAATTTTGACATTGCGGCYCCAACTACGTTGCCGCCGACTGCTCGAAGGCGGTTTAACGCCGTCTTCGCCGACTTGCGGGTCACCTGATTGGTAGAAACAACCATCAATGTGCCCTCGGCAAGTCGACTCAATATGGGAGCGTCTGAAAGGCCGATGATTGGAGGAGCATCAATTATGACAAGGTCAAAGCCCTTGCCGAGGTTGTTCACTATCATTGCCATCTTCGCAGACATGAGCAGGTCAGCAGGATTCGGCGGGATGGTTCCAGACGTAATAACGGTCACATTTGGAAACTTGGTCGTCCGGAAGACGTCCACAAGATCCTCCTTGCGGACGGTATTTGTCAGAAGATTGCTAAGTCCCATGGTGTTGTCGAGCCCGAATAGCCTGTGCATATTCGGCTTTCTGAGATCGCCGTCGATAATCAGGACCTTCGTACCAAGCGCCGCAAAATCCTGTCCGAGCTTAAATGCGGTGGTCGACTTGCCTTCCGAAGGTTCGGCGCTGGTCACCAGTAGCGACCGTGGYGCTCCCTCGGCACCGGAGAATTGGAGTGATGTCCGAAGMGAACGGTGGGCTTCCGAGARGCCGGATTTCAAGTCGGCAATGCTGGTAGCCAGTTCTCGTTCCTCAACGAGCGGCAAGATACCAAGCATCGCYAGTCCGAGCTCCCTTTCGATCTGCTCAGGATTAGTGAATGTGTTGTTAAGCAATTCWACAATATAAATAATCAGGCCGCTTATGGTCAAAAACACAGCGAGTGCCGTGACAAGGTTCATGCTCAGCCGCGGAGAATATGGGAAGTTTGGCTGCGTCGCTAAATCCACTATTGCAGCTGTTGGTGCCTTCAGCTCCGAGCTTACCCCGGCCTCATTTAGCTTGCCAATGAGGCTATCGTATTGAGAGCGGTTGGAATCAACCTCCCGCTTTAGAATTGTATACTTGATATTTTTGTCATTAAATATAGCCTGCTGTTTTTCCATTTCAGATAGCTTTGACTGAAGGTCGGCCTCTTTATCTTTAGCTTCTTGGTACTTCAGGCGTAGCGAATCAGTGATAGCCAAAACGCCATTGTTGTGAAGCCGCTGCAACTCTTTGATCTGTGATTGAAGCTGCTGCATCTCCGGGAACCCTGGCTTCAGGACACCCAGTTTTTGTTGATACTGGCTGGTCAAATCCGCTATTTTATCGCTTAGCGCTTGCAGCCCTTTACTCTCCAAGACGGGGCCGAGGCTCTGTCCGCGGCCTTTATCTATCTGATCCACAACACGACCAGCATCGAGCCGCTCCTGAATYGCCGCCGCGAGAGCCGTATTCAGAGCCGCGATATTGGATCCTATCAACGATTTGTCATCACCCGTCACCGTAATGCCAGCGTCCTTTGCATACGCGACAAGCTCCTCCTCGGACTTCTGAAGCTTCTGCTTCACTTGCAGCACCTGTTCCTGAATGAACTGTCGTGCTAAGTCGGAGGTTTCGCTGGTCTGATCGATGCGCTGATCGATGAAACTCTGCGCGACCTGATTGGCTACATCGCTTGCGTATTTTGGGCTCTGATCGACGAAGTTGATCGTCAGCAAACTTGTGTTGGCGACCAGATTGACCGTGAGGTTGTTCAMGACGCGGTCKACTGCGATTGCCTCCCGTTGCTCCGGAGATTTKCCCTGTATGGAGGGTGRTTTGGAAATCCCGAACGCACGGTAGAAAATGTTGCTGATCGAGAAATCCGGAGTTGGAAAGAGAAAGTCGGGCTTTTCGCTAAGACCCAGCTGAAACACYACGCGTTGTGCCAAAGCGCGGCTTTTCAGCTTTTCTCGCGCAGTCAAGAAGTCTCGCACATCGGCACTTTCAGAGACGACCTGAATGTCCTGGAACACCTTTGCCGAAGGAACCAGAACCTCCAATTGTGTTGTGGCCTGATATTTAGGCGTCTGCATCATTGTGACGACAACGCCAGCAACGATGCCGGCAGCCGACATGATTGCGATCAGCCACCGATACTGGACAACGTAAAAGAGCAAATTGAGCGGGCGAAAGCCCTCATCTCGTAGTGAATCGTGGCGACCATACGCGCTTGGCTCTTTAGCGTCGCTATAGTAGATATCTGCGGACAAGGCTTGGCCCCGTCCAGGGCCTATTTGCCGCTGCCTGTTGTGGTCTGCCATAGCGCGAGGCGATCCTAAGTTTGTCCGTATCGGGCGTGAAATCGACGTCGCATCTTATGGGACCGCAAGACGGGCTGCACCCGACGCGATGCCGAGGGCTTCCTTCAGGTTGTTTAACGCAATTTTTGATTTTGAGGCGAAAACCACAATTACATCGCCGCCATAGATGCGCGGATTGCGGTTCTTCCCGGCCCGGATTTCCTCAACATTGTAGTTCGCAACCAGCCTGCTTTGGCCGGCGTTGCGGTAAACGTACACTTTGCCCGCATCGCCAACAGCATTGAAGCCCCCTGCAAGGGCGATTGCATCGAGCAACGAGGCATTGCTCGACACCGGATATATGCCGGCTTTGTTGACTTCGCCGTCGACCGTTATGCGCTGGCCGACGGATTCCTTGACGAAGATCGTCACATTGGGCGACTGGAGGTACTTGGCTCCATAGGCCACCTCGATGTCCTTCTCCAACTGATGGACAGTTTTTCCCGCKGCGGGCACCGTGCCAATCAGTGGAAGCGAAATTTGTCCGCYGGCGTCGATTTGAACGGTCCTGTTCAGCTTGTCGACCTGAAATACATCCACCTCAAGCACGTCGTTCGGTGACAAMGGCTGCTCGGTGCCGTTTTGTGTATTCGGCGGTGCCGGCAAGTCCTTTACRAGTTTGAGCGCGCCACCACCGTTGGTTGACGATGTGSCGGATTGTCCCGCGTCGACCGAAGGCGGCAAAGATGCGCTGGGGGGAGGGCTRCTGGTGCAAGCAGATGTCATGAGCGAAGCGAGCAAGACAACGCARCCCATATAGGTCGTTGTGAAACGAAAGAGACCCATCAGGTGCCAACCTTGAAAAATCGGCCCAGCCCYCCAAAACGSCCAGGGTTGCTGGCGGGAGGCGCACTGGGGCGCATTTTCCCAGCGGGCACGAGGGGAACGTTGTTCARRATGTCGCGTGGCCGCTTCAGCACCATATTGTTTGCCTCCTCATCCCCACAGCGCTTGGCCACGGCGGCAGCTGCCTGCGAAAGGCCAGGGCGCCGGCGGGTCGCGCTATGGGCGTCTGATGCGACAATGTCCACCCTGCCTTCGTCAATCAGTTTTTCTGAATAGTAAAGTGCTGTATGCCCGAAAGCACCAAGGATCGAGTCTGCTGTGAGTTGAATAAGACAGCCTGCGACATTCAGCCGCTCGATGACATTGTAGTTCGACTCGATCCAACTTAGACGCTCGGGGTGCGTTAGAATTGGAGTGAACCCGGTATTTATAACGCGTATCGCAAGATCTTCTAGCCGCGGTGGCAAAATATGGTGCGGTGGCTCGAACAGAAAATAGCGGGATCCATTCAAAGTTGGAATTTTGCCGGACAACAACTGAGCCGCGAGATCCGGCACCACATGGATATCTGCACCGACAAAGAGAGCAAGGGGTATGCCGACATGGCGCAACTCATGCTCCAGCCTTTGGACTGCTGCAGCTATATTTCTTGTGCCATTTCCATACATGCCTGGGAGGATATGAGGCGTGCACGCCATATGGGTAATCCCATCGGCCACCGCCAACCTGGCCATCTCAAGCGAGACAGCAAGATTCGGAGAGCCGTCATCAAGGCCGGGCAAGATATGCGAGTGCAGGTCAATCATCGGCATTTCTGGTTTTATGGGTGAGCAGTTCTTCACCCCAACCATAACGAATGGATCACCCCCGTGAGGCAAATGACACGGCCGACGAACGCATAGAAGATGGCCGGCATCAATTTTAAGTCAGTTGCTGACCGGATGGCTATCATGCAGACCGACTATCAGCGCAGCGGCACCGCCGACCGCCCCGCCGCCCAGCAGAATTGGCGTGATGCTTGGTTTGGAAGCCGTGGGCGCGATGGTCGCCTGCGGTCTCTCGAGCGATACGCACATGCCACCTTGCACAGTGTCGATTTTCACAACCGCATTGGGAGGGATGCCAAGCACGCAACTCGAGCCAACGCTTAGAAATGCAGACGACTGCACCCCCGTTATGATGCGAGCGCCGGGATAGACGGCCTCTTCCGTCTTTACCCCGGTATATCCACCGACCTGCGTCATCCGCACGTCGCCGTTGATTTGAGTAAGACGACCGACGATTTCGCCAGGCGCAGCCGCCGGCGCTAGACAAGAGCAAGTCTGAGACGCTTGCGCAAAGGCGCTCCCTGAAAGCAGTGGAGAAGCAACGCCAAACGCCAACGCAACCGCAAGAACGCTTCCGTATCGATGGCGGACTTTCATTTCGATCTCCCTGCCGGCCCGATCATAACGAATCACCTGAATTTCAGCCTAATGCACTAGCGCATTCCGGTTAACGAAATTCAGGGGCATGGCAGGGCCGGCAATCAAAATTTGCTGATCAAAGCCTCAGGGTTAACCTGCCTCTATCTCCAACCGAGGTTCAGTGGCTGACAGCATTGTTGTTACTTTGCACTGCCGCAACCACACCGGTTGTGATGAGTGCCCCAGCGAATATCGCTTCAGGGGGACCAAACCCACCAACGTGGCTGGATCTGTTAATGGCGGCTGTCTGTTCGGACCCCACGGCCTTGAGGCAGATATTGTTCCCGACGCGGGAAATGTCGAGGCTTGAATTCGCCGGCACACTCAGCTTGCAGGTACCTACCAGGATGGAAGCCGAGCCCTTTTGGCCGACCACGACCCGGCTTCCGAAATCCAGGGCATTTCCTGCTTTGGCAGGGCCATAACCGGCCGCCTGCGAAATCATTACATCGCCATTGACGCTTCCCAGGTGCCCGATGGGGCCTGCAGCGTTTCGATAGGCGGTTACGCAGGCGCATGTGCCGTCCTGCGCGAATGATGGACCCGAACTGAATCCAATCAATGCGACGAAACAGGCCAATGCGTATTTTTCGATAGGGTTCATCGTTTAGATCCTTCTGTGCCGCGCAGCGCTAAACCCACCCGTTAGAGAATAGCGCATACTAGGTTTCGGCTTCGATTCCAACCAGATTAGCAAAAACGAGATCATGTTGGTTTCCGGAGTGTTCGAAAGGACACAGCAGTTTAGCAAATCTCAACTACAGTGTAAGTGCTGTATCGGCTAACTTTCGGGGAATCTGTGAGCCTGCCGATCCTGCGTCGGCATCGGGATCGGCTTGTATCTGGACCTGGTTTTACCCCTGGGTTGGGACGCCGGGGCCGGCGGCGACGCGCTCTACAGCCCGGGACGCACAGGCGGACGGCAACGAATCTTGCGGATTCAAATCGGCTGCAGAAATCTGGAATCGCTAGTCGGCGATCCAAGCACGGCAGCCTTTAGAGTGGCCTCCCTCTAAAAGCTGGTGGCTGGGTGTTCCGCGTCGCATCTGCCTGGCAGCGTTTGCGTTGGTCGACAGGACAATTTATGCCCATCCGTATTCAGCAGGACGGGTAGGTTTTGTCCGCTTGGGCTGGCCGCCCGCATAAAATCCCGTCCTGCGCAAGCTTCAATGCCAAATCCGTTCCGTCAGGCATGAAGCATTGCACAACAATGGAATCTCCGAATTTTGAAGCGACCTTGCCATCACAAGGTGTCCCAGTACCGACCTGTCTGCATTTCACTGCGAGGCCCTCATAATTTTTGCGTGCTACGTCCGTGACCAGAGGGCGCATTGATTGGGGCTTCGTGAAGGCTACGCCGCACAGCAGAACCCTGCGACCATCGACGCGGAGATCGTCGACTGCTTGAACGCTAAGCGCGCCACCAAAACGTTCCAACGCCACAGCTGGCTGCGTCTCCGAGGGACCACGCCTTGATCTCTGTGCCACCACAATGCCGAGAAAGGTAACGGCGAATAGGACGGCGATCAGCGCTAGCAAACCTCCCTTGTTCAAGGACACAATTCCCTCGCTCTGTGACTTACGCCCGGCCGCTCAAATTCATCGTCCGGTCCACGTCCTAGGCTACGGCGACGCAGGCCAGCTACCGACAAACCTGTCCAAGCGCCGTGCGAAAGCCAAAAAAATATCGTCACGGGCTCTCCCACTGGTACCGGCGCCTATTCTTTGTATTCGCTGCGAGCTGGTTCCCAACAGTTATCGCTTCGATAACCTCAAGGTACCGGCGGACCACGAAGTTCTCGTCGAACTGCCGCTCAACCTTGCTTCTGCTGGCTACTCCCATGGACAGTCTTTCGCTTTTGGACAGGCGCAGAAATTGTTCACATCTTTGCGCAAGATGTGCGGCATCCCGAACACGACAAAGATACCCATTCACCCCATCATCCACGACCTCTCTGCACCCCGCAACGTCCGATGCTATTAACGGCTTTGCCATTGCAGCGGCTTCGAGAAGCGTCCGCGGCGTACCCTCGCGATACGATGGCAACACCACACAATCGGCGGCTTCGATGAACGGGCGAACATCGTCCACACTTCCGGCATAGTCGATGACACCTTCCTCGACCCATTTGTTTAGGGTTGCGGGGTCAATCGCGGACCGATTTTCAACACCTAGAAAACCAAGCAGCGTGAACTGTGCGCCAGGCTGCGTGGCTTTGACGAGCCGTGCGGCCTCAACGAATTCGACAATCCCTTTGTCCCTGAGCAGACGGCCAATGAGCAGAAAACGAGTACCGACGCGCTGGGGGGCCTGGTCTAAAACTGGAGAAAATCTGGTGAGGTCGATCCCTGAACCCGGCAGGATGGAACAATTTTGCGCTCTCGCGAGCTTGCTTTCAAGGAAGAGCTGGCGATCGTCCGGATTCTGAAAAAAGACGTGACGGCTGTGCCGCAATGCCAGGCGATAGAGAATGTGCACGATCCGATTGAGCCAGGCGCTGCTGAGAAAGGCCGTGCCGAGGCCCGATATGTTGTTGACGACTGGGATACCGAACAGGCTTGCCGCGAGCGACCCATAGATGTTCGGCTTGATGGTGAAGCCGAGAAAGCAATCGGGTCTAAGCCGCCCGAAAAGCCGAATGAAGCGTATGGCAAGCATGGCATCCCTGAGCGGCGAGGTGCCCTTGTTGTCCATCGGCACTGCTTCGAACCGGCAGCCGAGCCCGACCAACCGCTCGGCATGATCGGAGTCAGGCGGCGCGACCGCGATCACCTCCATCCCACGCTCCAGCAAACCTCGGATCAGCCCGGTGCGGAAATTGTTGAGGTTCCAGGCCGTGTTTGCGCAAATCACTATGCGCATCGGGCGCGGCTGGGTATCTTTGGATGGCTTGGTCGCGAACATTGCCCTCAGCGCGCGAAGTAGAGCAGGGGCGTGCCGCTCGGATTTCATCTTGTCAGTCATGCACGGTGGCTCGGGAAGTGACTGGCGGAGGTGCAAACCTTCTGGCTCCCTTACAAGCCGTTCTACAAATATCCATCGTAATAGTCGCGCAAATATTCCTCAAGACATACTCGCCAATCGCGCATAACATTGAGGCCTCGCAGGTCCAATTTGCGCGTGAGTAGCTGTTCCGAGCGGGGGCGGGCAGCGAAATATTCTTTCCCAAAAAAATCCGAGCCGACTGGCGTCACCTTGAGAACGTTCGATCGGCCGGTTAGGCGCACAAGTTCTTGTGCTACCTCAAATCGACTCGTCACGCCTCGGCAAACCATGTTGTAAACGCCCCAAAGTCGCATCTCGAGGAGAAGCCCGACGTTTCTCGCAAAATCGTGCGTATAGGTAGGCGTACCGAACTTGTCGTCGACGACAAACAGCTCCGTCTTGCCTGCCTTGATCTGCGCCATCAGCTTTTGGATAAACTCTTGTCCTTGGACGGTCCGCCACCCATCATCCAGCCTGCCCGGCAAACGAGGTGCTGGCGACAGTTCTGGGCAACGTAGCGCTCGCCCATGAATTTGGAACGCGCGTACTGACCGAGCGGGTTCGGCTCATCCCAATCGTCATACGAATCCTTCGCCCCATCGAAGATGCCGGCCGTCGAGATGTAGAGCAACGGTATGCCGAGATCGTTGGCGATGTGGACGGCCGTTTCGACGGCGAGCGTGTTGGTCGCTACGGCGTCGTCGGGGTCCAGTTCGCAGGCTTCGAGACTGGTGTGGGCACCCAGATGGAAAAGATAGTCCGGCCTGAAGTCCGTGACGTCACGTCTGTACGCGTTCGCATCACGGAAGTCGAGGAAAGAAATCCAATCAGAATTTACCTCTTTATCTGTGCATTCTAGAGTATTTAATCGTTGATAGACCTTGTAGAATCCATCGCCCAGCATGCCGCCGGCGCCCGCCATGTAGATGCGCTTCCCCTCGATCAAATCCCTTCCTCCATAACCGAGCTCAAGATGCCTCTGTACTGACCCGAGATCGCCTGCGTCGAATACTTTGCGACGGCGTCGCGCCGAGCCGCTTCGCCAAGGCTGCGACGAAGATCCGGTTGGCGAACGAGCGTCTCCAGAGCGTCGAGCCATTCGTCCTCAGTCTTCACAAGAACGCCATTCTCACCGTGCCGTATCAGCATCGGCGTAGTGCCGACTTCCGTCGCCACTGTCGGCAAGCCAAAGGCCATGTACTGTATCGCCTTCAACCCGCTCTTGCCTAATACCCAGTCATCTATCGGAAGAGGGTAAACTCCGATGTCGAAGGTCTGCAGGTCCTCGACTTCGCGCTCTTTTGTCCACCTTACAACCTCAAGGTCGACACCGGGAAGTTCATATGCGAAATTCCCGATTACCTTCAGCTTGTATTTCACGCGCTTCGACAGTTCCTGGAAAACGCCGCGCAAAATATCGAGGTAGACTTTCGAAGAGAATGTTCCGGTCCAACCAATCGTTACGATGCGCTCATTCGAATAGGGATTGGCCGGCACAAAGCGATCCGTATCAACGGATGAGGAAATATACGTACAAGCACACCTCTCGTTGATTGCGAGAGAGAAGTCATTAAGTGCCGGCGAGGACGTAATCACATGGTCGGCCGTCCGAATCAGAAAGCGTGCTTTCCAAGGGCCCTTAAACATCGCAACGATCGCGTTTGGGTTATGCTCCTTCGGCAGCATTTGTTCGACGAGCACATTGTCTTCGATGTCGACGATCAAGCGCCGAGCCAATGCGCGCACGGCACGCTCGAAAATGGTCGTACCGAATGGTGTGACCCACATGAAAACGTAGACGATGTCATAGCGAGCCACGCGAATGAGATCACGAATCCTGCGCATGTGGCCGCGAAACACACCCAACAGCTTCGAACAATATCGGCCCCGCTCGTAAGCGACACGCCACATATTCATGTCCATGTAGCATGACACGTCTATGTCGAAACCGGCCGCACGCCAATTATCAAAGTATTGCTCATATTTTAGCCGTTGTCCCGCGGCCACCCCTTCAGGAAATGGGCACAACACAAGCAGGCGACGAGCGCGGGGCTTGTTCATGCAATTTTGGTCCCCACCGCCACCCAGAAAGGCTCGGCTTCCGAAAAGCGGATGTTGACCAAGCCTGTAGCCTCCATCATGGTCCTGATCTCGGTGCGGGTAAAGCGCTGCTCCAACGGCGTGCCGAAACGGTCCCGGCTATCCGTGCGCATCGTGTAGAACGACGTATTTCGGTAGAATGAAAGAGGTAACGATCCAGGATTGAGTCCGACCTTCTCGACGAGCCACGCAAGCCGCGCAAGCGGCCAATAGACGAAGGCGGCCACTAAGTCCGTCAGCAACCGTTTGGCCGGGGCCGGCATCTGGCTGACCACCGCACGAACGATTTCGCTCGCTTGCCAAAGCATCCGGAACCAAAGCGGTCTGTTGTCGAAGCGATAATACAGGTACAACAGGAAGGGCGCGCCGGGTTTCAGAAGCGCCGTACACGCAGCAAGTCCAGCGCGCGTATCTGGCATATGATGCAGGACGCCGAGCGAATATCCGAAATCCTGGCTTGCATGGGCAAGAGGAACGGCATCAGCCGACACATTATAGAAATCGACGTTCTTGCAATCTGCGAGTGTGCGTTTGGCAACCACGAGTGCATCCGGGGAAGGATCGATACAGGCTAGGCGGCCAACTCGCGGCGCCACCAGCCTTGCCCACCGTCCCGATCCACAGCCCATATCGAACCCATGAGCGCCCTCTGGCAGCTCGTCCCAGGGGAARATCGCRAAATAGGCACCGAACARCCTCCGAAGCTCGTCAGSCGACAGAGCCGCCTGATGGAAATGGGACCACTCGTCGCCGAAGGASGCAACAGTTGCCGCATCGAGATTGGGTTTAGCCGTCATCATGTCACYAGGCAGCTCACCTTTGTTGCGTCCGCGAACCCGATAGCGATGCGTAGATCGAACGGTACTCGCCAACGCCGCGTTSAAGCGAGAAGATGCGTTCCGCCGTTTGCCGGCAGCGGCCGGGTGTTGCTGGATCCCCAACAAGCGCAAGCAGCCTCTCTGTCGCAGTCGAGATGCTGGCTTCCGAAAAATCCTTCAATGCAACGCCGACGTGGTTTTCCTCGAGGATYTCCCCCATGTCRCCACACCCGAAATTCCCAACACACGGCACGCCGCAGCCGAGATACTCGGCGAGCTTGGTTGGCGCTGAGGCTATTTTGGAGAAGCATGGGCGAATAAGAGCACCTGCAGCGTGCATGCGCCCGACAAGCCTTGGTACGTCTTTGTGTTCGGCAGCCAGCAACTCCAGACGGCTCAGGCCTATTCCGGCCTTGGCTACTGCCGCCCGGATCACATCGTGTTCATTCCGATTGACGACAAGCAGGCGCGCGTCTGGCCGCCGTTCGGCMAGGGCCTTGAAGACCGCAAGCGTCTCGTCCCAGAGATACCACGTGCCCACCGAACCGACATAACCAAAGGTGAAAGGCCGCGCCGGGTCAGCGGGCTGCGGCTGAAAGCGCTTTAGATCGGCGCAGGTCGTGATAACCGAAACTGGCGCTGCGCGGCCCTGTAAATAGTCTAAGTCGGCGAGTATCCGAGACGACGCATGCGTTAGCGTTACCACATGGTCGGCGGCGAGCAGGAAGCGTCGCTCCAGGGCTTTTGCCAACCGATAGAGTCGACCTCCTTCCGGCCACAGACCGCCGTCTGTGCGCTCATCGGCCCAAAAACCGCGCATGTCAAAAAGAAATTTTACGCCCGTTAGGCGTTTGACGATAAGCGCCATCAACGCCGGCACGTAGGATCGGGCATGTACGATTGCGATCCGCCGAGTTACGACCAGCCACAACGCTAGTATCGTTCCAACCGCAATGTCGTAGGCTGTTGCAGGTACGGACGGGTCCTTATGATACGTCAGCGGATGCCAGGCGATCCCCGCGGCGTCTAGCCGCGCCCGCATGGACGATACTCGCGCGGGATCGTCGTGCTTTTTTTCGAAGGATATGAGCGAGAGATTATGCTCGTAGGAAAGCTTCTCCAGATATCCGAGCACCTGACTCTGACCCAGTGGCTCCAGCACGCCGTCGTAAGTGATGTAGAGCACGCGCGTCATGAGAAACCAAGTGCGGCAATTCCATTCACGCCGTTTCGCACTTCAAGTGTTTTGCATGAGTCACAGTCGGTTATTGGGGACGCGTTCGTCAGGGCTTGGGTCTCAGACCGATAAACTTTCTTCGGACGCTGTAGCAACGAAGGCCATGCCCCGCCCGCAGGTGAAGCTGACGAACGCCGTATTGTCCTGAATGTCTTGAAGATGAACATCCTGCCAGAGGGCGAGCGCCTTCCACGGTCGCGGAACAGGATACCGCCGGCACCTACGAGCATGAGCCCCAGCTCCGGACCGAGTTGGCGCCGCCGCCGCGGCGGAACGCGTGAGAACAGTTCGCGGAGCGTTGCGACCATCGACGGCTGGCTCATGCGGATGCGGCCCCGTGGTAATAATCCCTGTACCACCTGACGAATTCCCCAACTCCCTGGCGAACCGGTGTTGCCGGCCTGTAGCCGACCGCTGCTTCGAGCGCCGAGGTGTCGGCATAGGTGTCTGGCACATCGCCCGGCTGCAGCGGCAGGAATTCGATCCTGGCTCGCCGGCCAAGCGCCTCTTCGAGCGCCTCGACATAGGCGGTCAATTTCAAGGGTTTGCTGTTCCCAATGTTGAGGATGCGCCAGGGCGCGTTGCTTGTCGCCGGGTCAGGTTCGCCTGAATCCCAGGCAGCGTTGGCTGCCGCCGGCTGATCGCTGGCGCGAATGACGCCCTCGGCGATGTCCTCGACGAAGGTGAAGTCGCGTGTGTGATTGCCGTTGTTGAAAAGCTTGATCGGCTCGYCCGCCAGGATGCTTCTCGTGAACAAAAACAGGGCCATGTCCGGGCGGCCCCACGGACCATAGACGGTGAAGAAGCGCAGGCCAGTCGTCGGCAGATGGAACAGATGGCTGTAGCTGTGCGCCATCAGCTCGTTGGCGCGCTTGGTTGCGGCATAGAACTGCAACGGATGGTCGGCCGGCCGATGCTCGGAAAACGGCATGTTGGTGTTGGCGCCATAGACGCTGGACGTGCTGGCATAGGTCAGATGCGCGACGCCGCCATGGCGGCAAGCCTCGAGGATGTTGGTGTAGGCGACGATGTTGCTCTCCACATAAGCATGCGGATTTTCGAGGCTGTAGCGTACGCCAGCCTGCGCCGCGAGATGGATCACGCGGTCGAAACGGTGCTCGGCGAAGCAGGTCCTCACCGCGTCCTGATCAGCAAGATTGGTCCGGACGAAATGGAACCCGGCACCGGTCTTGCGGCTCATCTCTCCGAGAAGCCGCAGGCGGCCTTCCTTGATGCCAGGGTCGTAGTAGGTGTTGACACTGTCGAAGCCTACAATCTCGTCGCCACGCTCCAGAAGTCGCTTCGCGACATGATAGCCAATGAACCCGGCGGCACCTGTAACCAAAACCTTCATCAGAAGCGTCCGTCCGTCGCGTCCTTGGGAAAGAGCCCCTTGATGTCGTAGATCACGCTTTTGTGCTTGCACAGCGCCCGCAGCCCGGAAACTTCCAACTGTCTGAACTGTTTGTGGCCGACGGCCACAACGATCCCGTCGTACGTTMYCTCTGGCATATCGSCTGTGCTTGGGATCCCGAATTCATGGGCACAGGCCTCTGAATTGACCCACGGATCCCAGATGTCGATTTCGGCGTTGTATTCCCGCAAGCGGGACACGATATCGGCAACCTTCGAATTGCGCAGGTCGGGGCAATTTTCCTTGAAGGCGGCGCCCATGATCAGGATTCGACTGCCAACGACGGCGATGCCCTTGCGCATCATGAGGCGCGCCGTTTGGTCTGCTGCATGGTGTCCCATACTGTCGTTGATACGGCGACCCGCCAGAATGACTTCTGGATGATGGCCAAGTTCCTGTGCCTTATGGGTGAGGTAGTAAGGATCGACGCCGATACAGTGCCCGCCGACCAGGCCTGGGGTAAATCGCAGGAAATTCCACTTCGTGCCGGCAGCCTCCAAGACCTCCGACGTGTCGATGCCAATCTTGCCGAAAATCAAAGACAACTCATTCATGAGCGCGATGTTGACATCGCGCTGCGTGTTCTCGATGACCTTCGCTGCTTCGGCCACCGCAATGCTGCTCGCCAAATGCGTACCTGCGGTCACAATCGACGCATAAAGTGCATCGATCGCCTCGGCTGCCTCAGGAGTGGACCCGCTGGTCACCTTGACGATCGACTGCAGTCGGTGCTCGCGGTCGCCCGGATTGATACGCTCAGGGCTATAGCCCAGGAAAAACTCTTCGTTGAACCGCAATCCCGAGGCCTTCGCGATCAATGGCGCGCAAACCTCGACGGTGCACCCGGGGTAAACTGTAGATTCGAAGATTACCACACCTCCCGGAGAAAGCGCCTCGCCGACAGTCTTCGACGCCATCATAAGTGGTGTCAGATCAGGCCGATTGGCTTTGTCAACAGGCGTAGGAACGGTGACGATAAAGACGCCACAACCTCGCAATTGGGCCTTGTCGCTGGTGAAGGTCAAACCTGTGGCGGAAGCGATTTCCGCCACATCGGTTTCCAGCGTGGAATCGTAGCCCTGCTTTAGCGCGTCAATTCTTGCCTGGTTGACGTCGAAGCCAATGACCTCCCTCGTCGCACCGAACGCGACCGCGAGGGGGAGACCGACATAGCCAAGCCCTATGACAGCGATCTTCTCTGCCTCAAGGTTCAATGSAGTCCTTTTTGATCTCAATGCGGCCTGATCCATAAGCGTCCCAAAACCATCGAAGCGTGCTAACGCGCTCCAAATCCTGTCATAATAGTTTTAATTGTTCTCAACAATATCAAGACGTCAAGCCAGGGAGAGAAGTTCTTTATATAGTAGAAATCATAGTGAAGTTTTTCCAATACGTCGGTAACCGCAGCTACATGACCTTGATTTAYCTGCGCCCATCCGCTTATTCCGGGGCGGACGATGTGCCTGTAGCGATAGAAGGGAAGTTCAGCTTCGTACCATTTGGACAGCACCGTGACCTCGGGCCGCGGACCAATCCAGCTCATCTCTCCGCGGACGATGTTTAAGAGTTGCGGCARCTCATCTATCCTGGATTTTCTCAGAAATCGCCCGAYGCGAGTGATTCTTTCGTCATCGGGCTTTGTGATGGCTCTCTCTTTTTCGTCGCTGGCACCCTGGCACACCTTCATGGTGCGGAATTTATAAACCGTATAGACTTTTCCTCGGTAGCCAACTCGTTTTTGTTGAAATAACGCAGGGCCTTCTGAGTCGATCTTGATGAGTATCGCAACTATAGTAAGTAATGGTGAAATAATAATCATTGCGATTAGTGCAAAGATCCAATCAAAAACGTACTTTATTTTAAGGTATGCATGGTTCGGATTAAGTGATCCGAGCGTATTTTCCGAAAGGTGCTCGATATCTACGCGACCAGTCAGCGATTCGCTGATTTGCTTTACGTGGTATACCGGCGTTCCTGACAGCGCCCGATCGGCGATATAGCGCGCCCACTCRTCTGATAAATCTGAGCGAAGGTCGGCAACTACGCCGCTGACATTCTCGAAGATGGTCTCAGGCGAACAGATCCGATGCCAAATAACGCCTTGTATATTTTCAAGCCTGTCGACATCACCGCCGGGAATTATCGCCAACTGGTAGGGGTCAAGGCGACGGGTGGCCAAGCTCAATGCAAAATACCAAAGGATGGATTGAATGAAGCTGGCAGCCGCTTGGTACCGGCTATACTCGATACGAAAAAAGAATATCGTCAAAAAAACAAGGCCGTAAGAAAGGGCGAAAGTGGGTAGGATGTAGCCAGCGGCGGCGACACCCGGAAACCTGGCGATCCGCCGGTAAGACAGGTAACCTGTCGTATGTGCCACTAGCGCAAAGAAAATCGTCGTTTGCGTATGCGACTCGAAAATGACCTGGGGATCGACCGCCATGCGAACAAGCACCGGCATAACGATTGCGAACGTCAATCCGCCCAGCAGCTGAAAACGCATGCGCAGCAACAGATGCCGCTGATTGGGCAAACTGACGGTTGAGGCGATCAAAGCCTGGTTGCTTTCTTACTCTAAGGTTGCACTTAGGTTGTAGTTTAGACAAGTTTCAGTCACGCCAAAAGCTACCGCACTCTAGGGTGTCCCGRAGGACGACTCAGGCAGCGCCTTACGCGGTACAAACCGAGCGCTAGCGTTCTTCTGTTACGGTATTGCGACGAGTTCCCGCGACTCCAAATCGACAGGAATTTCGCCGTTCATTATAGCAACAAGAACTCGTGCTCTTCCCGTTGAATCGAGACGATCAAGGCGCCCGATCATTTCCGCGAAGGGCCCTGAAAGAATCCGCACTGACGTACCGGTACCGAGGCGGCCGCTGAAGTCGAGCTGGCCGTCTTCGCCGGTCAATGCGATAAATTGTTCGACCAAACCTGGCGGGATCGGTAGCGGTCGATCACCCTGCATGACCAAGGAACGCACGCCAAATGTGCCGTTAACCGACCGCCAGCGTTGCAGCGCAATATCCAGGGCGACAAAGATATAACCCGGAAAATATGGCCACATCCTTGTCTCGAAGCGGCGAGCATGACGAACTGTTTTCTCGCTACGTGGTAAGAACGAAACAAACCCCTGTCTATRGAGATGCCGTTCGACCACGTCTTCCTTTCCCGGAAATACGCTGGCCGCATACCAGCGCGTGGCGTGACTCRCTTGCGACTGTCCTAGCAATACATCCGGCTTGGCCATGCGAATCAGTCGTGTTGCATTTGAAGCGTCAAAGATAGTGCCGACCATGGGGTTACGGCAGAGCGATTCGGTCGGCAAGTTGCCATTTCTTTACAAATCCGTAAACTTTGCGAGTACTGGCTCGCGATACAGCTGCGGAAGTCGTTTGCCTGGCAATTAGTTAGCGTTCTCTAATATTTGACATGCTGACCGCTAGTGGATGGTATGGAAGTGGACGAGGCGGGGCGGGCGCGCCGAACCCACTAGCGAAAGTGTGGACAGCCGCGCCTAGTTGAAGAACGGCGCGACGATGTCGAGCGTAAGCGATGCCTCAGCCATGCGCGATCCGTCCGGCATCCGGCCTCTGCTGCCGCGCCCTGAGCCAGAACCACCTGATCAAGGTGCAGGCAATGACCGTCACCACGATCGGCCGGAACCAGGGGTTGAAGAAATTGTGCAAGTGGCGCTCGATGCTGGTCAACCCGGCCAGGAACTGAACCGTTGCCAGCGTCTTTGCCAGGGTGCTGCCCTGCTCCTCCCGCCACAGATAGGCGATGGCCACGCCTGCCGGAACAGCGATCATGGCATAAGTGTTCGGCTCGACGCGCGGATTGAACACGCACATGTAGAAGGTGGCCGTCAGGAAGATGGCAATCCCCGCCACCTCGCGCTCGGCCTTCCGGTCGAACCACAGAACCGCCGAGAGCGTCAGCAGGGCCGCGATCACCCGAATGATCGTGGCGCCCAATTCCGGGATGGGCAGCCCGATCATGGCGAAGGGCACGGTAAAATCGGCCGGCGCGAATGGTCCTGTATGGTCGACCGCCATCGACGTCAGCATCTGGAAGAAATCGCGATACTGGTCATTGATGTAGCCGACCGGCGCAAAGGCATAAGGGATGGCCAGCACGACCAGCGCCGCGAGCACCAGCCACGGGATCAACCGGGGCCGCAAGGCGCCGACCAAGAGCAGCATGATAAGCCCGGTYGGCTTGGCGATCAGCGCGACGCAAGCCCACAAGAAAGGCTCGGCGCGCCGCCCTTCCAGCGCCGAAAGGGTCAGCAGCCAGCACGCGCCGGTCAAAAGGATGGTCGACTGGCCGTTGCGGATCGCGCCGAGAGCCATGGGCATGGCAAGGAAGAGCGCGTAGGAAAGCAGCCACATCTGGTCCTGGCCGCCGATTTTTCGCACCTGCCTGGCCGCGGCAAAGGTCAGCACCCCGAAGCAGAGCGTATGCCACAACGTATCGCCCACATAAGGTCCCAGCTTCATCAGCGGGGTGTAGAGCGCGGCAAAAGCCGGCGCGTAGAGATAGCCCATGGCGAGCTGGACCTGGTAAAGCGGCTGCCTGGCAACGAAGGCTTCGCTGCCGCGCATGTAGGCCATAATGACCGAACGGGCGTCCGGCGCCCACCATGCCGCCACAACGACGACCAGGAACGCACCTATCCATAGCAAAAGTCCCAGACGGTCGAAAACCGGCTTGGTTATCGTCATAACGCACCCCGCATCGTATCAATCTTGACCGTCGTGCACCGAGCGTACGCCGGTAGCACGACGGGGCAAAATATACGGTTTTGATGAAGCCTGGCTGAAATACCCAACGGAACAGCGGCGACATCAGCCATGGCGGCCAGGACCTTGAGGGCAACGACTTTCACCGCGCGCAATTTATTCTTTTTCTCAACATCATCCGCCCGCCCATGGGCGCGCAGAACAAGAGCCGCGTGGCGATGCCCGCCGAGGCGACTGCCGCCGGTCGCACCGAAGTCCTCGACCACTGGCGCAAGGCCGGTCGACATCCTGTCCCAGTCGACCATCGACCAATGGCGCGAGGGCACCAGGCCGGCGATCGGCAGCGTGAGCGAGCAGCTGCTGCCGGATAAGATTGACCATCGAATAGGCTCACGTACGGCTCAAGCTGGTCAATCTCGGCTGCATGTCGGAGGGCTGAGCCGCACCGAACGCCGGCCGCGGGGCGGGGTGTTTGGGGCTTTACTCTCCAGCTACTCTGGCTTCCGACCGAAGACCACATAGTTGTCCAGCATCTGCCACGCCGTACCGGCTTCAGCGAAGCCGGCGTGGCGGAGCGCCGAGACATGGAAATCGACGGAACAATCCTCACCACTTGTCGCGCGTTTCGGCGGGCGTGAGCCAAAGAAGGCGTCACGCTGTTCCTTCAGAGGTGCGAGACGAGATATCGCGCCAGCGCGCCCCCACCACGCGGTCCAATCGTCCTCGCCATTGTCTACTGCTTCCTGTTCGATCCGCTGGCGGGTCGATTTCGCGACCCTCGCCAAGGTGGGCCAGCGGCTGTCAAAGCGCATGTGATCGCCGTTCATGACGATTCCACCGGGCACGAGCAGTTCACCCGCGGCACCGTAGAATTCGGCCAGATCGCCGGGCGACAACCAATGCAAGGCCGTGGTGCTGTCTCTTATACACATCTAGATGTGTATAAGAGACAGATGCAAGGCCGTGGTGGATACAAGGGCCGACGGATCACCCGCAGCCAGCGACCTACCTGCCTCGGCAGCGTGCCCGGCCCACAACGGATCGCCGAGGTCGGCTTCGATCACCTGCGCCCTGCCTTTGTAGGGCGCCAGCGCGACCCTCGCCATTTCGAGAAGCATCACGTCCGCATCGATTGCGATGACCTTCGTCGAAGGGAAGCGGTCAAGCAGGCGCTTGCTCAACGAGCCCGGCCCACAGGCCGCGTCGATCACGGTGAAGGTTTCGCCGAATGCGGTCTCCAGGATGTCGAACATGACGGCAAAGCGCTCTTCGCGCTGCTTGATATAACCTTCCTGCTGGCGATCCCACCGCTCCAGCAGGGCCATGATCTCCTCATCGCTCGACATTTGCTTTCCTTGTTTCATCTTGCTTGCAGGTCGGCTTCCGAAAAATCCGGGTCGGCCTGATTCCATCGCGCCAGCTCGACATCGAAATGAGGCGGCGCATGCGGCGCGATCTGGACGAAGCGGCCCTTTACCCGGAATACCTGTTCGATCAAGCCGCTTTCGGCGAGGGCGGATGGCTCGCCGTCGAAGACGAGCTTGCCCTGTTGCAGCACGGCGATGCGGTCGGATACCGACATGGCCTGGTTGATGTCATGGATCGCCATGATGATCCCGACCTTTTTCTCCCGGCTGAGACGATGGATCAGATCGAGGACCTCGATCTGGTAGCCAATGTCGAGATAGGAGGTCGGCTCGTCCAGGAGCAGGATCTGTGCTTCCTGCGCGAGCGCTGCCGCAATCCACGCGCGCTGACGCTCGCCACCGGACAGTTCCCGCAGGCTCCTGTCGGCGAAGTCGCTAAGGCCGGTGCCTTCCAGCGCCCAGTCAATCGCCTCCTCGTCCCTGGGGCCGTAGCTCTTGAACAAGCCTACATGGGCAAAGCGCCCCTGGCGCACCAGTTGGCCCACGGTCATCTCGTCCGGGGCGGAAGGCTGTTGCGGCAGGAATGCAGCATGCCGGGCAATGTCGCGTCGGGACATCGTCCCGATGACCTTGCCGTCGATCTCGACCGTTCCTTCGGTCGGCACGATCAGGCCGGCAAGGGCCTGCAGCGCCGTGCTCTTGCCGGAACCGTTGGGGCCGATCAACGCGCGAATGTCGCCCGGAGCGAGCGACATGCTGAAATCGTCCAGGGCTTTACGGCTGCCATAGGCAACGGACAGTCGGGAGCAGGAGAACGCCATCGTTGTCTCAGGGCGTTCTGCGAAGAAGGAAGATGAGAACGGGCACGCCGCAGATTGCGGTCACAACGCCGATCGGGATCTCCTCGGCCTGGCCGAGAAGCCGGCCCGCCAGATCGCTGAGGGTAATCACGATGGTGCCCAGCGCGATAGTCAGCGGTAGCACCAGCGAGTAGTGCCGGCCTGCGATGAAGCGGGCAAGATGTGGGACGATGAGCCCGACGAAGATGATCGGCCCCACCACGCCGACGGCGCTCGCTGCAAGACAGCAGGAAAGGACGAGCGCCAGCGTGAATTGCCTACGGTAGGCCAGGCCGAAGGACCGCGCCACCGGCGCCTCGAAGCGCAGCAGATCGAGCGGGCGGCGCAGCAACGGTAATACCGCTAGGCCCGCGATTGTGAAGGGGAGCAGAAAAATTGCATGCCTCCAACTGCGCGCATAGAGCGAACCGGATAGCCATTCGAGCAGAATCTCGATACGGGCCGAGCCCCAGCCGGCGATCAGTCCGATGGCCAGAGCATGCAGCACAGCGCCGACGGCGATGCCGCAGATGGTGATGCGCAGCGGTCCGAGATCGCGGTGTAGCGCCAGCGCATAGATGATGCCGCCGGCGGCCAGTCCTCCGAGCATGCCGACCGCCGGCATCCATGCCAGCGGCAGTTCGGCCAGCGTGTTGGAACCAGGATCGTTGATATAGACCGTGAGCAGGAGGAATAGTGCCACGGCCAGSGTCGCGCCCTGGGAGATGCCCATGATCGAGGGATCGGCCAGCGGATTGCGGGTGATCTGCTGAAGGATGAGGCCGGCCACCGCGAAATGAATTCCCGCCAGGATGCCTGTCACGATCCTGGGCAGCCGGATATCCATGATGATCGATCTGGCCTCGGGCGAGCCATGGCCGGTCAGGGTCGCCATGATGTCGGAYGGCAGAATATCGACGACGCCGATGAAAACTGCGAACACAAGCGAAACCAGCGCGAAAACAGCGGTCGCCGGCAGGAACCAGCCGGCCGCATGTGCGGGGCCATGCGCGACGTCTGTCACGACCGTGCCTCGGTTCTCACGGCGAAGCTGCCTCGCTGGACCAGGTAGATGAACACCGGGCCGCCAATCAGCGCGGTGATCATGCCGACCGGCAGTTCGCGCGGAAATGCGATGGACCGRGCCACGATGTCGGCCGCCGCCACCATCAGCCCGCCGAGGGATGCGGTCAGCGCGATGGTCCAGCCGGGGCTACCCGGCTCCAGGAGCCGGGCCATGTGCGGTGTCGCCAGGCCAACAAAGGCAACGGGGCCCGCGACGGGCACGATGCCGGCCACCGGCAGCACCGCAATGAAGAGCAAAACTGGCTTCCACAACGAGAGCTGCAGCCCCATGCCGGCGGCCGCTTCTTCCGAAAGAGCGAGCAATCCGAGGACACGCTGGCACAGCAACGCGCCGACGACGCCGATCATGACCCACGGAAGCGCATAGAAGAGCTGCGGCCAGGAGCGGCCCTGGAAACCGCCTGACAGCCAGAACATCAGCGAGGGCATCTGCGATCCGCTAAGCACGAGGATGTATGTCGTGACAGCGCCGAGAAACAGGGAGACGCTGATCCCGCCCAGCGCCAGGTGCAGGGGGCGGCCGCTTCCTCCGCGCGCGATCCAGAAGGTGATCAGCGCCGCCGCCAAACCTCCCGCCATACCGACGAGTGGATAGTAGAACGACGACAGCCACGGCAGGAACACAAAGCAGAAGACGATCGGCGCGACCGCTCCGGAGGTCACGCCGGTCAACCCCGGCCCTGCGAGTGGGTTGCGCGTCAGCGTCTGAAGCAGATAGCCGGAGACAGCAAGTCCGGCTCCGCCCATGAAAGCCGTGAGGCTGCGCGGCAAGCGGAGCGTCCAGACGAGAATCGAATCGATCTTCCCSTCTGGCCGGAGGAGTGTCGACAGCAACTCGCCCGGAGACAGCGGTTTCGCGCCGACCGCCAGTCCGCCCATGATGACGACGGCGGAGGCGGCGACGATGGCGATAGTCAGCGCCAACGATCGCGCCGGTCGCCTGGCCGGCGCAGCAGACCGGACCGCGGTCATTTCTGGGCCGGGATGATCTTGGCTGCTTCCGCCCTGACGTCGACCTCCGGAAACGCATCCGGATAGAGGTAGTGGGCGGCTACGCGTAGCACGATCTCGCGTGCGATGGGGCCGTTGGTCTCGGCCCATTCATCGCCGACATAGTGGACCCGGTTATTCTTCACCGCGGAAAGCTGAGACCAGATCGGATTGTTCTCGTGTGTGTGGTTCGGGCCGGCGTCCATGACGAAGATGACCTCGGGATCCTTCTCCAGCATGGTTTCCAGGCTGAGGTCGATGCCGAAGCGACCACCCTGCGGCATCGGTCCTGCGATATTGTCGCCGCCGAGTGCCGCGAGTATCGATGCCGCCGTGTTTTCGGTGTGGAAGGCGAATGGTGTGTCGCCGCCCCACATGATGACGAAGCGCGGATGCACGTCCTTCGGCGCTTTCTGGCTGAATTCCTCGAGATGCTGCTTGAATCCAGCGTTGAGTTGTTCTCCGCGCTCCGGCTTGCCCAGGATCTTCGAAAGCTCCGCCACTTCCTTGTAGCTCTCGCTCAGGAGTTCCATGTTGTAGGCGAGATAGGGGGCGATCTTTTGAAGTTCGTCGGCATTGCCCACCGTGTAGCGCCGCATGGCCACGATCAGGTCGGGTTTGGCCTCCGACAGGAGTTCGAGGTTTGGCTTGGCGCGCTGGCCGACCTGCTTGATGTCCTTGGTCAGACCGAGCAGGAAATCGGGATAGCGGTCCGCCATCATGTAGGTCGTCGCAACCGGCTTGATCCCGAGGGCAAAAGCGACGTCCGTCGCGAAATAGGAGATCGATGCGATCCGTTGCGGATGGGCGGGAACCTCGACCGTCACGCCGCGGTCGTCGACGATCGACAGCGTCTTGGCCTCGTCGGCAGTCGCAGAGCCGGTGCCCAAGCCTGCCAGAAGGCCGATGATGGAGAGAAATCTGATACCGGTCCGCATTGCGCGCCTCCTTCCCAAAAGTCGCGCAATGCCTATTCTAAATAGATGACAACTTCAATCATGTTTTTAACGAGGCGGCAGGGTGGCATAACAAAAAGCAATGCACACGATTCACCGGCGCTACCGCGGCCGATTACAGAATGCAGTTTCTGGCTTCGCAACGACGAAATCGCAGTTGCAAGCAATCGTGGCGCGTTGGGCGACACGAGCACCGGCCTCGCCGGTTTGGAGGTCGGGCATCTGCTGGCAAGGGCGAGCAAATCGGCCGCGATAAAGGCGCCAGTCAGCATCTCGACCATCCCGCTCGCAGGGAGTTGCTCACCGGATTGCCCCTGGCCCGCGCGTCGCTGACGCTCCCCTTGTCTAACCCATAGTGGGGCCGCGTCGCCTTCCTGTCCACAGGCCATGCATCCGATATCGATGAGCAGTTGGGTATCGAGATGCGATGGCTCAGGCTTCGTCCTTGCAAAGTTCAAAGCGGAAGGAACCGCTTGGCAGACCCGCATGAGCGCCGCGTTGGGCGGGCCGGCCTCAACAAATGACGAGCCAGGCGCCGGTCTGCACGGGCCTGCTTGTACTCCGATGCGCACCTTAGAAGCAATTTTTGTCCTTGTCCGACGGCCCGCGTCATACTGCTTCCCCAATCCTCTGGTCGACAGGTTCGGGAACTGCGCGCCCTGTTGGGCGCAGAGTGGATAAGGAGGAAAGGCACGGTGTTTCGAATAGCGTTCCTGGCAGCGGCAGCCGGACTGGCCTTGTCGTCCGCGGCGTCCGCCCAGTTCGGTGGCTATGAGGCTGGCTATGAATGGGCGCGGCGGTATGGAATAAGCGATAGCTCCGACTGCCCCGGATACAGCCGGTCCTTCGTCGAAGGGTGCGAAGCCTATGTCGAGGATCACCCCAACCGCGGATCCGACGAAGATGAGGACAGCAACGAGAACGACGATTAGGACGCCCGCTATGGCGACCGTGAAGCGTCGTTAATTTTCTCGCCCTTGTCGGGCGGCTGGCGGCCTTCATCCGCTGGGCGTCCCAATCGGAAGCTTCGAAGCGGCCTGTCTACTTGGTTTTGGAACTCTTCTCCGGTGTCTTGGTCGCAGGCTTACTCCGTTTTGAGGACGGCGCCCGCGATGACAGCGTGGTCAAGGGCGAGGCAAACGCCGAATTCTCCGCCGGCCGCGGCGGCTCCTCGCCGCGCGGCTTTTCCAGAACAACCACGCAGCCATCGAGATCGTTGGTGGCGAGATGAGCGTAACGCATGGTCATCGACAGCGTCTGGTGGCCAAGCCACATCTGGACGCGCCTGATGTCGATGCCCCCCTGGACGAGGCGCGAGGCGCAAGTATGGCGCAAAATATGCGGCACCACCTGCTCGTCGGCGCCGAGACCGACCTCGGTCTTCGCCTCGTTCCAGATGGCGCGATACTGCGCTTGGGTAAGCTTGGTGAAAGGACCCTTGGGGCGGCGCCCTTCGGTGGTCGGCGGCGGCTTGATCACCTCCTTGACCCGTTCGGTCATCGGAATGGTGCGGCTGCGACCGGACTTGGTGATCCAGAAACTGATGCGATGTTCCTGGATGTCGTTCCAGATCAGGCCGAGTGCCTCGCCGAGGCGGCAACCGGTATCGACCAGAAAAATCGAGAGCCTGTAAGCGTCCTCGTCGCGGCTGCGGATGGCGGCGAACAACCTTGCTTCTTCGTCCCTCTCGAGGAAACGAATCCGTCCCGCCCGCTCCTTCTGGCGGCGGAACTCGGGCAAGCTGTGGATATCCCCCATCTTGTAAGCCTTGCGCAGCAGTTTGCTGAGGGCAGCCATCTTGCGATTGATGGTTGCGTTGCTGTTACCACGCTGGCGCAAGGTTCCGATAAGATTGTCCAGGGTGCTCTGGTCAAAGGTGCTGAAACGCTCCCCAAGGAGGATTTCGTCTATTTCACCGATGAAGGAGCTGACATTGTATTTATGTCGCCCATCATCCCAGAGTATATCTCGATATGCTAAAAACAGATCTCCGATCCGATACGACTTTACTTCCCTAAGTCTACCAAAACTATAATTTATATTTGTATTCTTAGAGTTTGTCGCGACTTGATCATAGATTCCCCCCTCTTGAAACGCGCTGCTTGACATTATTCTTAACACACCCCAATCGCCCGGCATTAGCCGTAGCTGAATTAGGATACCCTTTCAAGAGTTGTGGTCACGCGGCGATTGCATCCTTGGGATGAACCCACAAGTCGTCCCGCGGATCCCTGTTTAGCTATCTAACCCCTTTTCCCTTTCGGCTGCCCATGCCCAATGACGGAACAAAACAGCCCGGGCTTTGAAGCGCCCGGGCTGGATTTCACTTGTGTAATTCCAGCCCTCAGAAAGAGCGCTGGAAACGGACGATGCCGCCCCAAGAGTTGCGCTTGCCGGAATAGCCGGTGTTCCAGGCCCAACCGGAGCCGGTATTGTCCGATTTGCCGGTGTGAACGAAGTCGACTTCCGGGGTGATAGTGAAGCCAGGGACGAGTTCGTACGCAACATTGGCTGCGAGGCCGAAGTTCTTGTCCTGATCATACGACATCGCAGCGTTGAACGAGGCCTTCTCGTTGAACTTGTAGGTACCGCCGCCCCAGACTGCCCAGTTGCCGCCCCAAGGCTTGTAGAAGTTGCGGTCGATGTGCTTGTTGGTGCCATAACCGCCCATGACGAACAGCGACAGCTGGCTGGTGGCGTTCACATCGAGGCGAACCTTGCCCGACCATTCCTCGAAATTGCTGTTGTAGGCGCCAACCGCGCTGATCGACCCCCAACCTTGGGTGTACTTCACACCGCCCACGACATGCGGGACGTAGCTGTCAATTGTGTTGTTGTCCCAGGCCCAACCCCAACTCGACTTCCGATCGGCGGGATTCATCGTATTGACCACCGAGAAACTGCCCGAGCCCTGTTCCAGCGACACGATCGCCGAGAAGCCGTTGCCAGCATCTAAAGTGTAGCTGATCAGGTTGGTGTCGAAGCCACCGTAAGGAACCAGCGTATCCTGGATRACGTTGCCGGCATAGCCGCTGAAGCTATCAAAGGCAGAGTCGTCGCGACCGATACGCAGACCGCCAAGCTGAATCCAGGCGAAGTTCAGCGAAGCACCCTTGTTGCCGGCAAAGGCCTCTCCGTCGGCAGCTTGCGTACCCCAATTGAAGCGGGTCTCGGTGTAGGTCTTCAACGTGCCGAGCTCGGTTTCCTGGCCGGTCCAGGTCTTCAGCGTGAAGCGGGCGTTTTTATTCCAGGTAGACTGACTGTTGCCGGTGAGGCGATCAATGGTGCGCGCACCATCGAGCGAGCCGACATCGCCGAAGCCGGCGTCATAACGGACATAGCCGCCGATGCGCAGGCAGGTTTCGGTGCCGGGGATGTAGAAGTAGCCCGAGCCGTACACGTCGCAGATCTTGACGTATTCAGCCGGTTCCGGCTCGGCGACGGTCACCGCGTCGGCGGCGCGGGCGCCGGAAACTGCGATCAGGGCCGCAGCTGAGCCGAGAAGAAGGCTCTTGATGTTCATTTTCTGACCTCCAGTCAAAAGTTAAAAAACGGGTCTGGGTATTTTTTGCTGAAGGACAGCGTTCCCTGCCCCATCCCCACTTACCGAAAAAGATGCGCACCGCGCCGCTCCTTCGGAACCGAACATTACCCAGGCGGCGGTGGCGTTCAACAAGGATCGTGTCGGCGAAAGCCCTGTCCGGGCGCTATCCACGAGCGTTGTTGCACAAATGACACGATTTGGCCTCACTCAGAAAGCTCTCATTAACCTATGAGGCCTTGCGCCCGGCAGAATCCGGCCGCCAACCGTCGGAATTGCGGCGTGAGACCCGAGTCAGCGGCCAGGGAATCGCCAAAGAATCGCCGCATGGCGCCATCCGGCTTCCCGCCCAGGCAAATTTTCGGCGATTATGGCGCCGGCTTGTTGATTGTGCCGCCGCTTTTCTTTATCCAGCGGCGCGACGGAGAGGTGGCCGAGTGGTCGAAGGCGCTCCCCTGCTAAGGGAGTAGAGGTCAAAAGCTTCTCGTGGGTTCGAATCCCATCCTCTCCGCCACCCTACGCCCTGCGGGCTTCGGGTGGCAGGCCACCCGGGGCCTGCAGGGCGTAGGGTGTCGCCCGAAGCTACGAAGTAGCGTAGGGGGGCTCCATAACGGCGACGTCTATGTCGGATCGACCAGCGATCTCCGACGCCGTTTCGAATCGCATCGATCGGGCTATGTGGCTTCGACCAAAGCTCATTTGCCCGTGATCTTGAAGGCTTACATTGCCGTCGAGACCGAGGCCAACGCCCGCCAGTTCGAGTGATGTTTCAAGACCGGCTCGGGCAAGGCGTTCGCAGGCAAGCGGTTTTGGTAGCCCGGGCTCCGCCGACCGAATCTGTTACTAACCAGCTGAAATAAAACAGGAAAACGAAAAAAGGGTCGCTTTTCGCCGTCCTCCGTTCGCGATTCTGACTGGAGGTCAGAAAATGAACATCAAGAGCCTTCTTCTCGGCTCAGCTGCGGCCCTGATCGCAGTTTCCGGCGCCCGCGCCGCCGACGCGGTGACCGTCGCCGAGCCGGAACCGGCTGAATACGTCAAGATCTGCGACGTGTACGGCTCGGGCTACTTCTACATCCCCGGCACCGAAACCTGCCTGCGCATCGGCGGCTATGTCCGTTATGACGCCAGTTTTGGCGACCCCGGCTCGTTCGATGGTGCGAGGGTTAACGACCTTCGGACCGGCAAGAGCCAGGGCACCTGGGCTAAGAACGCCCGCTTCACGCTGAAGACCTGGACCGGCCAGGAAACCGAGCTCGGCACGTTGAAGACCTACACCGAGACCCGCTTCAATTTCGGCAACAGCAACGGCGACTTTTCTACGGTCTATGGCCGCGGCCACGACCCGGCCCACCAGAAGGGCGCTTCGCTGAACTTCGCCTGGATCCAGCTCGGTGGCCTCCGCGTCGGTAAGGACGAATCGGCCTTCGACACGTTCATCGGCTACGCCGGCAACGTCATCCAGGACACGATCGTTCCCTACGGCGACTTCGACACCAACGTCGTCCAGTACTACTTCGACGCCGGCAACGGCTTCTCGGCTGTGGTTTCGCTCGAACAAGGCTCCGGTGTCAAAGGTACGATCGACAGCTACGTTCCGCATGTCGTCGGCGGTGTGAAGTACACGCAGGGCTGGGGCGCCATCTCCGGCGTTGCCGCATACGACAGCAATTATGACGAGTTCGCCGGCAAGGTTCGCCTCGATGTGAACGTGAGCAACGAATTGTCGCTGTTTGTCATGGGCGGCTACGGCACCCAAAAGCACCTCTTGGAGGCGTTCCCGGTCTCCCTCACACCTGCCGGCGGTCGCGGTTTCTACAAGCAGTGGGGCGGCCACTGGGCGTTCTGGGCCGGCGGCACCTACAAGTTCAACGAGAAGACCTCGTTCAACCTCCAGGTGTCGGGTGACCAGGACAAGAACTATGGCGTGGCGGCTAACGTTGCCTACGACATCGTCCCCGGCTTCACGGTCACGGGCGAAGTTGACTACGATCATTTCGGTCACTTCGATGACGGCACCCCGTTCGGCAACTGGACCGGTGCCACCAAGAAGAACAGCGTCGGCGGCATCGTCCGCTTCCAGCGCTCGTTCTAACAGATTTCGGATCGGCGAAATCGGAACCCGGCGGGCAACCGCCGGGTTTTTCATGTCCGTATGTGAAGCCTTTGAGCTTCAGTGATGGGAGCCGAGAACGCCCCCTCTGCCCGGTAGGGCAGAGGGGGTACTGTCCCGCCGGCTTCTCGTCGCTACAGAACCCCGCGCCGTTTCGGGTGGGCAAGGAAGCCGTTGTCCACGATCCTTTCGAACCGTAAGGCCCGCGAAATAGAAATCGATTCCGATTTTCAGGGTTATGTGCTGATCAGGTTAGGCAGGATGCCTGGCATCAAGCGCATCCATTCAAACTTCAGCCAGATCGCCCAATGACTCGATCAGCGGCTGGATCTCGCTTTCGTAATTCTTCCACCGCTTGACGGACGATTTGTAGATCGGCTGGCGAACCTGCCACTTGCTGTAGGTATTGACCGAGCCGTCCCTGGCGAAAAAGCGCAGGCAAGCATCGTCCCAGGGCAGCCCGAGATAGTCTATCAGGCGGCGCGACTGCTCCTCCTGATTTTCAATCAATGTCTCATAACGGTTTTCGAAAATACGACCCGGGAAAACCTTGTTCCAATGCCGCATCAGGCGATCACATTCCCGGTAGTAAAGTCCTAATGTCTGAAGATCGGCGCTATAGCTGTGTGCCTCACTGAATTGCAGGACAAAGCAGGAGACGCAATTGTCGATGGCATCGCGACGACAATGAATGATGCGCGCATTGGGGAAAAGCACCCCGATGAGGCCGATCAGCTCGAAATTGTGAGGCATCTTGTCGACGATTCGAAGCGCATCGGGAGAGCGCTCGCGCAGGTAGGCAAGGTGCTCCGCGGCCAAAGTCCTGGTCAGATCGGGAGTCATTGTCGCACTCGCTTTGCCCAGATTCGCACCAGAGCGGTCTGCGAGACCGATCCCATTCGCAACGCGCCTAAGCTTGCTGAGTTCGCCAGCACCATGAACATTGGGATGGCTGGCGCATATCTGCTCAGTCAGCGTCGTACCCGAGCGAGGCATGCCGACAACGAATACGGGAACCTCCGACGGGTTACCATAAGCTGCTTTCGAAGCAATCATTTCCGGGCTGAAGGCTTCGATAATCGCATCAACCCATCGACAGTAAGATTGCAGGTCGAATTTATGGCTCCCGACTTGGTTCCCTTTCTTGAAATGATCCATTGCCTCCTTGTAGCGCCGAAGGTCGTTGAATACCTTGCCGGCAGCGTGATGGAGTTGCTGTGCCTCACCTTGCCCATGGCTCGGGTCTCGAAGCTCCGCCAGGATAGACGTGAGCTCTGCCGGCTCTTCTGTGAATTTACGCGTGTGAACAAGCGCATTGTAGGCAGCCGGCATTGCGATGCGCCGCTCTATCGCCTCTTTCAGATAGACCGTGGCCTCGTCCATGCGACCGAGGCCGGTGAGMGCGTTGGCCAGACCTGTCCGAACCAGAGGATGATCACGGTTGATCTTGAGCGCCTTCTCGTAAAGCGGCAGAGCCATGTCCGCCTTGTCAAACTCGGTGTATGCGCGCCCCAGGGCGCAAAGCGCTTCCACTAGATCCGGCTTCAAAACCAAGGCGTGCTGAATGTGCCTGATCGCAGGCGTAAATTCGCTGAGTCTCAGGTAGGTTTCGCCGAGGCTAAGGTGGTAGTAAGGGTTTTGCGGCTCCTCCGCGACCGCCCGGGCAAAATACCGCAGGGCCTTCTCGTCGTCGTATCCGAGCCCGAGCGTCCCTAGGATATACAACGCCAGCGGATGATTTGGCGTACGCGCCAGAACGCGCAGGCATAGCTCCTCGGCCTCCGGCAGCCGCTCGGCTTTCTGGAGCTCGAGCGCCTGCCTCAACAGCATGTCGTCGGCCTGACTGCGAGTCGGGCCGGCCTTCGGCTGGGCTTTCGGTGGTGCAGCTTTCGGCGGTAGCGCCTTCGCCGAGGGTTGGGTTTTGAGGTGCTTTGCCCAGGCGGGCGGCAATCGATTGCTCATCCTGTCTCGCTAGCAAAATCAGCCGGTGAAATCCACTATGAGACATGAGACAACGCTCCGACGCGACAACAAGCCGTCTCCGCACAGCCGAATGACCTTGGCATCGGTTCCGCTTACGGCTTCCGACCTACTCGTGCCGGACCTTGCACGGACCAATCGGGAAGATTAGCAAGAGGGCAGTCTGGATGAGCCCTGCAATTGGAGCTATGACATGGTTACAAGGCGCCGTCTTGCCAAAGCCGTGCACAACCTCAAAATCACGCGCCGTGAAGACCTTGAACATCGGCTATACTCCGAAATTCTCGCGATACTGAAACAGCACGATCCGGGAATCCATTTGCCTGCAGCCCGTGCTGCGTCAAGGTTGGGGGCTGTTATTGCTTCGCAGATTGCAGTGCAAACTCAGGCCACACAACGTGCTTTTAAGACAATCGAGGACGAAATTTCAGAATATGCAACTGAGTTTGTTAGTAATATTGTCGACGAGACCACGAAGAATCTTAATAGGAGAATGAGTAGATTCCGCGCAAAGCCTCCAGAAATATCGCGTGAGACAACCGTGCAACTGGTCGACGATTGGGCCGGACCAGTATTAGGCCCAACCGAAATAGAACGATTCTTTGGGATACCGCGTTCTACGCTTTATAGATGGCAAAGGGTAAATGAAGCGGTGGCCATAAATACCCGAAATAGCCGCAAACCTGTCTTTCCTGTGAGGCAGTTCGTTGACGGACGTCCGGCGAATGGGATCGCGACGGTGATTTCCATTTTCGGCGATCAGCGGGCCGCTTGGCTTTGGCTGATGACGCCAAATTCCAATTTTGATGGGCAGACCGGCCTCGATCTCTTGTTAGAGGGAAAGATCGACACCGTGCTAACGTCTGCCCGCCTGCATAATACACCTACGGAATCGCGTTAGTGGGTACACCCGTCGTTTCCAATCGTGCCAAGGCTCAGCCGGAGACCTCGAAACACCTCTCGTTTTTCAGCCCGGATTGATCCCATCGCTGTTGCCCGCGCGAGGATTCGACGACCTGGCCGCTTACGACGCGAGCGACATCCTCGCCGGAACCTTGTGGGCAGATACTGGCGACTGGCGCGTTTCTCGGTCGCCCAATGGACATTGGCGAGAAACGTGTCGCACGAAGGCTCCGACTGCATCGACAAGCAGGCTCTCCGATGAATGCTCCTGATTATCAACACCACGGACTTGACTCCAAGATGGCGGTGCCCCGTTAGAGGGAATCGATCGCCGGAGCTTCGGCTATCACAACCGGACGGCAAAGCGAGGTCGAATTTCTCGATGATCGTATCCATCTGAATACGACGTAGCGTCGTCGCGTGATAACCTCGAACCGCAGCGATGACAACCGAGGTCGAAGCCAATCGGTTTGAGGACAAATCTTTGGAACAGCCGAAACGAGGGCAGGAACAAATGATTTCAAAGAAAGCCCGCCGCGCCGCGATCACCGCCCTAGCTGCGGCAATCGCGACAGGCACCGCAGCGACTGGACAGGCGAATGCCAAATCCCAATTTCCGCGCGCTCACTACCAATGGTGTCTGAAGCGGTACAAAACCTATGACCTCTTTACCAACACGTATCTCGCAACCAACGGCAAGAGGGTCCAGTGCATTTCGCCTTACATCCAACGGCAGGGTCGTCCTGCAACTGAAATGGCCCAATCGGATGGTCGGCCCATTTAGACCTTTCAATTGGCGGATGTGATCAGAATGTGTACTTCAAACCCGCGCTTATGGTGACGGATTGGAAGTCCATGCCTGCGCCATTTTCAAAAGTCGGGCCCTTTTGGCCGGTGGAATCCTGATAGATTGTCGTGTCGCCTTTCTCGCGGAAGAACTTTTCGAAGTTGCCCGCCAAAAATATGCTGGCCCCTTCGCTCAGCGCGTAGTCTACCCGCGCATCTAGCGAAACAAAGGGGATAGTCGAATATTCATCTTCAAAGCGAAGGTCGCGCATCCAATGATGGTCGGTGTCGCTGGGGTTGATTGTGATACCGCCGCGGGCCATGCCGGTCAGGGTCCAGGCGCCGATTTTGGTGCTTGCTTCCGTGCCGATGAACACGCCAGGTAAACGCTGTTCGAAAGTAATACCCTTCTCGCCCGCAGGGAAGTTACCGGTCGTGTCGCGAAAGCCGCCTACGCTGTAAACGAATTCACCGCCATAAGCAGTCCATTTGACGTCAGTGTACTTGAAGCCACCGTGAAGGTTCACAACCGTCTCGTCACTAACGATGAAATCACGGCCGACGGCGATGTCCAGATTGAGATAACGGTCAAGGTTGGTGTCCTTGTGGCGCGAACGATCCGACCATTGATCGTCCGGTGCGCCGGCCTGGACGAAAGGCTCGAGCCAATCATAATCCTCCATGTAGCTGCTACCGGAGAAGCCGATATGCGCGTGGGCCTTGACAGTCCAGACCTCCTTGAAATGTGCCGCCGCTCCCAGAGTCAGAACAGGCGCGTCGGTTTTCCAAATGAGCTGGCTGATACGTCGTCCGGCGTCGTCGTAGACAAGCTCGTTGCCTTTAAGCCACGTGTAGCCGATGCCGCCAACCACGGCGAAATTGGCATCGGGCGAGGTGAATACCTCGTTGGCGCCTTGGTCTGCAGCCAAGGCCGAAATTGTGGAAAGAGTAAATACGGCTACGCCTGCGCAAGCGGCGAATCTAAATTGGCTCACTATATGCCCCCTATGTTGTGCTCGACTTTCTACCAACTTTCGCGTCGTGTGACTGTCACGCGCGGGCAACAGACGTGCTGCTTCTACGAAGCCAAGGCAATTCCGCTAGTACGATTACCGTCGCGTCACGCCAGGACATGTCTGGTTTTTGCGCCAGGGAACAGCTTCAGCACATCGGGGTTAAGAGTTCCAAGCCGCGATCCGGCGCTATTTGGGCGCACATGTCTAAAAGCATCGTCTCTGCTTCTCTAGCTCGGAAGGATGTTGCTCTTTCCAGGTCGCAACCTGGTCGTGTCCCGCCATGGTGCAATCCGGTGGTACACCGCGCCGTCGGGCCACATCAGTTTCCGATGCCTGCGACCAGAAAGGGCGACGGTCTTGCCCCAGACTCTTTGAACTAGACTAAGTCTGGCTTTAGCCAACTGCAGGACAGTAGCCGAAACGGTATTGGAACGACTGGCTGTGCTACGACAAGTCCGCCGTGTCTATTCGGCTTGCCGTATGAACACCACCTGGTTGTCGAACAGCTGCAGATTGTACTTGGATCGGCAATGCGCGTATGGCGTAGCGCAGGTCCGGCAAAAATCGAAGAACAGTCCTCGCTGCTGGTCTGCGTTTCGGCCTTGGGTATGGCAGTTCAGGTTGACTCGGCGGCAAACGTCAGCGACCGCTAACCGACGCCCATATCCGCCATCGATGGCGATGCACGCCAAAAGCGGCAAGTACAGCTTAGGCTGGACGCCAAGGTCATGGGCGAAGATCAACACGCCCGCCCATGGCCAGGGCCCGCCGGGCACCTCGATTGTCGGCAACATGGGCAGGTGGACCGAATAAAACGCCCACTTCGGGGCACCGGAGCGGGCGTCTACTGAGGACGTAAGCCTGGCCCTTACTTGCAGGCCGTCAGCATCTTCAATGCCTTGTCCGCATTTTCCTTGCTGTCGTACGCCTTCGTCCCAACGTCGGTGAATTTCGTCCCGTCTGGCTTTTTATCGACGACCTCGCATTTCTTGGTGCTGGCGTTCTTGGCAACCCAATATTGGCTTGCCGCCAACGCGGGCATGCTGAAGGCGGCAACAAATGAGACCGCAACGAGTGTCTTCCGGAACATCATACGCTCCATATATATTGGCGACTGGTGGGGAAATTCCCACCTACTCAAATTAGCGGGCCGGCTATCGCTGCGAGACGGACTGACGTCGGATACCGGCGGCGAAAAGGTCCTGCACAGCCAGGCAACAGAGCTTGATTCGCTCCCCARYTGCACGGAGTCCCTGCGCCGCAGATCTATTTGATCTGCGAAACGATGCCGACCGACGTGACTTCTTGTTGTTCGGCCGCCCTGCTGAGCGCCGGCTTCTTGTAAGGCTTGCTGCAGATGYAGCTTCGAATCTGTGATGCAAACCAGCTTTGCTGCACTCGGGCGATCGAAACGGCCGACGAGTCAGCTCTTGCCGCTATCGCTGCCTGACAAGCCAACTGAAACGCGAGAAAAAGGCCCACTGCCGAAGCAGCGGGCCTTGGTCGCGGAAGCGAAGAGGGGTGAGGTGTGTCGCTTCCCGAGAACGCGGTGATGATCGCACGCGGATGCTGAACAAACGGTTAATGCTGCAACGCTGTTTTATCGACCGAAACCTCATCAACTGGCCTTGGTGAAGTCGAGACATTCCAGCCGGAACGGAGCCACTGCGAAACAGATCGGATTGAGCAAGCGATCTGCGGCAACGTCGCGGACCTCCTCGATGCCCTGAGATGCTCAGACCGCCGTCGCGCGAAACCAGGGACGCGCGTTCGGCGCTTGCCACACCTATCGGCGCTTCCGAGCCAGTTTTCGACCCTCAATCCCAACGCCGCATCATTGCGCGCTGCTGGACGAGCCGCCGTCCAATGGCAAAAGCATATAGCGAAACAGCGTGACGGCGCTTCGGATAGCCAAGGTGCAATGTGGAACTCGAAGGAAAACGTCGTTTGATCAATTGGTCAGGGTCCCGCTACCTTTTGCATATTGATTTCTCATTATGCATATTGATTTTCCTCGCTGTCTCGCCTTAGTTTTCGGTGCCTAAGGTGGCGACCACCGAACTGGCGGCCCGGCGATCAGGTAACCAAAATGCCAACTAGACCCTGCCGCCGGGCCCGTCTTGGCCACGTGTGAGCCGAATCCGGCATTTGCGTGAACATCTCAACCAAAGCGATTCGCTGCGGAGAAGCTGCCCCGGCGATTCCAGCCTGCCGCTCGCCGTTTGCAACCAACTCTGTGCTGCCTCGGTCAGCATGGAGGAATGAAGGCGCTTCGCATCCTCTCCTCGTCCCCCTCATGAGGGCGGCTGATGGACAATGGCACGCCGCTGGAATAAGTATCTGCTTGATTAGGATCGGCACGATAATCGTTGGTCGACCATCTGGCGACAAGTGAAGGCAATCGTGTCCTTCTGCTTGCAAACTCTTGAGACGATCGGTGGCGCGGGCTTTACGCGAGACGGTTGTTGCCGGCAGAAACTGCCAATGACCGACGGGTGATCGCCAACGGAGTCTGTCTCAGTACGAGGCGAGGGGGGCGTTGTCCGTTTTGGCAACTTCGGCCCTCCCTTCTGGTAGAGACTAGGCGTTGCGGAGATGGCGGGCGCGAACCGCACTGAGTTAAATCAAATGGCCGATTTCATGCCACTGGGATTTTGATGTTGAAATCGATCGGCGCAAAGATCCCGCAGTGCATATTGGCCATAGCGCTCGCCGTCTCCATGGTGGCCACATGGACAGCCGGTGCCAATGCTCAGGCAGCCTACGGACTCTTTGTGCGGCAGCACAATGTGACCGCCGATGGTCAGATGATGCGCTTTATCAAACCAGACGACTGGCATCCGACCCTCASCAGCCTCGAAAGAGACCCTTGCGCCTCTGCGCACAATCGTCCCATCCGCGATAGCGATCAAAGCAGGCATCCTACTATGCAAACTGTAATGTTGCGGAGCGATCTGGCCGCGAGCGTTTCAATGCGGGACGTTGAAAATAGAACTGTCTTTGCTGGGTTGCTGGGTGAAATTATCGTAGTYAAGAAAAAAGGAAAAAATGGACACAACAAGGGTTCTGGCCGTAACTCGAAAGATGAAGGTAGAAAGAATTCAGGTAAATCAGGAAGAAAATAACATAAGGTAGCAAAATCGGTAGATAGATACCGGATATGTGTGGTTCGCTTGGGATTTAATGGAAAAATAATTTGAATCTGACTTCTGTAATGCTTTAATCTGAACTGTCGCACTGTGCCCGATGGAGCAACTCGGTCCAACCCCTGCCAGGCCTGGCCCGACAGTAACGCTTCGCCAGCGATATCCATCACAAGAAGCCGAAGGGACGGCCAATGAGCGCGGCGACAGCGCGGGCCAATGGCCGGCGGTCAAGAATCCGATCCCGCATCGAGCACGTCTTCGCTCACCAAAAAGCCAGGATGGGCCTGTTCGTGAGAACCATCGGCATCGCCAGAACGACAATGAAAATCGGCATGGCCTATCTCACCTACAACATCACCCGATACGTCTGGGCACGAGAAAAAGGCGACGGCAGCGTGATGCCAGTGGCCCGGGTGGGCGAGCACCGGCCCGAAAATCCGCCATCTTCAACGCATCACAGCTCCGTGGTTCCGCCGAGAAGCACTCTCCCAAACAGCGGGCGCCAGTAATTCGAGGTGTCCAGGTGGCCAAAGTCGTCAGCTACACCACTCCAAAGGTACGATCGCACGAAGCCTTCGAGACCGGCGTTGCCGACCTAAACGATTCCCACTGAAGGTCCATTTCGCGAGCGCGCCCTCGATAGCGCCGTAGCGAGCGAGCGGCGCAGCGGTGGTCATCGATGTTTTTCCGTTAGGGTCGGGTTGCTGACACCAACCTGATACGAAGGAACAACCGATGACCGACGACATGACGAACCTGCGCGCGCTCGTGGAGAAGACCCCGATGCCGATCTCCCGCGCGAGATGATCGGCTTTGCCGCCGAGCGGCTGATGGAGCTGGAGGTAGGGGCCGCGACCGGCGCCGGCCATGGCGAGAAGAGCGCGCCAGCGCAATGGCTACCGCGACAGGGACTGGGAGACTCGGGCCGGAACGGTCGAGTTGCGCATCCCCAAGCCGAGGAAGGGCTCCTATTTCCCCAGCTGGAACCGCGCCGCATGGCTGCGAAGGCGCTGACGGCCGTCATCCAGGAGGCCTACGTCCAGGGCATCTCGACACGTTCGGTCGACGACCTCGTCAAGGCCATGGGCATGAGCTGGGTGTCGAAGAGCCAGGTGTCGCGGGCTCTGCGAAGAGATCGACGGCAAAGGTGAAGGCCTTCCTCGACCGGCCGACCGAAGGCGACTGGCCGTATCTGTGGATCGACGCCACCCATCTGAAGGTCCGCCGCGGCGGGCGCATCGTCTCGGTCGCGGTCATCATGGCGGTCGGGGTCAACGCGGACGGCCGCCGCGAGGTGCTGGGCATGGAGATCGGCACCTCCGAGGCCGAGCCGATCTGGACGGAGTTCCTGCGCAAGCTGACCCGGCGCGGCCTGCGCGACGACGTCAAGCTCGTCGTCTCAGATGCCCACGAGGGCCTCATGGCCGCCGTGACCAAGGTGCTCGCCACTTGGCAGCGCTGCCGCGACCACTTCATGAGGAACGTGCTGGCGCACGCCGGCAAGAGCGGGCGCCGCGTCGTCTCAGCCTTCATCGCCACCGCCTTCGCGCAGGAGACGCCAAAAGCCGCCAGCACCCAGTGGCGCGCCGTCGCCGACCAGATCAGGCCGAAGGCGCCGAAGCTGGCCGCCATCCTCGACAACGCCGAACCTGACGTGCTGGCCCATATGAGCTTCCCCAAGGAGCATCGTGTCAAGCTACGCAGCATAAACCCGATCGAGCGGCTCAATGGTGAGATCAAGCGCCGAACCGATGTCGTCGGCATCTTCCCGAACGACAATGCCATCGTCCGCCTCGTCGGCGCGTTGCCCGAGCGGAACGATGATTGGGCCGTGCAGCGGGCCCGCTACATGACGCTGGAAACCACGGTATTCGGTAGCAACCGCCACCAGACCTTTAATCCTGGATCTGGTACCCCTCTGAAAGCAAGATTTCAGGGGGCGGGCATTGCAGATGAGTTGAAGGCCAATGCGGGCAGACAGGATCGCCGTTCGTCTTTGGCCAGCGGAACTGGCGGAAGATCGCGTAGGCTTCCTCTTCGTCAATCTCGACGAGGTGCTTGATCGGCATGTCCCGGCATTCTGGGGACATCAGGAAGTGCTGGCCGTCCTGGTATTTCACACCCCCGCATGTCGTTGTCGGGATCGTGGTGGATATTCTCCAGCCACGGACGCTCCAGAATCCTCGGAGTCAGGCGGGGCGTGGGGGAATTAGAGGCGCGGGTGTTCATGTTCAGGTTCCTGGGCTGGCAGTCGTCAATACGCGTGGCGATGCGGCGGCCTCGGGAGACCGTCGAAATCAGCGCCGTATGCGTATCCGCCTGAACATGAGGCGAACCCTTAGAGGATCTGGCCGCAGGAGTCGATCGGATTCTTACAATAGGATAATTGGGGAATAATTTATCTCGATCAGGCATTCGCATAAGCCACGCCCGCGACGCACACGCGCCGACATGCGGCAACGAAGATCGGCAACAATAATCGGCAACCTATTGCCTATTTCTGACGTAAGTGCCTTATATAAAAGGCAATTGGCAGATTTTAGGATCGGCAAAAAATGTTTGAAACACCTGCTCGTATCGAGCCATGCTTTTTCCAGGACACTATCCCGTCCATCCTAGCAGACCTCACAGTGGAACTGCAGAGGGAGGCAGACAATTTGGGGCGCGGCCTCCATCCAGAATCGGCCGCGGAACTCGCCGACTTGGTTCGGATGATGAATTGCTACTACTCCAACCTTATCGAGGGTCACAACACACGTCCCAAGGACATCGAAAAGGCACTCGCGGGTGCGGAGGTCGAGCCTGAACGGCGAGCATTAGCGCTCGAGGCCAAGGCGCACGTCATTGTCCAGCGCAAAATCGATGAGATGTATTCCAAAGGAGATTTGCCGAGCCCGACATCGGTCGAATTCATCGCCTGGGTGCATCGCATGTTCTACCGCGAGATGCCCGAAGAGTTCAGGTTCATGGAACGACCAGATGGTTCGAAGGTCGAGATCGTTCCCGGCGAGTTCAGAAAGACCGCAAGCGACGACGTGGTTGTAGGAAGACACCAACCCCCGTCTTCGGATCGGGTCGAGGCCTTCATGGCGCACTTCTCAAAGCGTTTTGGAGTGGCGGAAAAATCGGCAAGCACCCGTATCATTGCCATCGCTTCCGCCCACCACCGCTTCAACTACATTCATCCGTTCCCTGACGGCAACGGCCGTGTGTCCCGGCTGATGTCGCATGCGATGGCGATGAAAGCAGGCATTGGAGGACATGGCTTGTGGTCGATTTCCAGAGGCTTGGCCCGCGGTCTCAGGGATCGAGGCGAATACAAACGGATGATGGACCACGCSGACAGCCCCCGTCGCGGAGACCTCGATGGTCGAGGCAATCTCTCCGAAGCAGCTCTCAAGGMCTTTTGCGAGTGGTTCCTTACCGTGGCACTCGATCAAATACGCTTCTCCACAGCGATTTTCGACCTTGAACGCCTGGAAGATCGGTACCGCTTACTGGTCAAGGACATCAGCGAAGACAAACGAGCGCCCGACCTCTTAGCGGCAGTCCTCAAACACGGATCGCTAGAGCGCGGTGATGTTCATCTAGTTCTCAAGACATCGGAAAGAACAGCACGGAACACCATGTCAGCAATGGTTAGACAAGGTTTTCTAAAGTCCGAAACGCCCAAAGCCCCTGTCCGCATTGCTTTTCCGCTGGACTATCGCGAGAGACTCTTCCCGAATCTGTTCACCGATGCCGAATTGACTATACGCGATCCGCGACCCCTATCGTTCCGCTGAAAGGGGCCGACGCGGTAACCTTGATTTGGTAGCGGTTGCTACCGAATAGCGGGAAACCATCAGCCAGTGAGCGATGATCCGCTCATCAGCTTGCCAGCCGTGGCGCGCTGATCAGCCCGGCCATGCCGGAGTGCGCGGCGACCAACGCCGCCAGCTACACCACTTCCTGAGACACGATCCCATTTCGATTCGAGACCAAACCCCGATCGACGCTAAAACACGCGCCGATACATGCCCGAAAGTTCGACTAATCGGTAAAGGTGATTTCAAGGCAAGCTTGGTCCTTGGCGCCGCAATCCGATGCACGGTCTCTGTGAGGTGCTCGGCTTGGGCAAGGGTAAGGCAGGTCGACGGCGTGGCACCATTTCATTCCAGCCATAGCGCCGGCCGGTCACCCGACACAGTCTCTCCTCCATCGGATTTCCACCTTTCCTCCACGCTTCATATGATGTCGGTCGCTATGGTCGRCAGACAAGCATTTTCAACCGACGCCGTCAGACTGAGGGGGTTGCATTGGTTGCGCGAAAGCAAGCGATCAGTCTTTATGAATATTTRGTGGCCGCCATGTGGGATGCTCTAATTTTTGGTACAAGCAAGTGTTACGACTCCATATCTAATGAACAGAGAAATTCGAACGGAAAACGGCTACTCTCTCGGTTTCGGCTCGGACCAGACCAATGGGTCCGTAAGATCAAGTGGACGATACGTCGATGGATATTCCGTCGTGATATCGCTGCTATCCGATCCAGTTTGCAGGCCGAACCGCTAGCCGCGATCCTTGATCAATATCCTGACATCCCACTGAAGCCGGTCCGTTCTTACCTGACGGCCAGCTTGAAACCTATCCACCGCCCGATCGCTGTCATTGGTCATTACACTACAGCGGCGCGCCTTCTGACTGACGCCGCCTTGATTAAAAGCCACACCAGCGGCTTGCAGCTACTGACCGTCTCGACAATCGCGGGCGAAGTCACKGTGGACTTRACCGGCCAAGGCGGTCTCTATCGGGAGGGAGAGTGGTGYCTTCTCCTGTGTCTAGACGGGCGTCCGATAACGTTGATGGGACTTGCGATTGTGGCCAGGTCGCTTATGCAGCTGAAAGGGTCGGGAGACATTCTGTGGATAGGCGCGCTCAAGTCAGCTTCAGTCGGCGCCCCGGGACTCGACGATGCCCGGATTTTGACAAAGGCCATGGARGGGATGCGGCCAAAGACCCTGCTTCTCTTGGTAGCACAAACTTTAGCACGCTCTCTGGGCCTCTCTGGCCTTTATGCCGTTTCCAACGCCGGGCATGTTTTTGCAAATAGCTACGGTCTGTGCCGGCGCATTACCGCCGACTACGATGGCTTCTGGGAGGAATCCGGAGGGCAGCGAATAACACCTGCGATGTTTGCTTTGCCTACCACCAAGGCACAACGCGATCCCACCGAGTATAAGCCGAACAGGCGGGCGCAAATTCGCAGGCGTCAGGGCCTTGAAACCGAGATCGGCAAACGCGTGGCCAATTCGATCGAGCCGATGATCCGGATATGAAACCGCTGGCAAAGGCTTGAGGATAGGCTTGTGTCCAACGAGTATCGACGCGGTAGCCGATCCGGGATCAGAGCTTGATCACCGGCGTCCCTCGCATTGCTCTTCTTGGCGCGGCTCGATCAAAAAAAGGCTACCGAGTTCTTATGGAGATTGGATGCAGGGCGGTGCTGACGTGCCGGTGATCACTTGCTAGAGGCAGGGAAATCTCAAAGACTGCGCCGCCGCGGTCGGAGTTATGGCAGGCGGCCTGTCCACCATGGGCTTCAGCGATGGCACGGACAACCGACAACCCAAGCCCGGAGCCGCCGTAGAGGCGCGAACGCGAGGCGTCCGCCCGCGTAAATGGATCAAAAGCCCGTTTTGCAAACTCCAGTGGCAGCCCGGGACCAGAATCCTCGATGCGTATGATCGCCTTGCTGTCGAACGTCAGCGTGGTGATCTCGACACGCCCCGGAGTCGCGTAGCGCTGGACATTGTTCAAGAGCGCAAGAAGCGCCTGCCGGATTCGCATTGGATCTGCCAAAACGGTGAGATCCAACAGCGTAAGCCTCAATGAGAATCCCGCTCCTTTGAGTGTGGACTCTACGATACTGGCGACCTCTCTGACGTCAGTGGCCAGCGCAACTCGTTCAATCTGCAGATCAAGTCGACCGCTGTCGGCCAATGTGACGACGCGCAGGTCGTCGACGAGCCGCGCCAATCCATCGATCTGCAAGAGCAGGTTTCGTATCAATTCCTCGGTCGGCACGAACACTCCGTCCGCGACTCCCTGGAGTTTGCCTTTCAATATTGTGAGGGGCGTTCTGAGTTCATGGGCAATCGCRGCGTTCCAGTATGCCACGTCGTCAGCCATGACCTGGAGCTTCTGTGCCATAGCGTTAAAATCATCAACCAGGAGAGCGGTTTCTCCGAGTGACTTGTCTCCGGGTATGGCGCGGGCGGTCAGATCTCCGTTGGCGATTCGCCTTGCRCTTTCGGCGAGCGAATTTAAAGGTGCGAGAATTCGCTGCGCCAGTTTGAGSGCGAGTATACCCGCAACGGACAAAGCAAAGAGGATCGAAGCGGCAAGCGTCAGAAGATCTGATACCGAAGGGAGCCAACTATCATCTAAAGGCATATCTGGAAAGAATTTAGCAATCAGTGCATATGCCGCATAAAAACCGACGTACACAAAGAACGCCGAAATGACTGTGACGGCTACGATCAGCAGCAGGATCTGGCGACTCAAGCCGCGGCGCCACATCACAAGCTGACTGCCAATCGGTAGCCGATGCCGCGCACGCCAGACAGCATCCCATCTGCACCTGCTTGTTCGAGCTTCCTGCGCAAATTGCTGACGTGGCTGTCTACCGTCCTATCGAGAGTATCACCCCCGGGAAGGCAGGCATCGACCAGTTCASCTCGCGAGAACACTTTCGTTGGCGTACGAGCCATATGGGAGAGTATCCGGAACTCGGTTAGCGTTARCTGAAGCGTCCGAAATTCGCCTTCGGTTTCTATTTTAGCCAGATAGCTATCGAGATCGATCGCAAGCCGATCAACACGCAGGGTTTCGCCAGCGCCCGCCTGTCCGGTGCGGCGAAGCACCGCTTTGGCGCGTGCTACGACCTCCACCGGATTGAACGGCTTGACGACGTAGTCGTCAGCGCCGATACGCAGACCCTGCAATCGGTCGATGTCCTTGTCCAGGGCTGTGATCATTATAACTGGCGTATCGCCCCTACGACGCACTTCAGCCAGCACTTCCCAACCGTCAAGGCGCGGCATGGTCACGTCGAGGAGGATAAGGTTGGGCTTTAGCGCCATATGCAAATCGAGCGTCGTCCGTCCGTCAGCGGCGCGCACCGTACGAAATCCCTCTCGCGTCAGATAGGCGTCGAGGATCTCTGCAATCTGCACATCGTCTTCAGCGACAAGGATAAGTGCATTCATCGTCCTGTCCACCATACCTTATCCGATGACATGACAGTGTCGTAACGTCGAGTCGTCAGCTCCGATCTCCATCAAGCACCCATAGATCATCCATGATCTCACAATCCGTGCAGGTCAATCGATGGTGGCCGCCAATGTAGCCGAGGTAAAGCAACATTGTGCCTCGACAGCTCAACGTTGGCTTTGCAATGGTGCAAGCACCGATTGCCGATCAGGTGGGCAAATGCAGCGATTAGAAATTTCTGCCGCCGGCCACGATTGGTCCATACGCCAAAGAGCAAGCGGCACACGCGCTGTCGATCGGCGATCCGACGGGCAGCAGATGGGCGCGACTCAGACATGTCTTTGACCTCCCGCAGGGAGTTTCCGTTGCGCCTTATTTCGTGGTCCGAATAATGGTGTAGAGTTCCACGAATCCTTGCCACAGTCGCTCTTCAGGATCGTTGAATTGCAGTCAAGGCTCCGGGCGGCGGAATTCGCGCCCAGTGATCGGAGCACATACCGAGCACATCCCTTTGCAGGGACAAAATCGGAGTGTTTCAGCTAACCTATTGTTTCTTGCCTTTGCCAGTAAGGCAGTAGGGCCAGGGTGCCCCTTTCCCGTACTGCCTTTACTCCCCTACTGCCTTTCTTTGACCCCACGCATCAGCAGCGCAGCTTCCACGCGGTTGCGCACGTTGAGCTTGGCCAGCACCCTGCTCATGTGATGCTTCACGGTCTTTTCCTGCAGCGACAGCCGGGCGGCGACCTGCTTGTTGCTGAGGCCTTCCGCCACCAGCCTCAGGACCTCGGCCTCGCGGCCGGTGAGTTGGCTGAGCGGGTCGGGCTTGCGGCCGGTGGGCTGCAGAAGGTCCGACAGCAGCCGAGCCGAGAGCGTCGGTGAGACGTAGCTCTGGCCGTTGGCGACATCGCGCAGGATCTCGGCCAGCGACTTGGAACCGACGCCCTTCTGCACGTAGCCGCGCGCGCCTGCCTTCAGCGCCTGGGCGATGTCGGCATTGGTCTCCGACACCGTCAGCATGACGACCTTCTGCTCGGGCATCGCCGCAAGGATGCTGGCCAGCGCATTGAGGCCGCCGCCCGGCATGCTGATGTCGAGCATCAGGATGTCGGGCGCGCTTGCGCGGACCAGCCTTTCGGCATCCTCGGCGCTGGCGCCTTCGCCCACAGGCTCGAAACCGCCGATCTCGCCGAGGCTGCGCGCGACGCCCTCGCGAAACAGAGGGTGGTCGTCGACAATGGCGATGCGGATGGGTGCGGTCACGGCTGCTCCTCGACGGACAATGTAATCACAAGTCTTGTTCCTCCCGGGCCGGACAGCATTTCGAACTGCTCGCCGATGCTCTCGATAYGTTCCCTGAGGTCCGCGAGCCCCAGGCCTTGGCTGCAGGCTGGGTCGAAGCCCGGACCGGCATCCAGCACCTCGACCGTCCACTTTACCGCCTTTCATCATGGCTCTCACCTGCTGGCCCWTGCGATAGGCCRCCGCGTAGGGCGCCAACAGACCGCAGCGAACGGCCAGGACATGCGCACCGGGCACTGCCGGCAAAGTTCTACAAGTTATCGAATTCAGTTTCGTGTCAAGTGAACGTGTTTCCTGATGAAGATCGGTGTGTCCTCCCTCAGACTCCACAAGGGTTGAGCCGAGGGGGTGATTTCCGGATTCCCGGTTTCTGCGCGATGTCTCGAGCGTCTCGCAAAGGCACTCGATTGCCGGTTCGCATTTTTGTCCCCACACTCCGCCCCTTGAGAACAGAACTGCGAACGCCGGCAGCCGCCGATTTCCCACCTGAGACAGCAACGAGGGGTGCGCAACAGACGAGTGTTTCGGCCTGACACCCAATGGCTCTTGGCCCATCGTGCCGGCCAACCGCCTTTGCGGCAGCGAACCCAAGCAGCCGGTTGTGCTATTCGAAAATGAGGCCCGCTTCCTGGGGTGACGGGGAAGCCGGCTCCAAACATTGAGCGTACCAAATACCCGATCAYCCTATGTCAAATCATCCGATGCTATTGGTGAACCGTTAATGGCCTCAATCCCGACTCCTTGAAAATGGCCGGGAGCGTTGAAAGATCGACGGTCACGACGCGAATCCTATCATGCCCCGGTYCGGGCGACGTGTCGGCGGGCATCCGTAAGCAATCATCGCTTCCAAACTGTTCGGCGGCCGCCTTGGGTCTTGTCGATCAGTTCTGCGATACCTTGTGCGGAAACCGGCTTGCTGAAATGRTAGCCCTGCATCTCGTCGCAATTGTTCTTGCGCAGGAACGCCACCTGATCGTCCGTCTCGACGCCCTCGGCGATGACCCTTAAATTGAGCTTTTGGCCGAGGGAGATCACGGCGCTGGCAACGGCCTGATCGTTTTTGTCGGTGGCGAGTTCGTTGATGAAGGACTTGTCGATCTTCAGCCTGGCAACAGGGAAGGTCTTCAAGGCGCTGAGGCTTGAATACCCGGTTCCGAAATCGTCGATGGAGATCCGCACGCCGAGGCTCTGCAGTTCGTTCATCGTCGCGACCGCCATGTCGACATCCTGCATGATCAGGCTCTCGGTCACTTCGAGCTCGAGATATCGCCCCTCAAGGCCGCTGTCATTGAGCGCGTTGACGACCCGGCCGATCAGGGTGGGTTCCTTGAACTGCCGGGCTGAGACATTCACGCAGACCATTATGGGTACCAGACCCGCATCCTGCCAGGCCTTGTTCTGCCGGCAGGCCTCATGAAGCACCCAATCGCCGATCGGCACGATCAAGCCTGTCTCCTCAGCCATCGGGATGAACTTCATCGGCGAGATCAGGCCCAGCTTCGGATGCTGCCACCGGATCAGAGCCTCGACCGCGAAGACGTTGCCGGTGCGAAGGTCGACCTGCGGCTGATAATGGAGCACGAATTCGCCGCGCGCCAGCGCGTTGCGCAACTCCTCCTGCAGCAGGAATTTCTGCTGGTTTCTTGAGTTTAACTCGGGAGCGTAGAACTGGACATTGTCGCGCCCGAGCTCCTTGGCGCGGTACATCGCGGCGTCGGCATTGGCAAGCAGCGCTTCGGCAGTAATCCCGTCACCCGGGTAGTTGGCAACGCCTATGCTTGCCGTTGTGCGCAGATTGTGTTTGCCGAGATGAACCGGCTCGGCAATCGCCGCCCGGATCTTCTGTAAGGTGGTGGTGACAAGTTCGATTTGCGGGGCCTGGTCGAACAGCACAACGACGAACTCGTCGCCGCCCAGCCGCACGACAGTATCAGTCGACCTGACACGTTGGGTCATCCGGTCGGCAATGATTTTTAGCAGAGCGTCTCCGGCGTCGTGGCCCAGCGTGTCGTTGACCAGCTTGAAATTATCGAGGTCGATGAAGACCACACTGACCCATCGGCTGTAGCGATTCGCATAGAGGATAGCTTGCGAGAGCCGGTCGCCGAGTAGGGCGCGGTTGGGCAGCCCGGTCAACGTGTCGTGGTTGGCCATAAAATGAATGCGGTCTTCGGCTAGCCCGGATAATTCATGGGGGTTGGCGGATGTGGTGCAAGCCGTTGAAATGACGTAGGATTTGGTTGCTTACGCCAATCCTAATCATTTCCGGAGACCACACCCGCCATGAACGATCCTACGCTGCCGCTGAGCGGTTTGTCATCTGTCGGCGGCAAGTCCGTCGTCGCCCGTTTCGACGGCGGCATGCTGTCGTCCAACAGTGGCGTTCTGGCTCTGGCCGAGGTGGAGAAGCGGCTGCGGGTGGCGGAGCGTCTGGCACGCTGCATCGATGATCCGCGCTGCCCGGACCAGGTTGTCCACAGCCTGGCCGATATGATCGGCTTCCGCATGAAGATGATTGCCGCCGGTTATGAGGATGGCAATGATGCCAACCGGCTGCGCTCCGATCCGATCTTCAAGATGGCCCAGGATGCACCCCCTTCGGGTCGGGATCTGGCGTCGCAATCGACAATGTGCCGGCTGGAGAACCTGCCCGGCGTGCGGGAAGTGGTCGCGATGGGCCGGGCGATGGTCGATCTTTACTGCGCCTCCTTCCGGCAGGTGCCGAAGCGGATCGTGCTCGACATCGACGACACCTTTGATGCGGTGCACGGTGGTCAGCAATTGCGCCTGTTCAACGCCCACTACGACGAGTACGGCTTCCAGCCGATCGTGGTGTTCGATGGCGAGGGCCGCTTCGTCGGTGCGGTCCTGCGACCGGCGAGGCGGCCGAGTGGGGCCGAAATGCGCCCCCACCTGCGCCGCCTGGTGCGGGCGATCCGGAGCAACTGGCCGAACACCCGGATCCTGATCCGGGCCGACAGCCACTATTGCAGTCCACAGGTCATCGACTGGTGCCGCGCCAACGACGTCGACTTCATCCTCGGCGTGGCGCCCACCACGACCTTGCGCAAGCATGTCGCGGAGCTGGAGACCCGCACGATGGCGCGCTTTGAAGCGGCGGCGAAGACGGGCAAGGTCCGCCGCTTCACGGAGTTCCTGGATGGGGCCGCCAGCTGGAGCCGCGTGGAACGCATCATCGCCCGGGTCGAGGTCGGCGCCCAAGGTGCCGATACCCGTTTCATCGTCACCAACCTTGCCGGTGGCAAGGCCAAGGCGCTCTACGAGGATGTCTACTGCCGGCGCGGCGCGGCCGAGAACCACATCAAGTCCTGGAAGACGCATCTCGCTGCCGACCGCACATCCTGCACAAGAGCGACGGCTAACCAGTTCCGGCTGTTCCTGCATGCCGGCGCCTACTGGCTTATGTGGGGCCTGCGCGCCGCGATGCCGAAACGATCGAGCTTTGCCGTCGCCCAATTCGACACGTTGCGATTGCGCCTCATCAAGATCGCCGCGCGCGTGGTCGAGATGAAGACGCAAATTCGCCTGCACCTGCCGACATCCTGCCCGGACCAGCGCATCCTGCGCATCGTGCTTGATCGCATCCCGCAACTCGCGACATAAACGATGGGGCGCAGACGCCCCGAAACGAACCCGCTGACCGCAACCCGCAAAACCCCGCCTGCCATCACCGACGGATCAACCCCGGCGCCCGACGAGGCTTGTCAAAACGTACCGCAATGGTGACCAGAGCGCCGCCTCAAGCCGTCGAAAGCTCACCGCCGTGCATCAAGCGGGCTAGCTTGCGCTCGATGGCGATGCCGGCGATACGCGTGCTGAAATCGAAGAGCTCGGTCTCGGTCTTCGACGGGTGGCGCACGGTCTTCGAATACATGGCAAAGACACCGAGCACCGCCCCTGTATGCGACAGGATCGGCGTTGACCAGCAGGAACGGTAGCCAAAGGGCCTCACCAGCTCGCGGTAATCCTCCCACAACGGATCGCTCATGATGTCGGTGACGATTACGGAATCGCGCCGATAGGCGGCGGTGCCGCAGGAACCGGCCTTGGGACCGATACGGATGCCGTCGATGGCGTCGGTATATTCCTTTGCTAGGCTGGGGGCGGCGCCGTGACGCAGATGGTTGCCGTCGGCGTCGAGCAGCAGCACCGAGCCGAAGATGTCGCCGAGCTGCGACTCGATCAGCCGCACCAGTCGTTCGAGGACGTCCTCCAGCGGCGCGCTCATCGCAATCATTTCCAATAAGTGCGCTTGGCCGCTGCGCAGGTCGTCAGCCAGCTTACGCTGGGTGATGTCGTGGGCGATGCCGACAAGGCCGACGATTTCGTTCTGGGCATTTTTGAGCGGCACCTTGGTCGACGACAACCATTTGCTCTGGCCTGACGCATCGACGATAAACTCTTCCTTGTCGACCATCGGTTGGCCGCTGCGCATCAGATCCTGCTCACAGGCGCGGAATTGCCGCGCGAGCTCGGGGGCGTGCAGGTCGAAATCATTGAGGCCGATCATCTCGCTCGCCTCCTGCCTGCCATGGTCGGCGGCAAGGGCCTTGTTGGCGACCAGGAAACGACTTTCGGTGTCCTTGACCCATAGATAGTCGGGTAACCAGTCGATCAAGGCTTGCAGCGAGACGCGTTCGCTGAGGACGACCCGGCTGGCGGTGAGCTCGGTGATGTCCTCATGCGTGGCGACCCATCCRCCGTCGGGCATCGGTCGATGCAGAAGCTGGATCGTGCGGCCGTCCGGTAGCTCCGTGGTCCAGTTGGCCGGTTCGCTGCCCGAATTGATCGAACGGGCAAAGGCGAGATAGGCATCGCCGGCCATCGGTGATGTCCCGGCGGCGAGCCGCAGTTCTACGACGTCGGCAAGCGTCATACCTGGCCGTAGCYTGYCCGGCGCGATGCGATAGATTTCGGCATAGCGACGGTTGCAAAGGATCAGCCGTTCGTCGGCGTCGAAAAAGCAGATGCCTTGCGTAACGTTGTCGATCGCCGTCTCGAAGCGCCGAGCCTGGGCTTCAAGCGTGGCGTTGGTAGCCCTGAGCTCCCGCTCCACGGCTTCAGAAGCTTCGGCGGCAAGTTCGGACAGGACATCCAGACCAGATCGTTGGGCCGCCTCGGCGAATCGCCCGTGTGATTTCGCGATCAAACAGCGTTCTCCGGTTCACAAGTAAAGAACAATTGCCCGCACTAGAGCTGAATATTGTATTGGCATGTCACTAATTATTTGTGAATTGGCGTAGGAGGAGACGCGACCTGACTGCCGTCGACTCGTAGCCGGGTTCGTAGATGCTGACCTGCTCCACTGAATTGTCCTCGCTTCATTGCTTGTCTCCCCATCCAGAGGAACAGGCTAACCTCAAAGCGAGGACAATTCAGGGGAGCAGGTCACGACCGGCGGAGATACCTGTAAGATCGGCAGTCACCCCTAAAGGCGTCACCGCTGCCACGATCAGACTATCGCTTGGACAGAGTGCTGCTTTAGGCTCGCAGAACCGCCTATGGTCAGGACAAGTCCTGCACATAGCCAAGGTTCCGACCGATAGCACAGCGCGGTTTCTGAATCTCCATGCCGGAGGCTCTGAAGGACTTCTGCTTTCTCGACGGGCTCTGGCGAGGACGCCGGTCAGCCGGGGCGAACCGGCCATCTTGCTCAGAACGCCGGCTAAGGTTGTCACCAAGTCCGATCCGATCTCCGAAGGCACGTGTCAAGCCGGCAGATGTGAAAGGAGCGTCAGAAAGAGGATTTGAATACAAGGGTTTGCGAGGGATGCGTGTAGGAGCTTAACACCTACACAAAACCCGCGTAAGCAGTAAGCACCCGTAGCTCAGCTGGATAGACCGTCGCCCTCGGGAGGCAGCAGCGGCGAAATCTCGAGCTGTTGAAGATGTTGCTCGATAGCTCGATTGCAGAGAACAAGGCATTTGCACATTTCGTGCTGAGCCTGAGGGACCAGGAGGCTGCGGCCTTCTTGTCAAACGGCTTCCAAAAATGACCCCGGATCGGCGTCCAATTTTTGGACGCCGATTCCCTGGCTTAGGGGGTCAATTTTGCACACGATGACGTAATTGCTGCCGTCGCTCCTTTGAACGAAGACTCGGCTGACGGCAAAAGCCGCCGACCATTGAGATCAGGAGGCCGCGGTGAAGCAATATGTCGGACTGGATGTGTCGCAGAAGGAGACGAGCGTTTGCGTGGTCGACGATACTGGAAAGACGCTGTTCCAGGGAAAGGCCAAGTCCGATCCGGGAGCCTTGACGGAGCTGCTGCGCAAACGGGCGCCTCACGCCGAGCGCATTGGATTTGAGACTGGTGCCATGTCCAGCTGGCTCTGGCACGAGTTGAAAAGGGTCGGGTTGCCGGTCGTCTGCATTGATGCCCGGCATGCAAAGGCAGCGCTTTCAGTCCGAATGAACAAGAGCGATGAGAGCGATGCCCGCGGCCTGGCCGAACTGGTTCGCGTCRGCTGGTATCGGGAAGTCAAGGTCAAATGCACAGAGAGCCAGGCAACCCGATCCCTCCTGGTGGCGCGATCGCGACTTTGTCGCCATCCGCCGCGATCTCGAGAACCAAGTCCGGTCAATGCTGAAAGAGTACGGGCTGCAGTTCAGTCGCTCAATCGGTGCGCAGTTTCGGCGAAAGGTCGTGGAACTGGTTGTCGATGGGCATCAGCTTCGATTCGTGATCGAGCCGCTTCTGACCGTCCATGAACAGGCCTGCACGGAACAGGAAAAGCTGGACCGGCAGGTACGACGCCTTGCTCGTGAGGATGACACCACGCGCCGGCTTATGACGGTTCCTGGCGTCGGCGTCGTGACGGCGTTGACCTACCGCCACACGATCGATGATCCTTCGCGCTTTTCCTCGGCCAGTGACGTCGGTGCCTACCTTGGTCTGACACCGCGGCGAAAACAATCTGGGGAAACAGATATCAACAGCCGCGGATCTCATTGGGGAGATCGCCTCTTGCGAACCTATCTCTACGAGGCGGCAAGCGTACTCATGCATCGAACGAAGAAATGGTCTTCGTTGAAGGCGTGGGGCCTTCGTCTGTCAAAGCGGATAGGTATGAAAAAGGCGAAAGTGGCGGTTGCTCGCAAGATCGCGGTTCTGCTTCACTGCCTCTGGGTTGACGGCACCAGCTTTGAGTGGGGCGGCGAAAAGATGGCGTGACAGACCACGCTCGATACCAATCGCGGGCCCGTTTCCGGAACCCGTRATGTCCCCGCCGGGACGGTGGTTGTGGCGACCTCGTTGAATCGGCTGACGTCGACTCCGAACTTCGTTGCACACGTTGAGGCGCCCGACCCGAACATCATCATGAGGCATTCGACCTCGGAAAGGACCATGACCCCGGCGATGACAGAGCGAAACTCGGATTRACAACCACCCGCAATTAAAGGGCCGATTCACAGGCTTTCGCCTTTGATCACCGACGGGAGGGCAAGGACGCCAACGATCTCGTCTATTGCCTCGAGCACGGCGACGGTGGGCTCGACGGCGCGACCAGCAGGTTCAAGGATGCCCTCAAGGGCAAGCACGCCGAGGTTATCGGTTCGGCGCTTGCAATACTCTCGAAGCGATTCTGCGATCCCCAACCCGACGAAGGCTATCTCCGTGAGGGACCAGTGGCAGTCGCTCAGTTTGAGATCGAAGGCGACAACGGCGACGAGGAAATCCGAGAGCTGCGTCAACGCGAAGTCAACGACGTCATTGCCAGGTTGCTGACGGAGTTAGGCGTGTAGGCCCGGTCAGGTGCTGAGGACACGCCACGTGTAGGTCCCCGGCTGGTTTATCTTCTCGCCTGTCGGTCCGGGCACGCCGCGCCAGTGGTATTGGCCCCATGCAGACCCATAGGGCCAGCGACCGATCTCGATGCGCTCCACGATAAGATAGTGTCCGGCCTCGGCACTCCAGCTRTTCTTGACGACACGCATGGGCAGGACCTCGCCCGCCTCGCGCCAAAGCTGGAAGATGTTCTTCCAGTCAACGTCGGGTTCGGTGTGAAGCCTCATTGTCTCTCATCCCGCCCTTCGCGGGCTTCCGGGTCGAAAGATCGTAGCACATCGCGTGAGAGCGCGCTCAGGCTACTCTAAATTGCTCCGAAGGCGAAGGCCACACGTTCGAATCGTGTCGGGCGCGCCGCTTTTATACTGTGAAAACAGATGGTTAGCAAGGCCTCTTTTCTGCGAGAAGAGGGCGGGAAACACGTCGCGGAAGCACCACGGAAGCAGTCGGACGTGTGTTCGGGGTACCCTAAGACCGACCACTGTGGAGCCATCGCCCGTTCTGCTGTCGCTCTATGCGGGCGGTACCTGACCGCGTTGCCGCCAGCGTCCAGTATCTTTCAGCCCGTAGTCGGCATCGCCGCCGCGTCTTTTCTATTCGGCGACCGGCTCGGCCTGATGTTCGTGCTCAACGGCTCGGGCGACAGTCTTTCGGAGCAGTCGCGCCCCCTGCTTCAGGTCGAAGATATTCGCGAGGCAATGGGTGGCGATAAGGCCCAGCGCGCTTCACGCGATTATGGTTTCCTCACGGTCGATGTGCCGAATTTCTGGGAGCGGCCGGAGATGAACGGCATACTGCGCGATACTCGCTTGAGCTCGGTTCACGAGAGCCCGCCCAGCTTTGGCGGATGCGCCCCAGATATGGGTATTTRCGGCCATCTATTGGGTGCCGGCTGAGGTATAGATAAGATTGCTATAGCTCATTTTTTTCGTTATCATGAGTTATAGARAGGCGTTCTATAGCTCATGGYATGGAATTGGGAGCAGGCCGACTGGCCGCATTTTACCTACGACAAGATGGCATTGGACCCGCTGGAAAGCGAGTTCCTGTTGCGATCGGGCGAGTTCCTCGGCGTCTTTCGTCACGTCGGTTCCGAGGATCGCGATCAGATCCGCATCGAGCTTATCAGCGAAGAGGCCTTGAAGACATCCGCCATCGAAGGGGAATACCTCAACCGCGAGAGCCTGCAATCGTCCTTACGGCAGCAACTTGGGCTTGGAGGTGAAAACAGACGCATTCGTGCAGCGGAGCGAGGAGTCTCCGAAATGATGGCCGACGTGTACTTGCATTTCGCGCAGCCGCTTTCGCATCGCACCCTCTACGCCTGGCACAAGATGGTGATGTCGGGTGAACGGCGTATCGAGACTATCGGCAATTATCGCCAGCATACCGATGCGATGCAGATCGTCTCCAATCGGCTGGACAAGCCCAAAGTGCATTTCGAGGCGCCGCCCTCATCGCGCGTGAAGGCCGAAATGGACGCTTTTACCACCTGGTTCAACGATACTGCGCCCAAGGGCAAGGCTCCGCTTCCCGCGCTGACGCGCACCGGTATCGCTCATCTCTATTTCGAGAGCATCCATCCGTTCGAAGACGGCAACGGCCGCATAGGGCGTGCCCTTTGCGAAAAGGCGCTGGCGCAAAATCTGGGCGAGCCGAGCCTCATCGCGCTAGCCTATACGATCGAGCGTCATCGCAAAGCCTACTACGACAGCCTGGAAGCCAGCAACAAGAGCAACGCGATTACCGACTGGCTGCTCTACTTCGCCAACACGATCCTTGACGCGCAGCGCGTAACGCTTGCTCGTGTCGAATTCTCCGTCGCCAAGGCCAAGTTCTACGAGCATCATCGGGGTCAGTTCAACGATCGCCAGGAAAAGGTGATCGCTCGAATGTTCTGTGAAGGTATCGACGGCTTCAAGGGTGGTCTCAGCGCCGAGAATTACATCGCCGTCACCCAAGCGTCGCGCGCCACGACGACGAGGGACCTGCAGGATCTGGTTGCCAAGGGTGCGCTGATAAAAACTGGTGAACTCCGACACACACGTTACACGCTGAACATTCGTGACGATCGTGCGTAAATCCCATCAGCGAACGAAGGGACAGGCTGTTAAAGAGCCGGCTTGTCTCAATATCGGTGAGTGGCGGGCAGGCGGATGGGCGGGGACCGCCAGTTCGAAGGCATCGATCAAGGCGGCATAGCCGACAGGAATGGTGGCTTCCGGCAGCGGGCGGCCGTAAAAAGCGGTTACAGCTTCTGAAAATGGCTTTCGCTGCCCAGGTTCCATGAATTTCGATACCGATCTATGAAAAGCATGCCCGATGTCACTATCCTATGAAAATCGATAAGCGGCAATGAATTTCGGTGAAAATACGCGGATTCTGTGAAAAACGATTCCGACAATCCAAATTGGGAACTAGCTGGCCAACGCCGTTACCCGAGGGCGGCGAGCCTCGATTTTTGTAAAAGGAGGGCCTTAGCGGCTATAGCGTAGACATAGTTCTCATCATCACCTGAAACGGCGCGCCAAGACCGCCGATTGCCCTCTGTAGTACGATAGAGCCGCCTATAGCGGCCGAAACTACGCCTGTGCAAAGAGCGGGAAGTGGCCCGCGGGCAAAAAGCGTAGAAACGGCGGCGTTTGCCCGGTCTTGAGCTTTCGCCGCGGGTCAGAGCGATTGCCGTCTCGCGAACGGTCCATCGTTGCTCTAACAGGCTGTTGAAGAAGTCCACTTTCGGGCGATGAAGTCGGCTTCGTCGCCGTTGTGGAAGCAGATTTGTCCACTGACAGAGCCGTCTGGTTGGATTTCGGCCCAGCCGTCGCCTTGCACTTCATCCATTTCGTCATTGCCTTGCCAGGAGAAGGCGGCATAGTTGCCGTCGCCCGCGCCGAAGATCTGCCCGGTGACGCAGCCGAAGGCGAATTCGCCGGAGCCGCCGGCCGCGAACTCGATATAGGCGGGCTCCATCATGTCGGGATAGTCCTCGACATAGTCGGGCATCTCAACGATCCGCCAGCGACCGGTGAGGCTCATGCCGGGGCTGCCAGCAGCTTGGGCAGACGGATCAGATTGTAGGCCGCCAGGTTCAAGGTGAAGGCCGCGCCCACACGGGCGCATCCTCGCAGCTTGACCTTGGTCATGCCGGCGGATGACTTGATCCAGCCAAACACCTCTTCGATCCGCTTGCGGCAGCGCTGACTGACATCATAGCCGGGATGACGCTTTGTGCGGTCATCGATCGCCGTCGCGCGAGGTTTGCCGGTCTTGCTTAGATGACCGTCGATGGCAATATGCGGCGTGACCCCGCGCTCACGCAGATCCTTGACGAACTGGCGCACGTCATAGGCCTTGTCGGCGCCCAGCGTGATGCGCCGCCGCGATGGTCTGCGATCCAACATGGCAAGCGCGGCCTCGCGCTCGGCAGTGCCCGTGGCCTGGGTGACGCCGCCATCGACCGCCAGCCCATGGCGGTTCTCCATCAGCGCATGTCCCAAATAGCAGAGCTTCGCCGGCTGACCGTCGCCCTTCTTGTAGAGCCGCGCTTCGGGATCACTTGTGCTCTGATGCGTGTCGTTGGAGCGCTTCTCCTTGTGAAAGCCGCGCTCGGCGTTACGGCCAATTCCATCCGGATCGTTGTCGCCGCCGTCTTTGCGGCGGAAACTCTTGATCGAGGCCCAGGCCTCGATCAGCGTCCCGTCCACCGAGAAATGATCCGACGACAACAGCCGCTTCACCCTTGGCTGCGCCAGCACCGCGCGCAGGAACTTCGCTGCGACCTCACCCTCCAGCAAACGGTCTCGGTTCTTGGTGAAGCTCGAATGATCCCAGGCCGGCTCGTCAACGCCAAGTCCCACAAACCAGCGGAACAGAAGATCGAACTCCATCCGCTCCATCAACTGACGTTCGGAGCGGATGCCATAAAAGGCCTGCAACAGCATCCCACGAAGCAAGCGCTCCGGCGCGATCGACGGGCGGCCGAGCCCAGGTGGATAAAGCACCGCAAAATCTTCATCCATCTCCACAAGAGCCGCGTTCACGATCTCCCTGATCACCCGCAACGGATGATCGCGCCGGACCCGAGCCTCAAGGTCGACATACGAAAACAGAGAGCCTGTCCGCTCGTCCAATCCGCGCATCCACTGATCCCCAATCCAACTGGGATCAGTGAATCACGCTCTCAACAACCGCGCCAGCACTTCTTCAACAGCCTGCTAAGCCGACCAGCCGGGCCACGTGTCGTCGATCATAGGCATTCCGGCGCAGTAGTAATCGTCGACAAACCGCCCAGTGGCCCGATCTCGGCACCGCCAGATCAGGGTATAGTTTGGACCGTAGAACTGGTCCCAGGCGACGCCATAAACCTGGGGGCGCGGGACATAGTAGCCGCCACCACCATTCTTTGCTGCCGCGCCTGCGGCAGCAGCAACACCGGCCACCGCAATGCCGGTCGCAACGGCGTTGTCCGTCTGTATCAGCCTCGTGCACTTCTCAGCCGTTGCACCGCGTCGAACTAGAAGCGCCGCAACTCGATTTCGATATTGCTCGCCTGTGCTGCTCGCAAGCGCGTGGCAAAGCGCTGTGGTGTTCTGAGCCGTAAGATCGCTGTTGGAAACATTGGTGTTTGTTGAGCAGCCTCCGACCAACACGGCCACGCCCGCGAGAAATGCCTTCGCCTTCATTGATCAGTCCCCCCAGCGAATACTGGGGGTATTTCACGACGCCTGTCTACAACTTTGTGTCAGGTTCGCCGCCGGCGCCGCGCCGATCGGCGGCGCGTGCGCAGCTGACCGTGTCCAGGCGTCTCGTGCAGCGTCACTTGGCGAATGTCGCGCATGTCGACAGGCTTGCTGCAGGTCGGGCAGGTGTAGAAGTATCTCCGCTCGTCGGCGATGTCGCCGCCGGTCCGCTTGCCGCTAATCGGTGGCCCAACTTTGGGAACGTTCGTCATGGCCGGTCCTCCCTGAAAGCAAACAACGGCCGCGCCAGAACGTTCCCTTTCGCTCTATTTCAGCAATTGCTAACGCAATGCTTGCGGCTGTGCGATATTGAATCAAATTCGACTGTCGCGTGGTGTTTCAATGCGTAAGCCTGCCGGCGGCGACCGGCTGTTCTTCATCCGCCCGATGGAACCTGAACTGGTAGACCAGCCGCCGACGGGTGACGGATGGAGCCACGAGGCCAAATTCGACGGGTATCGGACGCAGATCATCAAGGACGCCGACGGCATCAGCTTGTTCACAAAGAACGGTTTCGACTGGACCGCGAAATATCGGCCGCTGGCAGAGGAAGCCACGGCGCTCAAGCCGGAAAGTTTCATCATCGAAGGCGAGACGATCGTTACCAACGATGCCGGGCTATCCGACTTGAAGTTCCTGAGGGGCGAGGACGTCACGAGTCACTGAAGGACTTCCGAGAGGAGCATTAACTGTTGCTGACACGCTACAGCGCGACTCTCGCCACTGTTGTACAATTTCCACGCTATCTTCCCGGCTTTGGCCGACCTTCCGGGATAGATAGATTCAAAAAAGGGGGTGTCCTGTGAAGAAGACCTACGAAAAGCCCGTGCTCGCCAAGCGTGAGAAGCTGAGCGCCATTACCGCCTTGCCACGTTCCTCAATCGTTGTGTAAGTTTGCAAGTCTGCCAGCTTCGGCTGGCCGGCTCGGGTATCTCTCCTTACATTTTTGTAAATTGCCATCGACCGCCGGTTCGCAATACGACTGGAAGGCGGCTCGGTTCGCGCATCCGACTTGGGCAACAGCACTCTCTGCGGATTCGCGGACCGGGTCGTCCTATCCTACACCAGCCAACCGCGCGGCCTGGTTCTCGGTCTTGGCAAGCTTTCACATGGATTTGCGGCCAACCTGGCCAGTCGCCGATCTCTAAGCAGCAAGGGCATCTTTTTTCTTGCCGCCACTATTTGGTTGCGATCATCATCAGTGGTCGCTCGGCTTCGCATCGTGGCAATAAGATAATCGGCTCTGTTCGTTCGGTAGTCTTCCTTTTGCACAACCATCGTCTCGCTCCCGGTCTGCAGCCCTGCCCTCTATGGCCTGACCGCGTCACTAGCTGCCGATGCGTCGCAGGAGTCTACCAATTGCCGATTGCACCTCGCGCTTTGGCGGCGTGATCATGGAAATTTCTCTCCCCCTCGCTGCGGTGCTCGAAACAGAACCAGTGCGACGGTTGCCTTGGCCGAGCAAACCCCCACCCGGCCTTCGCCATCGCAGTCGGCTACCGCGCCCGTAACGCCCTGTGCATGCAAGGCGTCCGCCTCCCATCGCGCCACTATACAAATCCGTAAGTCGCGAATCTAAAGCAGAGATGTCTAGTGTGTCGGCGGCGGAGATCCTCCCCGGACCCTTCGCCATAGCCCGCTGCCCCCAGCACCCCAAACGCCTCGGCAGCGGGCTATCAATATAAGCGCAATAAGCGCAGAATTGCATCTGCTGGGCGGCCGTGAATGGCGCCCGGCAATTTTTTGGGGACTGGCTCGATGAACATACAGAAGATCAGACGGGCCGCCGCCTTCACCAACAAGCTGTGGGCCAGCGTTCAAAAGGCGCAGGACTACAGAAGATCAGACGGGCCGCCGCCTTCACCAACAAGCTGTGGGCCAGCGTTCAAAAGGCGCAGGACTGCTTGCGCACCTTCAACGTGAACCTGTTCGGCGTCCTCGTTGACCAGGCCCTTCTTCGAAACGATCTCGTGACGGCCAAGGCCGCGATCGAAGCAGCGCTCCACGAGTTGGATGGCTTCAAGGATTGGCCGGCCCCCAAAGACTACAAGTGAGCCGGGCGGGCCGCCTGACAATTCCGCCGGCGCGACGGCTGGGCGACCGTGCCGGATTTCTGGGAGGAAGAATAGCAATTGGGCGCGAAGTGGGCCGGGCACAGCGCTGAAACGCGAAAGCGTCATCAAAGGCGGCTAACATATTCCCTGGGGAGTATCATATGACTGACAATGGCATTCCGGAACGCCGCGACGCATACCGCCTGGAGCGTGTCGAAGAGGGTGGAACCACCGTGTCAATCGCGGTTTTCTATTCGGCCCGTGAGGCGCTGACGATCATACCGAGCCTGGATCAGCGGTATCGATTAATGCTTGGCGACCGGCAAGTATGGCCCAATGAGGCTCCACCAAAGCGTCAAGGGGGTGATGCAGATTAAGGAGGGGCGAATCCTCCCCGATTGGCCCGCTTTCCCGTGACCTTTTGCCCGGTCTGCGAGACCGGGCTTTTTTCTAGCAGGCTGTTGAAAAACTGTTTTGTTCACGGAACGTATCAGAATCAAACCCGGCACAGATCAGAGTCAAAACGGGTATCTCCGAGACTTTT
>BFBZ01000015.1_pt27 | contig 87107 bp, 77 predicted proteins | sample 1888401 | NCBI WGS metagenome assembly BFBZ01 (sample SAMD00112614, study PRJDB3348) | symbiont metagenome | host: Chara braunii
GAAGCCCACGCCGTTGCTGCGGCTGTGGTGGAAGCGCTGGCGCGAGCGTCACCGTTTCGCCCGGGAGCTACCCTGGATCGCCGATGAGGTGCTGGAGGATTACGGCCTCACGCGCGACGAGGCGCGCCGGCTGTGCCGCCGTCCGTTCTGGCGAGCGTGAAGCGCTCGTGGCGCCTATCTGCCGGCCAAATGCTCGACGAAGAACCTGACGACCTCGGCATCGAACGAACGATGAAATGCGGCGCGGTCGAAATCGGCGGGCGTATTGGCGCAGATGCGCGGCACGGCGGCGGCCAACTCCGCGGAGCAGGGCGCGAGGAAGGCGAAATGCGCCGCGGGGACCGTGTGAACCTCGGGATGGCCAGGAAGCGCGTCAGCAACCCGCGCGGTCCCGCCCGGGTCGGCGCCGTTGCCCCCGAGTTCGGATCGCCAGATCTGCAGCGGGATCTTGATCGCAGCCAGATTGGGCTGCGTGAACGGCGTCGACGGCGCCGTATCGGCGAGCACGGCCGCTTTGATCCTCGCATCATGCGTCCAGCTTGTCGGAGTGTCGCCTCCGCGGACCTGCGCACAAAACGGGTTCGCTTGGGTACAGTACTGGGCGACCCGCTGCATGTCCGGATCAGCGCCGGCCAGCACCAGCCCGGTATAGCCGCCCTTGGAGAAGCCGAAGAATCCGATCCTGTCGGGATCGATCGCGGTGCGGCCGTTCCAGTCGTTCAGCATGAAATCGGTCAGGCGTACGATGTCGGCGGGACGCGACGCCCAGGTCGACAGGCTCTCGCGCGCTGCGTCATCGCCAAAACTGTCGCCGGGATGGCTGATCGCGGCAACGATGAAGCCGGCATCGGCCAGCGCCTCGTTGAGATCGTGATGCTGGCCGAACCAGCCGCCGCGGCCATGCGAGAACACGATCAGCGGCAGCTTGGTGCCCTTGATCGGGCAGTCCTTGACGCCGGGCAGGGAATTCTCGCCGGTGATCGCAAGGCCGCCGAGCGGTACGCTCTCGTCTGCCTTTGCGCAAGGCGTCCAGATCGCGCCTTTGAGCTTCGGGTCGGCGTCGAGGAGCTGAAGCCCTGCGGCGTTCGCGGAGGGGGACAAAATTGTGAGGCTGAACGAAAGCGCAGCGAATATGCGTAGCACCACGGTCTCCTGCAGACGTTTGACTCGGCGCGCCCCAGCCAAAGGTGTGTTGACAATTTACGGCGTGCGCAACGGACCGCCGAGCTTGTCGCCGCCATCAGGGCGTTTCAACTCCAAGTCTGTCGCTAGGCTTTCCTCGAAGTTCAACACGGGCCGGGACAGATTCGTGACAACATTGCTTACGTCTGCGGTCGCCTCGGGCGCTTCACCGGATGCAGCCGGGGCGCCCGCGCGACGCGCGGGCGCAGCCGCGTCGCGGCGGCGCGCTTCGGCTTCACGGCTCCTTGCGGCCGCGCCAGCTCCATCAGCAGGCGCAGGGCCTCGAGGACCGAGCGCGTGCGCACAGCGCTGCGGCCGATGGCGCCGAAGCGGTGCTCGCGGTGGGTGATACGGCCGTCGCGGGCGGCGACGGCGAAATGGACCAGGCCGACCGGCTTGCCGGGGGTGGCGCCGCCGGGGCCGGCGATGCCGGTGATGGCGACCGCGAGGTCGACATCGGCCCGCTCCAGCGCGCCGACCGCCATCTGGATCGCGGTCTCCTTGGACACCGCGCCGAAGGTCTGCAGGGTCGAGGCTTCGACGCCGAGCATCGCGCGCTTGGCCTCGTTGGAATAGGTGACGAAGCCGCGGTCGATGACGTCKGAGGAGCCGGGGATCTCGGTCAGCGCGCCGGCGACGAGGCCGCCGGTGCAGGATTCGGCGGTGGCGATCATCAGCTTGCGCGACCGGCAGAGGTCGAGCAGCGAGCGGGCCAGCGCGCTGGTGGAGCCGATTTGACGTTCGCTCGCCATGAACAGCGTTCCCTCGATACCGATCGAGACTTCAGGATTCGCCACCAAAGCGATGGCGTTTGACGAGTTCGAGATGGCGCCGCGAACTCGGCCTCTCCCCCCGCGCGCGGGGAGAGGCCGGATTGCATCGCAAGATGCAATCCGGGTGAGGGGGACTCTCCGCGCACCGCGCTCGTGGAGAGTCCTCCTCACCCCAACCCTCTTCCCGCAGGCGGGGCGAGGGAGCGCACCGCGCTCGCGGTGATAGCTCGATTCCAACTTCCAGAGATCAGTTCGATCTCGTATTTCAACTTAGCGGTCGACGTCCCCTCGCGTATCGATCGCTTCGATCTCACRTTCTCGACGCCGCCGGCGTCATGCGCYCCACGGCAGCCKGATCGTCGCRCTTGCGGTCGCGGCGATGCCTTCCTCGCGGCCGGTGAAGCCGAGGCGCTCGCTGGTGGTGGCTTTCACCGCGATGCGCGAGATATCGACTCCCGAMATCTCGGCGATGCGTGCGCGCATCTGGTCGCGCAGGGGACCGATCTTCGGCCGTTCGCAGATCATCGTCACCTCGAGATTGGCCACCCGTCCGCCGCGCGCCGTGACCCGCTCGATCGCGTATTTCAGGAACTGATCGGACGAGGCGCCCTTCCACTTCATGTCCGAGGGCGGGAAATGCGAGCCGATGTCWCCATCGGCCAGGGCGCCCAAAATTGCGTCAACCAGGGCGTGCAATCCGACGTCGCCGTCGGARTGGGCCAGGAAGCCCTTGCTATGCGGCACGCGCAGGCCGCACAGCCAGACATGGTCGCCCTCGCCGAAGGCATGCACGTCRTAGCCGGTGCCGGTCCTGATGTCGCCGAGCTGAGCGGCGAGCCGCGCTTCCTCGCGCACGAAATCTTCGGGTGTGGTGAGCTTCATATTGGCAACATCGCCCTCAAACGTCGCGACGGTCAATCCCGCCCATTCGGCGATCGCCGCATCATCTGTGAACTCGGTGAGGCCGTCGCGCGCGGCGCGCCGATGCGCCTCCAGGATGACCTCGAATTTGAAGGTCTGCGGCGTCTGCGCGATGCGCAGCTTCGCGCGCTCCGGTGTCGCGGTGATGTCGCCGCTCGCCGTGACCTCCTTGATCGTGTCGGTGACGGGCACGACGGGAATGGCCGCGCCGGTCTTGCCGGCCGCTTGGATCGCGCGCGAGATCACGGCCGATGTCACGAACGGGCGCGCGGCGTCGTGGATCAGCACGATGTCCGGTCGGTGCGGCACCAGCGCTTCCAGGCCTGCGAGCACYGACGCCTGCCGTGTCGCGCCGCCRTGCGCGGGCACCTCGTGGCGCAGGCCACTGACCGCGGCATTGAAGACGTCGATGTCATCGGGGTTCACCACCGGCTGCACGACGGCGACGTCAGGATGCTCCGAAAAGGCGGCGAGCGCGCGGTGGATGACGGTGCGGCCGCCGATCGCGCGATATTGCTTCGGACCGCCGGTGCCGGCGCGCAGGCCGCGTCCGGCCGCGACGAGAATGGCTGCAGTCCGCTGAGAAATCGTCATGGGAACAGGGTATCGATGCTGATGAAGAAGATCGGGTGAGGGATTTGGCGGCTTCTTACATCTGCAGCGAARGTTAAGCGAGCGGGATCACACGTYGCTTGCATCGTGACCGCGAGTCCGACGCAGTCGCAGAACCCGTCGCTCCGGGGCYCGCTGCGCCGATCCGCCACAGAGCGGGGAGGGACAGGRGCGCGCGGCCTTCAGCCATGCAAAAATCCAGCGGCTCAAGGGTTTACCATGACTGCYGAACAAGCATATTTTGCTGCACTGCACTTGAAACGTTGACGGTTTTGTCTAAAGTGTAGGCATGACGCTTGACTGCCCAAGAATTGTGCTCGAAAGTGCAGGGCGGCGCAATGGTGCGTCTGATGAGATCATGAGTCGTCCGTGACCGGTCCGGTAAAGCCTACCGCCAAGTCCTTGAGAATAGGTGAGGTTTCTCTCGCCAACCGGGCTCTTCTTGCGCCGATGTCGGGGATCACCGACGCGCCGTTCCGCCGACTCGCAGCCGATCTCGGCGCCGGGCTCGTCGTCTCCGAGATGACCGCGAGCGACGATCTCGTCAGAGGGCGGTGGATATCTCGCTTGCGCTGCGAAGCCAGCGGCGTCGGGCCGCATGTGGTTCAGCTGGCCGGCTGCGAGGCGCATTGGATGGCCGAGGGTGCCAAGGTCGCCGAGGATGGCGGCGCCGATGTCATCGACATCAATATGGGCTGCCCGGCGCGCCACGTCACCGGCGGCCAGTCCGGCTCGGCCCTGATGCGCGACCTGGATCATGCGCTCGCGCTGATCGAGGCCACGGTCGAGGCTGTCGACGTGCCGGTGACCTTGAAGATGCGCCTCGGCTGGGACGAGCGTAGCCTCAACGCGCCGGAGCTGGCGCGCCGCGCGGAAGCGGCCGGGGTGCAGTTGATCACGGTGCATGGCCGCACGCGGCAGCAGTTCTACAAGGGCGAGGCCGATTGGAGCGCGGTGCGCGCCGTCAAGCAGGCGGTCGACCTGCCGGTCGTCGTCAATGGCGACATCACGAGCTACGAGGATGCGCGCGAGGCGCTCGACGCCTCCGGCGCTGACGCCGTCATGATCGGCCGCGGCGCGCAGGGGCAGCCCTGGCTGCCCGGCCAGATCGGCCGTCGGCTCGACGGCGSCGCGGAAGAGGGCGCGCCCGCGCTGTCACAGCAGCACGCTTATTTGRCGGCCCTCTATGACGAGATCTGCCGCCACTATGGCGAGCGTGTCGGCCTGCGCCACGCCCGCAAACATCTCAGCTGGGGGCTGGACGTGGCCGCCCGGCACGCCAAGGCGCCGGCTGAAAAACTGAAGGCCTGGCGCGAGCGTATCCTGACGTCGGAGCAGCCGGCTCTGGTGCAGGGGGCGCTGCGAGACGCGTTCGACGATTTTGCCTGGAGTGCAGCCGCATGAGCTCAGCCGCAGAACAGCGCAAGCGACTTCCATCGGATGGCGACGCCATCCTCAACGCCTTGCCGAATCCGGTCCTCGTCATCGGCCCGGATGGCATGATCATGGACGCCAACATGGCGGCCGAATCGTTCTTCGATTCCTCGACCCAGTTTCTGCAGCGGCAATCGCTCAAGAAGCTGGTGCCGTTCGGCTCGCCGCTGYTGGCGCTGATCGATCAGGTCCGCACCACGAGCGCGCCGGTCAACGAGTACAAGGTCGACCTGGGGACGCCGCGGACCGGCGCCGACCGCCTCGTCGACCTGCATGTCGCTCCGCTTCCCGAACGGCCCGGCGCCATCGTCGTGATGCTGCAGGAGCGCACCATCGCCGACAAGATGGACCGCCAACTGACCCATCGCAGCGCCGCGCGCTCGGTGATCGCGCTGGCCGCGATGCTCGCGCATGAGATCAAGAACCCACTGTCGGGCATCCGCGGCGCCGCGCAGCTCCTTGAGCAACAGGCCTCCTCCGAGGACCGCATGCTCACGCGGCTGATCTGCGACGAGGCCGATCGCATCGTCACGCTGGTCGACCGCATGGAGGTGTTCGGCGACGACCGGCCGGTGGCGCGCGGACCGGTCAATATCCATTCCGTGCTCGATCACGTGAAGCGGCTGGCGCAGTCCGGCTTTGCCCGCAACATCCGCTTCATCGAGGATTACGATCCGTCGCTGCCGCCGGTGCTCGCCAATCAGGATCAGCTGATTCAGGTGTTCCTGAACCTGGTCAAGAACGCCGCGGAAGCGGTCGTCGACCTCGGCGCCGACGCCGAGATCCAGCTCACCACCGCGTTCCGCCCGGGCGTGCGGCTGTCGGTGCCCGGCAAGAAGTCCCGCGTATCGCTGCCGCTGGAGTTCTGCGTCAAGGATAACGGCCCCGGCGTGCCGGAAGACCTGATGCCCAATCTGTTCGATCCGTTCGTGACCACCAAGCCGACCGGAAGCGGCCTCGGTCTTGCATTGGTCGCGAAGATCATCGGCGACCATGGCGGGATCATCGAATGCGAGTCGCAGCCGCGCAAGACGACCTTCCGGGTGCTGATGCCGATGTACAGCGCAACCAAACAACCAGACCAAAGCCCAAAGAACAGCCATGGCGATGACGTTTCGGGAACGCCGTTGCATGCCTCACAGGGATCAAATTGAGGACCATCTATGCCTGCAGGTAGCATTCTCGTTGCCGACGACGATACGGCCATCCGCACGGTCCTGAACCAGGCGCTGTCACGCGCCGGCTATGAGGTGCGGCTGACCGGCAATGCCGCCACCCTGTGGCGCTGGGTGAGTCAGGGCGAGGGCGATCTCGTCATCACCGACGTGGTGATGCCGGACGAGAACGCGTTCGACCTGCTGCCGCGGATCAAGAAGATGCGGCCCAACCTRCCGGTCATCGTCATGAGCGCGCAGAACACCTTCATGACCGCGATCCGGGCCTCGGAGCGTGGCGCCTATGAATATCTGCCGAAGCCGTTCGACCTGAAGGAGCTGATCGCGATCGTCGGCCGCGCCTTGGCGGAGCCGAAGGAGCGGGCGGCGAGCCAACCCGACGACAACGAGTTCGAATCGATCCCGCTGGTCGGCCGCTCGCCGGCGATGCAGGAAATCTACCGCGTGCTGGCGCGTCTGATGCAGACCGACCTCACCGTGATGATCTCGGGCGAGAGCGGCACCGGCAAGGAGCTGGTGGCGCGCGCGCTGCACGACTACGGCAAGCGCCGCAACGGCCCGTTCGTCGCGGTCAACATGGCGGCGATCCCGCGCGACCTGATCGAATCCGAGCTGTTCGGCCATGAACGCGGCGCCTTCACCGGCGCCAACACGAGAGCCTCCGGGCGCTTCGAGCAGGCCGAGGGCGGCACCCTGTTCCTGGACGAGATCGGCGACATGCCGATGGAGGCGCAGACGCGGCTTCTGCGCGTGCTGCAGCAGGGCGAATACACCACCGTGGGCGGCCGCACCCCGATCAAGACCGATGTGCGCATCGTCGCGGCCTCCAACAAGGACCTGCGCATCCTGATCCAGCAGGGGCTGTTCCGCGAGGACCTGTTCTTCCGCCTCAACGTCGTRCCGCTGCGGCTGCCGCCGTTGCGCGAGCGCATCGAGGACCTGCCGGACYTGGTCCGGCACTTCTTCGCGCTCGCCGAGAAGGACGGGCTGCCGCCCAAGAAGCTCGACGCCGCCGCGCTCGAGCGGCTCAAGCAGCACCGTTGGCCGGGCAATGTCCGCGAACTGGAAAATCTCGCCCGCCGCCTCGCCGCGCTGTATCCGCARGACGTCATCACGGCCTCGGTGATCGATGGCGAGCTGGCGCCGCCSGCGGTCACGACCGGGTCCAGCACGCCGACCTCGATCGACAATCTCGGCGGCGCCGTGGAGGCCTATCTGTCCTCGCACTTCCAGGGCTTCCCGAAYGGCGTGCCGCCGCCGGGCCTGTATCACCGCATTCTCAAGGAGATCGAGATCCCGCTGCTCACGGCCGCCCTGGCGGCCACCCGCGGCAATCAGATCCGCGCGGCCGATCTGCTTGGCCTGAACCGCAATACGCTGCGCAAGAAGATTCGCGACCTCGATATCCAGGTCTACCGCAGTGGCGGCTAGAGCGGTATTATAGCCCTCCGGGCAGGCCGCGATACCGCCGGACTTGAGAATTTRTGTAGACAAATCCGCGGCGTGGCTGTGCGCCGCGGAATTGTCGCAATTTGGCAACAGCGTGGTAGGAATGCATCAGTCCGATTCCTTCGGACGTGCCACCATCACCAATTGCCGGAATGACCAGCGCAGACACCTCGGCCACCCCTTTCGATGCCTCGCCCCCTGAGGGGCGGCGCTGGACCTGGCGCACCTGGCTGGCGCCGGTGGCGGTGGCTGTCGCGCTGTCCTCAGGCTTCCTCACCTTCATCGTGCTGGTGGGCTTGAGCCCGATCGAGCCGACGACCGAGGTGGTCAAAACCTTCTATCTGATCGATGCCGGCACGATCCTGATCCTGGTCGGCATCATCATCCGTGAGGTCTGGCAGGTCGTGCAGGCCCGCCGGCGGGGCCGGGCGGCAGCGCGGCTGCACGTCCAGATCGTCAGCCTGTTCTCCGTCATCGCCGTGCTGCCGGCGGTGCTGGTCGCCGTCGTCGCCAACGTCACCATCGACCGCGGCCTGGATCGGCTGTTTTCCGGGCCGGCCAAGGTCGCGATCCAGAATTCGCTGACCATCGCCCGCGCCTATATGCAGGAGCATGCGCAGTTCATCCGCGGCGACATTCTCGGCATGGCCAATGACATCGCCCGGGCCCGGCCGCTGTTCGACCAGGACCGCGCCAGCTTCCGCGAGCTGCTGACCGCCAGCGCCGCCTCGCGCAACCTGCCGGGCGCSATGATCATCGACAAGAACACCAACCCGATCGTGTGGGCGGAGACCGGCGGTGTGCAGCTGGCTTATTCGCCGCCGGCGCCCGAATTCCTGAACAATGTCGGCGAGCAGGAGCCGGAGATCGCGGTTCTGCCGGAGTCCAACTACGTCGCAGCGGTGATCAGGCTGCGCGCCTTCAACGATACCTTCCTCTATGTCGCGCGCCCGCTCGATCCGCAGGTCGTCGACCAGCTCAAACAGACCGAGCTGTCGGTCGCCGAATATGCCCAGGTCGAGGCGCGGCGGTTCGGCATCCAGGTCGCCTTCGCATTGATGTTCGCGGTGATCGCGCTGACCATTCTGATGGCCTCGGTGCTGATCGGCCTGAACTTCGCCAATTGGCTGGTCGCCCCGATTCGCCAGCTGATGAATGCCGCGCATGTGATCTCGACCGGCGATCTCAACGTCCAGGTTCCCGTGCACCGCTCGGAAGGCGATCTCGCCCAGCTCGGCCAGACCTTCAACAAGATGACGCAGGAGCTGCGCACGCAGCGCGACGAACTGGTCAGCGCCAGCGAGCTGATCGACAGCCGGCGCCGCTTCATCGAGGCGGTGCTGTCGTCGGCCTCGGCCGGCATCATCGGCGTCGATGCCTCGGGCAGTGTCGGCATCCTCAACCGCTCGGCCGAGAAGCTGATCGGACATGCGGAGCAGGAGGTGCTCGATCATCCGCTGTCGGAGGTGCTGCCCGAGCTCGACGACATGATGAAGACCGCGCGCGAGGGCAAGCAGCGCCTGGTGCAGGGGCAGATCACCATCCAGCGGGACGGCCATGAGCGGAACCTGTCGGTGCGTGTCACCGCCGAGCAGACCAATCAGGCCCGCGACAGCTATATCATCACGCTCGACGACATCACCGAACTCGTCTCGGCGCAGCGCACGTCCGCCTGGGGCGACGTCGCGCGGCGCATCGCCCATGAGATCAAGAATCCGCTCACGCCAATTCAGCTTTCCGCAGAACGGATTCGCCGCAAATTCGGCAAGGTCATCACCGAGGACAAGGCCGTATTCGAGCAGTGCACCGAGACGATCGTGCGGCAGGTCGACGACATCAGGCGAATGGTCGATGAGTTCTCGCGTTTCGCCCGGATGCCGAAGCCGGTGATGGAGGGCGAGGACGTCGCCGACACGGTGCGCCAGGCCGTCTTCCTGATGAAGGTCGCGCATCCCGAGATCGATATCGAGACCGAGATCAAGCAGGACCCGCTGCGCGCGCAATTCGATCGGCGCCTGATCTCGCAGGCTCTGACCAACATCATCAAGAACGCGACCGAGGCGATCGAGGTGGTGCCGGAAGAGGAGCTGGGCAAGGGCCGCATCGACGTCGTCGCGTCGCGCGAGGGCGACGATGTGACGATCGACGTGATCGACAACGGCATCGGCCTGCCGAAAGTGGCACGGCAGCGTTTGCTCGAGCCCTATGTCACGACACGGGCAAAGGGCACCGGCCTCGGCCTCGCGATCGTCGGTCGTGTGTTGGAGGATCACGGCGGCCGGCTGGAGCTGAAGGACGCCGCCGATTTCCGTCCTGGCCAGCGCGGCGCGTGGATGCGGCTGCGCTTTGCCGTGTCGGGACAGGCCGCCAAGGCGGGTGCCAAGGAGCAGCCCGCTGCAATCGCCGCAACCGACGGCGCACCAACAAATGAGTCCGCGGGGGAAACCGCGGGCCCGGTTGAAACGACCAATAGCGAACCAAAAATCCAGGCCGCAACACGCGGCTGACGAGACAGGCGTGACCATGGCGAGTGATATTCTGATTGTCGACGATGAAGCCGATATCCGGGAGCTGGTAGCCGGCATCCTGGATGACGAGGGCTTCACGACGCGAACCGCTCGCGACAGCGATTCGGCACTGGCCGAGATCGCCGGCCGCCGACCCAACCTCGTGTTTCTCGACATCTGGCTGCAGGGCTCCAAGCTCGACGGCCTGCAGCTGCTGGAGCAGATCAAGAAGGATCATCCGGACCTGCCGGTCGTGATGATCTCGGGTCACGGCAACATCGAGACCGCAGTCGCCGCGATCAAGCGCGGCGCCTATGACTTCATCGAGAAGCCGTTCAAGTCCGACCGCCTGATCCTGGTCGCGACACGCGCGCTGGAGACGTCGCGGCTCAAGCGCGAGGTGCGCGAGCTGAAGCAGCTGGCACCGACCGCGAGCACGATGACCGGCCGCTCGCCGTCGATGAACCAATTGCGCCAGACCATCGAGCGCGCCGCSAAGGCCAACAGCCGCATTCTGATCGTCGGTCCGCCCGGCTCCGGCAAGGAGCTCGCCGCGCGCACGYTGCATGCCCAATCGCCGCGCGCCGAGGGACCCTTYGTSGTCATCAACGCTGCGGCRATCACGCCGGAGCGGATGGAGGAGGAGCTGTTCGGCGTCGAGCAGTCSAACGGCGAGCAGTCRCGCAAGACCGGCGCGCTCGAAGAAGCCCATGGCGGCACGCTGTTCGTCGACGAAATCGCCGACATGCCGCGGGAGACGCAGAACAAGATCTTGCGCGTGTTGGTCGACCAGACCTTCCAGCGTGCGGGCGGCACCACCAAAGTGCACGTCGATGTGCGCATCATCTCGTCGACCGCGCGCAATCTCGAGGAGGAGATCGCCGCCGGCCGCTTCCGCGAGGACCTCTATCACCGCCTGTCCGTGGTCCCGATCCGCGTCCCGCCACTGTCCGAGCGGCGCGAGGACATTCCCGAGCTGATCGACTATTTCATGGACCAGATTTCGGTCACGACCGGACTGCCGAAGCGGCAGATCGGCCAGGATGCGATGGCGGTGCTGCAGTCGCATGTCTGGCCTGGCAATGTCCGCCAGCTCCGCAACAATGTCGAGCGCGTGATGATTCTCGCGGCCGGCGGGCCCGAGGTGATCATCACCGCCGACATGCTGCCGCCGGATGTGGGGTCGATGGTGCCGGCCATGCCCACCAGCAACAATGGCGAGCACATTATGGGCCTTCCACTGCGTGAGGCGCGCGAAGTGTTCGAGCGCGACTATCTGATYGCGCAGATCAGCCGGTTCTCCGGCAACATCTCGCGCACTGCCGAGTTCGTGGGCATGGAGCGATCAGCGCTGCATCGCAAGCTCAAGGCCCTTGGGGTGGGCTGACGGTTCCAGGTCGGCCAAACTTGCCGGGCGGGACGAATTTACGTTGGAAAAWTCGTCCGGCCCCGAAGTTTTACGGACGAATCCGGGTCTTTTGGAACCGGTTTCCCTGCATTCGGCTTGCCTAATATGCTCGCCTGTCTTCTAATCCAACGTCCCATGATCCCTCGAGGGGGATCTCAATGGATCATGGGCCACCGCGGCGGTTCCGAGACCTGCAATCGGAGCGTCATGGGATCAATAAGAAAAAGCACAAGACTGCGAGATAACAACGATGGCGGCAGACCGCGCACAGAACCTTCAAGACACCTTTCTCAACCATGTTCGCAAAACCAAGACGCCGCTCACGATCTTCCTGGTCAATGGCGTGAAACTGCAGGGGATTGTCACATGGTTCGACAATTTCTGCCTGCTGCTCCGGCGCGACGGTCACTCGCAGCTCGTGTACAAGCATGCGATCTCCACCATCATGCCCGGCGCGCCGATCCAGCTGTTCGAGGGCGGCGAGGACGCTTCTGCGTGAGAGTGACCTGATTGGAACCCCGCGATCGCGAAGGGACCATCGGCCTCGCGAGGCCAGATGACAACAAGAGGAGCGGGCTGGTCGTCGTGGTCGGCCCTTACTTGCGAGCGCGCCGCGGCGACGATGGCGCGCAAGCGAGCCACGCCGACATGCGTGATTTCGAAGCCCGAATCGACGAGGCCGCCGGCCTGGCGCGAGCAATCGATCTCACCGTCACGGAGGCGATCCTCGCGCCGATCGCACAGATCCGCCCCGCGACCTATCTCGGCAAAGGCAAGGTTGACGAGATCGCGGGCGTGATCGCCGGGCAGGGGGCCGAGCTCGTCGTGATGGATTGCGCGCTGTCGCCGATCCAGCAGCGCAACCTGGAGAAGGCCTGGAACACCAAGGTGCTCGATCGCACCGGGCTGATCCTTGAGATCTTCGGCCGCCGCGCCAAGACCAARGAAGGCGCGCTGCAGGTCGAGCTCGCGCATCTCAACTATCAACGCAGCCGCCTGGTACGGTCCTGGACCCATCTCGAACGCCAGCGGGGCGGTTTCGGCTTCATGGGCGGTCCGGGCGAGACCCAGATCGAGGCCGACCGCCGGCTGATCGGCGACCGYATCACCCGGCTCGAGAACGAGCTGAAGAAGGTCCAAGCGACGCGGCGGCTGCACCGCGCCGGACGGCAGCGCGTGCCGTATCGCGTGGTGGCGCTGGTCGGCTACACCAATGCGGGCAAGTCGACGCTGTTCAACCGYCTCACCCGCGCCGACGTGCAGGCCGCCGACATGCTGTTCGCAACGCTCGATCCGACCTTGCGGGCGATCACGCTGCCCCATGGCGGCAAGGCGATGCTGTCGGACACCGTGGGCTTCATCTCGAATCTGCCGACGCAGCTCGTCGCGGCATTCCGCGCCACGCTCGAGGAGGTGCTGGAGGCCGACGTGATCCTGCACGTGCGCGACATGTCGCATGAGGACGCCGAGGCGCAGCAGCATGATGTCGAGCTGGTGCTCGGTCAGCTCGGCATCGATCCCGAAGCGACCGACACCATCATCGAAGTCTGGAACAAGATCGACCGGCTYGACGAGGCGGCACGCGAGAACCTCGCCAACATCGCGAGCCGCCGGCCGCCGGAGCGGCCATGCCTGCTGGTGTCTGCCCATACCGGGGAGGGCGTCGACGCGCTGCTGCAGGCCATCGAGGACCGGCTTGCCGCGGCCCGGACCACGCTCGATYTGACCATCGACGCCGCCGACGGCGCCGGCATCTCCTGGCTCCATCGCAAYGCCGAGGTGCTGAGCAAGGAGCTGCACGAGGGGCATTACGACATGACGGTGCGTGTGGATGCGACCAAGCGCGATATCGTCGTCGAGCGCTATCACGGCGTGCCCAGGGTCGCGTGAGCTGCCCTTTTTTCTGCTCTCCCTGCAGATGCAGCTACAACGGCGTGATGTTGACGTGCAGCACCGCGGCGCGGCCATCGTCCAAGGCTGCAAGGCAGCTCCGGATGGCAGCATCGAGCTCATCAGGATCGTCGACCCGCTCGCCATGGGCGCCGAAGGCGCGGGCGATGTCGACAAGCCGCCGCTGCTCGTCCTGGCGGCCGGTGGCGAGCCGGGACAGGAACGAATCCGTCTGCTGCGCGACGCCGTCCGGATAGACGCGTTGCACCGACGCCTTCACCGCCTGCCAACCCTTGTTGTCGAGGATCACGGAGAAGATSGGCAACCGGTACTGCTGCGACACGGCATAAACCGAATCCGGGGCAGCGAAATGGAAGGCGCCGTCGCCGACGATCTGCACCACGCGGTGCGAGGGATTGGCGAGCTTCAATCCGAGCGCCATGCCGCCGCTGAAGCCGAGCCCGCCGCCGGCGAGGCCCACATAGGTCATGGGCTTGGTGCGGCGCAGCTGCTGTTGCAGCACCGGCGCGTTGCGGACAGCCTCGTTGACCACGATGTCGTCCTCCGACAGCAATGCCTGCAGCCGCGCGAACAGATAGGCCGGGTTGATTGCGCCGGGGGATCCCTTGTTTGCAGCGGCSGCCATCCGCTTGGCCTGTGCGGCCTCGCGCGCAGGCCTCCAGCTGGCGATCCGATCACGCACCTTCCGCATGTAGGAATCGTTGCCTCGGGCGATGACGATCTCCAGCACTTGGCGCAGGATGACCGCGGAATCGCCCTGAATGCGAAGGTCGGTCGCAAATCCCCACATCGGGATGTCGGCCTTGAGGGCGTCGATGTCGATCTGGATCCAGCGCAACCGATCGGCTGACTTCAGCAGCTGTGGAATGAACGGYACGTCGATGTCKATAAGCAGMCCGAGGTCGGCGTCTGCGACGAGCRYCGCCGGGTCGGAGCCGGCGAAGCAGGGCGAGTCCTGRCAGATGTTCATCGTRAYGGGRTTGAACTCGACGACCCGAATGCCGCAGACGAGCGCCAGTCGATCCAGTACCGAAACGGCTTCGGCGCTGCGGCCCAAATAGGCGGTCAAGGCGATMGGGTTCTCCGCAGTCATGAGCGCGTCAGCGATCGCCTGAGCGCGCTCCGGMTCCACGCCKCCGGCCCTGACGCTGCCATAGCGCGCGGGCGGRTAGGCCGGCATCGCRTCGTCGTCCCAGGCTTCGGCMAGCACTTCGCGCGGCAGCATCATGGAGACCGGCCCGGGCGGGTCGCTGTGCATGAACGCGGCGGCGCGGGTCAGCGCCTCCTTGACGACCACGCCCGAGGGCAGCGTGTACTCCCACTTCACGTAGGGACGCACGATGCTGCCCTGGTCGAAGCTGTCCTGCACGAAGTGAACATAGGTGTCGCGTCCGCCCGGCAATTCGCCATGGATCGCGAACGGGGCTCGTCCCGCAATCAGCAGCACCGGCAGCCGATAGCGGAACGCATTCTGAATGGCCATGCAGGCATTCGCGGTGCCGGCATCGACGTGAACGAAGACGGCCTGGCCGCGGCCGGTCGTCATCGCGTAGCCCATCGCCATGTGCACCGCGACCACTTCATGAGGACACAGGATCACCTCCGGGTGCCGTCGACCTTCGCTGTCCCAGCGCGCGATCTCCTCGATCAGCGAGACATGATCGGTGCCGAGATTGGCGAAGATGTACTCCACGCCGAGATCGATGAGGGCTTCGAGGAAGTAATGCGCGGTGCGATGGTGCGTGGTGGCGCGGGACTGCGGATCAGGCAAGGGCAGCTTCGTCACGGTGCGTGGTCCCCAGTTCGTTGGCATTGCCGCGCAGGCGATCGAACAGGCGTCCGGGTGCATGCGGTGCGGTCATGCCGCGCCAGGCGATGTGCGAATCCGGCCGTATCAGGAGCAGRCTTTCCGCAAAGCCATARCCRGYYCTGGCGCGATCGACGTCGACCAGCGCCAGCGGGACGCCGTGGCGGGCRGCCGCATCGACCAGGCCTGCGACATCGACGGCCRGGTCGAACCGGACCAGCGTGTAGGCCGGCCCCAGCGCGTCCAGCAGCGAGCGCCCATCGGGCAGCCAGACATGGGGTGCGCGGGCGCCCGGTGCCGTCGACGCGGTGAAATGACCCATGCCGTAGGGCGGCGGCGTTTCGCCGTCGTAGCAGATCGCCGGTGACCGGTCGTAGTAGTAGCCGAAGTTCAAGCCGGCGCAGCAATATTGCTGCACGTTGAGATCATAGGCGGCCTGGCCGACCTTGCTGCGCGCCGCRTCGCCGACCGGACCATCGATCTCGACTTCGGCCGGCACGGAGCGTCTCTGGCTCATGACGGCGAGCGCGTGGTTCATCGCGAAATGCGAGACCTGYTCGGTGATYGGCTGCCGCTCCGCTTCATAGGCGTCGAGCAGGGCAGGGCTGGCCCAGCCGCTGATGACGCCGGCGAGCATCCAGCACAGATCGACCGCATCGGCGATGCCGGCATTCATGCCGTAGCCGGCATAGGGAATCCACAGATGTGCAGCATCGCCGCAGATGAAGGCGCGGCGATCCCGGAAGCGGTCGGCGACCAGGCGGCGGCCGATCCAGTCCTCCTTGCTGATGATSTCATAYTGGAAGCGGTCGTCGACGCCAAGRATGGTGCGCAGCGCCCAATCGCGATCGACGCTGTCGAACTCGACCTCTTCCGCCGCGAGATGGTTGTGGATCAGCCAGKTGTCGCGGCCATCGATCGCGACCGTGGTGCCGCAGCGRCGCGGATTGAGCGACATCGTCATCCASGCCGGCTTCTGGGTGATCAGCTCCTTGAGCGCCGGGGCGTGAATGTAGGTCGACTGCACCYGCTGCACCACGTCGGTGCCGCTGAGGCGTGAGCCGATCAGCTTGCGCACGGTGGAGCGGCCGCCATCGCAGCCGATCAGATAATCGGCGGCGATGACGATCTCCTGATCGGCGTCCAGATCGCGCGCCCGCGCGATCACGCCGTCGTCGCGCTGGTCGAAATGATCGAGCTGGACCCGGTTGAGAATTCGGATCTCGCGTTGCGCCTGCGCACAGGCGAACAGGATGGGCTCGAGATAGATCTGGTTGATGCGGTGGGGCGGCTCCGGCGTCGGCCAATCGGTGTCCGGTCCTCCCGTCGCCGTGTAGCGGTCCTGGCGGGATGGGATCGGAATGCGCGTCAGTTCGCGGCCGACGACCGCGGTGCGATAGGCACAGTCGTTCGGAAAGTCGGCCGGCAGGCCGCCCTCCCGGACCTCCCGGACGATGCCGAGACGGCGGAACACTTCCATCGAACGCGCGGAAACGTGGTTGCATTTGACGTTGGGCGGCTCGCCGGCGCGCCTGATCTCGGCGACCACGACGTCGATGCCGCGYGAGGCAAGGTCCATGGCGGCGGTCAGTCCGACCGGACCGGCGCCCACGATGAGGACCTGGGTTTGAATCGTCTTCATGTCAGTCTCTCTTGCTTTGGATCTAGGCCCGCTCAGGTGTGGAGAGCACACCCGGTTGCGCGTCGTCGGAGGATGGAAGACGGCCGCGCATGCCGAGAAGGGCGAGGCCGAGGATCACCAGCGCCGAACAYAGCTGCGGCACCGCGCTGGCCTGGAACAGCGCGGCAACATCCCAATGCGCGGCGAGCATCAAGCCGCCCAGGGTGACGCCGAGGATGGAGCCAAAGCGGCCGATGCCCAGCGCCCAGCCGATGCCGGTGCCGCGGATGTAGGTGGGGTAGATGCGCGCGGCATAGGCGTTGCAGCCGATCTGTCCGCCGATCACCGCCACGCCGGCGATGAAGACGGCCGGCACGAGGATCGGCAATGATGCGCCCGCGATGCCAATGGTGACGATCGAGAGGAAGCCCGCGACGTAGGTCGCGAACAGCACGCGATCGAAGCCGAACCGTTCGATCAGCAGGCCGAGTCCGATCGTGCCCAGCATCCCACCGAGCTGGAACGCGATGCCGACGGCGATCGCCGCCTGGACGTCGAGCCCGACACCATGCGTCAACGTCGGCAGCCAGCTGTTGAGGAAATAGATGTCCATCATGTTCATGAAGAACATGATCCAGAGCAGCAGGGTCGGCAGCAGCCGCCGCTTGGTGAACAGCTGCGGCAGGAGAAAACCCTTGCCGCTCTCTTCGACGATCGTGAAACGCGCATCGGCGGGGAGCATTGCCGACGGATCGATGCGCATCAGCAAGGTGCGCACGCGATCGCTCTTGCTGGTGTCGAGCGCGAGCAGCGACAACGATTCCGGAAGCCAGATGATCAGGATCGGACAGAGAATGAGTGGCAGAGCGCCGCCGATCAGGAAGATGACCTGCCAGCCATAGGCGGTGATGAGCCGGGCCGCCACCGCGCCGCCGATCGCCGACCCCAGCGACACCGTCATGAACATCAGCATGATCAACAGGGTCCGGCGACGCTGCGGCGAATACTCGCCGGTCAGGGCGATCGTATTGGGCAGGACGCCGCCGAGCCCGATGCCGGTGACGAACCTGATCATGACGAGGTCGGACACGCTGGTCGCCTGGGTCGTCGCCAGCGAGCCGAGCGCGAAGACGAGAACGCCGGCGATCACCAGCCATTTGCGCCCGAGATAGTCGGCGAGGGCGCCGAACACCAAGGAGCCGATCATCACGCCGAACAGGGATGCGCCAAASACCGGACCGAGCGCGCCCGGCGCGAGATGCAGGTCCTTGCTGAGCGCGGGCGCGACGAAGCCGAGCGCCTGGGCATCGAAGCCGTCGAGCCCGACCACGAGCGCGCACAGGCAGACGACACGAATCTGAAATGCCGACAGCGGTCGTTCGTCGACGTAGCGCGTGAGATTGATCCCTTGCGTCAAGTGTTCCTCCCCCGTTTTGCGTTGTTGTTGCAACCGTCCCGCCCGTCGCGGCACAGGCGGTTTTGCAAATATGTTGCATGATCAAACTCTTTCGATTAGCCACAAAATTCTCATTCATTCATGAGGAAAGCTAATGCCCCCGAGCCTGCGGCAATTGGAGGCGCTGGTCCTGGTGTATCGGCTCGGCAGCATCACCAAGGCCGCCGCCGAAATGCGCGTCACGCAATCGGCCATCAGCCTGCTGATCCGGCAGATCGAGGAGAATTTTCAGCTCAAGCTGTTCGACCGGACGACGCGCGCCCTGCATCCGACGGCRGCGTGCCGGGAAGCGATCATGGCTGCCGAGCGCATCCTGGCGGGGGCGCAGGGAYTGTCGCGCAGGATGCGCGATCTTGCCGAGATCAAGGCCGGGCGGATTTCCATCGCCGTATCAGCCGGCGTCGCTTCGGCGCTGCTGCCCCGGGTGTTTTCGACGTTTCGCTCGCGCCATCCGGAGGTCAGCATCGATCTGCTCGACGTCGCGCCCGACGAACTGCTCGCTGTCGTGATGGATGGGCGTGCCGAATTCGGCCTCGGCAGCGTCGAGGACGAGGGGGTGCCGGAGGCGCGTGTCGAAACGCTGATGCGAAGTCCGCTGTCGGCCATCGGGATCAAGGATGGCGAGTTCGAACAGCAACGTCGTCTGACATGGGACGGCATCATRAGCGCGGACGTGATCATGATGCGCCATGGCACGCGAATCCGCCGTCAGATCGACGAGGCGCTGGCACAGACCGGGCGAGCGCTGAAGCCTGCGTGGGAAGTGTCGCTGATCACGACCGCGCTGGCGCTCACTGCCGAAGGGGCTGGCATCAGCATCCTGCCCGGGCACATGCTGCCGAAGGCACAATTCCCGACGCTGGCCGCCGTCCCCCTGTCGCAGCCGACGATCTATCGACACGTCTCCTTGCTGAGCCGCGCCGACTTTGGATTGTCGCCGGCCGCACAGCGCTTTGTGGAGATCGCAAAAGACCTCCTCTCGAACAAGGCTGGCTGATGCCGCCGCGGAGCGGCGGCGCTAGGTCTCCAGGCGCTTCGCCTCGTTCCACAGCTCGTCCATCTCGTCGAGCGAGGCTTCCTCCAGCGTGCGGCCGTTCGCGGCCAGTGTCTGCTCGATAAAGGCGAAGCGGCGYTCGAACTTGGCGTTGGTGCCCCGCAAGGCGGTCTCGGGATCGACGTCGGCATGACGGGCGAGATTGACCAGGGCGAACAGGAGATCACCGGTCTCTGCGCTCAGCTCCGTCGCATCTCTCTTGTCGAGCGCGGCCTCGATCTCGTCGGCCTCCTCGCGGATCTTCTGCAGCACGGCGCGCGGATCCTTCCAGTCGAATCCGACGGTCGCCGCCTTGCGCTGCAGCTCCATCGCCCGCACCARCGCCGGCTGTCCGGCCTTGATGCCCGACAGCAGCGAGGCCTTGCCGGTCTGCTCCTCGGGCGGCCGACGCGCGGCGCGCTCGGCCTTCTCCTCGGCCTTGATGCGGTCCCAGGTGCCTTTGGTCGGTTGGGTGACGTTGCCATCCTTGTCCGGGAAGACATGCGGATGGCGGCGGATCATCTTCTTGGTGATGCCCTCGACGACGTCGCCGAACGCGAACGCGCCTTGCTCCTCGGCGATGCGGGCGTGATAGACCACCTGCAGCAGCAGGTCGCCGAGYTCCTCGCGGAGGTCGTCGAGATCGTTGCGCGTGATCGCGTCCGCCACCTCATAGGCTTCCTCGATCGTGTAGGGTGCGATCGTCTGGAAGGTCTGCTCGACRTCCCATGGACAGCCGGTCACGGGGGTGCGCAGCGCCGCCATGATCTCGATCAGGCGTGAGATGTCGCGGGAAGGGGGCATGGCAGGTCCTGAAGCAGCTGTCGTTCCGCTCCTGTATGCCTCAACCCTTCCGCAGCTCCCAGCGAAAAGGCGATGCAACGCCGCAGGACAGCGGGTTGGCCGCACCAGGCGATGGTGCTAAGCGATGCAGATGAGCGACACGCATGACATGACGGCCCTGGTGCTGTTCTCGGGCGGGCAGGATTCCACGACCTGCCTGGCYTGGGCGCTCGACCGCTTCGCACGCATCGAGACGATCGGCTTCGATTACGGTCAGCGCCATGCGATCGAGCTCGATTGCCGGGCCCGTCTGCTGGACGGACTTGCGCAGCTGCGGCCGGAATGGGCCGGTAAGCTCGGCGATGGTCACACGCTGGAGATTCCAACGCTGTCMGCGATCTCCGAGACCGCGCTGACGCGCGATGTCGCGATCGAGATGGGCGCCGATGGCCTGCCCAATACGTTCGTCCCAGGCCGCAACCTGGTGTTCCTGACCTTCGCCGCCGCCTTGGCCTATCGGCGCGGCATCAGCCACATTGTCGGCGGCATGTGCGAGACGGATTATTCCGGCTATCCCGACTGCCGCGACGAGACCATCAAGGCGCTGCAGGGTGCGCTCAGCCTCGGCATGGCGCGCCCCTTCGAGCTGCACACGCCGTTGATGTGGCTCTCCAAGGCGGCGACATGGCAGCTGGCCTATGATCTCGGCGGAAGAGATCTGGTCGACCTGATCCGGGATCAGTCACACACCTGCTATCTCGGTGAGCGAGGTGCGCGCCACGATTGGGGCTATGGCTGCGGTGCGTGCCCCGCTTGCGATCTGCGCGCCAGAGGATGGCACGAATACATCGCAGGGAGCGCACAGTCCTGACCCGACGCGGGCCAGGAGGCCCAGCGTAGGCGTGATTGGCGGTTGAACTCAGGCTGCCTCGTGGTCCGACGGCTCGCGCTGGCTGACGATGACGAGATCGTTGTCTGCAACGTCGTGACCATCRTCGACATCGTTCGCRGCAGCGGACGCGGCCTTCGCGGCGAGACGTGCCGTGATGTCGTCATTGCCGTCGCGGCCGGCCTTTTCCCAGGCCGGCGCGTTGAGCACGATGATGTCATCGTCATGGACGGCCTCGGCGTCATGATCGACGGGAACGATCGAGGGCGACTCGACGGCCGCTTCGACGACGCGCAGCGCCGGTGCGCCAGCTTCTTCCGGCTCGGCGACGTCTTCATCCGCGACCTCAGCCTCGACGGCCGCGTCCGCGTCGCTCACCGATGCGGTCTCGATGTCCGGCTCGGCGGAAGCGAGCTCTTCTGCCGGAGCCTCCAGTTCGGCGTCATCGGCTTGTGCGCTGGGCGCGACTGCCGCGGTCTCCGGCGCTTGTGACTCCGATTCCGCCGCGCTGCTCGGTTCGGCTGCCGCGTCATCATTGGTGGCCAGTCCGAGATGCTGCGAGATCTCCTTGATCACCTTGTCGATGGCCATCAGCACGCGGTATTCCGGAATCGAGGTCATGTGCTGCTCGAAACGGTTGCGCGCATATTGCAGCGAGTCGATCACGTCGGCGGCAATGCTGGAGCCTGAGGCCTCGGTGCCGTGCAGCGCGCCGGCGGCCTTYTCGGTCGAGCTCTCGATCAGCAGGAAGGCCTCATATTGCGGGATCGATTTGAGCTTCTCGTGATAGTCCCGACGCACGYCGGCGAGCGTGTCGACGATAGAAGCGAAAGACTCAGGCGCAGGCATTACGACGTCCCCTCAACTTCCTCAGAAAGCATGCGGGACGCTATGGGCRCACTGATGAACGTTCAATTTCGAACAAATACGGCTCTTCGCATCATGAATACCTGSCCGTTAARRCGGGAWCRTCGAATGCCTCGCAAACCGGTCACGCGAATTTAACGATGTCACTGGCCGCAGGCGCTCAACCGCCGAAGTCCTCAGGCCGCAGCTCGATCGGCTTGCCATGCGGGGTGCGATCGGCGGCGTGATCCCAGGCGTCGCGGTAGCGCGCGAGATGGGCCGGCGTGGTCACGCCCTTTTCCGCCACCAGCCGCTCTAATGTCGCCAGCCAATGCCGGTAATAGGTGTCGCCGCAATCCGCGTCGCCTGCCTCCTGGGCGCGGGAAATCTCCTCGGCGAGCGCAGCCGCCCATTCGGGCCAGGTGAACAGGCCGCGCGCGTGCAGCGTCACCGCCATCGCGAAGGCGTGCGCTTCCCAAGGCTCGCGAAACACCGGCCCGTCCTGGTCGACCGGAATGCCGGGCAAAGCGCGGGTTGCTGCCAAGGCGGCGTGCCGATCGGGAGCGGTCATGCGCGCTCCAGATACGGCTCGAACGCATCGACGGTCACTTCCAGGAGCGGATCGGGGGCATCGGCCCACAGCTCCGTGCCGCTGAAGGACACGGTGTAGAGCCATTGCGGGTCTTCTCCCTGGCCATGCGCATTGCTGTCGGGAAACACGTGCATGCCCCTGATCGCGTCAATGCGGCCGACATGACCGCGCACATAGCGCGGCAGTCGCGTATGCGTCGGCGGGTGCATGGTCTTGGCGCGCACGCGATCGCCGACCGCAAACAGCGCCGGCCTGGTCTGGGCTCGCTCGGTCGGACCGCCACGGCGCAGCATCGGGGCGACGCCGTCGGCGGTGAGGATCTTGGCGACAGGTCGGGCCGGATGCAGCGCMTTGCCGGCGGCGAGTTCATCCGCTTCGACCAGATGACGCTCCTGCATCAGGCGCTCCAGACCGGCGAGCCAGACCTGGTAATAGCTCATGCCGAGATAGTCGGCCGGCGGACGATTCTCGCGCGCGAAGCGCGACATGTCGATGTTCCAGCCGCCCGGCATCGCCATGGCCAAGGTGATGGCCAAGGCACGACGTTCCCACGCCGCGTGAAACACCGGCTCGTTCGGCTCGGGACGGACCGGGCCGAATCCGGCGGCACCGCCCATGTCGTGCGCTCCGTCCATCAGCGCGTCACCTCGTCGGGCCGCTTGGCCAGGCCAGTGCCGATCATGCTGTCGCGGGTGACCAACTCGGCGAGTTGATCCTCGCTCCAGCCTTCCGTGCCGTCGGGGCGCATCGGCACCACGAAATAGCGGATCTCGGCTGTCGAATCCCAGACCCGGATTTTTGTCGTCGCCGGCAGCGCAAAGCCGAAATCCTGCAGCACGCCGCGCGGATCCTTGACGGCCTTGGCGCGGTAGGGCGCKGATTTGTACCACACCGGCGGGAGGCCGAGGACGGGCCAGGGGTAACAGGAGCACAGCGTGCACACGACCATGTTGTGCAGCTCCGGCGTGTTCTCGACGGCGACAATGTGCTCGCCCTGGCGACCGGCATAGCCGAGCTCGCCGATCGCGGGCGTGGCGTCGGACAACAGCCGCGCGCGGAACGCCGGATCGGTCCAGGCGCGCGCGACGACACGGGCGCCGTTGCGCGGGCCGACCTTGCTTTCATAGGTYTCGATCAGCACGTCGAGCGCGGCCGGATCGATATACCCTTTTTCGGTCAGGATGCTCTCGAGGGCGCGGACGCGCAGGTCGGTCTCGGACAATTCCGAGTGATCGTGGTGATGATGATCGTGGTGGTGGTCGGTCATCCGATCAAAATAAGGGTRACCCTGGGGGGTTGTCGAGCAAGGCGTGTGGTCCGGCCGCGGACGGCGCRGCGTGGGCCTGGGCGGAGCTTCAATTCGGCCCGGTTCCCCCTGTTCAAATCGGCGCCCGGATATGGTTCCCTGCGACGCTCGCCTGCCAATGCGAGGCGAAAGCACCACATGATTGAGGTCCATCAATGCCGAACGACGTCTCCCGCCGTGATCTTGCGAAGCTGGCCGGACTGGCTGCCATGGGGGCGGCGGCCGGACCCGCGCACGCGGAGGAGGCTGCGGTGACGGATGATGCCGGGCGTCGTTTTCCCTCTGATTTCGTTTGGGGGACGGCCACCTCGTCCTACCAGATCGAAGGTGGCGCCACCGCCGATGGCCGCGGACCATCGATCTGGGATGTCTTCACCCACACCCCCGGCAAGATCGAGGACGGCAGCACCGGCGACGTCGCTTGCGATCATTACGATCGCTACAAGCACGATGTGCGGCTGATCAAGGAGCTTGGCTGCCGCGCCTATCGCTTCTCGATTGCGTGGCCGCGGCTGTTTCCCGAYGGCGGGTTGACCCCCAATCCGAAGGGGCTCGACTTTTACAGCCGCCTCGTCGACGAGCTCCTGGCGAACGGCATCGAGCCCTATGCGACATTGTATCATTGGGATCTGCCGCAGGCGCTGCAGGACCGCGTCGGCGGCTGGCGCTCGGCGGAGACCGCAGCGGCGTTCGCGCATTATGCCGGATATGTGGCCCAGACTCTGAGCGACCGGGTCAAGACCATCTTCACGATCAACGAATGCGGCCGGTTCATTCCGTTCGGCTATGGTCTCGGCATCGATGCGCCCGGGCTGAAACTGCCGCAGCAGGAGGTCAACCAGGCGCGCCATCACGTGGCGCTGGCGCATGGCCTCGCGGTGCAGGCGATCCGTGCCAAGGGGAGGGCAGGTACGCGCGTCGGCATGGCCGAGAACATCACCGCCTGCCTGCCCGCGATCGATACGCCRGAGAACATCCGYGCCGCCGAGATCGCCACGCGCGAGATGAATGCGGGCTTCCTCAACGTGATCCTCGAGGGCCGCTACACCGACGCGTTCCTGGCCTGGTCGGGCAAGGATGCGCCGACATTCACCGCGGACGAACTCAAGACGATCTCCACGCCGGTCGATTTCGTCGGCCTCAACATCTACGCGCCGCAGGCCTATGTCGTGGCGTCTGAGCGCGCGCCGGGGTTCGACGTGTTGCCGATGCCGTCCTCGTTCCCGCATATGAGCTCGCCCTGGCTGCTGGTCGGACCCGAGACCGCYTATTGGGTGCCGAAGCTCGCGGCCAAGATCTGGAACCTCAAGACCATCTACATTACCGARAACGGCACCTCGTCGGATGACAAGGTGACGGCGGACGGCAAGGTTCATGACCTCGATCGCGTGATGTATCTGCGCAACTATCTCGCGCAGCTGCAGCGCGCAACCTCSGAAGGCGTGCCGGTGAAGGGCTATTTCCTCTGGAGCCTGATGGACAATTTCGAATGGGTGTTCGGCTATAAGCAGCGCTTCGGTGTYTATCATGTCGATTTCGACACCCAGCTGCGTACACCCAAGCTCAGCGCGTCCTATTATCGTCACGTCATCACGCGCAATGCCGTGAGTGCGTGATCTCGGATGGTGGTGGGATGCGGCGCCGGGTTTGATTGATTTCGCCCGATCTTCACCCGCCGATTGCAAGGGCATGGTGAGGAAAGCACACCGCGTGCGACTCTTTTGCGCGCGCGCTGTTTTGCAGCGGAAAGCCCCGGGGATTTGCCGTAAACGGCCATCTGCCGGTCCCTCAATCGAGATCTTCCGTATGCCCCTGTTCGTTGTTCGTCCGTCTGCCGTCGTCCTGCGCGCCGGCATCCTGTTCTGCGTCGTCGGCGCGATCGCGAGCCCAAGCGCCTGGGCCCAGAGCGCCGCAAGCGATGCGGCCAAGCCCGCCACCGAACAATCCGCCACGGCGCCAGCCGACAAGCCTGCCGACCCCCAGCCGAAGCCTGCCGCCGCCGAGGAGGCCAAGCCGGGCGAAGCCGAGGCCAAGCCACMGGCYCCGGACACGCCGGCGAYCCCCGCCAAGGCTTCGGCGGAACCGGCTGCCGACACCAAGCCGGCCGAGGTCAAGGAGAGCGCGACGTCCGACGCACCATCGGAGGCCAAATCCGAGGCAAAGGCCGATGCGAAATCTGACACCAAGTCCGACGCCGCCGCGGCGCAGACCCCGGCCGTGACCGAGACGAAACCAGCGGAGCCGGCGGCCCAGCCRGTCGTCGCCAAGGACGCCCCGGCSCCGGACAAGGCCGAAGGGAAGACGGACGAGAGCAAGCCTGCCATGGCCGCGCCCGCCGCGGCGGACGTGAAGCCGRCGCCCGCCGAGCCCAAGACGACCGAGCCGGCGGCTGCAGCCGCTGCGCCAGCTGCCGYGCAGGACAAATCGAGCGCGAAAGCGGGCGSGGACCAAGCCAAGCCCGAGAAACAGGCTCACGCGCACCGGCACCATGCGCATGAGGACGACCGCCCGCGGCGCAAGCACCACGTCAGCAAGCGGCGGAGCAGCGGCAACTGCAAGACCTACCGGACCTATGATGCCGAGAGCGGCACCTATCGCGGCTATGACGGGCGCGTCCACAGCTGCTCATAGCGCGACGTATCGTGGCGCGATGTCGCCAGCCGCGACTGGTCGACAGATCAGCGCGGCATCGGCGATTGGATGCCTGACGTGTTGCGGGTCAGGAACGTGCCGATCGTCGATCCCTGCTGCTGCGGCTGAGCGGGCTGCGGTCGCGCCAGCCCCGTTGTGGTGCGCTGCGGGTTGACGATGATCTGCTGCTGCGGCGGCGCCGTGCCGCGCGCCTGTGCGGCCTGGTTCGACATCCGCGAGACCAGGCGCATCAGTTGATCCTGGCCGGCCTGCAATTGTTCGATGGCGCGGGTGTGGTCGCGGCTGGCCTGGTCCTGCGTCGCCTTGATCTGTTCGATGCCCTGCTGCAGCTCGGCGATGTCGCGGGCCATGCGTTGCATCATCGTGGTCGGACCGCCACCCGCGCCGCTCGCGGCTCCGTCATCCGATCCTCTCAACGAGGCGTTCGACATCATACCGTCCTCGTGGCCCTGGCCGGAGGCCTCATCCTGCGAGGCTTCGGCCGAGGAGGGCATCCAGCGATCCATCAACGACGTGGTGGCATCGCGTTGCGACCACGCGACGGAGCCGCCGACCAACAGGGCCAACAGAGCGAGACCCACGCCGGTGCGACCGCGCAGCTTGCCCAGCGGAATCTTGACCTTGAGTCGGGCCCAGCGCCCGCCCTCGGCGCTGGTCGCCTCCGCGGTGCTGGCGGCCGCCGCAGCATCTGCCGCCACGCCAGGCCTTTCGATCGCCGCCAAGCGCGTGTCGATCCGTGTCAGGACCTCGCGCAGGACCCGCCGATACAGCTGATCGTAGCTGGCCTTGCCCGGCTTCTCCGGGGCGAGACCGACTTCGCTCGGATCGATCTGTTGCACATTCTGTGTGGACTGCATTGGTGATCCCCAAACCCTRAACGCCCGCCGCCGACGCTGTTTTGTCTTTGAATTTTCAAACGTGACTCGACCCGCCGCTTTGGCCGAAAGCAAGACAGCGTCGTGACGAGGAGGGGGCCTTTTCGGACAATCTTCCCCGTTGGCGCGGMCCGCGATCGAGCGTCCGGCGCAGAYTTGATCGTGCTGGAGGGATGAGGGCTCGCGGTAATATTCCACTGCTCGACCGGGGTCGAAAGATCAGCGCCGCGCTGATTCCCGCCAATCCGTTGATGACGACGAGCTGCGCTGTCTAACGCAAAGACGGCGGAACGTACTCACAGCCGACCGCCAGCCTCAGCAGGTTCCGCGTAGTTCGACGTAGTTGGCATGCTACGCATGAGTGCAGGCGCGTGTCTGTGCCGCTGCAATGCAGCGTGTGTTACGCGTTGCAACAAGGAACCTCACTGCCTCATGAGACTTTATGCAGCCATGAGCGCGGCGCTCCATCACATTGCACTGAACGCAGAGCAGGAGTGGGAGTGCGCCCTTGCTCCGTGGCATGTGGGAGACCAAAGTCCCGGTGCCCGTCAGAGGCATAAGGAATCGGGAGGTCTCATGTTTTCGCTCAAGTCATTCTTGCTTGCGAGCTGCGCGACTGCGCTCATGTCTTCGGCCGCATGGGCTGCTGATCCGATCAAAATCGGGGTCATCGCCGAGGCCCAAGCCGTCGCCGGCTCGTCGATCGCGCCTGCAGCGCAGCTCGCCGCTGAGGAGATCAACGCCAAGGGCGGTGTCGACGGTCGCAAGATCGAGATCGTCGTCTACGACAATCATTCGTCCTCGGCGGAATCGGTGCGTGCGTTCCAGCGCGCSGTGAGCGAAGACAAGGTCAATGCGGTCATCGCCAGCTACATCTCCGAAGTCGTGCTTGCGCTGGAGCCGTGGGCAGGGCGCCTCAAGACCCTGATGATCACGCCGGGTGCGGCGTCCGACGTGATCACCCAGAACATCGCCAAGAACTACGACCAGCTGAAATACACCTTCCACGGCTATCTGACCTCGACCTCGCTGGCCGGACTGGTCTGTGACGCCGCCAAGGATCTGCTGGTCGAGCCGTACAAGATGAAGACAGCCGTGATCATGAGCGAGGACGCCGCATGGACGACGCCGCTCGATGCCGGCTACGAGAAGTGCCTGCCGGAGATCGGATTGAAGGTCGTCGACCACATCCGGATGTCGCCCGACACCACCGACTTTACGCCGATMTTCAACAAGATCGAGGGCCTGAAGCCGGACGTGATGATCACCGGCATCTCCCATGTCGGCACCCAGCCGACCGTGCAATGGAAGAGCCAGCAAGTGCCGATCCCGATGTTCGGCATCTCCTCGCAGGCCACCAACTCGACGTTCTGGAAGGACACCAATGGCGCTGTCGAAGGCGTGTTCTACAATGCCGTGTCGGGCCCTGGCGTTGCGGTGACGCCGAAGACGCTGCCCTTCGTCGAGGCCTTTCAGAAGAAGTTCGGCAACTTCCCGTCCTATGCCGGCTACACGTCCTATGATGACGTCTACATGATTGCGGACGCGATCCATCGGGCCGGCGGCACCGATCCCGACAAGATGGTCGAGGCGATGGAGGCGACCGACTATGTCGGTACGATCGGCCGCATCGCGTTCAAGCCGAAGGGCGATCCAAACCCGCACGCGCTGCGCACCGGCAAGGGCTACATCACCGGTCTCATGTTGCAATGGCAGAGCGGAAAGCAGGTCAATGTCTGGCCGAAGGAGCTCGCGGCCGGCACGATCAYCTGGCCGTCCTTCATCAAGCTCAAGGCGGCCAGCAACTGACGCATCGCGGGGCCGCTCGAAAGGGCGGCCCATTTTTCTGGTGCCTCAGTCCGACGTTTTGGGTTTTCAATGCTGTTCTGGCAGATCTTGATTGATGGCTTCGCCATCAGCGCGCTGTATGCGCTCGGCGCGACCGGCTTCACGCTCATCTTCGGCGTTTCGGGCGTGCTCAACCTCTCTCACGGCGCCATCATGGTGGGCGCCGCGGTCGCAGCCTGGGCGGCCGCCAGCGAATTCGGCGTCGGGCCCTACACCGGCGCGCTGATCGGCATCCTCGCCGGCTTCATCTTGGCCTTCGCCACCTACTTCATCGCCGTCAGGCCGATCCAGCGCTCCAAGGCGATCGCCGAGTCGGAGAAGGAGATCTTCATCCTGACCGCGACGCTGCTCTGGGGCATCATCATCCAGGAGGCGATCGCCTATCTGTTYACCAACAACGCCAAGACCGTGCTGCCGATCGTCGAGGGTGTCACCACGGTGTTCGGGGTGCGGACGCCGCGGAACGAGTACTTCACCGCCGTGATCTGCTGGGTCGCGATCGGGCTGTTGTGGTTCCTGGTCAACCGCACGCGACGCGGCAAGKCCGTCATGGCCGCCTCGATGAACCCACGTGGCGTCACCTTGCTCGGCATTGAATTGTCGTCGATCTACCTCACGGTCTGGGCGATCTACGGGCTGCTGGCCGGCGTCGCGGGAATCCTGCTTGGGATGTTCCTGGGCGTCAGCTCCTACAGCGTCGGGCCGCTGACGGCGAGCGCGTTTTCGATCGTCGTGCTCGGCGGCCTCGGCAGCGTCTCCGGCTCGCTGATCGCGGCCTATGTGGTGGGCTATCTCGAGACCGGCACGGCCTATCTGATCTCGCCGGCCTACCGGACGATCCCGGCGCTGCTGCTGCTCGTGGTCGTCATGTATCTGCGCCCGCAAGGGCTGTTCGGGCGGAGGTGAGCATGCCGARCTTYGTCACCTCGCGGCTGTTCTGGATCGGCGCTCTCACCGTGATCGTCGCCTTGGTGCTGCCGACCTACGTCTCGGGCTACGTCCTCGGCCTCTTGACGGTCGCGTACTACACGGCCGTCTTTGCGATGTCCTGGGACCTGCTGTTCGGCTTTGCCGGCGAGGTCAATTTCGGGCCGACCTTTCTGATCGGCGTCGGCGCCTATACGGCCGGCATTCTCGACGCGCATTTCTCGCCGGGCCTGTCGATCTGGCTGTGCATCGCCGCCGGCGCGCTGGCGGCCGTGGTCGGCGGTGTCGTGCTGGCGCTCCCAGCGCTCCGCGTCAGCGGGCCGTATTTCGGCCTGACGACCCTGGTTGCAGTGCTGATGCTGCAGAATTTCATCGTCGTCGCGGCAGGGCTGACCGGCGGCGAGATCGGCCTCGCGGTGCCTGACGTCATCTCGATCGACGCCAAGACCAACTACTGGATCGCGCTCGGCTTCATGCTGGTGAGCGGAGCCATCCTGTTCGGCCTGTCGCGCAGCGCCATTGGCCTGATCCTGCAGGCGAGCGGGCAGGACAAGATCCAGGCCGGCGCCCTCGGCTTCAACGTGACGAAGCACAAGCTCGCCGCCTTCGTCGTCAGCGCGTTCTTCTCCGGYCTCGCCGGCGCGCTSATGGTGTTCTACATGGGCACCGCCTCGGTCTCGACCTTCGTCGATGTCGGCGTCGGCGTGCAGATCATCATCGCSGCSGTGCTCGGTGGCCGGCGCACSGTGATCGGCGCCGCGATCGGCGCCATCTTCCTGATCGGCATGGGCGAGCTGCTGCGGCCGCTCGGCGAGCTTGCCACGCTGATCGTGTCGGTGATCGCGCTCGTGGTCATCCTGTTCTTCCCCGACGGTTTCCTCGGCATCATCAGGGGAGGGGCCAAAGCATGAGCGAGACCATGAGCGGCGCGCCGATGCTGGAGGTCAGCGGCCTCACCAAGCGCTTCGGCGGCCTCGTCGCCGTGAAGAATCTGAGCTTCTCGATCCGGCCGGGCGAGATCCTCGGCCTGATCGGGCCGAACGGCTCCGGCAAATCGACGGCGATGAAAAGCGTCATGGGCGTGGAGCGGCCGACCGCGGGCTCGGTCAAGCTCGACGGCGTGGAGCTGGCCGGCCTGCCGTCGCACCGCATCGCACGCATGGGCGTCGGGCTCGTGTTTCAGCATTCGCGGCCGCTGGCGCGCCAGACCGTGTTGGAGAACATCAAGGTCGCGCTGCTGCCGGACAAGCTGACGCGGCTGTTCGCCGACAAGGATGTCGACGCCAGAGCGCGGGCGATCGCCGAGCGCGTMGGCCTCGGCGGCGTGATCGACCGGCGGCCGCCGACGCTGGCCTTCGCCGATCTGCGCCGGCTCGAGCTTGCGAAGGCGGTGGCGCGCAGCCCGAAACTGGTGCTGGTCGACGAGCCCTTYGCCGGCCTCACGGCGTCTGAAGTCGCCGACTTCTCCGACCTGATCCGCGAATTCCGCGATGACGGCCGCGCCGTGCTGCTGGTCGACCACAACGTCAAGAGCGTGTCGGCGCTGGTCGACCGCGTGCTCGCAATGTATCTCGGCGAACGGATYGCCGAGGGCAAAGCGAGCGAGGTGATGCAGGACGAGACGGTGCGCCGCGTCTATCTCGGCGGCGCCCTGGTGTCGACCGCGCGTCCCGAGGCGAGCTTCAAGGACGTGACACCGGCGCTGCAGGTCGACAAGGTCGGCGTGCTCTATGGCAAGGCGCAGGCGCTGCAGGACGTCTCGCTGCATGTCCATGAGGGCGAGTTCGTCTCCGTGGTCGGCCTCAACGGCGCCGGCAAGACGACGCTGTTCAACGCCATCTCCGGGCTCGTGCCMTATTCAGGCGACGTGAAATGGGCAGGGCGCAGCCTCGCCGGCGGCACGGCGGCGGCGATCGCGCGCGCGGGCATCGTACAATGCCCGGAGACRCGCGAGTTGTTCGGCGACATGAGTGTGCGTGAAAATCTMGAGCTCGGCGGCAATGCGCTGTCCGATGCCGAGCGCGCCGAGCGGCTCGAATGGCTGTTCGGCCTGTTTCCGATCCTCAGGACCAGGCAGCCGCAACTGGCGCGCACGCTGTCCGGCGGCGAGCAGCAGATGCTGGCGATCGCGCGGGCGCTGATGATGAAGCCGAAGCTGTTGATCCTCGATGAGCCGACGCTGGGCCTCGCGCCGGTCATCCTGGAGACGCTGTCGAAGGCGCTCGATCGCCTGCGCGAGACCACCAAGATCACGGTGCTGCTCGGCGAGCAGAACGTCACCTTCGCGCTGCCGCACGCGGACCGCGTCTACGTGCTCGATCATGCCAAGATCGTCTGGGAAGGGCCGCCAGACCGGTTCGAGGCCGAGGCCGCGGCGACCTATCTGTGAKGCAGGACAAGTGAGACGGGCCAGGGGGGCAGGGTAGTCTCTGCCACCCTGCCCCTGGCCTCAGGGAAATCGAGGCGAGCGCGGCGGAGGCGGTCGCGGTGGCAGGCGTGCCGGGGTCGCGGCACCAACGGCGTCGTTCTTCGCGGCCYGGAACGCCCGTGCGAGCTGATCCTGGCTGGCTTGCAGCTGTTCGATCGCCTTGCTGTGATCGCGGCTGGCCTGGTCCTGGCTGGCCTTGAGTTCGCGAAGCCCGGTCTGCAGATCCGTCACGTCACGCGCGATCTTGTCGAGCAGGGGCACCAGATCGCGCTCCGGCGGAGGCGGCGTGTCTCGCTCCGGCGGAGCCTCCGCCATCGCGGAGGATGGATCGCTCGACCGCGTCGTCGGGGGCTCGGGTGCAGGTGTCGATGGTGCTGTCGATGGTGCTGTCGATGGTGCTAGCGCGACCGCAGCCGGCTGCGCGACGACGGCGGCGGTCGTTGCGCTGGTGGCGACCTCCGGCCCGGCGCCTGACGCCGCCTTGGGAAAGCTGTCGCGCACGGCCTGGACAGCCGCATCGATCCGCTCGGTGACCGAATGGATGGTCTCCCGATGGTCTCGCGCCAAGGTGACGACAGCCCCGACCAGGCCGGCGGACGCCACCAGCGTCACGACGGCTCGCAACAACGGCCGTCGGCGGGGCGGCTGTTGCAGGCCGCGGGGCTCGCCGTCCTCGGCCGGATCGCCGGCTTCCACGGGCAGCGACACCGCCTGGGCTTCGATATCGGCAATCCGCTGATCGATCCGGGCGCGCACCTCGGTCAGGACGCGCTGATAGATCTCCTCGCAGATCTCATGATCGGGCGACAGCGCGACATCACCCGGATCAACTTCCTTCGGCGCCGACTGAACTGGCATGTCCTCGGTCCCATTCGCGATACGCCCGTGCCCAAACCTCGGGTAGCGCTTTGACCCAAGGGCTTTGACCAAACCAAGACTGGGTGGTGACAAGCGAGAGGCGATTTGGCACAGCGGCCGGGACGCCGCCGGCATGGCGCTGGATTCGCGGCCGGACGCTTACGGCTGGATTGAATTCCGAACATTTGGCCGCAAGCCCATGATTCTCCTGGTCATATAAATATTCCATAATATACCTTATGCGAATTGGATATGCGGCAGGTTCAGGTTGGTGCGGCCTGTGCCCCGGACCATGCGGCTGCTCCCTCCCGCTGGACGGCCGTGCCGGAGCGCGTGCAGCGAACGCCGATATTGCTGCTGCGGCTCATCGCTGCAATAAGCGCAGATGACGTCGATAGCGTCGCCGGATTCGTCCGCGCTGTCATGGCGTCCGATGCAACAAGAAGAAGCTTCTCAGGGAGAAACGAGAATGAGCCTGTCACGACGCGCGCTGTTGAGGATGTCAGCGGCTTCGGCCGTCCTGGGTGGGATTGCGGCCCCGCATGTCGCGCGCGCTGAGAGCGCCGAGTTCACCTATAAATACGCCAACAACCTGCCCGACACGCATCCGCTCAACGTCCGCGCCAAGGAAATGGCGGCAGCGATCAAGGCCGAGACCAACGGCAAGTTCGACCTGCAGATCTTCCCGAACAACCAGCTCGGCTCGGACACGGACATGCTGAGCCAGATTCGCTCCGGCGGCGTCGAGTTCTTCACGCTGTCCGGGCTGATCCTGGCCACGCTGGTGCCGGCCGCTTCGATCAACGGCATCGGTTTCGCCTTCCCGGATTACGACACGGTCTGGAAGGCCATGGACGGCGATCTCGGCGCCTATGTGCGCGGCCAGATCAACAAGGCCGGCCTGATGGTCATGGACAAGATCTGGGACAACGGCTTCCGCCAGACGACGTCGTCGACCAAGCCGATCAATGGTCCCGACGATCTCAAGGGCTTCAAGATCCGCGTGCCGGTCTCGCCGCTGTGGACATCGATGTTCAAGGCGTTCGAGGCCGCGCCCGCCTCGATCAATTTCAGCGAGGTCTATTCGGCGCTGCAGACCAAGGTCGTCGAGGGCCAGGAAAACCCGCTGGCGATCATCTCGACCGCCAAGCTCTACGAGGTGCAGAAATACTGCTCGCTGACCAACCACATGTGGGACGGCTTCTGGTTCCTGGCCAACCGTCGCGCCTGGGAGGCCGTGCCGGCCGACATGCGCGCGATCGTCGCCAAACACATCAACGCCGCCGCCGTGAAGGAGCGCGAGGACGTCGCCAAGCTGAATGCCGGCCTGCAAGCGGAACTCGCGTCCAAGGGCCTGACCTTCAACCAGCCCAACGTGGCGCCATTCCGCGACAAGCTGCGCACCGCCGGCTTCTACGCCGAGTGGAAGGGCAAGTATGGCGACGAGGCCTGGGCGCTGCTCGAAAAGGCCGTCGGCAAGCTGTCGTAACCTGGACAATGATTGCGTAGGGCGCGTTCGGGTGACGTCATGGCGCATGCCGAGTTCACGGAAATTGCGATCAGCGAGGTGGTCATCGAGACCCCTCGCCGCCGATCCTTTCTCGATACGCTCGAGGCGGGGCTGGGTCTCCTGGTGGAGATTCCGGCCGCGCTGCTGGTGGTCGCCGAGATCGTCATCCTGTTCGCGGGCGTCGTTGCCCGCTATGTGCTGCACAAGCCGCTGATCTGGTCGGACGAACTGGCCTCGATCCTGTTCCTGTGGCTCGCGATGCTCGGCGCGGCGGTCGCGTTCCGCCGCGGCGAGCACATGCGCATGACGGCACTGGTGGCGCGCGCGAGTCCCGGCCTGCGCGCTTTTCTCGATCTCGTCGCGACGGCGGCCGCATTGTCCTTCCTGGTCATGATCGCCTGGCCGTCATGGGAGTATGCCTACGAGGAAAGCTACATCACGACGCCGGCGCTGCAGATCGCCAACATCTGGCGCGCCGCGGCGTTGCCGGTCGGCGTCGGGTTGATGGCGCTGTTCGCGCTGATCCGCCTCGCCCGCGCCGCGCGTCCCAGCACGATGCTGCTGGCGGTGTTTTCGATTGCGGCCATCGTGGCGCTGTTCTGGGTGGCGCAGCCGGTGCTGAAGCCGCTCGGCAACCTCAATCTCGTGATCTTCTTCGTCGGCGTGGTCGGCTTCTGCGTGTTCGCCGGCGTTCCGATCGCCTTTGCCTTCGGGCTCGCGATCTTCGGCTATCTGGCTCTGACGACGCGCACGCCACTGATGGTGCTGGTCGGGCGCATGGACGAGGGCATGAGTCACCTCATCCTGCTGTCGGTGCCGCTGTTCGTCTTCCTGGGCCTGTTGATCGAGATGACCGGCATGGCGCGGGCGATGGTCGCGTTCCTGGCGAGCCTGCTGGGGCATGTCCGCGGCGGGCTACACTACGTGCTGGTCGGCGCGATGTATCTCGTCTCGGGGATTTCCGGCGCCAAGGCGGCCGACATGGCGGCGGTCGCGCCGGTGCTGTTTCCGGAGATGAAGGCGCGCGGCGCCCGTCCCGGCGATCTCGTCGCCCTGCTCGCGGCCACCGGCGCGCAGACCGAGACGATTCCGCCGAGCCTGGTGCTGATCACGATCGGCTCGGTCACCGGCGTGTCGATCGCGGCGCTGTTTACCGGCGGCCTGCTGCCGGGCGTGGTTCTGGCCGTCACGCTGTGCGCGCTGGTGTGGTGGCGCTATCGCCACGAGGACATGAGCGGGGTGCGCCGCGCGACCGGCGCCGAGATCGGCAAGGCGTTCATCATCTCGCTCCCTGCCCTGGCCCTGCCCTTCGTGATCCGCGCCGCCGTGGTCGAGGGCATCGCCACAGCGACGGAAGTCTCGACCATCGGCATCGTCTATGGCGTGCTCGCCGGCCTCCTGGTCTATCGCCGCTTCGACTGGCGTCGGCTGATGCCGATGCTGATCGAGACGGCGGCGCTGTCCGGCGCGATCCTGCTGATCATCGGCACGGCGACCGGCATGGCCTGGGGCCTGACCCAGTCCGGCTTCTCGCGCGCGTTGGCAGCGGCCATGACGGGCTTGCCGGGCGGCCCGGCGACGTTCATCGCGGTCTCGATCGTGGCCTTCACCATCCTCGGCAGCGTGCTGGAGGGCATTCCGGCGATCGTGCTGTTCGGGCCGCTGCTGTTTCCGATCGCCCGGGCCGTCGGCGTACACGAGGTGCATTATGCCATGGTGATCATCCTGGCGATGGGAATCGGCCTGTTCGCGCCGCCATTCGGGGTCGGATATTACGCCGCCTGCGCCATCGGCCGGGTCGATCCCGCCGAGGGCATCCGCCCGATCTGGGGCTACCTGCTGGCGCTTCTCATCGGCCTCATCATCGTTGCGATTTTTCCGTGGATTTCGATCGGGTTCCTGTAAACTCTTCAGGCGATGACGGAGGGTGACGATGAGCACGAACCAGTATCAGCTCGGACTCGACAAGAACGCGGCCAATTACGTGCCGCTGACCCCGCTCAGCTTCCTGGCGCGCAGCGCGGCCGTCTATCCGGACCATGTCAGCACGGTCTATGAGGGCCGCAGCTTCACCTGGCGCCAGACCTATGAGCGATGCCGGCGCTTCGCGTCCTATCTCGCGGGCCGCGGCATCAGCGAGGGCGACACCGTGGCGGCGATGCTGCCGAACATCCCGGCGATGAACGAGGCCCATTTTGCCGTGCCGATGACCGGCGCGGTGCTCAACACGCTCAACATCCGCCTCGACGCGGCGTCGATCGCGTTCCAGCTCGATCACGGCCAGGCCAAGATCATCCTGGTCGACCCGGAATTCTCCGGCGTGATCAGCGAGGCGCTGAAGCTGATGAGCGGCCCCAAGCCGTTCGTCATCGACGTCGACGATGCCTCCTATGCCGGTGGCAGCCGTATCGGCGAGATCGAATATGAGGTCGCGGTCGCCGCCGGCGATCCCGGCTTCGAGCCGCGCCGTCCCGCTGACGAGTGGGACGCGATCGCGATGAGCTACACGTCCGGCACCACGGGCAACCCCAAGGGCGTCGTCACCCATCATCGCGGCGCCTATCTCAACGCCGTCAGCAACATCCTTGCGGGAGGGCTCGGTCAGCATCCGGTCTATCTCTGGACTCTGCCGATGTTCCACTGCAACGGCTGGTGCTTTCCCTGGACCATGGCCGCCGCCGCCGGCATCAATGTCTGCCTGCGCAAGGTCGACCCCACGAAAATCTTCGAGCTGATCAAGACCCACGGCGTGACCCATATGTGCGGCGCGCCGATCGTCTACAACGTGCTGATCAACGCGCCCGATGCGCCCAAGGGCAAGCGCGAGACCCCCGTCATTGGCTTGATCGCCGGCGCCGCACCGCCGGTCGCGGTGCTCGAAGGCGCCGAGAACATCGGCATCAAGCTGACCCATGTCTACGGCCTGACCGAGGTCTATGGCCCCGCCTCCGTCTGCGCCGAGCAGCCTGGCTGGGATGATCTTCCGCCGGCCGAGCGCGCGCAGCTCAAGCGCCGCCAGGGCGTGCCCTATCCCTTGCAGGAAGCCGTCACCGTGCTCAATCCAGAGACGATGCAGGAGGTGCCGCGCGACGGCGAGACCATCGGCGAGGTGATGTTCCGCGGCAACATCGTCATGAAGGGCTATCTGAAGAATGAGAAGGCGACGCAGGACGCGTTTGCCGGCGGCTGGTTCCACACCGGCGATCTCGGCGTGCTCGACGCGCACGGCTACGTCATCATCAAGGACCGCTCCAAGGACATCATCATCTCCGGCGGCGAGAACATCTCCTCGGTCGAGGTCGAGGATATTCTCTACAAGCACCCCGCCGTGCTGTTCGCCGCCGTCGTCGCCAAACCCGATCCGAAATGGGGCGAGGTGCCCTGCGCCTTCATCGAGCTGAAGGACGGCGCGCAAGCGACCGAAGCCGAGATCATCGCCTATTGCCGCAGCCACATGTCCGGATTCAAGACGCCGAAGGTGGTCGTGTTCGGCCCGATCCCGAAGACGTCGACGGGCAAGATCCAGAAGTTCCTGCTGCGCAACGAAGTGAACTCGGCCAAGGCCATCTCGGCTTAAGCGGGGCGCGATACCAGCCAAGCCGTCATTGCGAGCGGAGCGAAGCAATCCAGAATCCTTGCTGAGCCCCTGGATTGCTTCCACCGTCGCTCTACGAGCTACGGCGGACAAGTCGCTGCGCTCGCAATGGCGGAGACTAAATTAGATATCCCTGCTCTTCTCGGGATAAAATTGCGGCGCCTCGCGGCGGTCGTACATGCCGTAGTCGCGGGTGACTTCGACGACGCGGATGTTGTCGACGTCGGGCTCGGCGAGCAGCTGCGTGCTCAGCGCGAGGCCGGTCGGCTCGTCCGGCAATTCGACGAGATGCGCGAAGCGTCCTTCCCGGTAGACGCTGGAGAAGCTCGCGACCGGCAGGTCCTTCACGCCGCTCAATTGCGGGGCCGCCGTCTCGACGGCCAGCACATAGGTCGGCGCACGCCGCTTCGGATCATTGTAGGTGCCTCGCCGCTCCGGCTGCCAGGCCGCATGCCCTGGCTTTACCTCGTGGGCCATCTCGGCGACGCGCAGGCGGTAGTCGGAGAACACCTTGTCGCGGCCGAGCGTCTGGATGTCGTGGTGATGGGCGTGGACGCGCCAGGCGGTCATGGCGCCCTCGTCCTGCCAGATCTGATAGGACAGGATCAGGTTGTCGCGCGACAGGCTCCGGAAACGGTCGAGGAACAGGCAGCCGCCGAGCGCATCGAGCTCCGGCCGCAGCGCGGCGGCGAGCTGCAGATACTGATCGAGCCGGCCCGGCTTGACCTCGACCTCGAAGAACAGCGACAGCATGGCAGCGTCTCCGTATTATTGGACGTCGGCTGAACTTCAAACGCGGTGGCCATCGCAGCCGGCCGCGCATGATGGTCATTGCGAGCGCGGCGACTTGTCCGCCGTAGCTCGTAGAGCGAAGGTGGAAGCAATCCAGAGTCATTCCGACGACTCTGGATTGCTTCGTCGCCTTTGGCTCCTCGCAATGACGGCCTTGGCCGACCGACGGACGAATGCCCTATCCGACTTCCAGCCGCATGCCGTCATACGCCGGCACCACGCCGTCGGGCAGGCTCTGGCGCAGCACCTCGTAGTCGAGATCGGCGGTCATGTTGGTGATGACGGCGCGCCTCGGCTTGAAACGCTCGATCCAGGCGAGCGCGTCGTTGACCGAGAAATGGCTCGGATGCGACGCCGGGCGCAGCCCGTCGACGATCCAGACATCGAGGTCCTCCAGCGCGCCCCAGCTTTCCTCGGGAATGTCGTTGAGGTCAGGCGTGTAGGCGGCATTGCCGATGCGGTAGCCGAGCGCGGGGATGTTGCCGTGCTGGACCAGGAAGGCCGTCAGCTTCAACTCGCCGCCCTTGCCTTCCACCGCCTGGGTCTCGCCGGCCTCGATCGCATGCTGGGTCAGGATCGGCGGATAGTCGCTGCCCGGTGGCGAGACAAAGCAGTAGGAGAACCGGTGCATGATGTCCTTGGCGGTCGACTGGTTCAAATAGACCGGAATGCGCCGCCGCTGGTGCATGACGACAGAACGCAGATCGTCGATGCCATGGGTCTGGTCGGCATGCTCATGGGTGAGAAATACCGCATCGATGTGATCGACCTGGGTGTCGATCAGCTGCTCGCGCAGATCGGGCGAGGTGTCGATGACCACCCGCGTCACGCCATGCGCCGCGCGGCGCTCGGCCAGCAGCGAGCAGCGCCGGCGGCGATTCTTGGGATTGTTGGGATCGCAGGCGCCCCACCCCAGCGCCGGGCGCGGTACGCCGGCCGAGGAGCCGCAGCCGAGGATGGTGAGCGTCAGCGTCATGCAGCCTCCTTTGGCGGCGGCACCTTGGAGAACAGCTTGAAGAAGGTCTCGGTGGTCTGGCGCGAGAAYTCATCGAGCGAGACGCCGCGGGTTTCCGCCAGCACCTTCGCGGTCTCCACCACATAGGCCGGCTCGTTGCGCTTGCCGCGAAACTTGCCCGGCGCCAGATACGGCGCGTCGGTCTCGACCATGATGCGGTCGGCCGGCACCTCGGCGGCGAGCGCGCGCAAAGCCTCCGACTTCTTGAACGTCACGATGCCCGTGAACGAGATGTGCAGTCCGAGATCGATCGCCTTCATCGCCAGCTCGCGTCCGCCGGTGTAGCAATGCAGCACGGCCTTGAAAGGTCCGCGCGCCATTTCCTCCTCAAGGATGCGGCTGCATTGGTCATCGGCCTCGCGGGTGTGGATCACCAGCGGCAGGCCGGTCTCGCGCGCGGCTGCGATATGCGCGCGGAACCCGCGTTCCTGGGCGTCCCTGGAGCCGTGGTCGTAGAAATTGTCGAGCCCGGCCTCGCCGAGCGCGACCACCTTGGGATGCCGGGTCAGCGCGATCAGCTCCGCGGCCGGGATGCCGTCCTCCTCATCCGCATTGTGCGGATGGGTGCCGACCGAGCAGAACACGTTCTCGAACCGCTCGGCGATCGCGAGCAACTCGGGCAGCCGGCGTACCCGGGTCGAGATCGTCACCAGGCGGCCGACGCCGGCAGCGGCGGCGCGCGCGACGATGCCATCCAGATCCTCAGCGAAATCCGGAAAATCCAGATGGCAGTGAGAGTCGACCAGCATCACGCCGCCGTCGGCTCGATGTAGCGCGGGAACACCGCCTGTGGTGCCGGCAACTGCGTGCCGGCGGCAATCCGGATCTCGCCGCCGAGCCGCGCGAAGTTGCGCTCATCCTCGGGGATGCCGAGGCTGTCGAGCAGCTTTGCGGACGCGGTCGGCATCACCGGCTGGGTCAGGATCGCGACCTGCCGGATCACCTCCGCGGTGACGTAGAGCACGGTGTGCTGGCGCTTCGGATCGGTCTTGGCCAACGCCCACGGCGCCTCGCCGGCGAAATAGCGGTTGGCCTCGGCCACGACCGACCAGACGGCGTTGAGCCATTGGTGGATCTGCTGCGTCGCCATGGCTTTCCGCGCGGCGCCGATCATCGCATCGGCCTCCGCCAGGATCGCTCTGTCGTTGGCCGAGAACTCACCGGGCTCCGGCAGCTGGCCTCCGAGCTGCTTTGCGATCATCGACAGCGAGCGCTGCGCGAGATTGCCGAGGTCATTGGCAAGGTCGGCATTGATGCGCGCGACGATCGCCTCGTGATTGTAGTTGCCGTCCTGGCCGAACGGCACCTCGCGCAGGAAGAAATAGCGCAGCTGGTCGACGCCATACTGGTCGGCGAGATTGAACGGATCGACGACATTGCCGACCGATTTCGACATCTTCTCGCCCCTGTTGAACAGGAAGCCGTGGGCATAGACCCGCTTCGGCACGGGCACGCCCGCCGACATCAGGAAGGCCGGCCAGTACACCGCGTGAAAGCGGATGATGTCCTTGCCGATGACGTGGACGTCGGCCGGCCAGTATTTCCAGTTCGCATCGTTCTCGTCGGGGAAGCCGACGCCGGTGATGTAGTTGGTCAGCGCGTCGACCCAGACATACATCACGTGCTCGTCGTCATGGGGCACGCGGACGCCCCAGTCGAACGTCGTGCGCGAGATCGACAGGTCCTTCAGACCGCCCTTGACGAAGCTGATGATCTCGTTGCGCCGCGCATCCGGACCGATGAAGTCCGGCTGGCTCTCATACAGCGCCAGCAGCCTGTCCTGATAGGCCGACAGGCGGAAGAAGTAGCTCTTCTCCTCGACCCATTCGACCGGCGTGCCCTGCGGACCGCGGCGGACATTGTCCTCGCCGACGACCGTCTCGTCCTCGGCGTAATAGGCCTCGTCGCGCACCGAGTACCAGCCGGCATAGGTGTCGGCGTAGATGTCGCCGTTCTCGAGCATGCGATTCCAGATCGCCTGCACCGATTTGTGGTGTGCCGGCTCGGTGGTGCGGATGAAGCGGTCGAACGAGACATTCAGCCGCTCGTCCATGTCGCGGAAGCGGCCGGCATTGCGGGTCGCGAGCTCACCTGGCGTCAGGCCCTCGTTCTGCGCGGTCTGCACCATCTTCAGGCCGTGCTCGTCGGTGCCGGTCAGGAAGAACACGTCCTTGCCATCGAGCCGCGCAAAGCGCGCGATCGCATCAGTCGCGATCGCCTCATAGGCGTGGCCGATATGCGGATTGCCGTTCGGATAGGCGATCGCGGTCGTGACGTAGAACGTGTTGTTGTCTGCGGGCGCGACTGCGGCGGGCGCCGCGGCGCTCACCTCCTCCGGTGCGCTGGTCTCAGCGATTTCGCCCTCGGCAGCCTCGCTCKCAGGGGCCTCGATCTCAAAAACCTCAATCTCAACGGTCTCGATCTCAACGGTCTCGGCAGCTTCGACCTTCGGCTTGCGCGGCGCTTTCGGCTTGGCGGCGCGCTGCGGCTTCGGCACGTCTGCAACGGCCGGCGCAGCCGCCTTCGGCGCGGCCGGCTGTCTGCTGGCCGCGGGCTTCTTCGCAGGCGCGGCTTTGCTCGTTGCGGCCGGCTTCTTGGCTGCAGTTGCGGCCGGCTTGGCGACGACCTTCTTGGCAGGCGCCTTCACGGCTTTCTTGGCGACGACTTTGGTCGCCTTGGCCTTCGGGGCTTTGCTCTTGGCCTTGGTCTTGGCCTTGGCCGGCGCCGTCTTGGCCGCCTTGCCTTTGGCAGCCTTTGCTTTGGTGGCCTTGTCCTTGGCGTCCTTGTCCTTCGCCTTGGTCTTGGCGCCGGCCTTCACGGGCGACTTGGCTTTTGCGGGCGACTTGGCGGCAGCCTTGTTCTTCGCGGCGCTCGCGGGCTTGCCCTTCTTCACGGTGGTCTTGCTGGCCTTGGCCACGGCAAATTCCTCTTTGACGACGTCGGTCGACGGATTGATCCTGGCGATCCCGGGATGATGGTCGGCGCGGTTACCGCGTGGCTTCGGCGAGCATCCCGAACACCGAGAAAACCAGCGGTTTTCGTTCCAGATTATAGGATTCGGTGTCGCGCGCGGCGCGGACGATCTTTTCCCATACCTCCGCCAGCCGTGCAAGGCGCGGCAGTTCCGCATTGGGATCTGRAGTCCGGAGCCGCTCCGCGACCCAGCGCTCGATGCTGTCGAGGAAGCTTGCAAGCGCCACACGGTCGCTGGTGCCGAGCGCATCGCCGAGCGCATGCAGCTCGCCGGGGTCTATTCGCGGCAAGCTCGCCAGCAGCGCCGTCGTCCGGCTTTGCAGTTGCAGCCCGTCGCCGCCCATCAGCATCAGGGTGCGCGCGACGCTGCCTTCGGACGCCCGGGCGGCGTCGCGGAGCGCGGGATCTCCAGCCGCCATGCCGGTGGCCTCGGCGGCGGCGCTGATCACATCGTCGGTCGACAGCGCCCGCAGCGCAAGCCGCCGGCAGCGCGACTTGATGGTGGCGAGTACGCGTGCCGGCGCGTGGCTGACCAGCAGGAACAGGGACTGCTGCGGCGGCTCCTCGAGGATCTTGAGCAAGGCATTCGCCGCATTCGGATTGAGCTCGTCGACGGTGTCGACAATGCACACGCGCCAGCCCTCGACCGCCGCGGTCGAGCCGAAGAACGAGATGGTCTCGCGGGTTTCGTCGACGGTAATGACGGTCCGCAGCACGCCCTTGTCGTTGGCCGAGCGCTCCAAGGTGAGCAGCCCGCCATGGGCTTCCGAGGCGATCAGGCGGGCGACRTGGTCATCSGGYTCGACATGCAGCGAAGTGGCCGCGCGCACCGCAGSCGAGCTGGGATCGCGATGCGYCAGCACGAACCGCGCCATGCGGTAGGCCAAGGTCGCCTTGCCGATCCCCTGCGGGCCGCCGATCAGCCAGGCATGTGCCATCCGGCCGCTGCGATAGGCCGCCAGCAGCGCGGCTTCGGCSTCGCGGTGGCCGAACAGTGCGGTGGTCTCGCGCGGATGGCGGACCGCGAGCTCGGCTTCGACCTTGCGCGCGCTCATGACGCCGCCGCCACGGCCGTGAACAGGCGTTCGCGGACCGCGTCCCAGACGAGCAGCGACACCGGGTCCGGGCCGGCGGTCGCATCGATCAGCACGCAACGCTTGGGATCGTCGGCGGCGATCTTGTGGAAGGCGTCGCGCAGCCCTTTGTGGAACTTGATGTCCTCGGCTTCGAACCGGTCCGSCGCTCCGGCGCCGCGCCGCGCCGCGGCCCGCTTCAGGCCGACCTCGACCGGCACATCCAGGATGAGGGTCAGGTCCGGCTTGAGGTCGCCGATCGTAACCCGCTGCATCGCATTGAGCACGTCGGGGGCGACCTTGCCCAGGCTRCCCTGATAGGCCCTCGTCGAGTCGAAGAAGCGGTCGCACAGCACCCAGCTGCCCTGGCTCAGCGCCGGGAGAATCACGTTGCGGACGTGGTCGTCGCGCGCGGCGGCGAACAGCAGGGTCTCCGCTTCCGCGCCCAGCAGCTTGCCCATGCCCGACAAAACGAGGTGKCGCATGATCTCGGCGCCGGGCGATCCGCCGGGCTCGCGGGTCAGCACGACGCGCATCCCCTCGCTCTCCAAGCGGGCCGCCAACATCTTGATCTGGGTCGACTTTCCGGCGCCCTCGCCGCCCTCGAAGGTGACGAATCGGCCGCGGCCAGGACCACGTTTCAAAGCTACATCCGCCATCTCTCTAAAGCTTCTCGGCCCCGGCGCGGAACATGCCGATCACGAGCTCGCTGGCCCCATCGATCGCGCGCCGCATCGTCGATCCTCTCTCCACCGCCTCCGCGGCATAGACGGGCGCCTCCATGGCGATATTGGGGCCGCGCCAGACCCTGACAACCCCGACCTTCTGTCCGGGCTCGACCGGCGCGCGCACCGGCCCGCTATAGACGATGCGCGCGATCAGCTTGTCGCCGCCATTCTTCTGCACCATGACCTTGACGGGCACCGGGCTCGACAGCTTGACCGAGCGGCTCTCACCGCCAAACACCTTRGCATAGCCGATCGGCTGGTCGGCGGCGAACAGGGTCCGGGTCTCGAAATTGCGGAACCCCCATTCCAGCATCTTCTTGGCCTCGGTGGCGCGGTCCTCGGGATCCTCGAGGCCATTGACCACGACGATCAGCCGGGTGCCGTTCTGCACGGCMGAGCCGACCATGCCGTAGCCGCCCTCCTTGGTGAAGCCGGTCTTCAGGCCGTCGGCCCCTTCCATCGCATTCAGCAGCGGATTGCGATTCTGCTGCCGGATCTTGTTCCAGGTGAATTCCTTCTCGCCGAAGATCTTATAGAATTCGGGAAAGTCGAGGATGATGTGGCGGGCGAGCATCGCCAGCTCGCGGACGGTCATCTTGTTGCCGGGATCCGGCAGCCCGTTGGAATTGGCGAAGGTCGATTTGGTGAGACCGAGCTCGCGCGCCCGCTTGGTCATGTAGTCGGCGGCGAAGATCTTCTCGTTGCCCGCCATGCCCTCGGCCAGCGCAATACACGCGTCGTTGCCGCTCTGGATGATCGCGCCATGCAGGAGGTCGCTGACCGAGACCTTGCTGTTGAGGGCCGCGAACATCGTCGAGCCGCCGGACGGCGCGCCGCCCCGGCGCCAGGCATTCTCGCTGATCCGGTATTCGTCGTTGAGCTTGATCGTACCTTCCTTGACGGCGTTGAACACCACCTCCGCGGTCATCAGCTTCATCATGCTGGACGGCGCGCGCAGCTCGTCGGCATTCTTCTCGAACAGCACGCTGCCGCTATTGGCCTCCATCAGGATCGCGGTCGGCGCGTCGCCGTCGAAGCCGCCCTCCTCCTTGCGYGCGCCCTGCACGCTCTGATTGGCGGCGTAGAGCATCCCGCTCCAGCCGATCGCCACGGCCGCTGTCAAGGCCACGATCGCGCGGGTTRTCCGCCCGGTCATGAAACCGGAGCGGCGGAACGGTGAGGTCATGAAAGCCATCGGCCAAGCCCTGGAGCGCGCGGGCCGTTTCTAACAGCTGGCTGCGGCGCAAACAACACGGCAGTCCTGCGGAGGCGGCCGCTGTCCCGGAATTTGCGCCGCCTCGCGCAGGGTGCGATAGCATTCCGGGAGCGCGATCAAAAATCAATCAATCGAGRGGGGAAGCGATGTCATCGACGYGGATGATCAAGGCCAACGGCATCGAACTCTGCGTGCGCGAGCAAGGCGAAGGTGCGCTCGTGCTGCTGTGCCACGGCTGGCCCGAACTGTCCTATTCCTGGCGGCATCAGATCCCGGCGCTCGCCGCCGCGGGCTATCGCGTCGTGGCCCCGGACATGCGCGGCTTCGGCGGTTCGCAGGCGCCGGCCGAGATCGGCGCCTATTCGATCTTCGACATCGTCGGCGACATGGTCGCGCTGGTGGGCGCRCTCGGAGCGCAGGACGCGGTGATCATCGGCCATGATTGGGGCGCGCCGGTGGCCTGGCACGCCGCCTTGTTCCGGCCGGACCTGTTCAAGGCCGTGGCAGGCCTGAGCGTCCCTCCCCCGTTCCGYGGCCGCGCCCGGCCGCTCGACATGCTGCGGGCTGGTGGCATCGAAACCTTCTACTGGCAGTATTTTCAGGCGCCCGGTGTCGCCGAGGCGGAGCTCGAACGCGACATCGCGCTGACGATGCGCACGATGCTGGCCCGCGGCTTCTCCGATCCGCAGTCGCTGTTCGTCACGCCAGATAAAGGCTTCCTCGGCGAGGTCGATCCCGACCTGCCCTTGCCGGCGTGGCTCAGCGCGGACGACCTGGCCTATTTTGTCGACGCCTATCGCGCCTCCGGCTTTCGCGGCGGCCTCAACTGGTACCGCAATATCGATCGCAATTGGGAGCTCACCGCGCCCTGGCAGGATRCGCAGATCCGACAACCGTCGCTGTTCATCGCAGGCGGCGAGGACGCGGTCGTGACCGGACTGATCGGCGCCAAGCGCGTCCAGGACATGGAGCGCGTGCTTCCCGATCTCCGGCGCAAGCTGATCGTCGCCGGCGCGGGGCATTGGATCCAGCAGGAACGGCCCGACGAAGTGAACGCGGCGCTGATCGCATTCCTGCGCGAGGTGGCGCCGCAGAGCTAACGCTCGTCATGGGGGCGCGAGCCGGTCCCACCGTTGGGGCATCTCAACTCCCGCTCGGAACGGCAGCGTACGTCGCGCGCACGCGCACCAACTGCCGACGGACGAACGCAAGGACGACATGGCGACGCTGCTCGGTCACCTGTGAAAACATGAATGAGCCCGCCACGGCGGCCGACAGTGCGATCAGGACGACGCCGATGCCCGGTTGGTCGGCTTGTTGTTGATCCCTCAGCAGCGCGAACACCGCGAGCAGAATCGGCAGGTGAAGCAGGTACAGGCTGAACGACATGCCCGCAAAGCGGTTCGCGGCGTCGGCAAGAAACGCCGGGATGCGGGCATGCAGACGCGAGACGCCCCACAGGTGAACGGCAAAGGCGGCAGCGACCAGCCAATTGCGCAGGAATTCTCCGGAGTGCTCGACATAGCCGACCAGGTCGCGCGACACGACGTTCAAGGATTGCTTGCTGATGCCAAGCAGGGCCAGCAAGAGCAGCGGAACGACGATGACGGCGGTCCAGGTCAGCAGCGCGTTGTCATTGCTGATCCGCGTCGCGCGGTGGACGGCGACGCCGGCGAGCCAACACGGAAACAGCAAGAGGATCTTCGGACCGGCGGCCGCACAGGCCAGCGCAGTCAACGGCAGCTTGAAACGGTCCGCATAGATCCACAGGCCAAAAATCAGGTAGTAGAACACTTCAAACGACAGCGACCAATATGGTCCATCCAGAAATGGATGAATGTCCAATGCCACCGATTCGTTGAGGAATACGGCGCATAGCGCAAAGCTTGCGAAAGGATGCGCGAGCGCTTCAGGATATTTCGTTGAGGCGCCCGGAAGCAGAACCGACAGCAGCGCGCAGATCACCAATGTCGGCAGCGCAACCGAAAAGATCCGAACCGCTCGATCGGTGACGAACTCCGAGGCGGTCTTGCGGTCGGCCAGATGCGCGATGACGAAGCCGCTGATGACGAAGAAGATCATCACATAGGCCTGGCCGTTCGGCGGGAGCCACGGGCGGAGCCAGACGGGGCTCAGTCCGTTGTCGCGGATATGGTACAGCACCACAGCCATGGCTGCGATCCCGCGCACGAGGTTCATATAGGTCGATAATGTGCTCGAAAACATTGTCGGGGTCGCCGATGGCTTTTGAACAATGGCGAATCACGCCGGTGCATCCGCGACTATCGCGGATGCCTAGCTAGCCGATCCACTGCCGGCCGTCGACATGACATCGACTGCGGGCCGTCACGGTGGAACTCAGCGACGAATGCACAGCCTCCCGATGCGGCCTGAAGGCCGGCACGGTAACACCGAATCCCGGATCGAGCGCGCGGGCGAAGCCCTGGCCTTTTGCGAGCCGGTTTATCCCTGCCGGTTTATCCCTGGCCGCGCTCGACAGCGGATGTCCTCGACAATGGGGGCGCAACTGGTCGCGCCAAGCCGGCCGCGTCAGCCGACGCGAGGCGCTTCGTCGATGTCAGCGGACCTTAATCAGTACAGCCCGCGACCGCTCATGATGTCTCGGGCTTCGTCGGCGCCATCATTGGCCTCTGCCCTGCCCTGCGCGGCGTAGCGGCCGTTCTGATCATAGGAGACGGCGCGCGGATTATCGAGGCTCCGCCCCCGCGTCCTGCTGGACGCCGACATTTCCGACGTTGCGGCGATCGAGGCCAGGTCGGCCGAGCCGTTGCCCAGCGTATAGGGACGGCCCTCCGGCAGCGGGACCTCGCCGCGAATCGGCCGGCCCGCGCCGACGTCCGGCACGAACGGCTTGGCCGAGGCAACGCGGACCAGGGACGGAGCCGGCGCCGGGATGCCCGTGCGCAAGGTCGCCATCAGCTGGACGTCGTCGGACCCCTCCAGGGGGGCGCGGCCGACATATTCGACGCGCACGCGGGCGACGCCGGTGCCCTTGAACTCGAGCAGGTCAGCCGCCTTGTTGGAGACGTCGATCARCCGGTTGGCATGATACGGGCCGCGATCGTTGACGCGGACGATGAGYGATTTGCCATTGGCGAGGTTGGTGACCCGGGCATAGCTCGGCATCGGCAGGGTCGGATGCGCCGCCGTCAGCGAGGCCATGTCGAACACCTCGCCATTGGCGGTCAGGCGCCCGTGGAAGTCATCGCCATACCAGGATGCCATGCCTTCGGCGCGATAATTGGTGTCTTCTTCGGGCACATAGGTCTTGCCGGCGACGGTATAGGGCTTGCCGACCCGGTAGACACCRCCGCCCTTCGGCACCGGCTCGCCGAAGCCGACCACGCGCGGGCTCGACGACACGCCGTATTTCGGATCGACCTTGCTGGCGAATTTGTTCGACGAGGCGCAATTCGCGACCATCAGGCAGGCGAGGACGGCGACAGCGCTACGCACCGCTCTCTCGACCGGATGTGTTTGACCAATCCCCATCGACCCCAATTACCACTTCGCCGGCAGCGCCTGARCACGCGATCAGGCTCGAATCGTCCCRGCTTGTCCCCGAGTCGCATCCCCGCAACTCATCAAGTAAGGATAACGCAACCCGAACACGGCGGAAATGGGGTGGGCTCGCCGTGGTTAACCGGAGCTTTCCGACTGCAACTGAGACGAGAAGGCCGCTCTCGTCCCCCACCCAGACAGCACGATCGTGTTTCGAGTGCACCTTTTTGGTCACATATGTTGCTCGAAATCCTCAGCTCAGTCTGATCTCATTTTCCGGGACCTGAATCATTTTGACTGTGCAGGGCTGCACGTCGTTTCCTTCTCGCGGGGCGCAACAGGATGTGTTCGCTATGATCGAAGCAGTTACCGCAGTGATGGGCTTGGTTGGCGCCGGGATCTTCCTCGCTCACGCCTTTGAGGGCGTGCGTTTCCGGGCCTGATGTCGAACGGGCCCGCGTAACGGGCCGSGCTGCTTCAGAGACGGCTTGAAGCAGCAGTTSTGCAAGTTGGCCGTTTGCACATTGCCTTTSTCCAGCCGCCGAGCGCGCGCGTGACAGCGGCAGAACGCAGGCGGTGGYGGATGCAACATCAAGATATGCTTTCGGGCGGATTTCTCGCCCTGGCAGCGGTGAGCACGGCAATCCTGTGCTCTGGCCTGGTCGCCCTTGCGTTCAGGTGAGGAGGCCTCGGTACGGCCCGCRCGAGAGCGGCGCCATGCCCTGCCGGCCTGACATCGGCCGAATGATCGCCCCCGGTCGCCATCAGCCTCGACCGGGCCTGGTTCAGAACGAATTCCGCAACGCATGATGGCGCGCATCTCTGATGCAGCGCCGTTGACGAGCCGCAAGGCAACACCCTAAACAAGCGTGGTCAGGCTGGTGCGCGGCGACGCATGCGATCGCGCTGYTCCGGACCAGCACAGGATGGAAGGGTGGCCGAGTGGTTTAAGGCACCGGTCTTGAAAACCGGCGTGCCCGCAAGGGTACCGTGGGTTCGAATCCCACCCCTTCCGCCAGTCCTGATCGRAGTCCGGGGCCCCCAGCGCGTCTCCACGGCGATGGCGACCGCTAGGTCGTGCCGCAGGAGCCCATCCTGAGCCACGACCTCATCGCGCATCCGACGATCAGCGCCTTGAACTCTTTCTCCTCGGCTCAGACCTGAGAATCGCCCACGAGCTTGATGTCGTCCTTCGGTCCGACGAAGCGCGAGAGCTTGCTGTCGAGAAGCCGGCCGAAATCRTCCATGATCGTAAAGGCGGCCGGCACGAAGACAAGGCTGAGAAAGGTCGAGGCAAGCAGCCCACCGATCAATGCGACCGCCATGGGGGAACGGAACGCGCCGCCGTCGCCGAGCCCCAATGCAGAAGGAACCATCCCTGCCGTCATGGCCGCCGTCGTCATGATCACGGGTTGAGCGCGCTTGCGGCCGGCTTCGAGCAACGCCGTCGTGCGTTCGACMCCGCTCGCGACCTCTGTGATGGCGAAGTCCACGAGCAGGATCGCATTTTTCGTCACGATTCCCATGAGCATGAGGAATCCGATAATGGCCGAGAGGTTGATGGCATGGCCGGCCAGCAGCAGCGCAAGCAGCGCTCCGCCGATCGAYAGCGGCATGGAGAAGATGATGGTGATCGGATGCATCGCGTCGGCGAAGAGCAGAACGAGGACGGCGAGCACCATGAGTACCCCGGCAGCGATCGCGAACGAAAAACTCGAAAACACGTCGTCCATGATCTCTGAATCGCCGAACCTCGCAATCGTCACGCCGGCGGGCAGGTTGCGTGCCGAGGGCAGCGCCATCACTTGCGCGATGGCCTCGCCCAGCGGGGTGCTTCCGACGAGGTCGGCCTCGATGGCGACGCGACGCCTGCCGTCATAGCGTTCGATGGTCATCGGCCCCTCGCCRAAGCCGATTTCGGCGACCGTGGCCAGCGGTACGGTGCCGYTCCTGGCTTTGATCCGCAGCATATCGAGRGTCGATAGATCGCCTCKAGCTCGCTCGTCGAGCTGCACGCGGATTGGCACTTGGCGGTCGACGGCCGAGAACTTCGCCAGACGTGCGGAGACATCGCCGATCGTCGCAATCCGCGCCACTTCGGCGATCTGCGTCCCGGAGATTCCAAGATCGGCAGCCTCCTCCAGCCTCGGCAGGATGCGAATCTCCGGCCGGGCGAGAGCYACGGTCGAGACGACATTCGCGAGCACGGACACGTTCTGCCGGGCGTCCCGCTCCACCGCGAATGCCGCTTGCTCGACCRCGGCGCCATCGCGTCCGGAMAGGATCAGCGTGAATTCGCGTCCGCCGCCGCCGTTGCCGAAGCTGTAGCGAAGATCCGGGATCGCGCCGAGCGCCGCGCGCATGTCGTGCTCGAAGGCCTTCTGGCCGTGCGACCKGTTGCTGCGCGCAACGAGGTCGACGATGATGGTGGCCTTGCGCACGTCACCCGCGGTGACGCTCAGCCCGTGGGCGCCGGCGGTGCCGCCGACCGCATAGACGCTCCTGACTTCCGGCCGYTTCTTGAGCAGGGCCGTGATGCGGTCCGTGGCGGCCACGGTATCCGCGATCGTCGAGCCCGGTGGCAGCTCGATCAGGAGAACCGAACGCGACAGGTCATCGGTTGGCAGAAAGCCGAGCGGCAAGGCRCCTGCGACCATCAACGAGCCCAGGAAGACCAGGCCAGCAAACGCGAGCGTGACGAAGCGGTGGCGAAGCGACCATTCGAGCATGCGGAGATAGTGCCGCATGAGCACTCCATGCCCTTCGGAATGGCGCCGAGGGGCGCGAAGGAAATATGCCGCAAGCAGCGGCGTGATCAGCCTTGCGACCAGCAAGGAAAACGTGACTGCGATGGCGACCGTGAGGCCGAACTGCTTGAAGTATTGACCGGCGATGCCGTCCATGAGGCTGACCGGCATGAACATGGCGACGATGGTCATGGTCGTCGCGACGACCGCGAGTCCGATCTCGTCGGCCGCCTGGAGCGAGGCGCGATAGGCTGATTTGCCCATCCGGATGTGGCGGACGATGTTCTCGATCTCGACGATCGCATCATCGACCAGGATGCCGGTGACCAGCGTGATTGCGAGCAGGCTGACGGCGTTCAGCGAAAACCCGATGATGTCCATCACCCAGAACGTCGGGAGGATCGACAACGGTATCGCGAGCACGGAAATTGCCGTCGCGCGAAGGTCGCGCAGAAAAATCAGCACGACGACGACYGCGAGGATGGCGCCTTCGGTCAACGTCTGCATGGTGGCTCTATAATCGGACTTGGTATAGCGCACCGTGCTGTCGATCTCGGATACGGACAGATCGGGATGCTCSTTGGCGAGTAGCTCCAATCTCTTCCCGACGGCMTCTGCGACGGCCACGTCGGAGAAGCCCTTCGCACGGAAGACACCAAAGGTGACCACCGGTCGTCCATCGAGGCGAGCAAAGCTGCGGGCGTCRGCCGCGCCATCGATGACCGTGGCAATCTCCTTCAACGCAGTCCTTCGGCCGCCGGGCAGCACGATCGCGGTATTGGCCAGTCCGTCGATCGTCGCGGCCCCCGCGAGCATGCGTATGGTCTGCTCTCCYGCCCCCACTTCACCGCGCCCGCCGGAGAGATCGACATTCGTCGCTCGCAGCTGCGCGTTCACGTCCGCCGCTGTGATGCCGAGCGCGATCAGCCGGTCGGGYTGCAGCGATACCCGGATTTCACGATCGGCGCCGCCRGCGCGCTTCACCTGCGCGACGCCGCGAACGCCCTGGAGMGCTCCCGTGATGACGTCATCGACGAACCAGGACACCTGCTCGGCTGTCCAAGCGGGAAACGACACGGCATAGGTGACGATGGCCATCCCTCCGACCTCGACCCGCTGTATCGACGGTTCCTCGATGCTCTGCGGCAGCTCCGACCGGATATTCGCCATCGCGTTCCGGACGTCATTGACCGCACGATCGGCCGGCGTCCCCAGTTGGAACTCGATTGTCGTCACGGACACGCCGTCAGAGATGCTCGACGTGACGTGCTTGGCCCCGACGACCCCGGTGACCGCATTTTCGACGTTCTTCGTGACCTGCGTTTCCAGCTCGCTCGGCGCAGCACCGGTCTGGGCGATCGTGACGGTGACGATGGGGATGTCGATATTGGGCATCTGCGTGATCGGCAGGGTCTTCAGGCTGACCGCACCGAGCACAATCAGGACGCCAAATAGCACCAGCGATGGAATGGGYTTCCGAATCGACCAGGCGGAGATGTTGAGGGCCATCTCAGTCTTCTCCCGCAGATCCGGCATCACTGCGAACCGGCAAGATCCGGTCGCCCGGCCTGACGAAAGCGGCGGCTCGAACGACGACCTCCTGGCCTTCAATCAGCCCGCTTACGATTTCGACACGGGTGCCGCGTGCAAGTCCGGTTTGGACATTSCGGAGTTCGACGACATTGTTGGTCGCGAGCTGAACATAGCTGCCATTCTTGCTGAAGCTGACGGCGGACAGCGGYACGGTGACGGCTTGTCGCTTGCCGAGTGTAATGCTGCCGCGGGCAAAAACACCGGCCCTCATGGCCGCATGGGGAGAGAGCGCGACCGCGACGCGACCGAGACGGCTCGCTTTGTCGACARTGGGATCGACCAGCCGCACGYGGCCGCGGATGGACTGGCTGACGCCGGGCAACCAAACTTCCACGTCCTGGGCCGGCTCGATCTGCGGCAGCACGGTTTCCGGAACCTCGGCATCGAATTCGATCTGACCGTTACGTATGAGGCGGAACAGAGGTTCGCCCGCCGTGCCGGTCACCGCGCCGAGGCGAGCGGCGCGGTGCGAGATGATCCCCGCAGTCGGCGCCTTCAGTTCGGTCCGCGCGATTTTCAGCTCGATCTCACCACGTTGCGCCTCCGCAAACGCTTCCTCGGCCTTGGCCATGCGCAAATTCTCCGCAGCTGCGGTGGACTTTGCCGCGGCGACCTTGGCCTGGGTCTCACGCGCCAGGAGTTGCGCTGGAGATATCGTGCCGGTGGAGTTTAAGGTCAGCGTGCGATTCAACGCGTCGGCCGCTTCGGCTTCGTTGGCTTGCATCTCCGCCATCGAGGCCTGCATCTGCGCGACCGACGCTTGGGCTATCGCGATCATCGCGGTGTTCTGCGCGAGCTGTGTCCGGAGCATCGTGCCGTCGAGGCGAGCGAGCACCTGCCCTGCTTCCACGCGATCGCCAACGTCGGCCAGCAGTTCGACGATGCGCAACCCGTCGACCTCCGCACCGACAACATTYTCCTCGCGGGCCACRAGCGATCCGGTCACGGCCAGCGTCTCGGTGATCGAMTGCCGTTCGGCGCGGGCAAGCGTCGTCGCGATCGGTGCCGCACCCGAACGTTCGCCTGCGTCCCGTCGCGGATCGGAGATCTGCGYTGCGGCCGCTTCGACCTGCTGGCGCCTCGCGCCGCTCACAGCGAACATGGCGRCGCAGACTGTTACGGCGAGCATTGGGAAGGCGATCCACGCGAACCTCGACAGCGGCCTTTTCACGCGACGACCTTCCTTTGGATCCGACCGCGAAGTCGGCATGACGCCCGACTCCGGCAGTCTGCATCCGCGATCGACTGCGTTCGGAGACGAGCCCGAAGCCCGATTCGAAAATAGGGGCGAATCAACCCRSTCCCGACGTCCCGCGCCTCAGGCCAGCGTCGAAATCGATCGCGCTCAGCGACTTGCAGGCTCCGCAGGAGTCCCGACAAGGTCGAACCTGCGAGGTGGATCTCCCTGAGAGCTGGCTGGCAATCCGGTGGCCGCGAGCTGTTCGACCCKTTCCGCAATCTCGTTACGAGCGTTGTAGCTGGCGAACGCGGCGCGCAGCGCCTGTGCACGCTGYCGGTATTGCGGCGTGGTGAGCACGGCGCGGACCGCSTCGCGAATCTGCGAGGCGGATGGCCGGCCGGTCCCAAGATTGATGCCGGCGCCCGCCCACGCGACGCGCGCGGCAATTTCAGGCTTTTCCTCACTATCCCCGGCGACGACCAACGGCACACCGAGACTGAGCGCGTGATTGACGCCGCCATAGCCGCCATTGGTCACCATGACGCTCACCTTCGGGAGCAGRCGGTCGAACGGCAGGAATGTCGCCGCCCTCGCATTGGGCGGCACCACCACCGGGATCGATTCGGTTGGTGGGCCGCCGGTGCACGCGATCACCGTCAGGTCCTCGTTCGCCAAGCCCCTCAGCGTTGGCCCGACAAGCTGCCCAAGATCCTCGTTTGCGAGCGTGCCTTGAGTGACCAGCACGATCGGGCCGGCATTGTCGATCTCGTCCCACCAAGGCGGCGGGCGGAAGCCGGTCGATGGCGGCGGCAGCAGCGGGCCGACGAAGCGGATGCTGCTTGGCATCGTGCCACGCGGATATTCGAACTCCCAGGCCGTCAGCTGCAAATACAGGTCAGGCAGCGTGATCATGCTATCGAACAGGAATGCCGGCAGAGGGCGCGCCCCGATCCTCACGAGGACATCGTTGAAGTATTGCTGCACCGGGCCGAACATCACKTTCTGCAGGTGGCTATTCATCGCAGCATTGCGCGCGCGATCGGCCGGCGTGATGGATGGCGGGAGCGCGGTGCCGAAGAAGGCGGTGTCTGCGCTCGACAGAGCGAGCGCCGTGATCCCAAGCCCGATGATCGGGACTCTTTTTTCCGGCGGGCCCAGCAGAAGCGGAAACGTCCCGCAGAACATCGTATCGGTGATGATCGCATCGAAAGGAAACTCGCGGTGCAAGTCGCGTATCCCGGCGGCCTGATGCGGTATTGCATCCGCAAAGATGTGCTTCAGTCCGAAGGAGAGCAGCGCGGGACCAGGTGCAATCTTGCGGCGTTCGGGAAAGTGCTCGTCGAGTTTCCGATAATCGTGATCGATCTCCGGGCGAAACGCGACGAATCGTGCGCCGGTCGCCTCCACTCGCTCCCTGAACAGACTGCCGGTATTGACGACGACCTCGTGGCCCCGACTCACGAGGAGTTGGGATACGGCCAACAAAGGAAAGACGTGACCAGGTAGCGCCGTAGCCGCGATGAGAAACCGCGCCATGTTGTGCTCTCCCCTATCCTAACCCACCAACCGATCGCCGTTTATTCCGCTGTTTCCGGCAACCGAACATCAGGCACGGTTTCCACAAGCCGCAGATTGCCAAAATAGCGATCGAGAAGGGCCGAACTGACCGGACCGATCGGCGCGCCCACCGCAGCCAATTGTTGCTGCGTGAGGTCCGAGGTCACTTCCGGGTGCGATCGCGACGTATCCTCTTTTGACAGGATCGACAGGATGGCCGCCAGATCGTTGTCCTGTGTTTCGGCCAGCCGCCGTCGCCCGATGTCGATCCATTGATCAAGCGGCACGATTTCGATCGGAACGCCGAGCCGGCGGAAGATGCGTGGGACCTCGCGTACATCAACGGGTTGACTGTTCATGAGATGATAGACACTGCCCCAGGACGCTTCGCTGCCCGCGAGCCGGACGATCGCTCGCGCGACGTCATCGGCCGGCGTCATGTTCAGCCTGAAGTCCAGGTCGGGAATTGCGCCAAGTTCCGCATAAAGCCGGACAATGCGCCACATCAGGTCCGTTTCGTTGCAGATGCCATTGGCGCGATCACCGGTGACGCTGCTCAGGCGATAGATCGCCAGCGGCAGGCCGCGAAGCTGCGCTTGCCGGACAAGCGTGTCGCCGACCCACTTGCTTTGGCTATAGCCGCTCGTGAGTCCCTGCCACGAGGTCAGATCAGTGAGTTCCGACACCGGCCCGGCCTGAAACTTGTCGATCACCGCAAGGGTGGACACATAGTGCAGCCGCTTTGGTCGTCCACTCGCGGTCCAATCGAGCAGCGTGAGGACGCTGTCGACATTGGCGGGTTTGAGCGCCGCATAATGACGGAGGAAATCGACGTTCGCGCCGCAATGATAGATCGCCTCGCACTCGTCACGCACAATGCGGATTCCCCTTTCATCGAGTCCGAGCGCCGGATGTCCGAGATTTCCGGTCAGAACCTCGATGCGATGCTCGTCCCCGCTCACCGAAAGCTTTCGCTTGTCGAGCGCCTGCCGCAAACGGGCTTCGCCGGATTGCCGATCAGCGGCGCGGACGTGACACACGATCTGCGCATCCGTCTCCTGGATCAGCGCGGAGAGAAGGTGACTACCGACAAAGCCGGTCGCTCCCGTCAGAAAAATGCGTTTGGGGTTCTGCGGCGCCCGCCCGCCGGTCAGCCTGACATGCGCCGGCAGGAGAATGTCGTGCGACAAGTCCACGGCGCCCGTCGAAGATCCATCAGGGTCGAGCCGTTCAGCGAGCCCGGCGATGGTCGACACTTCAAACAGCGTCGCAAACGGCAGCTCGACTCCAAACGCAGCCCGGATGTTGGAGACCAGATGCGTCACCAGCAGCGAATGGCCGCCGAGATCGAAAAAGCTGTCATGAATCCCGACGCGCTCGAGCCCGAGGGTCTCGGCGAACAGAGCGCAGAGTTTCTCTTCCTGTGCCGTCCGCGGCGGGGTGTATTCGGTCACCGGCTGGTGGTCAGGAACAGGCAAAGCGTTGCGATCGAGCTTGCCGTTGGGGGTGAGTGGCAGCGCGTCGAGCACGACGAACGCGGCGGGAACCATGTAGTCCGGCAGGGTGCGCGTAAGATGTTGGCGCAGCATCATGGCATGCGGTGCATGACCAGCAGCGGGAACGACATAGCCGACGAGGCGCCTATCGCCGGCACGATCTTCGCGAGCGATGACGGCAGCCTGGGCGACGCTCTCATGCTGACCGAGCGTGGCCTCGATCTCACCGGGCTCGATCCGGAAGCCGCGAATCTTGACCTGATGGTCGGCACGGCCAAGAAAATGCAGCGTGCCTTCCGGCCGCCATCGCGCACGGTCGCCGGTACGGTACATGCGGCTGCCCGGCGGACCGAACGGATCGGCGACGAAACGCTCGGCGGTCAGGCCCGGACGGTTGAGGTAGCCGCGCGCCAGACCGCTGCCGGCGATATAGAGCTCGCCCGCCACCCCGACCGGAACAGGCTGCAAACCATCGTCCAGAACATAGACCCGCGTATTCCAGATCGGATGCCCAATCGGCGGATCCGCCGCGCCGGAGAGCGGCATGCTCATCGTGGCGCAGATCGTCGTTTCCGTCGGCCCATAGGCGTTGATCATCCGCCGCCCTTCCGACCAGCGCGCGACCAGATCGGGCGGACAGGCATCGCCGCCAACGATCAGCGTGCGCAACTGCGCGAGCTGCTCGGTCGGCATGCCGGCCAGAACCGCCGGCGGAATAAGCGCGTGGCTGACGGCGTAGCGGGTCAGCGTATCGGCAAGTACCTTGCCGGCCACGAGGCCAGCCTGCGGAACGACAAGCGCAGCTCCAGCGGGAAACGCCATGAGCACTTCCATGATCGACGCGTCGAAACTGGATGAGGAGAATTGCAGGACGCGCGAGTCAGGCGTGATGCCGAGCCGCTCGATCTGAGCTTCGACAAGGCTCGTGATGCCAGTATGCGAGACGACGACGCCTTTTGGGATTCCCGTCGAGCCAGAGGTGTAGATGACGTAGGCGGAGTTGACCGGGGTCAGCGGCGCGATGCGATCCTGGTCCCGCGGGTTGGTGTCGGGCTGGCGGGCAAGAAGGTCGGCGGTGTCGGGATGATCCAGCAGCAGGCGCCGGCCCGCCTCGGGCAGGCGCTCGGCAATGGCATTGCTGGTGACCAGGCACACCGGCCTGGCGTCGGCGAGCATGAAGGCCAGACGGTCAGCCGGATAGTCCGGATCGAGCGGCAGATAGGCGGCGCCGCTCTTGGCGATGGCAAGCAGGCCGACGATCAGCTCCGCCGAGCGCGGCAGGGCGAGCGCGACGATCTGCTCGGGACCAGCGCCTTGTGCGATCAGCAGATGCGCCAGCCGGTTGGCGCGCGCATTGAGGACAGCGTAGCTGAGCGTGGTATCCTCGCACACCAGCGCGGTGGCGTCACCGCGCCGCGCGACCTGAGCCTCGATCAGCGACGGCAATGTCGTCGGCGACACCGCGCGGACCGTGTCGTTCCACTCCACCAGCACCCGGCGCCGCTCCGCCGCATCAAGAATGTCAATTGCGCCAATCGGCCGACTGGGATCCTGTGCAATCGCCTCGACAAATCTCACGAGACGCTGCTGATGACAGGCCAGCTCCTGCGCGGTGTAAAGAGCAGGATTGGCGTCGAAATCAATTCGAAGCCCTTTCCCATCACCGCGGTCGTAGACGAAAATCGCAAGGTCGTCGCCGGAGCCATTGCACAGGTTGTGCGTCGTTGCGGAATGGCCGCCGAAGCAGAGATCGTAGTCGAATGGTTCGATATTGATGACCGTCGTAAAAAGGTGCCCGTTCGTGGAAAGCAGGTTGAGGTCCCGTCTGAGGTCCTCGTATCTGTAGCATTGGTGTCGTATAGCGTCGCGAACTCGCCTCCCCACGTCGCGAATTAGAGACGTCGCGCTCATGTCCGGACTCATGGCCAAACGGAGCGGCACCGCGTTGGCGACCATGCCGGGAACACGCCGCAGCCGTCCCTTGGGCCGGGCTGTCACTGGCAGGCCGATGACCAGATCGTCGATCCCGGTCACGCGATAAAGATAGGCTGCGGTCGCGGCGATGATGATCTGTGGAAGACTTGCGCCGCTGGCCTGCGCCGTTGCGCGCAGCGCCGCCACACTTTCCGCCGAGAGATGGATTGTCTGACGGAGAAGGCCACCGACATTCTGCCTCCGCTGACCGGCGAGACTAAACGCAGCCGGGCGATCGGCGAACTGTTTCAGCCAGTACTCGCGGTCGCGTGCAAATCGTTCGGAGCTTCGATACGCGTTCTCTTCCTCAAGGAGAAGCGCCAAGGGACCGAACGTACTTTGTCCGGGAGAGCGTCCCTCGGTGAGCGCCGTGTAGATCTCGGCGACGCGCCGGGCGAACAGCCCGCCGGTGAAACCGTCCATGACGATATGATGGCTGCGATGATACCAGAAATAATGATCCGCCGCGGCCTTGAACAGGGCGCAGGTCCAAAGCGGCCCTGTCAGCAGATCGACCGGCCGAGTCAACTCTGCCATCATCCAGCTTTCAGCCGCCGCCCGCGGGTCAGGTTCGGAGCTGACATCGATGAACGGAAAGGTCGTGTTCAAGGTGCGCGAGACCGTCTGGCGGATTCCGTCTCGCTGCTCGATGAACCGCACTCGCACGGTGTCCGCTTCCATCCCGGCTTGCCGCAAGGCYGCCTCGAACAACACGGGATCAATCGGCCCGTGGATCTCTATGGACTCCGCAAGATTGAATATCGAATCCGACGAGCCGAATTTCTGCGCAAACCACATGCCCGTCTGAGCCGCGGAGAGTGGCAACACCTGTGAAAACTCGTTGATCGCGTTCACGACTTCCCCACCGATGTATGAGTTAAGAGAATGTTCGAATATCGATGCTGTGGCTATGCCGTACGGTTGTGACCGCGGGCTCTCGGACGCATGTCCGTCCAGTTCGTGTCGATGTAGTCGATGCAGGCCTGGCGGCTGTTCTGTGCGCAGACCGCAGACCAGCCGGCCGGGACCTCCGCTGCTGCGGGCCACAGCGAATGTTGTCCTTGATCATTGACCAGGACGACGAAGCTGCCGCCCTGATCGTCGAAAGGATTGCTCACGTCTCGTGCTCCGATTTCGGCGAGGGATTGCGCTCAGTTCGATGCTGACGATCAGGCTGCAGCCGCGTGCGCGACGCCCAACCGTGCTTCRAGCTGTCGAAGGGTTTGTGTGGACACGTGAAGCTGTCCAGCCATGGCGATGGTGTCGCCGATCCGGCGCGCGGGACCGAGGCGCTCGAGTCGCCAGCCGGACCGCCGCAGGACACGCTCCATACCCACGTCGACGACGCAGGCGATGGTGTTTATGTCGTTCGACAGGCTGACTTTCAGAACCCCGATCAGCAACTCGTAGGTCGTTCGCGATAKGCCCGATTGAGTAACGGCGGTGTTTCCGCTCACCGCAAATCTGCTGGCTTCCCACACGCGTCCTCCGCAAGGTACGGCTGCTCTGGTCACAAGGGACGGGAAGATATCGCGAAGCATATTCGGACCGGTCGTCGGCAGAAGGCGGACACAACCGTTCAGGATACCGTGTCTGTCCATCGAGAGCAGATAGCGGGGCGACAAGGCGTCATATTTGTCGACCTCAAGTTCGCCGCTGACGATGACGTCCCAACCCAGGCGGTCCTTGAAGACCGTCTTCCGAAGGCGATGCATTTGGTACAAGCTGCTGATGTGGCGTCCTGCATTGTCTTTCGTGACAATTCGAAGCATCTGGGTCCCCGTCCCGTCCGTCAGGCTGGACATTAYCCGGCAGCWACATCAACTCGAGCTGTCTACCTTTGCAGGTATCCTGCGGTCTGCGACTGCCCTACAATTYGGTCTCAGTGTCGTTGACTCYCTCCGTTCGGTAGACGGAGCTGACGAGAACTAAGAAGACGAGACGGAAGATCGACACGGTGCTGAAGGCGACGATCGCCTTGGCGGCGTTACTCGAACAAGTGAGCATGACCGATCTGGGGCTATGCTACGAGGCGCCCCCCCAACCAGATCGTACCTCGAAGCGTCAGCTCTTGGATGGGGCGCCACTTGCTTATCGGATGCCTGCGATCGATTGCGTGAGCCGCGCCGTGCTGAATTGGCGCCTGCCCGATACGGTGCAAGTGCCGTTCTGCGTTGATGCCGCGGAAGACGCGCCGTCGCGGCTCGGCAAGCCGCTCATCTTCGACAGCGCCAGGACAGCTAAGTTCACCAGCACGGCCTCCAGCGTACTGGCGACCACTGGCATCCGGCCATCCGCAGCCCTATGGTGGTCGCGCGCGCCGGCGCCTCAGCAAAGACKGCGGATATGGCGGACAACACCGAACATGCGTCGCCCACACACCCAAGGTCTTACCGACGGACGCAGACTCAATGGTCCTGCTCCTGGACTCCACTTCCAAGAATCGCTCCAAGGAGAGCAAGAGGAGCAGGACACGGTCTCCGAGACACACCTACCAGACACACATCGGCAAGCGCAGGTGCCGCTACTCTCAGGTCACGGCACCTTAGACTGCCCGACGGATGGCTACATGCCGATGATATCGTACGCCAGTCCCTTGGCGACCGCCTGTTGTACGGTCGCAACTCCGAGCTTGCGCTTGGCGTTCTGGGTATGAAACACAACCGTTCGCCGACTGACGTTGATGATTTCTGCCGTATCCAAAGCGCTCTTTCCGCGAGCGGCCCATTGCAGGCAGATCCTCTCGCGCTGAGTCAAGCATGGACGAAGCGGTGACGCGGGCGTGGGCGTTACGTCCCGCAATCGAGCATAGAGGTAGATCGCAATGAGATGCAGCTCATGGCGGTACTTGCTGATTTGGGCTTCGAACGCCGAACGGGCCTCGCAAGCAGCGAGCGTGAGCGTTGCAACCTTGCCCTGACGATCATGGATCGGAATCGTGACACCATGTCGAATCTCGAACTCGCTGGCCTCTTCCAAGAACCACTTCTGCCTATTGTTTAGCGCATCGAATTGATCAGTTGACCACGCGAAGGGAAGCGTTGTTGCAACCGAGCGGGCGATCACCGGATCGATCCTGTCGTACCGATTTGCACGGTACTGCTCCACCCAGGCGCTCGGATAGGTCGTGATTGCCAGCGCGTCATCCTCGTCGCCGCGCGGCGCGAAACTGAGATAGGCGAAGCATGGGAAGCCATATTGCTCCAAGGTTTGTCGCAAAAGATTCTCAATTTCATGCGTGGTGTCGCATGTCGGGAGAKTCTGAACGAACTGTTCAAATATCCTCATGCGCCCCCCTACCCAAAACAGCCTTGCCCTTCTTCAAGCTGATCCAGAACCGATTTGCGTGATGTGGCGACACTTCTGGTCCCTCTTGGCGATATTGCCGTCGGACCATTGCATTGGCGGTGAAGATCATCGTGCCTACTGACCGTTGGTTACTTACTGAATTTTGAGAGCCGTCCGGAGAATTTCCTCCACGTTCACGACATTCGCARCACCATCTAAGGTTGTATAAAAACCTCCAAGTTCTACATCTACACCATCAGACGACTCCGAAGCGTTCRCAGAACTCACGCTGAGCTCACGGAGTGATGCCCGKAAGTTGATAGTAGAGCGGCGCGTTCAGAGGTCGCTAATCAAAATCGCGCGACGTTCACATTTGGAACAACGATTGGAAGACTCGGTCTTAGTTGTGGCCATGGCCTCCGCCGAGATTGTCCGATCTGCGGACATCATATAGCCATCGATCTGTCTGCAGCGAACTGTGATAAACTAYGAGYATCCTCGGRAGTCGCTCATGAYTGAGTCACTCCGAAGCGCCAGCAGACGATATTCATCGGGTGATCGTCTATCGGACCCCGGCTCTTGAGCGAAGRATCGAGAGGGATGATCAGGATCCCTGCAATCGATTGACGATCAGCATGTGAGTCATTTTTTCAAGACGGACCAGAACAATCCGCAGCTCAGTTCGAGAGCCCCCCCTTCGAGCGTGCGCATGGAGACTACTGAGCATGCACATTCTGGTCATGACGGAGCAGGATATTTCGGCTCGGCCGTTTGTCGGCAGACTTGGTTTTAATTTTGGCGTCAAGGCCGTTGCCGTAGACAACTTATGATAGCAATTCGACCTTGCTTGCCGAGCATCCCAACTACGCGTTGAGAATACCGACCTCCGCGAGGCGGATGCCTCATCGCCCGTCGTCATCAAGAACAGATCGGACATTCGTTCGTCTATCGCGCAGGACAGCTGTCGACAGATCGTTCAACAACACAAATCGGTTTTCACAMAAGTGTTGTAGGCACGCCCGCCCTGCTCGCGTCCACGCACCGCGAGCTCGACAACAATCCCCTGCCCACCAGACGATTTCGGTTGATCCACGCTTCTRCCGACGACGTCCTCGGTTCACGGGGAGAGGCCGGACGTCTCTCCGAACGCGCAATATGTTCCGAGTCAACGTCACGACAAGCCAATGARCTTCTGACCGCTAACAACATCGATGCTGGCGGGTCTCGGGGTATCATCAGCAGATCGGCGAATGATTGTCCTTTTCTTCAATCCCATCTSTGTGGCGGAGGATAATGAGGACTGATTCGCTTGGCTTCACGTCGCTCGAAAATTGRGKTGAGCAGATCTGATCCATGGGCGTTGTGGTTCTGGCAACCTCGATGCTGTCGCTGATCCCGGTCATTCGCGGCCTGCTCGATGTGCCGATCGAGGCAGCCTGGCTGCTGTTGCTTGCGGGAAGTGGCCGCTATCTTTTTGCCACGACACGCTTCGGRATCTGTCTCGCAACGCAGGCAGGGACGTTGCCRCATTCGGACTGCTGCTGATGCTGGCGCTCCGGCCGGCAGGTGCCGTCGGGCACGTGGACGCCGCGCGCAAGCATGCCTGACGGGATCCGATCTATCCTGCKCGCTGAATCGGGCGCGCATCTCGTCTCGATGGCGCCAGCGATAAAGTGGGCGAGCTGCTCGGTAGCGATCTCAGTCCAGCCCACGCTCGTGGCTGAGACGGACCATCTCGTCGATGAACATCTGCTTCTGCTTGTCATCCAGGCTGGTGAAGAGCGGCTCCGCCGCGTCGGACACCGCGCGCTGGTCGGCGGCGCGATCGACCAGGAACTGCGCCTCGTTGCGCATCTGCTCGATGATGTCATCCGGCGGATCTCGCTTCGACCGCGCGATGCGCAGGTTCAAGCGATCGGCGCCGTTGCGGCCAAGCGCGTGCATCGCATTCGCGAACGGTGCCCAGTTCTTTTCCTGCTCCGCGGTGAGGTTGAGACCGACCTTCAGACGCTCGACATTGCTGTCGCTGTTGGCGACGATCTGCTCGGCGGTCAGTTGCGGCGTACCTTGTTGCGTCAGCATCGGCGCGGCCTTGGCAGGCTTGCTGGCCTTGGCGACCTTGGACGATTTGCCCTTCTTGGCTTCCGCCGGTGGGTTGCCCTCCGGCGGAGCTGCGCTGCGCGGGTTGGGCTGTGCCTCATTTCCGGTGAGTACCCCGGTAACGCCGGTGACCACGCCGACGACCCCGCCGATCGCGCCGCCCAGCACCCCGCCAACCGGACCGGCGGCCCTGTTGCCCTCGCGAGCCCCCTGCTCCATGCCCTTGAACAGGCCTTGCGCGTCAACCTGACGCGGCAGGCACACAAGCCCCGCCAGCACCACTCCGACTCCTGCCGCAATGCACAGCAACGGGCGCCGCCGGCTGGCCGGTTGCTTCGTGATCATCCGTTTCACGATCATCAGTGAAGGCTCCGCACGACAGGGCCTGACCGGACGGAGCCGACGTCAGTGAGTGGGCGCTGTGATTCCTGCTCAGTGTAGCGTTGCCGCAGCGCGCAAGTCCATGTCCGCATGCGGTTAGCCTCGCGCTCCCCGCGAGGCCTCCGCCGTGAAAGCACCGTCAGCTCTGATTTGCATTGCAGCGGCCGATCGCTGCACCGCGATCGCGACACGCTGCCGCAGCACCGCGTACCCGCCATTAGTTCAAGGGTTTGCCTCACCTGCTTTCTCGACAGTGGCGTGCAATTCTGCTCTGATTGCATTCAAGCGAAATCCGTGCGCGCATGACGCGACGCAATAACTAACAAGACGGATTCGCATCAACCGCATGCTTGGCTCACCAGGGAGGGAACGCCATGTCACGGAGGAAGCTGAACCGCCGACAATTCGTTGCTGCGACCGCTGCCAGTTCCGCGGTCATGATCGCCGCCCCCTATGTTCGCGGCGCCTATGCCGCAGGCAAGCTCTCGATGGGATTCTGGGACCACTGGGTTCCCGGTGCCAACCAGGCCTCGACCGATCTCGTCAATGAGTGGGCCGCCAAGGAAAAGGTCGAGGTGTCGATCGACTACATCACCAGCCAGGGCAAGAAGATCGAGCTGACCATCGCCGCGGAAGCCGCGGCGAAATCGGGACACGATCTGATCGCGATGCCGACCTGGTGGCCGCATGCGCATGCCGAGCTGCTCGAACCGGTCAACGACATCATGGGACCGATCATCCAGGAGAACGGCGAGGTGAACGGCACCGTCAAGTATCTGGGGCAATCGGGCGGCAAATGGCTCGCGGTGCCCGCCTGCGTCGGCAGCCAGATCAAGGGTCCCTGCACCCGCATCGACCTGATGAAGAAGCACGCCGGGATCGACGTGCAGGAGCTCTACCCGGCCGGCAGCCCGCCGAAAGCGGACAGTTGGACGACGGAAACTTTCCTGAAGGCGGCGGAAGCCTGCCAGAAGGCCGGCGTTCCCTTCGGCATCGGCCTCGGCGAGACCACCGATAGCGTCGATTCCGCAGGCGCCTTTTTCCAGGCGTTCGGGGCCGAGCTGGTCAATGCCAAGGGCGATGTCACCGTGAAGACCGACGCCGTCCGCCAGGCGCTCGAATTCTACAAGCGGCTGATCGCGGCGCTGCCGCCGGATGTCGCCTCATGGGACGACGCCTCGAACAACAAATGGCTGGTGTCGGGCAAGGGCGCCATGATCATGAATCCGCCAAGYGCCTGGGCGGTGGCCAAGCGCGACGCGCCGCAGATCGCCGAGCAGTGCTGGACCCACGGCTTCCCGGCCGGACCGAAGGGCCGCTTCGCGCCATTCCTGCCCTACTTCTGGAGCGTCTGGTCGTTCTCCAAGAACAAGGAGGCCGCCAAGAGTCTGATCGTCCATCTGTCCAAGCCRGCCTCGATCGAGAAGATGGTGGTCGCCAGCGGCGGTTATGACCTGCCAGCCTATGAGAAGCTGACCACGCTCAAGGTCTGGCAGGAGCAGGGACCGCCAAAGGGTACGCTCTATCACTACCCCAATCCCTACAATCATCAGACGCTGTCGATCGCGGCCTCCCCTGCTCCGCCCAAGATCGCGCAGCAGATCTACGCACAGGCGACGATGACCAAGATGTGCCTGCGTTATGCCCAGGGCGAGAAGATGGAAACGACGCTCGCCTGGGCCGAGGGCGAGTGCGAAGGCTTCATGCGCAGCTGAGCGGCCCTCTCGCAAATCCGGCGGTCCGCATCGCGCGGGCCGCCTCCCTCCGCGCATTGTCTTGCCCGCCCAGTGAAACCCGGCCTGCCGGGAGTCTCACGAGGAGCCTGTTCTCATGGTTGATGCCGCGATCGGCGAAGACACCGTTGCCCGCCCGCGCAGGGCCGCCACCCGCAGAGGCCTCCGCCATGCGCTGAAGCGAAAATCGACCGTCGCCTTCCTGCTGACCCTGCCGCTGATCCTGCTGATCACGCTGCTCGTGGTGTATCCCGCGGCCTATTCGGTGCATCTGGCGACCCTGAACAAGTCGATGCAGCGCTTCGTCGGCTTTGGCAATTTCGAGTTCCTTTTCAAGCGCGACACGTTCTGGCTGGTCGTCAAGCAGTCCTGCATCTTCGCGATCACGGCGGTGGTGTTCAAAGCCCTGATCGGYTTCATCGTCGCGCATTTCGTGCATAACATCCCGGCCAAGGGGCAGCGCAAATGGCGCGGCATGCTGCTGGTGCCCTGGGTGATCCCGCCGGCGATGAGCACGCTCGCCTGGCTGTGGCTGTTCGACCCGTCCTACAGCGCCTTCAACTACACGCTCGCGTTTTTCGGCATCGGTCCGATCCCGTGGACGGGCGACGCCGCCTGGGCACGGTTCTCGGTGATCCTGGTCAATGTCTGGTATGGCGCGCCGTTCTTCATGATCATGTATCTGGCGGCGCTGAAATCGGTGCCGGAGCAACTCTACGAGGCCGCCGCCATCGAYGGCGCCAATTGGTGGCAGCGGATCTGGTTCGTGACACTGCCGATGATGCGCAACATCATCGCCATCACCACGCTGTTCTCGCTGATCGTGACGTTCGCGAATTTCGACATCGTCCGMATCCTCACCGCCGGCGGCCCGCTCGACAAGACGCACATCTTCGCGACCTGGGCGTTCCGCGTCGGTATCGAGGGCAGCGATATCCCGCTCGGCGCCAGCGTCTCGCTGTTCATGGTGCCGATCCTGGCGGTGGCCGCGATCTTCATCCTGCGCGATGTCTCCAAGCGGGGGAACGAGTCCTGATGAGCACGATGACCGTCGACAAGGCCGGCCCGACCCGCACCGTCAAATACGGCTCGATGAGCCGCGACCGCGCCTGGGCGCTGCGCTGGTCGTATTTCTTCCTGACGCTGTTTGCGATCTTCTCGCTGGTGCCGCCGCTTTATATGCTGATCACTTCATTGAAGGGCAGCGCGGAGATCTCCGCCGCGACCAATCCGTGGTGGGTGTTCCATCCGACCCTGGAGAACTATGCCGGGCTTTTGACCTCGAACCAGTTCCTGCGCTTCTTCTTCAACTCGGCGATGGTCTCGATCATCGTCGTGATCATCACCATGYTGATCAGCATCCCCGCCGCGTTCGCGCTGTCACGGATGAAGTTCTGGGGCTCGGCCACGCTCGCCACCGGCGTGTTCCTGACCTATCTGATCCCGGACAGCCTGCTGTTCATTCCGCTGTTCAAGATGTTCGCGCTGATCGGCGACGTCACCGGCATCCAGCTGATCAACCGCTGGTACGTGTTGCTGTTCATCTATCCGACGCTGACGGTGCCGTTCTGCACCTGGATCATGATCGGCTATTTCGCCTCGATCCCGAAGGAGCTCGACGAGGCCGCGATCATCGACGGCGCCTCCTGGCTGCAGACCTTGACGCGCATCTTCATCCCGGTCGCCCTGCCCGGCCTGATCGCCGCGACGATCTTCGCCTTCACCGTATCCTGGGCGCAGTTCCTCTATCCGCTGGTGTTCACGACCTCGGCCGACCAGCTGGTGCTGCCGGTCGGCATCGTCACCACGCTGATCAAGGGTGATGTCTTCAACTGGGGGCAGATCATGACCGGCGCGCTGCTCGGCGCCGCGCCGCCCTTGATCATCTACGCATTCCTGATGGACTACTACATCGCCGGACTGACGGCCGGCGCGACCAAGGGTTGATGAGGGGTTGACCACAGATGGCTGAAGTGAGCTTGCGCAAGGTCGTGAAACGYTACGACGACGTCGAGGCGGTCAGGGGCATCGATCTCGACATCGCCGACCACGAATTCGTCGTGCTGGTCGGCCCATCCGGTTGCGGCAAGTCCACGACGTTGCGGATGATCGCAGGACTGGAGGACATCTCCGACGGCGACATCACCATCGGCGGCGATGTCGTCAACGACGTGCCGCCGAAGGATCGCGACATCGCGATGGTGTTCCAGAACTACGCGCTCTATCCGCATATGACGGTAGCCGAGAACATGTCGTTCGGGCTGCGGCTCAAACATTATCCAAAGGCCGAGATCAAGAGCCGCGTGGCGGAGGCCGCGCGCATGCTCGACATTGCAGACCTCGTCGACCGCAAGCCGAAACAGCTTTCAGGCGGCCAGCGCCAGCGGGTGGCGATGGGCCGCGCCATCGTGCGCAATCCGAAAGTGTTCCTGTTCGACGAGCCGCTGTCCAATCTCGACGCCAAGCTCCGCGTGCAGATGCGCATCGAGATCAAGAAGGTCCACCAGAAGGTCCGCACCACCACGGTCTACGTCACCCACGACCAGGTCGAAGCGATGACGCTCGCGGACCGCGTCGTTGTCATGAACAAGGGTCGCATCGAGCAGATCGGTACACCGAACGAGCTGTATCATCATCCGGCCACGCGCTTCGTCGCCGGCTTCATCGGCTCGCCCGCGATGAACTTCCTGCCGTGCCGGCTGGAGGAGACCGATGGCCGGCTCCATGTGCGGCTCACCGACCGCATCGCCTTCCCGCTTCCGCCGCTGCGCGCTGCGCGCTATCAATCCGTGTCGCGGAATGACCGGCTGCTGCTCGGCATCCGGCCGGAGCATATCACCGAGACCAAGCCGCATGCCGAGCCGGGAGTCGAGCCCTTCGAGGCCATGCTCGACGTCACCGAGCCGATGGGCATGGAAACCCTGGTCTACTTCGGCCTGAACGAGGCACCGGTTTGCGGCCGGGTCAGTCCCAATGCAGGCGCGCGAGATGGCAGCCCTCTGCGCATGGCAATGGACCTCAACAACATGCACCTGTTAAATGAGGCGACCGGGCTCGTGATCTGACGAGCACAAGAAGCTTCAAGGGCAGGACATGACCACCAGGACGGCAACCAACAAGAACAAGATCCTCGTCACGGAATCCTTTTCGGCCAAGGGCCGCGCACTGCTCACGGCGCGCGACGATGTCGAGATGATCGAGTTCCCCAACATGATCTCGGCGGCTGATTTCTCTGCGCTGCTCAAATCCCATGCGCCCGTCCACGGTGTCGCGCTCGGCGCCACCCGCTTCGGCGAGCCGGAGCTGCTGGCGGCCGGCGACATGAAGGTCGTGACCCGGATCGGCGTCGGCTTCGACGCGGTCGACGTTCCCGCGCTGTCGAAGCACAAGGTGCCGCTGATGGTAGCCGGCACCGCGAACTCGCCGTCGGTCGCCGAACAGGCTCTGTTCATGATGCTGACGCTCGCCAAGCGCGCCAACGAGATGCATGCGATGGTCAGAGACGGCACCTGGGRCAGCCGGCTCGGCGTGCTGCCGTTCGATCTCTACGGCAAGACCGTGCTGATCATCGGCTTCGGCCGCATCGGCACCCGGACCGCCAAGCGCTGCCAGGCGATGGAGATGCAGGTCCTGGTCTATGACCCCTACAAGCCCGCGGCCGACATTACCGCTGCCGGCTGCGAGCCGGTCGCCGATCTCGACGCCGCGTTGCCGCGCGCCGACTTCGTCAGCATCCATTGTCCGAAGACGCCGGAGACCATCGGCCTGTTCAATGCCGCCCGTCTCAGGCTGATGAAGCCCACCGCCTACCTGATCAACACCGCGCGCGGCGGCCTGATCGACGAAGCCGCGCTGTACGACGCGCTCTCGTCCGGCCGGCTGGCCGGCGCCGGTCTCGACGTATTCGAGCAGGAGCCGCCGCCGGTCGGGCATGCGCTGCATGCGCTGCCCAACGTGATCATGGCGCCCCACGTCGCCGGBGTCACCCGTGAAGCCGTCGATCGCATGAGCGAACAGACCGCGCGCAATATCCTCAGCGTGCTGGATGGCGATCCGATCCGTCAGAACGTCATCAATCAGGACGTTTTAGATGTCAAATAAGACATTGATATCGAATGCAATATAGCGAAATCTCAGACCTAAGATCTGATTTGGGGTAACGCCAGGGGTAACAAGGTTGAGGGGCATGCATCCATTTTTGCCCCTAGATACGACAAAGGGCCCCGCCAGGGTGAGCGGGGCCCCTATCGAAGAACGACGCAAAATGTCAGGCGGCCGTCGCGGCCGCCAGCCGATGTTCATCCATGTGCAGTGCGAAGGCGACCAGGCCGTGGACGTCGCCGGTGTCCATCTCGTTCAGGCGGACGACCTCGCGCTTTCCATCTAGGCCGGCCGCGGTGAAGGCTGGCGTCAGCACGACCGCCCGCGCGGCGTCGAGCACCTGGTACCAGATGCGCTCGATCTCGGGGTGGTCCTCGTCTACGTGATGCAGGCGATCCCACTCCCCCCACAGTCGGCGATGGCGGTCGATCAGCAGGAGAAGATCAGCGTCGGGATTGCGGCCAGGGGATTTCTTGGACATGCGCAGACCTCATGTTCAAAGTGGCTGGTCTCTGACCGCGGGGCCTGCGAAATTCCAAGTTCGGCTCTGAAAAATTGCCTCAGAAGAAGCGGCGCGTCAAACAAATATTACATGCGAACACATGCACTAGGTCAGTGCATTGGTTCGGTGAATGCAGTCGAGAGTGGCGTCAGCTTGAATGAGGAGCCGCGAATAGCAAAACCCCTCGCTCGGAGTGCGCCCATCATCTGAGCGACAAACTTCAGTACATCTTCCCGGTCGTCATCGTCGCGAAGCCCTTCTGCGCGTCCTCGAGCGCCTTGTTGAGGTCACCCCGTAGCGTCCTGATCTTTTTCACCTGGGTGTCGTAAGCAGCATCGGCAGCCTTGCGCAACTCGTCTGATGAGCTCCGCCGATCCGCTTCGATCTTGCGGATTTATGTCTCGCCAATCTCGATAGCGGCTTGCAAATCGCCCGCCTTTTTCAGAGCGATTGCGAGGTTTGTTTTGAACATGAGAATTGAGACGGCGCCTCCTCCAAACCGATAGTTCACTAGGTTGGCCCTTCATTATTGGCAGAACGACCACAGAAACTCCGGCGTGCTAGGCCGGACGTCGTCGACGTCAGTCTGAGCCTCCAGCGCAGTGACCTGCACGCAAGCGACGCCACTGGCTTTCAGGAGGGCAAGCGCCAGCCGTTGATTGATGTCACTCATGCACTTCGTGGTCGTCAGGGCGCTGACGTTTCGGGCGCAGCTTGGACAGGCGCGATTGTGAAGCCGAGCTTGAGCAGGTCGACCAAGTCGGCGCGCTCGACGGAGATGATCTGACCGGGTTGGAGGTTGTAGTAGGCGCGGCCGGAGCCGGCCCAATGCAGCGTGCCGGACGCGCCGGCCGGAACAGTCATGTTCATGATGGAAGCTCTCTGTGATGGGATGCGAGATCACGCCGGTTGCCGATCGTGCCGTGGGGACGTTCTTCGCAACGATAGATGCGGCCACTCGAAGATCTCCGGGTTCGTTTATTAGTCGGACGTGCTTGGTGCCGCTCCTACGCTTCGCACCGATCACCATAGGCAGTTATTCAGAGAAGAGGCTTCCGACTTGACTCGTTCGCGCGTGTTGACACACGCGTGAATGGCCGCCATAATTTATGGAACCGTTATTAAATATAAGAGGCGGTTATGGACTTTAAGTGCTTTCGATTTTCTGCATTGGCACTGTCGCTTGGTGCATTTTTGGCGTTATCGAATTCCACAATGGCGGCAGAAAAACCTTGCGCCCTACTAACAGCGAAAGATTTTAACGGCGACGAGACTATGATCCGTGAAGTTTGCAAAAGACAAGCCCTGCAAGGATCGTCGTCAGCTCAATCAATTCTGGGCAGTTCCTACCAAGTACCGTTCCTTGGTCCAAGGGATGACAAAGAGGCATTTAAGTGGTGCAGTATGGCCGATGCGCACGGAGAAAAAGGAAATCTCGGTTGTATGTTCACCGCCTACTACGAGGGACGCGGAACTTCGCAAGACCTCACCGAAGCCTACAAGTATCTCATTTTGGCAATCGAGAATGATTGCGTCTCTTGCGCTCCGGATACAATTGGGGCGATTACACTGAACGGGCACTTGAAAATTCGCAGTCACTTGGATTCAACCCTACCAAACTCGGTCATATTGGAAGCAAAGCGGCGTGCGGCGAAGTGGAATGAGCTGCACGGTTACAAAAATTAGCCAGCTCATCTCGACAAGAGAGGTTAAGCCGCCGGCCCGCGCAGGACTCTATGAGGCTTCGGCTATCTGTACGATAGCCGGCGCAGACGTCGTCTAGCGACGTTGCGGGCTTCCCCGCCTATCCTGCCTATGCGGTCAAGTCGCCTTGACAATACGGTGGACCCTATGTAGATTATCCAACTATGGCTACAGAACCGCGATTGACAAGCAACGTCCTGAAGGTGCTGGGGGCCCTCGTCTCAGAGGGGGAGCTGTCGGGGTCGGAGATCGCCAAGTCGACCAACCTGGCCTCAGGCACATTATACCCTTTGCTGTTGCGTCTAGAAGACGCAGGTTGGCTGGACAGCCGATGGGAAGCTGGCGAACCATCCGACCTCGGCCGTCCCCGACGAAGGTATTATCGAGTAACAGGAAAGGGCCAAAAAGCGATCTCGGATGTCGTGCGAAACCTTGTACCTGCAATGGGAAAGCTGACATGGGCGTGATGGTCGACTTCGCTTGTGGACTGGCTGCTTTCGCATTGGCCATCTTAGTTGGGACACTCTCCAAGCTACTCGCTGATGACGCCAAGGCATGGACCCCTCACGTTACGAAGGCGATCATTGCCAGTGCTGTCAAAATGCTCCCGGAGAGGCATCGAGAGAGATTCTCTGAGGAGTGGACCAGTCATATCAACGACGTGCCAGGCGATCTCTCCAAGATTGTCTGTGCTCTTGGCTATGTGTCAGCAGCCCGCAAAATCAGCTCCGCCCCTCTTCCATTTGGACGTCGAGCGTATTTGGCAGTCCTCGGCATGTTTTTCATTCTGCTTTACTTGCCGCTCTTGGTCGGCCTTCTTGCGGGCGTAGCATTGGACACTCGCACTTGGCCGATTATCAAGCAGGAACGAGTTGGACTTCACGGCAAGCGCTTCGCGACGTACCGATTTCGTGCTTCCGAATCTGCATTCGGCCAATTTATACGAAGATGTAGTTTCGATATCATGCCCTGTCTGTTCAACATCTTGCGGGGCGACATCAGCTTGTTCGGTCCAACTGCCTTGCCTCCTCAACTGATTGAGAGGGGCGTTCTTGTAGATTTGAGCAAACTACCTGGGCTGGTGGCGCCCTCTCAAGAGTACCTCAGCGAAGAGTGGTCCGCGCGGACCGAGATTGCGATGATCTCAAGTTTCTGGCTTACCGTGTTCAAGGCCTTTGACCTTGCCCCCAAGTTTTATCCAGATCTGAGTTCGTTCGGGCGGTTGGATGTGCCCATCCGGGCAGTGGTAGCGGCGGGAGCTGGCGCGGAGCTCTCGGCATAGCGCAGCGCCAGATCCCGACGCGGGTTGTGGGCAGCCGCGAACTCGGATGGCGTCTTCCAGCCGAGCTGCGAATGTGGCCGAGTGTTGTTATAGTCGGCTCGCCAGCAGCGGAGCGCGACGCGGGCCTGGGCGAGCGAGGTGAACAGCGTCTCGTTCAGCAGTTCGTCCCGCAGGCGGCCGTTGAAGCTCTCGATGAAGGCGTTCTGCATGGGTTTCCCCGGTGCGATGTAGTGCCAGGCGATGCGGCTTTGATCGGCCCATGTCAGGATGGCATTGCTGGTGAGCTCGCTGCCGTTGTCGCTCACCACCATCTTGGGCTTGCCGCGCTCGGCGACCAGCCGGTCCAGTTCCCGAGCGACCCGGGCGCCCGAGAGTGAGGTGTCGGCCACCAGCGCCAGGCACTCGCGGGAGCAGTCGTCGACCACGGTCAGGATGCGGAAGCGCCGGCCGTCGGTCATCTGATCCGACACGAAGTCGAGCGACCAGCGATCATTCGGGAGTAGCGGCACCGTCATCGGCGCTCGTGTGCCGAGGGCCCGCTTGCGGCCACCTCTGCGGCGCACCGTGAGCCGTTCCTCCCGGTACAGCCGGAACAGCTTCTTGTGATTGACCGCATAGCCCTCCCGCTTGAGCAGGACGTGCAGGCGACGATAGCCGAAGCGGCGGCGCTCATGGGCGATCGCCCTCATGCGCTCCCGCAGCCCGGCATCATCGGCCCGGCTCGTCTGATATCTGACCGTCATGCGGCAACATCCGATGGCTTTACACGCCCGCCGTTCGCTCATCCCGTGAACACCCATGAGATGTGCGACAGCTTTCCGCTTCGCCGCGGGCGTCACCACTTCTTTCCCAGCAGATCCTTCAGCGCTGCATTGTCCAGCATGGCGTCCGCCAGCAGCCGCTTGAGCCGCGTGTTCTCGTCCTCCAGCGTCTTCAGCCGCTTGGCCTCCGAGACGTCCATTCCGCCGAACTTGGCCTTCCACTTATAGATGCTGGCGTCGCTCACGCCGTGCTTGCGGCAGAGATCGGCGACCGGAACGCCAGCCTCGTGCTCCTTCAAAATCCCGATGATCTGCTCTTCCGTAAAGCGGCTGCGCTTCATGCTCTGGTCCTCGTTGGGGCCAGAACGAACTTCAAACTGGATTATGCCCAAGGGGCAAGGTCACCTTATCTGACGAATTCGCGCGGGTTGTCCGAAAGAAGATTGGACTCTTGAGAAGGTAAGTAATCAGCCTTCAAGATGACCGGCGCAGAGAAGCTAGGGAGGTCGCCTCCAACAATCAGTATGCTGTCGGTGACGGCTGGGCACCATGGTTCACCGATCTCGGTCGACATCGATGCCTATGACGTCAAAACGGCAACTCCTCGCCGCGGGCGGCGGCTTCAACATCGAAGCGCACGCAGTTGAGCCGAATGATCTGGCGCTGAAGTTCGTGGACACCCACCCGAGCGCGGACGCGAGCCGCCACGACAGCGCTGGCCGAACGGATCTCGCCCCTGCGTCGAGCGTCGCGAATTGCGCGTACCAGTACAGCTGATGACACGTCAGGCATCTCTGGATCGTCGAATATGCTATCGAGGATCGCAGCCCGTCACGCAGCGCCATGACGTCCCGGGACGCGTTCAGCATCGGCCAATTCAGCCAGGACAAGCGCCGCTCAGCCTCTCGGAGCGCGCTCTGAAAGCGCACCCTGAGCCGCTTCGAGCGCCTCGCCGAGCGCCGTCCAGCTGGGCAAGACCTCGGCAAGCTCGCGAGCATAATCGGCGCCCTTCGGGATTTCAAAATCGTTCTCGAGACACCCCTTCGCGACTCTCACCAATGTCACAGCCCGCACCAACGCGTCCGCAGCGTTGGGACAAATCACGAGCGCGTGCTCCCTAGCTTCTTCTGTTTGGCGCCGAAGAATAAGGTCTATTCACGGTCAGGCCTCGTGTCGCCATGGAGGTCTCCGGGGTAACGCATGGGTAACGACAGATTGCCGTCTGTGCGTGTCACGCTATGACGTACGTCAGCGAAAGACAATTATGCAAGATCAGTAACTTGACCTTCTCTTCGCGGGGATAATGTCTGCCGTTGTCTGCGCCTGTCCGGCCATCATACCTGATCAATCAGGACGTGCTGTAGACGCGCGAGCGGTATCGATCGCGGGGATCCTCCCCCTTCACAGATGGGACGGCGTCAGGAGCCCTGCGGCTGACAGSCTGAGGACCGGCGTCCGTCCACCGCATTCTTGCCCCATTTTCAACGCATTTCTTGCATCCTGCCCGAAGGCCGCTACAACTATGACTATTGGCGCCAGCCACGGCGCGCGCCAATAGGAACAGAGGCGGTCATGAGTGTTGCGACGGAGCACGCGCTCGCAACAATAGCGAGCATTCTGGATCAGCAGGAAACCGCCAGGCAGGCCGACAAGCCSGTGCCGCCGAAGCAGGCTGGCGSRACGGTGGTGCCGTTCGGACAGGCCGATGGCTACACCAAGCTCGGTCCAGGTCCGATTTCCGCGATCCGCTTCCGCTGGACGGTGCGGCGCGGTGAGGACGGCTAYTATGTCGAYGAAACGGTCGGCCCCGCTTCGATCGCCGTGAGCAGCGGTCCGCTGAGCGCCGAAGCCGCCATCAAGCTGGTCGATACCCGCGCGCGAGAGGCGGAAGAMCGCTTCGAGGCGCTGAAGAACGAGATGACCGGCAGGGGCCCGGCCGGTCCTGTCAACCCGTTGGGATCGCGTTAGGCGCTGCAGCCGGCCTGGCTGTCGTTCGATCCGAATACCCCATCGCGCCTTTCTCAAACCGCCAGCGCCCCGGCCCTGCCCCCGCCGGCTGGCCTGCTGACGGCTGCCTCTCCGCCCCCCTCGTCGCGCGTGCCGACCTCCGCTAAGAAGAGGCCGGCCAAACGAACCGAGGTGCCTCGATATGGGATTTTTCGACCGGACGATCGCGACCCTGACCGGGATTGCGCTGTTGTGKGGAGTCGCCAGCGCAGCGCTGGCCGAGCAGGCCTCGCGCCTCGACGAGATCATGCAGCGGGGAAGCCTTCGAGTCGGCATGACCGGCGACTACAAGCCTTTTACCTATCTCGACAAGGCCACCGGCAAGTTCTCCGGCTTCGACGTCGACATGGCCGAGTCGCTCGGCAAGGCACTCGGCGTGAAGGTGGAGTTCGTGCCGACCAGCTGGCCGCAGTTGATGAAGGATTTCGAGGCCGACAAGTTCGACGTCGCGATGGGCGGGGTGTCGATCACCCTCGACCGCCAGAAGAAGGGCTTGTTTTCGACGCCGATCATGCGCGAGGGCAAGACTCCGATCGCCCGCTGCAGCGATACCTCGAAATACCAGACGCTGTCCGACATCGACAAGCCGGGCACCCGTGTCATCGTCAATCCCGGCGGCACCAATGAGCGCTTTGCCCGCGCCAACGTCAAGGCGGCGGACATCCGCGTCCATAATGACAACGTCACCATTTTCGAGGAGATCGCCAAGGGCGATGCCGACCTGATGATGACCGACGCCTCCGAGACGCGCTACCAGCAGAAGCTGCATCCCGGCGTGCTCTGCGCCGTCCACCCCGACAAGCCGTTCGACTTTTCCGAGAAGGCCTACTGGCTGCAGCGCGACGTCGCCCTCAAGGCGTTCGTCGATCAGTGGCTGCATATCTCGACGGAGAACGGCAGCTATCAGGCGATCTACAAGACCTGGTTCGAGTGAGGCAAAGGCAGCGGGCCCGCARCGGTCGTTTTCGGACCTCATCATCGGCCGCAGCTCACAACCGGCGGCCGATCGGGGTACACTGCATGTCATGCAAGACCCTGCAGCTCTCTACCAAGCCTTTTGTCGTCGCGATCCTGCCCTCGACGGCCGCGTCTTCGTCGCGGTCAGAACGACTGGCGTCTATTGCCGGCCGGTCTGTCGGGTGCGGACGCCGCTGGCGCGTAACGTCCTGTTCTACTGGAGCGCTGCAGCGGCCGAAGGCGCCGGCTATCGCCCCTGCCTGCGCTGCCGGCCCGAGACCGCGCCGTTCTGTCCGGCCTGGAAGGGAACCCAGAGCACCGTAGAACGGGCGCTGACCTTGATCGAGGCCGGCGCGCTCGACCATGACGGAATCGATGCGCTGGCGGATCGCCTCGGGATGTCTGCGCGTCATCTGGCGCGCCTGTTCGCGGCGCATCTCGACGCATCGCCGACGCAGATCGCGCAATCGCTGCGCATCCAGCGCGCCAAGCGGATGCTGGATGAGACCGATCTTCCGGTTGCGCGCATCGCAAGCCGCTCCGGCTTCTCCAGTGCGCGCCGCATGAGCGCGACATTTGTCGCTCTCTACGGTCGGCCGCCGTCGAAGCTGCGCCCGCGCAAGCCAAGATCGATGCAGCAACRATAAAGGGATCTGACATGTCGGACCGACACTACGGGACGGTCGACGACGCCAGGCGCCAGGAGATGAGCGGCCTCGAATTCGTCCAGGGTCTCGCAGACGGGACGCTGCCGCTCAACACGATCGCGCGCACGCTTGGCTATGACGTCACCGCGGCGTCGAAAGGACGGGTCGTCGTGACCGCGATGCCCACGGAGGCCCACCTCAATCCGGCCGGCACCGTGCATGGCGGCCTGTCAGCAACGCTGCTCGACAGYTGCATGGGCCTGGCGGTYTGGTCGATGCTCGACAAGGGCGTGGCTCAGACCACCCTCGAGTTCAAGATCTCACTGCTGCGGCCGATCACACCGGCAACGGGGGTGCTCCGCGCGGAGGGGAACGTCCTCACCTRCGGTCGTCGCATCGGCAGCGCCGAGGGCCGGATCACGGACGCAGGCGGCCGCCTGCTTGCGCATGGCACGACCACCTGCCTGATCTTCCAGGTGTGACGAGCCGATCATTGGTCCGCGGCAGTTAGCGGTCCGTCGTCCGATCTTGGTCGGGGCTTTGTCCCTGGCCCAGCCCGAGCTTGGCTGCCAGCTCATCCATGAACACGTCAGCACCATTCCTGTAGAGGGGAACGTAGATGCGGGTGCCGTCGATCGAGGTGATCCGAAGCATGTCCGCCCAGCGCAGTGGGGACAGCTGAGCGATGTCCGCAAACTGAATCGAACGCTTGCCGAACACGGAGGCGTCCTGTTCGATCTGCCGCGTGTTCCAGCGGATTGTGACCATGAGTGCCAAGTACGAGACATAGGCGGTMATCAGCGCAAACGCGATGAGCAGCAGTCTCAGTATCAACATCTGCTGTTCAGCGTCCTGCCTCCCCGAGCCCACGAAGAAGAAGATGTAGGCAAACAGCAGCGTCAGGACTGTACCAAGACCAATGGCCAGCCGTTCCATCAACCCGACGCGGAGGACCTTCCACTCACCTGCCACGGCCGGCAACTTGCCTCGTTGAATCCGGGTCAGCACGTGCATAATGACCGCGACGACGACGAACTCAACGGCGAACCTGAAATGACCGAGCCGCCAAGCGCCCCACAACAAGGCCGGACAGATGAGGGCGATGGCAAGGAAGCGAATTGTCATTCGGCGATCGTCCTCAAAAGGCTCAAGCCGCCGAAACATCTGACAAATGTTGTTTAAGGAAGAATGCGCCTTCTCGACACGTTTGAAGGCATTCGAGGCGCTGGCCTGGCCGAGTTCATCACACAAGCCGTTCGTCGTCCCGGCTCAAGGCCGGGACGACAGCGGAGTATGTTGCGGACGCCCGGCTCACCCCGAAGCAGCCGGCGCAATTCGAACGGCCCTCAGCCGTTRCGGTACGTGTAGCTGTAGCCGTTGATCGCGGGGGCGCCGCCGAGATGGGCGTAGAGCACCTTCGAGCCCTCCGGGAAGTAGCCCTTCTTGACCAGGTCGATCATGCCCTGCATCGACTTGCCTTCATAGACCGGGTCGGTGATCATCGCCTCGGTGCGGGCGGCCAGCCGAATGGCCTCGTTGGTCTCGGCGCTCGGGACGCCATAGGCCGGATAGGCGTAGTCTTCGAGGATGACGATCTCGTCGTCGCGCACCTTGCGGCCGAGCTCGACGAGCTCAGCAGTGTTGTCGACGATCTGCCGGACCTGGGTGCGGGTCTGCTCCGGCGTGCCGGAGGCGTCGATGCCGATGACGCGGTCGGCGCGGCCGTCGGCGGCGAAGCCGACGATCATGCCGGCCTGGGTCGAGCCGGTGACCACGCAGACGATGATGTAGTCGAACTTGATGCCCATCTCGGCTTCCTGCGCCCTCACCTCCTCGGCGAAGCCGACATAGCCAAGACCGCCGAACTTGTGCACGGAGGCGCCGGCCGGAATGCCGTAGGGCTTGCCGCCGGCATCCTTCACCGACTGGATCGCGTCTTCCCAGCTCTTGCGGATGCCGATGTCGAAGCCGTCGGGCACGATGCGGCTGTCGGCGCCCATCAGGCGCGTCATCAGGATGTTGCCGACGCGGTCATAGACCGCGTCCTCGTGCGGCACCCAGCTCTCCTGCACCACCACGCACTTCATGCCGATCTTGGCCGCGGTCGCCGCCACCATGCGGGTATGGTTGGACTGCACGCCACCGATCGACACCAGCGTGTCGGCATTCGACTCGATCGCGTCGGGCACGATGTATTCGAGCTTGCGCAGCTTGTTGCCGCCCATCGCGAGGCCGGAATTGCAGTCRTCGCGCTTGGCGTAGATCTGCACCTTGCCGCCGAGCGCCGCGGTCAGGCGCGGGAGATGCTCGATCGGGGTCGCGCCGAAGGTGAGTGGATACTTCTTGAACTTGTCGAGCCGAAGCACGGGATCTCTCCGTGGATGGGTGAAAGGGCCGCGGAAACATACGAGAAAGCCTGAGAAAGGTGCTCTCTTTATTGGCCTCTTCTTTCGTGCTTACGTCGGAGATGAGCCATTACGGCGAAATTTCCTCTCRMTAGAWCGTCTATTGATGAAAGAAACTTCCGAKCCCGTTCTCGACCGCGTCGACCGCCGCATTCTGCAGCTGCTGCAGAAGGATGGCCGCATGAGCAATGCCGAGCTGGCGGCCGCGGTCCATGTCAGCCCCGCGACCTGCCATCGCCGCACCCAGCGCCTGTTCGASGAGGGCTACATCAGAAGCGTGCGCGCGCAGATCGCGCCCGAGAAGGTCGAGCGTAGCGCGCTGGTGCTGGTCGGTGTCGTGCTCGACCGCTCGACGCCGGAGAGTTTTCGCACCTTCGAGGCCGCGATCCGCAAGCTGAAATTCGTGCTCGACTGCCATCTGGTCGCGGGCGATTTCGACTTCTTCCTGAAGATCCGCGTCCGCGACATGCAGGACTTCAACCGCATGCACGGCGATCAGCTGATCTCATTGCCCGGCGTGCGCCAGACGCGCACCTTCTTCGTGATGAAGGAGGTGGTCGACAATGCGCCGCTCGATTTCTAAGCGGGTCGCGGATTGAACCGAGGCCGCCACACCGGCGACTTACCAGCGCGTGAGCTCGCTCACCTCAGCAACGGACATGGCGGAGATCCTGATGAAGAGGTTGTTGGCTGTTGCCGCGCTGGTGCTGGCGAGCAGCKCCGCGCACGCGCAATACGTCATCGAATATGGCGGCAACACCATCCGCATCGATCCGGAGCGCGGCACGGTGTCGATCCCCGGCGTCTACGACAATACCGAGCAGAAAAAGGCAAAGAAGACCAAGCGCGAGCAGGATGCGACGCGCAAATCGCCGGCAGCAGCAGACAAGCCCGCCCAGGCGCCTGCCGAGGCGGCGGTCACGCCGGCACCTCCGCCTCAGCCGCCAGCGACAGCTGCCACTGCGCCTGCACCCGCTCCCGCCACGACAGCTGCCGCCCCCGCAAGCCTGCCACCGGCGCCAGCTCCGGCGGCGCCGGTGCAGGCYGCCGCTCCGGCGGTTCCATTGCCGGCGGCTCCCCTCGACCCAGTTCCGCCAGCACAAGCGGTTGCCGCGCCAGTCGCACCGGCCGCCGCCGCACCCACGGCAACGGCGCCGGTGACGCCGCCGGTTGCTCCTGCGGCGGTGCCTGGGCCGGCCCCAGCTCCGTCCGCGGTCACGACAGCCGCGCTGCCGCCGTCGCCCGCGCCCGCAGCGTCGCAGGATCCGAACTCGCCGATCGGCATCTGGCTGACGGAGGAGAAGGAGGGCAAGATCCGCATCGAGCCGTGCGGCGCCAATCTCTGTGGCTATTCGATCGACGCGAAGACCAACCAGAATGGCGAGCAGATCCTGATCAACATGCGCCCGAGCGACAAGTCGCAGGAGAAGAAGTGGAGCGGCCGCATCTTCGATCCCAACAGCGGCAGCACCTACGATTCGACGATCGCGCTGAAGGGGTCGGACAGTCTGCGCGTGCAGGGCTGCGCCTTTGGCGGCATGTTCTGCGGCGGCCAGACCTGGACGCGGGTGAACTGAGCGCAGCGCTCGCTGCCGACAACGAGCGCGCGGCCCTGCGACCGCGCACTCGCATTTCGTCAGAGGCCGCTCAGCCGACCGGTGTGGCGTATTCCTCGTCGGTGACGTGCTCCATCCAGTTCGAATAGACGCCGTCGAGCGCCTCCTGCATCGCGATATGCGTCATCTCATTGTCCGGCGAGGCGCCGTGCCAGTGCTTCTCACCCGGCGGGATGAAGATCACGTCGCCCGGCCGGATCTCGCGCACCGGTCCGCCCTTGGCCTGGATGCGGCCGATCCCGGAGATCACATAGAGTGTCTGCCCGAGCGGATGGGTGTGCCAGGCGGTGCGCGCGCCCGGCGCGAACGAGACGCGCGAGGCATTGAGCCGTGCCGGTGCCGGCGCCATGATCAGCGGATCCTGCAGCACGTTGCCGGTGAAGTATTCGGCGGGCGCCCGGCGCGTCGCGCGCGAGCCTGCGGGGTGGAAATCCATAATGTGCCTTTCTGCGGCTGTTCGAGCTTACTTCTTCGACGCGGCGTAGCGCGCCTTGGTCTCGGCATTCATCGGATAGAGGCCCGGCAGCACCGCGCCCTTGTTCACCTCGTCGACGATCCAGGCCTCCATGCGCTCCTGCTCCGGCCCTTCGGCGAGCACGTGATCGAGCATCGCCTGCGGGATCAGCACCGCACCGTCCTGGTCGGCGACGACCACATCGTTCGGGAACACCGCAACGCCGCCGCAGCCGATCGCCTCGCCCCAGCCGACAAAGGTCAGGCCCGCGACGGAGGGCGGYGCCGCRTAGCCGTCGCACCACACCGGCAGGCCGGTGCCGAGCACGCCTTCGAGGTCACGCACGACGCCATCGGTGATCAGCGCGGTGACGCCGCGCTTGACCATGCGCGCGCAGAGAATGTCGCCGAAKATGCCGGCGTCCTTGACGCCCATCGCGTCGACGACCGCGATGCAGCCCTCGGGCATGGCCTCGATCGCAGTGCGGGTCGAGATCGGCGACGACCAGGATTCCGGCGTCGCGAGATCCTCGCGCGCCGGAACGAAGCGCAAGGTGAAGGCGGGACCGACCAGCCGCTTCTGTCCCGGACGCAGCGGCTTCGCGCCCCGCATCCAGACATTGCGCAACCCCTTYTTCAGCAGGACCGTGGTGATGGTCGCGGTGGTGACCTGGGACAGGGTGGCGATGGCTTCGGGAGTGAGGGACATTGTGAGACTGGTGCTCCAACAGGGCTGGCGGAAAAAGCAGGCGCATCTTGCGAGCGACGGTCGCGCCGTCAAGGGCATGCGCGTGCGCGCAGCGCATGCGGGGTTGCGCTGCGCCCGATAAAGTTCTCTTATCGTGGGACATGCGATTAATTTATTGAATTTTCGAGAGTTTTTGACTTCGCCCCAATTCCACTGGCGGCCAAAAGCAGCTAATCAGGAAGCGACATCGCGAACCGTCCCCGAACTCATGGCCGATCCTTTTCCACCTCCACGCCTCCTGCCCAGCGGCGACAGYGCYGTGACCGTCGAGTTCAGCCGGACCATCGACGAGACCGCCAACCGCCGCGTGCTCGCGCTTGACCACGCGCTGGCGGCGGCCAGCCTCGCGGGCATCACCGAGACGGTGCCGACCTATCGCTCGCTGCTGGTGCACTACGATCCCTGCGTGATCGATCACGCGACGCTCGGYGCAAATTTGCTGGCCTTGTCGGCGGGCACGCTCGCGCCGGAGACCGAGGTCAGGCGCTGGCGGGTTCCGGTCTGCTATGGCGGCGAACACGGCATCGACCTGGAGGATGTCGCGAAGGCGCTGAGCCTGACGCCCGACGAGGTCGTCGCCCGCCACGTCGCCGCGACCTATCGGGTCGCGATGATCGGCTTCACGCCCGGCTGGTCCTATCTGTCCGGCCTCGATCCCACGCTGCAGATGTCGCGCCGGCAGAACCCGCGCCTCGCGACGCCGCCGGGCATTGTCGCGATCGGCGGCATCCAGACCGGCATCCAGTGCCTCGCCGGCCCGTGCGGCTGGCACCTGCTCGGGCGCACCGCGATGCGCACCTTTCAGCTTCATCGCCAGCCCACCTTCCTGCTCGAGCCGGGCGACGAGGTCAGCTTCACCGCCGTGGACGCCAAGATGTTTGCCGAACAGGAGCGCGCTGCCGAGGGCGGCGAGTTGATCGCCGAGCGGATTGCGGCATGAGCACGCTGGTCGTCGCACAGATCGGTCCGGCAAGCTCGGTCCAGGACGGCGGCAGGTTCGGCGCGCAGCGCTACGGGCTGACCCCATCGGGCGCGATGGACAAGCTGTCGCTGGCGGCAGCAAATAGTCTGGTCGGCAACGCGCTGCTGGCGGCCGCGATCGAGATCGGTCCATTCGGCGCGACGTTCACAGCGAAAGGCGGTTCCGTGCGCGTSGCCCTCTCCGGCGCGCCCCGGCCTGCCGATGTTGCCAAGCGCCAGGTCGAGATGAATACGTCGGTGACGCTGAGCGAGGGAGAAAAGCTGACGCTCGGATTCGCGCGCGGTGGCTCATTCAGCTATCTCGCCATCGCAGGCGGCATCAGCGGCGAGCCGATGTTCAACAGCCTCTCGGTCAATGCGCGCGCCGGGCTCGGCAGCCCCTATCCTCGGCCGTTGCAGTCGGGCGATGTCTTCGAGGTCGCCCCCGCCGGCGACGCGCCGGAGCTGCGCCTCGAACTGCCCAAGGCCGGCGGCCCCATCCGCGTCGTGATGGGACCRCAGGACGACGAGTTCAGCGACGAGATGAAGGCGCAGTTCCTGGGCAGCGACTGGACGATCTCGGCGACCAGCGACCGCATGGGCTACCGCCTCGAGGGTCCGCCCATCCGCCATTTGCACGGCCACAACATCGTCTCCGACGGCACCGTGGATGGCAGCATCCAGGTTCCCGGCAACGGCGCGCCGATCGTGCTGATGGCCGACCGCGGCACCAGCGGCGGCTATCCGAAGATCGCGACCGTGATCACGGCCGATTTTGGCCGTCTGGCGCAGACGCCCGCCGGCACGCCGTTTCGCTTCAAGGCCGTCAGCATGGCGGAGGCACAGGCCGAGCKGCGAAGGTACAAGGATCTGTTGCGCAGCCTGCCCGGCCGCGTCACCGAGCTTACGAGCAGCGCCTTCAACATTGATGCCCTGTTCACGGCCAATGTGGCCGGCCACGCGGTCAGCGCAACTGATGTCACCACATGGCCCGGATTGGCGCTCGATTCATCTGATCACCCCTGACGCTTCGGACCCAGCAACGCGCGGAGCCCTGACATGACCAGCACCGTCGACCTGAACTGCGACCTCGGAGAAAGCTTCGGCCCGTGGGAGATGGGCAATGACGCCGCGATGATCGAGCTGGCGACGTCGGTCAACGTCGCCTGCGGCTTTCATGCCGGCGATGCCGACATCA
>BFBZ01000026.1_pt5 | contig 87075 bp, 74 predicted proteins | sample 1888401 | NCBI WGS metagenome assembly BFBZ01 (sample SAMD00112614, study PRJDB3348) | symbiont metagenome | host: Chara braunii
AMMMCGRRYGCCKGACGTCAGGTTCGGRATTCKMGCMTATGCATGCTACRGGGCATAYRCGCWGMGGCYSCGCGCATGCGYGGCAATATCCAGACACATCGTTGCGATGAGCCTGGSAGCRAAGAACCTGGCATCRAAAAACTCGGCATCAAACTTGGCGCAATGAAGATGACAAAAAAGACCAAGACCCCGGACCAATTGCGCAGCGCGCGATGGTTTGCTCCCGACGATCTCAGAGCCTTCGGCCATCGCTCCCGCGCGATGCAGATGGGCTACGCGCCGGAGGAATGGCGCGATCGGCCGGTGATCGCGATCATCAACACYTGGTCCGATGCRCAGCCCTGTCAYATGCACTTCAAGAGYCGGGTCGACGACGTCAAGCGCGGCGTGCTGATGGCCGGCGGCTTTCCGCTCGAGCTGCCGGCGYTGTCGYTGTCGGAATCGYTGCTGAAGCCGACYACGATGCTYTACCGCAACATGCTGGCGATGGATGCCGAGGAACTGCTGCGCGGCCATCCGGTCGACGGCGTGGTGCTGATGGGCGGCTGCGACAAGACGACGCCSGGGCTGYTGTTGGGMGCSACCAGCATGAACCTGCCGGCGATCTATCTGCCGGCCGGKCCGATGCTGCGCGGCAATTGGAAGGGSCGCACGCTKGGCTCCGGCTCGGATGCCTGGAARTACTGGGACGAGCGGCGTGCSGGGAAAATCTCCGACAAGGACTGGGTCGACATGGARGCMGGCATCGCCCGCAGCTACGGCACCTGCATGACSATGGGSACSGCSTCGACGATGACCGCGATCGCSGAAGCSATCGGCATGACMTTGCCCGGCGCCTCGTCGATCCCCGCSGCCGACGCCAACCACATCCGGATGAGCTCGGAGGCYGGMCGCCGCATCGTCGAGATGGTGTGGGAGGATCTGACKCCGCAGMRGATCCAGACRCGRARGGCCTTYGAGAACGCSATCACGGTCGCGATGGCGATGGGCTGCTCGACCAAYGCGATCATYCATYTGATCGCGCAGGCGCGCCGCGCCGGCCAGGACATTTCGCTCGATGATTTCGAGATCGCGAGCCGCAAGGTGCCTGTCATCGCCAATGTGCGGCCGAGCGGCGACCTCTATCTGATGGAGGATTTCTTCTATGCCGGCGGGCTGCCCGGCCTGATGAACCGCATCAAGCCGCATCTGCATCTCGACTGCATCACCGTCACCGGCAGGACACTTGGCGAGAACATCGCGGGCGCCGAGGTCTACAATGACGACGTCATCCGCACCGTCGACAACCCGATCTACAAGGAGGGCGCGCTGGCGGTGCTGAAGGGCAATCTCGCCCCCGATGGCTGCGTGATCAAGCCAAGCGCCTGCGATCCGCGCTTCCTCAAGCACAGCGGGCCGGCACTGGTGTTCGACGATTATCCCTCGATGAAGAAGGCGGTCGACGATCCCGATCTCGACGTCACGGCCGATCACGTGCTGATCCTGCGCAATGCTGGCCCACAGGGCGGGCCGGGCATGCCGGAATGGGGCATGCTGCCGATCCCGACCAAGCTGGTGAAGCAGGGCGTGCGCGACATGGTGCGGCTGTCGGATGCTCGGATGAGCGGCACCAGCTACGGCGCCTGCATCCTGCACGTCTCGCCGGAATCGTTCATCGGCGGCCCGCTGGCGCTGGTGCGCAACGGCGACCGTATCACGCTCGACGTTGCCGCGCGCACCATCGACCTCGACGTGCCGGAGGCCGAGCTCGCCGGACGCCGCGCGGAGTGGAAGCAGCCCGAGAAGCGCTTCGAGCGCGGCTATGGCTGGATGTTCTCGAAGCACATCAAGCAGGCCAATGAGGGCTGCGACTTCGATTTCCTCGAGACCGGGTTTGGCAAGCCGGTGGGCGAGCCGTCGATTTACTAGCTGTCGTTCCGGGGCACGCGAAGCGTGAGCCCGGAACCCATTTGTCCACAGCGCATGCGGCCCGATGGATTCCGGGCTCGCGCTGCGCGCGCCCCGGAATGACGAAAGAGCACCATGTCGAAACTCAGCGACGCCACCCGCAATAAACTCAAAACTGTCTCCACCGCCACCGTCGCGACCGCGCTGTTCAAGCGTGGCTTCCGTATCCAGATGATCCAGGACGTGCATCCCCTGAGCCCCGATCAGCCGACCATGGTCGGCGAGGCCTTCACGCTGCGCTACATGCCGGCGCGCGAGGATCTCAATACGATCGAGGTGTTTCGCGATCGAGCGCACCCGCAGCGCAAGGCGATCGAGGATTGCCCCGTGGGTGCGGTGCTGGTGATGGACAGCCGCAAGGATGCGCGTGCGGCGTCGGCTGGCGCGATCCTGGTGACGCGGCTGATGAAGCGCGGCTGCGCCGGCGTCGTCACCGACGGCGGCTTTCGCGACTCGGCCGAGATCGGGCGGCTTGGCTTCCCGGCATTCCACCATCGCCCGAGCGCACCGACCAACCTCACCTTGCATCAGGCGATCGAGATCAACGTTCCGATCGGCTGCGGCGACGCGCCGGTGTTTCCCGGCGACGTGATCCTCGGCGACAGCGACGGCGTCATCGTGGTCCCCGCCCATCTCGCCGACGAGATCGCCAACGAGACCTTCGAAATGACCGCGTTCGAGGATTTCGTCACCGAGCAGGTGCAAAACGGCCGCAGCATCTTCGGTCTCTATCCTGCGACGGATGAGCAGACGTTGAGGGATTTTGCAGTGTGGCGGAAGGCGAAGGGGCGGTAGCGGTTCATTGTCACCACATACCCCGCCGTCGTCCCGGCGAAAGCCGGGAGGTGGATTCACACTCGAAGTGCAACACTTGAGCAGCAAAGACCTCTGTCGGGGTCTTGAAGTCAAGGCATTTGCGCGGGGTGTTGTTGTAGGCGGCGATGGACTTGCGAAGGCGGCGGGTCGGCAGCTTCTCAAGGTCGGTGTTGCGYGGGATGAAGCGGCGCATGCGGCCGATGGCGTTCTCGATGCCACCTTTCTGCCAGGGGGCGTGGGGATCGCAGAAGAACGTCTTGATCAAGAGGCTTTGCAAGGAAAGGTGAGCTGCGAACTCGGTGCCGTTGTCGAAGGTGACGGTCCGGCGGATCGGTTGTGGCAGGACCTCGAACAGGCGCACGAGATGGTGGGCGACGCCGGAGGCGAGCTTGCTTGCGAGGGGGACGCCGAGCAACAGGCGGGAGGKGCGCTCATGCACGGCCAAGATCTGCTGACCGTATTTGGAGAACATCATGAGGTCGGCCTCCCAATGGCCCGGGGTCTTGCGATCGGCGACCTCGATGGGACGCTGATCCAGCGAAACACGGCCTTCGATGAAGCTTGCGGGACTGCCGCCCCGCTTGCCGCGACGACCGCGCTTGCTCTTGCCGCGCGGCAAATAGCGYCGCCAGCTGAAGTCCGAGGTGCGGGTGAGCTGGGCATAGATGAAGCGGTAGATGCTCTCATAGGAGATCACCCTGCGGCCGTGCTCACGCGCCAGCCGGCCGGCGACCTGCTCGGGCGACCAGCCCCGACCAAGACGTTCCAACACCGCGCGGCGCAGGCCGGGCTCTCGTTCGAGGCGAGAGCCCGTCCAGCGCCGCGCTCGCATCTGTTGCTGGGCATAGCTGGGCTTGTAACCGACCTGAACGCCAGAATTGCGGTTCAGCTCCCGAGAGATCGTTGATGGCGGGCGATCCAAAGCTGCCGCGATTTGCCGGATCGAGCTACCACCGGCCGAAAGCCTGGCAATCTCGCATCGCTCCTCCAGGCAGAGCTGCTTGTAAGTCCGCCCCATGGCAACACCTCCAGATGGAAGTGTTGCACTTCGTTTGTGAACTCAGGGGACCCATAACCACAGGGCGAAGTTTGGCGAAGATCGGCAGTTGCGTTGCACGCCGTGGGACTACGACTTCCTCTCTCGATAGATAACGCGGTATGGGTCCTGGCCTTCGCCAGGACGACGATGGGGAGATAAGGGGCAAAACTATCCGGACCCGTCGCCCGGATAGAGCGTAGCGAAATCTGCGCTACGAAGGCTACACCTCCGCCTTGTCCGCCATCCCCACCGCCCACAGCGCGAAGGCGTAGACGATCGCGACTTCATCCAGCCGGTTGAAACGGCCGGAGGCGCCGCCGTGGCCGGCGCCCATGTTGGTACGCAGCAGCACAGGACCGCCGCCGCGCATGGTGGCGCGCAGCCGCGCGATCCATTTCGCCGGCTCCCAATAGGTGACGCGCGGATCGGTGAGCCCGCCCATGGCCAGGATCGCCGGATAGGCTTGCGCCTTGACGTTGTCATAGGGCGAATAGCCCAGGATCGTCCGGAAGGCGGCGATGTCCCGGATCGGGTCGCCCCATTCCGGCCATTCCATCGGCGTCAGCGGCAGGCTCTCGTCGAGGATGGTGTTGAGCACGTCGACGAACGGCACCTCGGCAACGATGCCGGCGAACAGGTCGCCGGCGCGATTGGCGACCGCGCCCATCAGCATGCCGCCCGCCGAGCCGCCATGGCCGACAACGCGCTTCTCACCGGTGTAGTTCGCATCACACAGCGCGCGGCCGGCGGCGGCGAAATCGTCGAACGTGTTGGTCTTCTTCTCGCGCTTGCCGTCGAGATACCAGCCCCAGCCCTTGTCGGCGCCGCCGCGGATATGGGCGATCGCATAGACGAAGCCGCGGTCGACCAGCGACAGCCGGTTGGCGGCGAACGACGCCGGCATCGCCATGCCGTAGGAGCCGTAGCCATAGAGCAGCAGCGGCGCCTTGCCGTCGCGCACGAAGTCCTTGCGATGCAGGATCGAGACCGGCACTTGCGCGCCGTCATGCGACGTCGCCATGATGCGCGTGGTGACGTAGTCGGCCGGGTTGTGGCCGGACGGGATCTCCTGGCGCTTGCGCAACACCCGCGTCCGCGTCGCCATGTCGTAGTCATAGACCTCCGACGGCGTCGTCATCGACGAATAGGCAAAGCGCAGATTGGTGGTGTCGAACTCGTAGCCGCCCATGGTGTCGAGCGAATAGGCTGCCTCGTCGAACGCGATCGCGTGCTCCTCGCCCGTCTTGAGGTCGCGGATGATGATCGCCGGCAGTGCGTTGGCGCGTTCCAGCCGCACCATGTGGCCGGCATAGAGCTCGACGTCGAGCACATAGACGCCCTCGCGATACGGGATCAGGTCGCGCCAGTTGGCGCGCGCTGGGGAGCCGAGCGGCGCGGTGACGACCTTGAAGTCGATGGCGTCGTCGGCATTGGTCAGGATGAACAGTTCGTCGTCGCGATCGGCGATCGAATATTGCACGCCTTCCTCGCGCGCCGCGACCAGGCGCGGCGGCGCGTCGGGGTTGCTGAGATCGATCAGCCGCTGCTCCGAGGTCTCGTGATCGCCGCCGGCGATCACGCAGAAGCGGCCGCTGGCGCTCTCGTGCAGATGGGTGAACCAGCCGGAATCCTGCTCCTCATAGATCAGGATGTCGTCGGCCTGTTTGGTGCCGAGCCTGTGGCGCCACACCTGCATCGGGCGGTGATTGTCGTCGAGCTTGACGTAGAAGAAGCTCATGGAATCCGCGGCCCAGACCACGCCGCCGTCGGTCTCCTCGACGAGGTCGTCGAGATCGCCACCGGTGGCCCAGTCGCGCACGCGGATCGAGAAATACTCCGAGCCCTTGGTGTCGGCGCTCCAGGCATGCAGGCGGTGATCGTTGGAATGCCGGCTGCCGCCGAACTTGAAATATTCGTGGTTCTTTGCCAGCGCGTCGCCGTCGAGCACGACATGCGCCTCGCCGCCGTCGCGCGGCGTGCGGGCGAACAGCTCGTGCTGGCCGCCTTCGCGGAATTTCCTGAAATAGGCGAACGGGCCGTCCGGCGACGGCACGCTGGAATCATCCTCCTTGATCCGCCCGCGCATCTCCTTGACCAGCCGCTTCTGCAAGCCGCCGGTATGGCCGAGCAGGCTCTCGGTATAGCCGTTCTCGGCTTCGAGATAGCTCCGGATGTCGGGATCGAGAATCGACGGATCGCGCAGCACCTCCTGCCATTTCGGATCCTTGATCCACGCATAGTCGTCGGTCACCGTGATGCCGTGGGTGGTGAAGGAATGCGGCCGGCGCGGCGCGACGGGGGGCGATGTCTTGGTGGAGTGGGTCACACGATCCTCATGGTGCGGGTTCCGCTTTATATCGGGATGAATGTGGCGATTGCCAGATGGGGAGGGGTAGTTGTGAGCTCCGATCCATCCCCGTCATTGCGAGGAGCGGAGCGACGAAGCAATCCACCTATCCTGCTGCGGACAGACGGATTGCTTCGCTTCGCTCGCAATGACGGCCGTGCGAACTACCCATTCCGCAGCTTCGCGCCCGCATTGCCGCCGGACATCGGAATCTGGTTCACCGCCAGCACCACGGCGAAGGTGATCACCAGCATCGCGATGCCGAGCACGGCGATCGCGGCGAGGTCGCCGCCTTCGTTGAGATCGTAGATCAGGACCGACAGCACCTTGGTCTGCGAGGTGAACAACACGATCGCGGCCGATAGTTCCCGCATCACGCCGATGAAGATGAAGCACCAGGTCGCGATCACGCCGGTGCGCAACAAGGGCGCGGTGATCTGGCAGAGCGCCTGCAACCTGGTCGCGCCGAGGATGCGGCTCGCCTCCTCGAGTTCGGGATGGATGGTCGTGAATGCCGCCTGCAATTGCTGATAGGCCGATGGCAGATTGATGGTGAGGAAAGCCAGCAGCAGGATCCACAGCGTGCCGTAGAGCACGAAGGGCGGCCGCGTGTAACTCAGGAACAGGCCGACGCCGAGCACGATGCCGGGAACGGCGACCGGCGCGGTGGCGAGGAAGCCGAGCACGCGGTGGCCGGCGATCACCTTGCGCGTCGTGACATAGGCGATGACGAGCGCCAGGATGGTGCCGATCGTCGCCGTCGCGGTGCCGAGGATCACCGTGTTCTTCAGCGCAAGCTGCGTCGACGACAGCTCGGTGAATACGAAGATGATGTTGTGCAGGGTCGCCGTCGACGGCATCACCAACGTGGTGGCATTCGGCGAGAACGCGGCGTTGAGCAGTGCGAGATAAGGCAGGAACACCGGGCAGAGCAGCACCAGCAGGCAGAAGCCGAGTGCGGCCCAGCGCCAGCCTTGCAGTTCGACCCGGCGCGGCGCGCCATACTTGCCGCCGATCACCGAATAGGAGCGGCGGCCGAGCAGCGCCTTCTGGCCTTGCAGCAGCAGGATGGTGAGCACCAGCAGCGGCACCGCGGCGGCGGCCGCAAGCTCGAGCTTGGGCGGGTACTGGAACAGGCTCCAGATCTTGGTCGTCATGGTGTGGAAGCCGGCCGGCAGCGCCAGGATCGCCGGCGAACCGAACAGCGTCATCGCTTGCAGGAAGGCGATCAACGCGCCGGCGACCAATGCCGGCAGCGCGAGCGGAATGGTCACTCGCCGCGCCGTGGTCCAGGCATTGCCGCCGAGGATCGCGGAGGCATCCTCCAGCTCGCCCGGCATGGTGTCGAGCGCATTGGCCACCAGCACGAACACGAACGGGAACGTGTAGCAGGAGATCACGAAGATGATCCCGGTCATCGAATAGATGTTGAACAGCGCATCGGCATCCTCGCCGGCGAACAGCCGGTAGAGCTGGTTCAACAGCCCGGAATTCGGCGCCGCCAGCAATTCCCAGGCGACCGCGCCGAGGAACGGCGGTGTCACGAACGAGGCCGTCACCAGCGCACGGATGGTCTGCCGGCCCGGCATGTCGGTGCGCGACACCAGCCAACTGATCGGCGCCGCGACGATGCAGCAGATCAAGGCCGACACGGTCGCGATGATCGCGGTCGTCAGCAGCGGATCGAGGAAGTCGGGATTGCTGAACAGGGTGACGAAGTTTTGCAGCGTCGGATGGCGGTTCTTGTCGGTGAAGGCAAACACCGCGAGCCACGACAGCGGCAGCAGGATGAGCAGGACGAGCACCGCCGCGAACAGCCACAGGATGGGACGGGTCCAGTCGATGCGGGGGCGAAGAGCGGGGGAGGTGGTGGTTGTGGTCATGCGAGATATTTCCACCCGTCATTCCGGGGCGCGCACAGCGCGAGCCCGGAATCCATCGGGCCGCAAGTGACGGCGGTGAAATGGATTCCGGGCTCTCGCTTCGCGAGCCCCGGAATGACGGCGGTGAGTATGGCGGTGCGCTCCATCCTCACACCCGAAACAGCCGCGCATAGCGCGTCTTGATCTCTTCGGTCATCGCCTCCACCCCCGCCGGATCCTCCTTCATCAGCTTGATGTCGGATAGCTTGCGCCGGCCGGCCTTCGGTTGCACCTGGGCGTGCAGCGAATATTGGCCGGTGAAGTCGACGAAGAATTGCTGGGTCTCGCGGGTATGCAGCCAGGCCTGGAACAGTCTTGCGGCGTTCGGATGCGGCGCCGTGGCGAAGATGCCGGTCGGTCCCGAGATCGTCGGCGTGCCCTCGGTCGGATAGACCGCCTCGACCGGCTGTCCGGCCTCCTTCAAGAGCACGATGCCGTACTCATTGCCGTCGGCCATGACCGCGCGCTCGCCGAGCGAGAGCTTCTTCGGCGGATCGGTCGAGGACTGCACCTGCATGACGCGCTGTTTGGAAAGTTTCTCCAGATACGGCCAGCCGAGCTCGCGCACGATCTGGAATGTGGTGGTCATGATGGTGCCGCTATAGGCCGGGTGGCCCTTCACCATCTTGCCAACCCATTTCGGGTCGAGCAGATCGGCAAAGCTCTTCGGCGCGTCCTCGGCCTTCACAAGATTGGTGTTGTAGGCGATCGACGACAGCCACAGCCGCGTGGTCACGGCCATGCCGTCCGGATCGCGATAGCCATTCGGGAAATACTTCACGACGTCTTCGGGGACGAACGGCATCAGCCAGCCGCTTTTCTTCCAGGGAATGAAGTGCGAGGCATCGGCGCTGTTGACGACGTCGGCGGCGTGGATGTTGGAATCGAATTCCTGCGCGACGCGCTGGAACAGCCGCTCCGAGCCGGATCGCTCGATCTGCACCGTGATGCCCGGATAGGCGGCCTCGAACGCCTTGCCGAGCTTTTCGCCGACCGGCAGATCCATCGACGAATAGAATACGAGCTGACCTTCCTTCTTCGCGGCCGCGACGAGCTCGGGCGTAATCGCGACCGGCGCGGGTGCCGCGGCGCGTGCCGGCGAAGCGAACACCGCGCCGGCGGCAAGCGCCGCCGAGGCTTTCAGGACATCGCGTCTGGAAATCGCCTTTCGCATCGCGTTCCTCCGTTTCTTGTTGTTATCGGCTCAGCGCGCGGCAGCGTTCGGGCGGCAGTGTCAGCCAGACCTCACTACCCTTCTCGACCGCGGTCTCGGTCGGCGTGGTCACCCGCAGCGAGGTGCCGTCAGCGGTTTCCACCATGTAGTCGCGGTTCATGCCGAGATAGACCTGCCGCGTCACGACGGCCTTCAGCGTGTTCTGCGTCGCCGTGGGGGCCTGGGTCGAGAGCTGGATCTCATGCTGGCGGATCGCGACCGGCGCGGTCTGGCCGGCGGCGAGCCTGGCGCCGACCACTTCCAGCGTGGCACCGGCGAACGCCACATGGCTCACGTCGCGCGCGGTGCCCTTGATCACATTGGCAGCGCCGATGAAGCGCGCGACGAATTCGGAGTCCGGCCGCGCATAGATGTCCTCGGGCGTGCCGAGCTGGTCGATCTTGCCGGCGTTCATCACGGCGATCAAATCGGCGGTCGTCATCGCCTCGGACTGATCGTGGGTGACGTAGACGGTGGTATAGCGATATTCGTCATGTAGCCGGCGGATTTCGAACCGCATCTCCTCGCGCAGATTGGCGTCGAGGTTGGACAAGGGTTCGTCGAGCAGCAGCGTCTCGGGGCCGACGATCAGCGCGCGGGCCAGCGCGACGCGCTGCTGCTGGCCGCCGGACAGCTCGCCCGGATAACGCTGCGCCAGCGGTTCCAGCCTGGTGGTCGCCAGGATCGCGGCGAGCTTCTTCGCGATCGTCTCGCGATCCATTTTGCGCAGGCGCAGGCCATAGACGATGTTCTCGGCCACCGTCATATGCGGCCACAGCGCGTAGCTCTGGAAGATCATCGACATGTTGCGCTGCTCGGGCGGCAGCGTGCGCGCCCTCGACGACACCACGCGGTCGCCGACGCGAATCTCGCCGTCGGATGGTTCGAGGAAGCCTGCGATCAGCCGCAGCGTCGTGGTCTTGCCGCAGCCGGACGGCCCGAGCAGGCAGACCAGCTGGCCATGATCGATCGTGAGGGAGACGTCATCAACCGCGACAAACGAACCAAACCGCTTGACCAGGCCGCGCAGTTCCACCGATGCCAAGCGATCCCTCCATTTGACTTTGTCGCAGGGATCAGTGCCCGGCTGTTGCCGGCAGTAAAGCGGAAAACGATGACGACGAAAAGTGGAGGGGCCTTCTCAATAAGTCGTGGCAGCTGTTCCGTCACCCGACGGAGCGTTGTCCGGATGTTTCAGCGGGTTTGTACTTTCTTCGCGGCGGGCAGCGTGGCCGTCGATCCTTCGAGACGGCCGCTGCGCGGCCTCCTCAGGATGACGGGATGAATGGATTCATCCGCAGCTTGAAGGACAGGCCTACGCCTTCACGTTCTCGCCGAGCCACTGGATCGCGGCGTCGGCGCCGGCCTTGCCGTGCGGGATCTTCAGCGCGGTCAGCGCGACCTCGACGACGCCGAGCGTGCCGAGGATCATCGGCGCGTTGACGTGGCCCATATGCGCGATGCGGAACGCCTGGCCCTGCAAATCACCGATGCCGGTGCCAAGCACCACGCCGCATTTCTCCTTGGCGTAGCGCTGGATCGCGGCGGGATCGGCGCCCTTCACGGTCACCGTCGTCACCGTGTTGGAACGCTCCGTGGGCTCGGCGATGTTGAAGCCGAGCACCTGTCCCTCGGCCCAGACCGCGACAGCACGACGCACCGCTTCGCCGAGCAGCCGGTGCCGCTCGAAGGCATTCTCCAGCCCCTCGGCGTGCAGCATGTTGATCGCCTCGCGCAGCGCGAACAACAGATGCACCGGCGCGGTGCCGGCATATTTGCGGTAGTGCTCGCTGCCCTCGCGCTCGGTCCAGTCCCAATAGGGCGTGCGCAGGTTGGCCTTCTTGTGGGCGTCCCAGGCACGGTCATTGGCGGCGACGAAGCCGAGGCCGGGCGGCGTCATCAGGCCCTTCTGCGAGCCTGACATCGCGACGTCGACATACCATTTGTCCATCTCGAACGGCATGCAGCCGAGCGAGGCGACGGTGTCGACCATGAACAGCGCGGGATGGCCGGCGGCCTTGATCGCCCTGCCGATCGCCTCGATGTCGTTCACCGCGCCGGAGGCGGTATCGATCTGCACCGCCAGGATCGCCTTGATCTTGTGTTCCGTGTCGCGCTTGAGCCGTTCCTCGACCTCGGCCGGGCGGATCGCGCGGCGCCAGTCGCCCTTCAGCACCTCGACCTCGGCGCCCATCGCGGCCGCCGCCATGCCCCAGCCGATCGCGAAGCGGCCGCTCTCCAGCACCAGCACCTTGTCGCCGCGCGACAGCACGTTGGAGAGCGTCGCCTCCCACGCGCCGTGGCCGTTCGAGATGTAGATGTAGGATTTACCCTTGGTGGCGAATAAGTTGGAGAGATCGCGCAGCAGGCTCTCGGTCAGTTCGACCATCTCGGCGGAGTAGATGTCGAGCGCCGGGCGGTGCATCGCCTGCAGCACCTGATCGGGCATCGTGGTAGGCCCGGGGATGGCCAGAAATTCCCGGCCCGCGCGAACGGTCATCGTCCTGTTCCTTTTGGGGTAAGCGCGCAAATCATGCGTGTGAGGGGTCAGGCGCGGAGACTATTCCATCGCGGCCCTGATTGCGAGCCGGGCGAAGCAATCCAGCATTTCCAAAAGCGCGGGACACCCGCCTCATTTGTCGATCGATTCCACCACCGCGTGCCAGATCTGGTCCTTGAATTCGGTCGCGGCGGGGCTCGGGATCTGCGCGACGCCGCCGCGGTTCTTGCTGCACGCCTCGACCAGCCGCAGCACCCAGATCTCGCCGTCGGTGTAATAGAGATCGCCGCCGCCATTGCGGCCGTTGAGGGTCGGGCCGATGCCGGTGACCTGATATTTCGCGGTGACCATGCCGGCGGATTCGAGATCGGCGGCGAGCTGCGCGCGTTCGGCGTCGAGATCGGGGGCGATATGATGGGTCACCGCGCCGGTGTAGTGGCTGACGCCGACGCCGCGGTCGAGCGTCGCGGCACCAAGCCACACCGGCCGCTTCTCCTCGCCCTGATCGAGCACCCGCCAGAGCCGCACATGGTTGCGGCGATCCGCGCTGGTGCCGACCGGCCGCTCGAAGGCGAGATCCTCGCGGCGGCCGAGATAGAACAGGTTGCTCACCGGCGCATCCTTGTAGGGACGATCGAGCAGTACGGAGCCGACGATCTCGATCGAGGATTTCAGCGTGACCGGATCGGCGGGAAACCAGCCGGCCTCGTGCATCGCGCAAACCACGTCCTTGGTGTCGCCGATCAACCCGACATTCATCGGGTCACCGGGAATCCCTTGCGCGGTGCGGGTCACCATCGGCAGGTTGGCGAGGCCCTTCTGGTGCTCGTGATGCGTCCACAGCGCCGGCAGCACCAGATAGGCCGCGATCAAATAGATGACCAGCACGAACAGCAGCAGTTGCAGATAGCGCAGTCGCTTGCGACGGTGCGCCGCTGGCGGGTTGATCTCGACGTCGGTCACGGCACACGCTTCCGGATCACTACGTCGCGCGCCTCAGCGCCGCGTCTCGCGGCAGCCGGCGGCTTCGGCTTCCTCGACCGAGCAGAACCAGCGCGTGCCCTTGGAGATCTTCATCTCGATCCGCGCGTACCAGCGGCTGGTCGGCTGGTGGAAAATGCATTCACCGGAGCGGTTGACATTGCCCTTGATGGTGCAGTCGGGCGAGGGCGCCACCGGGCCGGAGGCGGAGGCTTGCAGGATCGCGTGTGCACTCTCCGGCACTTTCACCGCACCAAGCACGGTGGTCTTCTTGTTGCGCACCCGCCAGTCCCACGGCGCGATGAACGCGCCCTGCCACATCCCGGCCTTGGCTTCGCGCGCCGCCTTCTCGTCCGCCTCGTAGTCGTGCGAGACGCGGAGATAGGCCAGTGCCCAGCCATTGCTGACCATCCATTTCTGGATGTCCTCGCCGTCGACCTCACAGCGCGCGATGGTGCGGCCGCGGCGGTCGACCGAGCGGGCGTGACAGGTCCAGCTCTTGTTGCCGGCATACTTGACCAGTTCGTCGCGCGCGGCGACGCCGCAGGTCCAGCGCTCGCCCTTGGTGTTGAGGCAGAGCTGGTCGGTCGACGGCGCGTCGATGCCGCCGAGCCGGATGCGGACGCTGCCGATCATGACCTGGTCGCCGTCGCGGATCTTCGGCACGCCGGTGATGTCGGCGGCGAAGGCCAGCGTCGGCAGCGTCAGCAGCAGACCAGCAGTGAGCAGCGTCTTGAACATCGGCAATCCCGGCCAGGTTCGTGTCGTTCAAAGGGCTTGAGCGTCTCGTGCCCAAGGATTGTGCGGGCAATTGGGCAACCGTGCCAGTGGTGGAGTGTTTCCGCCAGTTTCAACTTCGCGTCATCCCCCAATGAATGCGCCGTTCGCTTCCTCTCCGGACCGTAGGATGGGTGGAGCGAAGCGATACCCATCGACGCTCGGGGACAGATGATGGGTATCGCTGCGCTCCACCCATCCTACACCGCCGCCATCCGCTTCCGCGCCAGCGCCAGCGCCATCAGCACGAACGCCGACGTCACCTCGGGGCCGCCGACCAGGATCCGGGTCGGTGTCTTCATCTTGTTCCACTCATAGGCCTTGTAGGGTCCCCTGCGTCCGCCCTCGCCGAGGTTTTGCACGATGCAATGCAGCGCGGGCGTGAAGGTCGAGACCTCGGCGCCGAGATGCGCCAGCGCCATCAGCGCCAGCGCGGCGTCGAACGGGTTCATCTCATGGGCGATCAGTTCGCCGATGACATAGCCGAGCACGCGGGCGCGGATCAGCGCGAACACGTTGCCGGGGTCGATGACGCGCTGCGCCGCCAGCGGCAGCGCGATGAAGGCGGCATAGCAGCGGCCGAAATAGGCCGAATAGAGCTCGGGCAGGTAATAGATGTGCGAGCGCGGATTCCTGAACGCGCCGCTTTCGACCAGGTTCTTCTGGAAAGCGATGATGCGATGCAACGTCTCCAGCCGCTGCGGCGTCTCGATGATCCGCCAGCGCGCGAGGTTGCGGAACGAGACCTCGAGGATGTCGAGGTTCAGGGTCGGATCGAGGTCGTTGCCGTAAGGCCGCTCGCCGCGGAGATTGTCGATCCAGGTGACGACGCCGCCCTCATAGTCGATGTTGTCGTTGAGCGGCACGGTGACCCGCGGCTCGTTGGCGCCTGATCGCACCTGGTAGCCGCGATAGAAATCCAGCAGCGGCTGCGCCAGGATCGGATCGTCGGAGCCGGCCTGGGTCGCGGCGGAGAACGCGCACGCCGTGGTATCGCAGTCGGGCACATAGATGCCGAAGCCCAGATCCTGCTTGATCTGGGCGAAGAAGCGCGAGAACCGCGGATGCCGCCCCGGCGCCAGTGCGGTGATGACCTTCACGTTGGAGCCGTCATGCGACGGCACCTCCTCGGCGCTGGTCCTGACGCAGAAATCCACCATGTCCGCGATCGCGCGCCGCGCAGCCGCGGTCTCATCCGTTGACGCCAGCCCGCTCTCGACGAAGCCGAGCAGCGCCTCGGTGAAGAACGCGTCGTAATAGGCCGAGCGATGCCGGATCTGCACCGGCTCCCACATCGGCTCGGCGATGCCGCGCCATGGCGGGTTGATCAGCGCGCGCGCCGGTGAATGCGCGATGAAGATGCGAGCCAGGTTGAACAGCAGTGTCGAGTTCTTGTAGCCGCGCGCATTCAGCCCGGTCAGCGCCATCAGCATCTCGCGGCCGCCGATGTCGGGATCGCCGATCAGGTTGAACGCGGCGTAGGTCGGGATGAAGCCGTTCTTGCCGAACGAGCGCAGCAGATGCGCGGCCGTCTTGCGGATCACGCGGTCGATCTCGGCCGGTGCGGGCGGCCGCGCCGGCGCGATGACGGCCGGCGGCGCCGGATGGCGCACGGCGAGGCCGTCCATCAGGTCGGCGACGGGCGCGCCGATCGCGGTCCAGTCCGGCGCCTCGGCGTCGCGCGCCTGGGTCAGCGCGGCGCGCAGGCTGGCGAGGCGATCAGGGTTCTTCAGGTCGGGCAGGCCGGTGCGGCGGAGCAGGGCACGCAGCGGCGGATTGCCAAGCGCGGTCCGGTAGAATTTTCCGAGATGGGCATCGCCGCCGCGATAGGATTGCAGCACCGGGTCGCAGACCTCGTACAGCGACGGTCCGTCCTTGCTCGCGGTCAAAGACCGGCACACCGCCCCGGCGATCTCGTGAAGGCCCAAGAAACCCAAGGAGAATCTCTTTCTGCTGGAACCGGTTAACGCCGCCGCCCGGCGGTGTTTCCCGCGCTCCTCCCCAATTCCCGCAAGCTATTGGAAAGCTACATGAATCCGTACAAAACACAAATGTGACTGAGATCACGTAACGGGATTTTAACGGCGTCAATAGTCTTTGCCCGGCGGCAGCATGCGCCAAACCGGGTTGCCCCGGCCGCCCGGCCGGGTTAAGGGTCTGTTTGTTGCGGCGCCGCAAATTGAGTTCAATTCAACGGCACACACGGCACAACCCCATTAAACCTGATCGTCTGAGACGCGACTAACTGGCGCGAATTCGCTTGAGCGCCATCGGGATAAGGATTGGGACCAGGAACGCTATGGACCTTAGGCAGCCTCATATTTCCCGCCGCACCATCGCCTTCGCGGTGGCTGTGGCCGGCACGGTGTCGCTGGCGATCGGCGCCCATGCCGCGCTCAACAAGCGCATGTTCGATACCCCCAAGGGCACCGCCGGCGCTGTCGTCGCGGGCGCCACCGGCAGCATCCCGACCGGYACCYCCCGCCTCGCRCTGATCATCGGCAACGGCCATTACCCGGACGCATCGGCGCCGCTGGCGCAGCCGATCAACGACGCCCGCACGCTGTCGTCGGCGCTGCGCCGCGAGGGCTTYGACGTCGACGTGGTCGAGGACGCCACCAAGGACGACATGTTCCGCGCCGTCGAGCGCATGAAGGCCAAGATCCGCCCCGACACCGTGGTGATGCTGTTCTTTGGCGGCTATGGCGTGCAGGTCGGCCGCGAGAGCTACATGATCCCGGTCGACGCCACGATCTGGAAGGAGGCCGACGTCAAGCGCACCGGCGTCAGCGTCGAGTCCGTGCTCGATGCGATGAAGGAGCGCGGCGCCAAGGCCAAGCTCGTCGTGCTCGACGCCTCGCGCCGCAATCCCTATGAGCGCCGCTTCCGCGCCTTCTCGCATGGCCTCGCCCCGATCAGCCCGCCGGAGAACACCATCGTGCTGTCTTCGGCGACGCCGGGCAAGGTCGCCGACGACGGCAAGGGCACCAACAGCGTGCTGGTCTCCGAGCTGCTCAACAACCTCAACGCCCAGGCCGGCGCCGAAACCGCCTTCAACAAGACCCGCGTCGCGATCTCGCGCGCCAGCGAAGGCGAGCAGGTGCCGAGCGTATCGTCCTCGCTGCTGGAAGACATCAAGCTCGGCGGCTGAGGCCTTCTCGACTCTATCCCCACGTCGTCCCGGCGAAAGCCGGGACCCATACCGCGTGATCTATCGGTGAAAGCGCGCTGCGCGTACCGCGGCGCGCGTCCAATGCAAGTCCTTCACTGCTAGTCTTCGCAAAATTTCTGCCGATGGTTATGGGTCCTGGCCTTCGCCAGGACGACGGTGTGGATGCAGCGTCGCCCTACTTCGCATCCGCGCTCGCCCCCACCGGCCGCACCGGATCGCCTTCACGCAGCAGCGCGCCGGCGCGGGCGACGACGATGTCGCCTTCCTGGATGCCGTCGCGGATCTCGACCTGGCCGGCCGACATCAACCCGGTCTCCACCCGCCGCGTCTCGACGCGGCCGCCGCGCACCACCTGCACCACGGTGCCGGCGGTGGAATACAGGATCGCGGTCAGCGGCACTGCGACACCGCAGCTCTGCCCGGTCTTGATCTGCGCCCGCCCGCTCGAATTCACCAGCAGCCGCTTGTTGGCGCCGATCGCCACGAACACCTGGCCGAGCTGGCTGTTCGGCTCGACGGTCGGCGCGATCCGCCGCACCTTGCCGTCGAGGTCGCCGGCGCCGAGCACCTTCAGCTTCGCGGTCTGCTCGGTCTTCAGCTTGGCGATGTCGCGGGTCGGCACCATGCCGACCAGGTCGTATTCGTTTCGGGCGATGATCGAGAACAGCGCGTCCTTGCCCGAGGCCGGGGCACCGACGATCGCCGCCGACGCCGAGATCGTGCCCGCCACCGGCGCGGTGACGTTGATCGCATTGCTGCCGTCGGTCAGCTTCGCCAGCACCTGGCCCGCGGTGACGGTGTCGCCCGGATCGGCCATCACCTCCGCGACCTTCAAGCCGAACCGGTCGGGCCGGATCTGCTGCTCGTCGCGCGGCAGCACGATGCCCGAGACCTCGACGATGTTGCCGAAGCAATATTTCGACGCCTTCAGCACCGTCACCGCCGCGCCCTTCGGCACCGCGTCGGCCTCGCTCGCGGCGAATGCGGGACAAGCCGCGAGCACGAGCAGCGCGGTGGAGGCGAGCGCTGAGGCGCGCATGCGGGACGAAATCATCGGCGAACTATTCCCAAATTGCAGCGCGTTTCGAGCGAGATGGACACCGGTTCGCGTGAACAAACGCGTCAATTGAAGCCGCTCCTGAATACCAGATGCGGCAGCCCGGCGCCATCAATCAGCGATGCGAGCTTCGAGACCATGCGCTGCGTCACATAGGGCGACAGCCCGCGCGGAGGTAGGGGCCGCATATCCGCAGTCGTCCTGGCGAAAGCCACCACGACGTGGAGAGACAATGTCGCTTGTTCTGCCGCCGCGCGCGGCGCCTATCAGCGCACGATGCGCTTCACGCGGCGCGCGGTCTTGGGCTTGGCTGCGGTTTCCGCCTGGGCGGCATCGGCGTCGCGGGCTTGGCGCAGCGCGCGCAGCCGTTCCATGTTCTGGCGCACGGCGATCGCGTCTCGCTCGACGTCGGCCATCGCGCGGGCGCCTTCTTCGGCCGCGAGCCGCTGGCGTTCGGCGCGCGCAAGGCTGTCGGGGGTGGGCGCGGCAGGCGTTCGGGCGGCCATGGTCATCCTTGTATCGGATACAGAAAAGCCCGCTCAACCGTTGCAGATCAAGCGGGCCTCACCGTCACTCCAGTACATCCGTGGAATGACGTTGCGGCATGAATGCCGCGATCGGCGCAAAGCGCCGCCGCGACCATCATGCGTCAATGCGAACTCAGGCCAGCTGCAGATTCTCGGCGCTGGTCTTGCCGCGCATCTTGTCGGTCTTCAGCTCGAACGACACCTTCTGGCCTTCGGCCAGGCCGGACAGACCGGCGCGCTCGACGGCGCTGATGTGAACGAACACATCCTTGCTGCCGTCATCGGGCTGAATGAAACCAAAGCCCTTCTGGCCGTTGAACCACTTCACAGTACCTGTTGCCATGTCTCTTCTCCAAAGCAGATATTTCGCGTGATGGACGCGTCACCAATTCAACTGGCGATGTCTTTGGAAGAAGGCCGATGGGACCATTCAACAAGGCGCAACGGCTAATCGAATAGCGGTAGTATATGCTCGTTTGGCGCGAAAACAAGGCAAGAACCGGCGGGTTCCGTGACGTGCCTCACTCAGCCGCCGCTTCCGCCGACGGCTCGCCCTTCCAGCTCAGGATCTCCGCGGCCAGGATCGGGTGGTTGAAACCCTTCACCACGAGGTCGTCGATGGCGCGGCCTTCGACGCAAGCCTCGACGATGCCGTAGACGCGGCGGCTGACCACGATCTGGTTGGGCTGAGCCTCGCCGCACAGGCGGGATGCGAGGTTGGTGACGCTGCCGATCGCGGCATATTCCAGCCGCTGCTCGAAGCCGACCTGGCCGAGCGTGGCATAGCCGACCGCGATCCCCATGCCGAAGCCCAGGCTATGCCCGCGGTTGCGCCACTTCTCGGTGAGGGGTCCGATGGTGTCGCGCATCTCGACCGCCATCTTCACGGCGCGCGCGGTGTGGTCGGCGAGCAGGATCGGCGCGTTGAACAGGATCATCACGCCGTCGCCGGCATATTTGTCGAGCGTGCCCTCATACTTGAAGATCAGCTGGCCGAGCGCGGCGTGATATTCGCGCAGCACGTTCATCGCCTCTTCCGGCTCGGTCGCCTCGGTGAAGGCGGTGAAGCCGCGCAGGTCGCAGAACACCACGGTGACCTCGCGCCGGTGGCTGTCGAGCAGGCCCTCGGGATTGTCGGAGGAGGCGATCAGCTGCGCCACCTGCGGCGCCAGGAAACGCTCGAGCTTGCGGATGCGCTCGATCTCGCCGAGCTGGGTCTCGACCCGCGCCTCCAACGATCTGTTCCAGTCGGTGAGCTGATCGGTCTGCTGCTGGAGCTTGTCGGCCTGCTCGCGCACCGTGCTGTTGGCCGCTTCCAGCGCGTGGCTCTTCTGGTCCACCTCGGTGAACAGCCGCGCATTGCGCATCGCCAGCACGGCCTGGTGCGCGAACGTCTTCATCAAGCCGATCATGTTGGCGGGGAAATCGCCGGCCGCCTTGCGCAGCACCACCAGCGCGCCGAGCACGCCCTGCTGGTCGACCAGCGGCACGATCAGCACCGAATGGAAGCCGGCGCCGACCACGACATCGCGCAGCGGATGTTCAGCCTGGTGGGTGAGATCCGGAAATGCCAGCGGCTCGCCGTTCGCGGCGGCCTCGCCGAGCGGGCTGTGATCGGCATCGATCGCGCGATGGCCGCCCTCGGCTGCGCTATCGATGCCGATCGATTGCGTCAGGTTGAAGCTGCGCTGTGCAGCGTCATAGCCATAGATCAGCACGGCATCGGCATGGGTGATCTCGAGCGCGCGGGCGGCGACCGTCGGCAGCACGGCGTTGAGGTCGAGCGAGGAGGCCACCGCGCGGCCGACCTCCTCCAGCACCTTCAGCTCGTTGATCGACTGCGCGAGGTCGCGGGTGCGCTCCTTCACCTTGGCCTCGAGGTCGGAATAGGTCTCGGCGAGCTGCGAGGCCATGCTGTTGAACTGGCCGGCGAGCTCTTCCAGCTCGTCCGATGTCTTCACCTCGATGCGATGGCCGAAATCGCCGGCGCCAAGCCGCCGCGCGCCGGTGCGCAGCGCGGTGATCGGCACCAGCATGCGGCGGGCGAGGATGGTGCCGGCGATGGTCGCGACCACGAGGCCGAGCGCGATCAAGAGCGCGATGCGCATCAGCTGGTCGCGGATCGGCGACAGTGCCTGCGTCCGCGGCTGCTCGACGAACACATGCCAGCCGAGGTTCGGCGCCGATGTCGTGGTCGTCAGCACTGCGTTGCCGTCGATGTCGGTGCCGAAGGCGATCGGCTTGCCGCCCCCCAGCACCGCGGCGACCTGCGGCAGCGCGACGAGGTCCTTGCCGACCTCGGGGCCCTTCGACGAACTCGCCAGCACGCGGCCCTTGGCGTCGACCACATAGGCGGTGGCGGTGCGGCCGACCTGGGAATCGCCGAAATAGTCGGCGAGGAAGCGCAGGTCGATCTCGGCCACGGTGACGCCGGCGTTGAAGCCGGAATGCTGCTCGCCGATCGACATGAACGGCCGCTCGTCGCGGAAATACGCCGGCGCGTAGGCGGTGCCGCGGCTCACCGTCTCGATGAACCTGACGTCGCGGGACAGATCGGTGTTGGAGTTCACGGTGACGGTCTGGCGCGACAGCCGCAGCAGCTCACGGCCCTGGCCGTTGATCAGGGTGAGCTGGCTCACCGCTGGCACCTGGCCGAGCAACTGGGCATAATCGGCGCGGCGCAGCTCGATGGTGTTGGAGGAGGCGCGGGTCACCCAGGAGATCTGGCGCTCGAGATCGGAGATCGACTGCTCGATGTGCTTGGCGGTGGCGTCCGCCTTCTCGCTCATCGCATCGGTCAGCGTGCTCTTGATGCCGCGATAGCTGATCCAGGTCTCCAGCGCGCCGTTGACCGCCAGCACGAACACGACGAGGCCGACCAGCGCGAGCACGTATTTGGCGAACAGGCCGCCGCGCAAAAACCAGATCCTGCCCTTGTCGGTCGCCGCGTTCATCCAGCCTCGTCCGCCCCGTTGCAACAGTCGGGCGCGCCGCATCCTCCGCCGCTGTTTAGCACGGATCGGCAGGGCAGGCTGGTCCCGCGGCCCGCATGGTTAGCCCGGGATAGGCGATTTTGGGCTGGAAGGGCGAACCCTCAGCGGAAGCGGTGGTGGCACACTCCCTCCGCGTCGTCCTGGCTTTTGCCAGGACGACGGCGAGTATGCGGGACTATCAGCGATTGAGCAGCTGACGCAGCACGTCGTTCATCGCTGGACGGTCGGCGTCGCCTTGCGGGGGATTGGGCGGCGGGGCCTGGTCGGCGGCGGGTGGCGCCTCCTGGCTCAGGCTGCGGCTCGGACGGGAGGCATTGCCCTGGTTGAGGGTGGAGAGGCCCTGTTGCAGCAGGTTCCCGATGGTGTCGCCAAGCTGCCCGCCGAGCGGATTGCCCTGGCCGCCAGAGCCCTGGCCGCTGCCATCGGGCTGCGCCGCGGTTCCACCGCCCTGCGCGCCGTTGAGCAGGTTGCTCAGCCCGTTGAGGCCCTGGCTCAAGCCCTGTTGGCTGAGACCCTGGCCGCTGGCTCCGAACAGGCCCTTGCCCATCTCCTTGAGCTTGGCGTAGGCGGCCTGGGGGTTGTCGAGGATGCCCTGCATCTCCGGATAGATCCGCGGGCTCACCCACGGCCCCTCGACCATCACGGGGATGCCGAGGCCGACCGGATTGCCGGCGCGGCCTTGGCCCTCGGTGGTCATGACGAGCTGCGGTTCGACCCGGAACCCGATCTGGCGGGTGTTGAGATCGACGGTGCCGACCCCGGTCATCTTCACCAGCGGGCCGACCAGATTGAGGTCGGTGGTGACGGCCTGGCCCTTGTCGACCTTGAACGAGGCGGCGAGCTGGCTGAGATCGGTCGAGAGCTCCTGGCCCTGCTGCCAACCCGACAAGGTGCCGGTGGTGAGGTTGCGGATCATCTGCGCGACGTTGAGGCCGATGATCTTGCCGTCCTGGAATACGACGACGGCGGTGCCGGCGAGATTGCCGACGATGGCGCGCTCGCTGTTGCCTTGCGAGGTCAGCGCGATCTTGGCCTGCATCCTGCCGTCGAGCTTGTCGAACTCGGCGATGCTCTTCAGCACCGGCAGCGCGCGCACGCCGGCGAGATCGAGCCGCAGTGCGTAGCTCGGGGTCGCGCTGCGCACGTCGATGCTGACGTCGCCATTGGCGGTGCCCTCATAGGCGCCGAGATTGCCGAGCTTGCCCTTCAGCACGCCGCTGTCGATCGTGGCGTCGATCGCCGCCTGCGCGAAGCGGCCGTCGCCGATCACGAGCTCGGCGGTCGAGATGCGCGCCTGCGCGTCGACATAGTTGAGCCCGCTGAGATCGATCGAGGCGTTGCTCCAGGTGTTGGTGCCCAATGGCTGCGTGGTGCTCGACTGGCCTGGAGTCAACGCCAGCGCGATGCGCTGGAAGTCGAGATCGAGCTTCACCAGCGGCTTGTTGCTGGCGACATCGACCGAGGCCCAGCCGGTGAAGCCGCCGTCGCCGAGCGTGCCGGAAACGCCGTTGAACATCACCACCGTGCCGTTCAGGCGCACCTCCGCATTCGCCTTGATCGCCGCGGGCAACAGGCCGGGTGCATCGATGGTGAATTCGGCCGGCACGCTCTGGCGCTCCAGCGGCGCTTGCGGCGCGGTCGCGCGGATCTCGAATTTCAGCGGCTTGTCGCCGGTGCGCGCGTTGCCCGTGAGAACGATCCTGCGGTCGTCGCCCATGGTCGCATCGGCATTGAGCGTCTCGATCCGGTTCTCGACCCGGTCGCGCACATTGGAGAACACGATCGTGCCGCTGGTGACGCTGACATGCCGGATCGTGATGCCGCTGTTGTCGGAGCCGGGCCCCTTCGCCGGCGGATTGTGGTCGCGGGTGCGCTCGCGCTGCAACGGCAGGTTGATCACGGGCCTGACGATGGCGAGGTCGGTGATGTCGGGCCGGCCCGACCACAGGCTCGACAGCGTCATCTCGGCCTCGACCCGGCCGGCCGCGAACCGGTTGTTGGCCTCGCGCTGCCGCGGGTCCTGCAACACGACATCGTTCAGCGTCAGGGTGACGGCCGGCCACAGGGCGACCTTGGCGCCGCCATCGATGGTGAGCTGGTAGCCGGTCTCGCGCTCGACCCGATCGCTGATGGCAGAGGTGAGGAAGGAGGACGGGATCCCGATCGCGGCCACCAGGGCGAGGATCGCGACCACGGCAGCGATGGCGGCCCCGGCGAATTTGAGTGCTCTCATGTCGTCGTTCCCGGCCGGGCAGTCCGCGTCAGATCGCTCCGGCCGCGGAAAATCCCGGCCGATCGCACGAGATTATCCCGCAAACGGAACCTCGCTCCAATGATCGGAAAAATAATCCGTTACCAGCATGAACTTATGTGACCTCAGACACACTCCCATGAGGGTGATTTTTGCTAACCGGGCGTCGGGGACTGCTCGGATCGATTTGGAAGGCAGTACAATGAACAAACAGGCCGAATTTGCGGTCATTCTGAAGATGAACCCGATGTTCGCCGATCTTGGTGCGGACGAGTTGCAGCGGCTTTCGGGCCTCTGCCACACCCAGCAGCTCGCGGCCGGCGAGGTGCTGTTCCAGAAAGGCGATCCCGGCGACGCCCTGTTCGGGGTCCGCCGCGGCCAGGTCCGGATCGAGACCGGTGCCTCCGACGGCAGCCGGCTCACGCTGAACTTCATGGGATCCGGCGATCTGTTCGGCGAAGTCGCCGTCCTCGACGGCCAGGATCGCACCGCGGATGCGACCGCCGGCGAAGCCAGCGAATTGTTCGTGCTGCGACGGGACGACTTCCTCGGCTTCCTGGAGCGCGAGCCCAAGGTCGCGGTCCGCCTGATCGAATTGTTGTGCCAGCGCATCCGCTGGCAGAGCGAGCGGATGGAAGAATCCGTGCTGCAACCCTTGCCGGTCCGCCTCGCGCGCCGGCTCTGCGCGCTGGCCGAGGATTTCGGTTCCGAGGTGCATATTTCGCAGGAACAGCTAGGCATCTTCGTCGGCGCGGCGCGCGAAAGCGTCAACCGGCAACTCCAGACCTGGCGCAGGGACGGCATCGTCGATCTGCAACGCGGGCGGATCATGTTGCACAACATGACCAAGCTGACTGCGGTCGCGCGCAACGACTGAACAGGCCGCCTGCAACGCGCGCGCGAGGATCGTATCGTCTCGCGCGCTTTGCTTGCGGACACGGTTGTCGCGCTGCCTAAAAGACTTGCTTGCGGGAACAGCGCGGGATCGCTTTGATCATGGCGCCGGTCCTTGGGGTGACACCCAGCCTTGCTGGCCTCACGCCATCCACCTGCAAACCCCTGCGGCCATTCCCGTTGACCGCAGGGGTTTTGCGTTGTGCCGGTGCGCTGATGCGGACGCGCCTATCTCAACACCACTTCGGGATCGGCCCAGCGCAGATACTGGCGCGGCGCGGCACCGAGCTCGCGCTTGAACATCGCGGCGAAGGCGCTCGGGCTCTCATAGCCGACGTCGAGCGCGACGCAGGTGACGGCCTCGCCCGCGCCAAGCCGGGCCAGCGCTTCGAGCAACCGCACCCGCTGCCGCCAGGCCGCGAAGCTCTGCCCGGTCTCGCGGCGGAACAGCCGCGTCAAGGTCCGCCGGCTGAGCTGGCAGCGATCGGCCCACTCGTCGAGCGTGAGATCGGAGCTCGGATCGACCAGCACTGCCTCGCAGATCGCGGCAAGCCGCGGATCGGGCGGCACCTGCACATGCAGCGACACTTCGGGCATCCTGCCGATCTCGTCGAGCAGAAAATCGACCAGCCGGCCGTCGCGCCCGTCCGGGTCGTAACGGGTCGGCATGTGAACGGCTTCTTCCATCAACGCCTCGACCAGCGCGGAGACCCTGATCAGGCGGCAGGTTGCCGGTGCATTCCGCACCCGATCGGGCGTGACGTAGATGGTCTGGATCTCGACCTCGCCCCATGCCCGCGATTGATGTGCAACGCCGGCTGGAATCCACAGGCCATGGCCGGGCGGCACGACGAAATGACCGCGCTCGGTCATCATCGAGGTCACGCCCGCAGTCTGTAGGATGAACTGGTCGCGTCGATGGGCGTGTCGCGCGCTCGTGCTTTCATTTGGATAGGAAGCCGCCATCGCCGCGAGCGGCCGTTCGACCTGTTGCAGCTGTCCGGCATAATGCGCGGCGGCTACCGGGCCGGACTGCTTGCGGCAAACGCGCAGGCTGGTCGTGTCATTTCGTCGCGCTGCGACTTTCAACTGTCGTGAGCTCCTGATCGATCGTCGTTTTCGCAGGGTGCTCATGCATCTTCCGGGCCAATTGGCCCGATCGCGATGATTGTTGTCCCCATTCAGGTAGCGCGGGTGACCGCGTTTGGCAACAATGCCTCACCCCGCGACATTCGCCGAAATCGAATGTGAGAGGCGCGGCGACGGAGAGGTCCGATGAACAGACGCGAATTCACCAAGGCGATGCTGGCCTGCGGTGCCGCCATCCCGTTCGGCATCACGCGGGCGACGGGGCAGACCCGCGGCGGGACGCTCAATACCATCATCCAGCCCGAACCGCCGGTCCTGGTGACCGCGTTGAACCAGCAGCAGCCGACCCTGACGCTCGGCGGCAAGATCTATGAAGGCCTGCTGAAATATGGCGCCGACCTCAAGCCGATGCCCGGCATGGCGCAGTCCTGGGAGATTTCGCCCGACGGCCTGACCTATACGTTCAAGCTGTTTCCGGGCATCACCTTCCACGACGGCAAGCCGATGACCTCCGAGGACGTCGTCTTCAGCTGCATGAAGCTGCTGGTGGAAACGCATCCCCGCGCGCGACAGAATTTTTCCCGCGTGGCGTCGGCCGAAGCTCCCGATCCGCTCACCGTCGTATTCAAGCTGAAGCAGCCGTTTGCGCCGTTCATCGGCTGCTTCGATTGCACCTCCGCGCCGATCGTGCCCAAGCACATCTACGACGGCACCGACTATCGCAAGAATCCGGAGAACGACAAGGCGATCGGCACCGGCCCGTTCAAGCTGAAGGAATGGGTGCGCGGCTCGCATGTGCACCTCGTCCGCCACGACGGCTATTATCGAAAGGACGAGCCTTATCTGGACGAGATCGTCTACCGGGTGATCCCGGATGCGGCGTCGCGGGCGCTCGCGCTCGAGAACGGCACGGTGCAACTGGTGCAGTGGTCGGACGTCGAGTTCTACGACGTGCAGCGCTTCAAGGCGCAGAAGAACCTCGAATTCACCACCAAGGGCTACGAGTATTTCGCGCCGCATCAGTGGCTGGAGATGAATAACCGCATCGCGCCGATGAACGACAAGCGGTTCCGGCAGGCGGTGATGCACCTGATCGACCGCGAGGCGTTCAGCAAGCGGGTCTATTTCGGCAATGCCAAGGTCGCGACCGGCCCGATCTCGTCGAAGACGCGGTTCTACGATCCGAACGTGAAGCGCTACGAGTTCTCGGTCGACAAGGCCAAGGCGCTGCTCGACGAGATGGGCTTGAAGCCCGGCGCCAACGGCAAGCGGGCCGAGATCAAGTACATCGTGCCGCCCTATGGCGAATCCTATCAGCGTGCCGGCGAGTTCTTCCGCCAGAGCTTCGCGCGGGTCGGCATCGATCTCGTGCTGGTCGGCACGGACATGGCCGGCTGGGCCGAGAAGGTCGGCAACTGGGACTACGAGATGACCCAGAACCTGCTCTACCAGCTCGGCGACCCCGCGCTGGGCGTCGCCCGCACCTATGTCTCGTCGAACATCAAGAAGGGCATCCTGTTCTCGAACACCCAGGGCTATTCGAATCCCGAGGTCGACAAATTGTTCGACGAAGCCGCAGTGACGCTCGACGAAGCCAAGCGCCAGGAGCTTTACACCAAGGTGCAGCAGATCCTGGTCGAGGACGTGCCGGTGGCCTGGACGCTCGAGATCGAATATCCGATCATCTACGACAAGGCGTTCAAGAACATCGTGACGACGGGCATCGGCTCGCACGAAACCTTCGGGTCGGTCTACAAATCGTGATCCGGCTCGGGAGCGCAGCGGCGATCGGGCTCCAGGCGATCAGCCGTATCGCGCAACTCGTCGCCGTGATCCTCGTCATCGCGACGTTCAATTTCGTGCTGGTGCGGGCCGCGCCCGGCGATCCGGCGCAGGTGATGGCCGGGCAATCCGGCGCCTCCGATCCGAAGCTGCTCGACGATCTGCGCAAGGAGTACGGGCTCGACAAGCCGTATTTCGTGCAGCTCGTCAGCCATCTCGGCCGCGTCGTCAGGCTCGACCTCGGCTATTCCTACCGCCAGCGCCGTCCGGTGGTCGACCTGATCCTCGAGCGGCTGCCGGCGACGCTGCTGCTGACCGTCACCGCGTTCTGCCTTGCGCTCCTGATCGGCACCGCGCTCGGCGCGCTGGCGGGGCTCGCGGCGGGCAGCGTGCTCGACACGGTGTTCACGGTGCTCTCGCTCGTGCTCTATGCGACGCCGGTGTTCTGGCTCGGCCTGATGCTGGTGCTGGTGTTCTCGGTGACGCTCGGCTGGCTGCCGCCGTTCGGCTACGAGACCATCAACGTCCAGCTCTCGCCGATCGAGCACGCGCTCGACATCATGAAGCACATGATCATGCCGGTCATCTCGCTGGCGGCGATCTATCTGGCGATCTATGCGCGGCTGATGCGCTCCTCGATCATCGAGGTCGCGCAGCAGGACTTCATCAAGACGGCGCGCGCCAAGGGCCTGTCCGGCACGCGCATCGTGGTCGGTCACATGCTGCGCAATGCGCTGGTGCCGGTCGTCACCGTCGCCGGGATGCAGGCCGGCGCGCTGGTCGGTGGCGCCGTGGTGATCGAGACGGTGTTCGCCTGGCCCGGTCTCGGCCGCCTGACCTTCGAGGCGTTGCTGCAACGCGACTATCCGGTGCTGCTCGGGATCTTCCTGATCCTTTCGATCGTGGTGATCGCGCTCAACCTCCTGACCGACCTGGTCTACCGGCTGATCGATCCGCGCATGACCACGGGGGCGGCGTGATGGAGACCGTGCGCGCCTTCCTGCGTCATCCCAGCGGCATGATCGGCCTCGTCCTGCTGTTGGTCGTCGTCGTGGTGGCGATCATCGCGCCGATCGTGTTTCCGGTCTCGCCCTGGGAGATGGTCGGCGCGCCGTTCACGCCGCCCGGCGAGGACGGGCTGTGGCTCGGCGGCGATACGCTCGGTCGTGACGTCGCGGCGGGCGTGGCCTATGGCGCGCGCGTATCGCTGCTGATCGGGATCGCGTCGGCGCTCGCGGCGATGGCGATCGGTGTCGTGGTCGGCGCGATCTCGGGTTATTTCGGCGGCAAGGTCGATCTGGCGCTGATGCGGATGACGGAATTGTTCCAGACCATTCCGGCCTTCGTGCTGGCCATCCTGTTGGTCGCGACCTTCAATCCGTCGCTGCTCACCATCATCCTGACCATCGGGGCGGTGAGCTGGCCGCCGCTGGCGCGGCTGACGCGTGCCGAATTCCTGCGGCTGCGGCATCGCGAGTTCGTCGAGGCGGCGATCTGCCAGGGCGAGCGCACCTGGCGCATCGTGCTCGGCCACATCCTGCCCAACGCGATCTCGCCGATCCTGGTCGTGACCTCGCTGACGGTCGCGACCGCGATCCTGCTGGAGAGCGCGCTGTCCTTCATGGGGCTCGGCGATCCCAATCTGATGTCGTGGGGCTTCATGATCGGCGCGGGCCGCACCGTGATCCGCAATGCGTGGTGGATGAGCGTGTTTCCCGGCCTTGCCATCCTCCTCACCGTGCTGGCGATCAATCTGTTCGGCGAGGGGCTGTCCGACGTCCTCAACCCGCGCGTCTCGAGGCGCCGCTCATGAGCGAAGCCGTGCAGAGCAACACGCCGGTGCTTGTGGTCGCAAATCTCTCGATCGCGCTTCCCGAGGGCGGCGACCGGCCGTTCGCGGTCGAGAACGTGTCGTTCGAGATCAAGCCGAACGAGGTCGTCTGCCTGGTCGGCGAATCCGGCTCCGGCAAGTCGATGATTGCGCACGCGGTGTTGCAGCTGTTGCCGCGCGGCGTCGACGTCGCGTCCGGTGCCGTGACGGTCGCGGGGCAGGACCCGTCCAAGCTCGATAACCGTGCTTTGCGCAGCCTGCGCGGCGGCAATGCCGCGATGATCTTCCAGGAGCCGCTGTCCTCGCTCAATCCGCTGAAGCGCGTCGGCAAGCAGATCGAGGAGATGATCCTGGCTCACCAGCGGCCCGCGCCAGCGCCGGCCGAGTTGCATGAGCGCGTACAGACGCTGCTGACCCAGGTCGGACTGCCGAACCCGCTTCTGCTGGAGAAGAGCTACCCCTTCGAGCTCTCCGGCGGGCAGCGCCAGCGCGTGATGATCGCGATGGCGATGGCCAACCGGCCTGCGCTGTTGATCGCGGACGAGCCGACCACGGCGCTCGACGTCACGACCCAGCGCCAGATCCTGCGCCTGATCGACGATCTCCGGCGCGAGCGTGGCATGGGCGTGCTGCTGATCACCCATGATTTCGGCGTCGTCGCCGACGTCGCCGACCGTGTCGTGGTGCTGCGCCACGGCAAGGTGGTCGAGCAGGGCACCGTCAATGAGGTGCTGCGCAATCCGCAGGCGGCCTATACGCGCGAATTGATCGACGCGGTGCCGAAGGCGCGGCTCGCCGATATCCAGGCGGCCACCATCGCTCGTCCCGAGCCGCTGCTGGAAGTCGTCGGCCTGCAAAAGACCTTCCGGGTCAAGCGCGGCTGGTTGCAGCCGCCGCGCGAGGTGGTCGCCGCCGATGGCATCTCGTTGACCCTGCATGAGGGCGAGACGCTGGCGGTGGTCGGCGAATCCGGTTCCGGAAAATCGACGCTCGGGCGCATGATCATGCGGCTGACCGAACCGGATGCCGGCGCGATCCGCTTTGGCGGGGCAGATCTGCGGCAGTTGCGTGGCGAGGCGCTGCGCCAGGCGCGGCGCCAGCTCCAGATCGTGTTCCAGGATCCGTTTGCCAGTCTCGACCCGCGGCAGAAGATCGGCGATGCGATCGCGCGCGGCCCGATGGCCTATGGCACCGCGCGCGGCGCGGCGACGGAGCAGGCCAAGAAACTGCTGCTGCGGGTCGGCCTGTCGGAGGCCGCGGCGGATCGCTACCCGCACGAATTCTCTGGCGGCCAGCGCCAGCGCATCTGCATCGCGCGGGCGCTGGCGCTCAAGCCGCGGGTCCTGATCGCCGACGAGGCGGTGTCGGCGCTCGATGTCTCGGTGCAGGCCCAGGTGCTGGCACTGCTCGCCGAACTGCGGCGGGAGATGCGGCTGGCGATGATCTTCATCACCCATGATCTGCGGATCGCCGCCGAGATCGCCGACCGCGTCATCGTGTTGCAGAAGGGACAGATCGTCGAGGAAGGCTCTACCGCCGAGGTGTTCAGTGCGCCGCGTCAGGCCTATACCCGCGACCTGCTCGAGGCGATCCCGGGCCGCGACTTCTTCGACCAGCCCGGCTTCGCGGCGGATGCGCGCGGTGCATCGAGGATCGCCTCGGGCGCCGACGCGGTATAGACTAACAACAAAGGGAGGTTCGCTATGGATCAGCAGGGCGCAGGCGGCAAGCCGCCGGTCAAGTCGCAGGAGGATCTTCGCGCGCATTTCGGGCAATTGAGCCCGCTTGCCGAGAAGAAGGTGCTCAACCATATCGACAAGTTCTGCCGCGACTTCATCGCGCTGTCGCCGTTCCTGGTGATCGCTTCCAGCGACGGCAACGGCCATGCCGATGCCAGCCCGCGCGGCGATGCGCCGGGCTTCGTCTCGGTGATCGACGACAAGACGCTGTTGATCCCGGACCGGCGCGGCAACAACCGGGTCGATACGTTCGGCAACATCATCGCATCACCCGGGATCGGGTTGATCTTTCTGGTGCCTGGCATCAACGAGACGCTGCGCATCAACGGGCGCGCCGAGATCTCGCAGGAGCCGGATCTCCTGACCCCGCTGACGGTGCAGAACGTCACCCCGGTCATCGGCCTCAAGGTGCATGTCGACGAGACCTACTTCCATTGCGGCAAGGCGCTGATGCGCTCGAAACTCTGGAACCCGGCGGCGCAGGTCGAGCGCCACAGTTTCCCGACGCTCGGCCGCATCATCGCCGAGCAGACCGCCGCGATCGAGGTCGAGACCGCCGAGAAGGCGATGGAAGAGGCCTATCGGACGCGGCTGTATTAGAGCGTTTTCGAGCGAAGTGGATACCGGTTCGCGTGAAGAAAACGCGTCAAGATAAGAACCTAAAGCGGGATGAGTTTTGGTTGAGTCGACTTGGCGCGGTCTCCGTCCACCTCTCCCCGTCGGGGAGAGGTCGGCGCGAAGCGCCGGGTGAGGGCTCTAGCCCTCTCGATCGACTGTAACCCCTCACCCGATTTGCTGCGCAAATCGACCTCTCCCAAGGGAGAGGTGAACTTTCGACGCATGATTTCGGAATATTAGAAATATAACCTTGATTTGCCCGACGTGTCAAGTTGCCTCGTCGAACGCCGGCCCCCTCAGCTGCTTTGCATGGGGTTGTTTTCGATATTTTGAAGGAAGTCATCCCTTACGGATCGCGCCGCTGACGCCGCGCGACCCCGGCTTACTCCGCCGCCGGCGAGATCATGTTCGGCGGGCCGCCTGGCCGCTTGCTCTGGTCTTCCTGATGATCGACCGGGGTCAGCTCGTGGTCGGCATGCGAGACGATCAGYCGCTTGCCGAAGCGCCAGATCAGGGCGCCGATGTCGTCCATCACCATGAACATCGCCGGCACGAACACCAGCGACAGCACGGTCGAGAAGATCAGGCCGCCGATCACCGCGAGCGCCATCGGCGAGCGGAACTCGCCGCCGGCGCCGAACGCCAGCGCTGACGGCATCATGCCGGCGGCCATCGCGATCGTGGTCATCACGATCGGGCGGGCGCGCTTCATGCCGGCATCGATCATCGCCTCCTCGCGCGGCTTGCCGTCGCGGATCGCCTCGACCGCGAACTCCACCAGCATGATGGCGTTCTTGGTGACGATGCCCATCAGCATCAGGATGCCGATCCACACCGGCGTGGTGAGCTGCTTGCCGGTGAGCAGCAGCGCCGCGATCGCGCCGCCGATCGAGAGCGGCAGCGAGAACAGGATGGTGATCGGTTGCAGGAAGGTGCCGAACAGCAGCACCAGCACCGCATAGACCATCATCAGGCCGGCGGTGATCGCGGTGGCGAAGCCGTCGGACAGTTCGGCCAGGCTCTCGGCGTCGCCGGACGGGCTGACCTTGACGCCCTTCGGCAGGCTCTTCATGACCGGCAGGTCGTAGATCAGCTTGGTGGCGTCGCCGAGCGCGGCATTGCCGACGAGGTCTGCGGCGACGGTGGCCTGCCGCTCGCGGTCGTAGCGGTTGATGCTGGTCGGGCCCTGGTCGAGCTGGATGTCGGCGACGACGGAGAGCGGCACGCCGCCGCGTTCGCCGCGCTGGCCGAGCGGCACGCGCAGCTGTTCCAGCATTTGCAGGTCGCTGCGCGCATTGTCCTCGAGCTGGACCCGGATCGGCACCTGGCGGTCGCCGGCGTCGAACTTCGCCAGCGCCGGGCCGACGTCGCCGATGGTGGCGACGCGGATGGTCTGCGACAAGCTCTCGGTCGAGACGCCGAGCCGCGCCGCGAGTTCGGCGCGCGGACGGATCCGCAATTCTGGCCGGTCGAGCGCGGTCTCCGAGATCACGTTGGCGATGATCGGGATCCGCTTCATCTGCGTCGCCAGTTCGCTGGCGACGTTGTTGACGATGTTGCTGTCGGTGCCGGTGACGACCAGCGAGATCGCGCGCAGGCCGTTCTCGTCGAGGAACCAGAACCTGATGTCGGGGACGTTATCGAGCTCCTTGCCGATCGCAAGCTCGAGCTCGCGCTGGGTGATCTTGCGGTCGGCCTTCGGCGTGTAGTTGATGATCAAAGCGGCGCGGCGAACCTCCTGGATGCCCGGCGGCACGCGGCCGCCGTCGACGAACACGCTCCTCACCTCGGGCCGCTTGCGCAGCCGCGCCACGATCTCCTCGGTGACCTTCTCGGTGTAGCCGAGCTGCGAGCCGGGCGGCAGCTCCATCGCCAGCAGCGAGCGCGCGGTGTCCTGCGCCGGCAGGAAGCCCTGCGGCAGCAGCGTGATGCTCCAGATCGACGCCGCGAAGATCCCGAAGCCGACCAGCACGGTGATGTAGTGATGCTTCACCGACCAGGCGACGAGGCCGTGATAGCTGCGCAGGATGCGGCCGGGCGGCGGGTCGTCGTGGTCGTGATGCTTGAGGAAATAGGCCGCCAGCATCGGCGTCACGAAGCGCGCCGCCAGCAGCGAGAAGAACACCTGCACCGACACCGTGATGCCGAACTGCTTGAAGAACTGTCCGGCGATCCCGGACATGAAGCTCGCCGGCGCGAAGATCGCGATGATGGTGAGCGAGATCGCGATCACCGCGAGGCCGATCTCGTCGGCGGCTTCCAGTGCCGCACGGTAAGGCGTCTTGCCCATCCGCATGTGGCGGACGATGTTCTCGATCTCGACGATGGCGTCGTCGACCAGGATGCCGGTCGACAGCGTGATGGCGAGGAACGAGACCAGATTGAGCGAGAAGCCGAGCAGGTCCATCGCCCAGAATGCCGGGAAGATCGACAGCGGCAGCGAGACCGCCGCGATGATGGTGGCCCTGATGTCGCGCAGGAACAGCAGCACGATGATGACGGCGAGGATGGCGCCCTCGAACAGGGTCGAGATCGCGGCTTCGTAATTGCCCTTGGTGAACTCGACCGAGGTGTCGATCAGCTTGAGGTCGACGTCGGGATAGGACGCCTTGAGCGCGTCGATCCGCTTCTGCACCGCCGCCGCGACCACCACGTCGCTGGCGCCCTTGGAGCGCTTGATGCCGAGCGCCACCACCGGCTCGCCGTTGAAGCGGGCGAAGGTGCGGCGGTCGGCGATGGTGTCGGTGACGGTGCCGAGATCGTCGAGCCGGATCTCGCCGCCGCCGAACAGCGGGATCATGGTGCCGGCGAGCTCGTTCAGCGTCTTGGCGCCGGCCAGCGTGCGGATCGCCTGGTCGTTCTTGCCGATCTCGGCGCGGCCGCCGGCGACGTCGACATTGGTGCCGCGCAGGATCTGGCTGACATTGACCGCGGTGAGCCCCACCGCCTGTAGCTTGTCGGGATCGAGCGAAACCAGGATCTCGCGCTCGACACCGCCGATGCGCTCGACCTGGGCGACGCCGCGCACGCCCTGTAGCGCGCGCTTGACCACGTCGTCGACGAAATAAGAGAGCTGCTCCGGCGTCTTGCCGGGCGATATCGCGGCATAGGTCACGATCGGCAGCCCGATCACGTCGACGCGCTGGATCAACGGCTCGGTGACGTTCTGTGGCAGGTTGGCGCGCACGCGGGTGACCGCGTCCTTGACGTCGTTGAGCGCGCGGTCGGTGTTGGTCTCGAGCGCGAACTGGATCGTGGTCACCGACAGGCCGTCGGTGATCGAGGACGAGATGTGGCGCACGCCCTCGACGCCGGAGACGCCGTCCTCGATCGTCTTGGTGACCTGCGATTCGAGCTCGGAGGGCGCGGCGCCGAATTGCGAGACCGCGACCGAGATCACCGGAATGTCGGCGCTCGGCAGCCGCGTCACGGCGAGCTTGGTGAAGGAGACCCAGCCCAGCACGAGCAGGATGATCGAGAAGACGATCGAGGGAAGCGGGTTCCGGATCGACCAAGCCGAGATGTTCAAAGCCATKAGCGTGCCCGATTTACCGTGATCGCGTGCGATCGAGTTCGTCGGCGAACATGGTCTTGATCTGGTCGCCRTCATGCAGCGAGGTGCCAGCGTCGGCCACGACGATTTCGCCGACGTCGAGGCCTTCAAGRATTTCGGTSGAGGTGTCGGAGGTCARCCCGACCCGCACCCTGCGGGTCTCGACCGTGTTGTCCTTCACGACCTGCARGGTSAGRCGGTCGATCGCGGTGCGCGGMACSGCGACGCCRCARGAGCGCTTGGCGTCGATATTGGCGCGGGCGAACATGCCGACCTTCAGCGTCGGATTGTTGTTGATGGTGATGCGGACGTGGCCGAGCTGGGTGGTACGGTCGATCTGCGGCGAGATCTGGCGGACCTTGCCGACCATGTCGGGCGCATCGTCGCGGCTGATCCGCACATTGGCGCCGGGATTGAGCTTCAGGAGCTGGAARCCCGGCACCTCGGCGTCGAGCTCGATYTCGTTGTTGATCGAGATCYTGAACATCGGCGGRGCCTGCGGCGAGGCCGGCGCGCCGGCCGCGGTGCGCACCTCGGTGACGAGCCCGGCCGCCGGCGCGCGCAGCACGATCGGCTTGGCGTTACCCTGGGCGGCCTGCTGCGGCGGCGGGGTCAGCCGCGCCAGTTCCTGGTTCTCGGTCACGGTATCGCCCTCGCGGACCAGCACGTCGGTGACCCTGGAGCCGTCCTGGTCGACATTCACCTGCGCCTCGCGGCGCGGCACGATGAAGCCGGTGACGCGGACCATGTCGGAGAAGCAGGCATTGGTCGATTTCGTCACCACCACCAGCGCCTGCCCCGGGGTCTCCTTCTCCTCGGGATGGGAGCGGTGGTCGAACGCGTAATAGGCAGCAGCGAGGGCGACGAAGACCACGGTGCCGAGCGCGGGCTTGAGGTACTGGGAAAAATTCATCGCCGGATCAATCCAGAACTTGGCGCGTCAGAACTCGTCGCGCTTTGGGCACTCGCAGTCTCATCCCGCTCGTCACCTTGTTTGCTTGAACATGCGGATACAGGCTCATCATTGTTCCCGATCGCGCTCTGACGTCATGTGAGGCGGGTCACTATATGCGCGGCGTCCGGGCGTCGCCAAAAGCAAATGCGCCCCGCCGGGTGCGGGACGCATTGTAACGGCAAAAATACCGCACGCCACGCCATCAATTCGGGGTCATTTGGAGGCGGTGGCCTTGTTTTCCATGTTTACCACCTGCACGCGGCGGTTCACTTCGGACAATGGCTGGCTCGGGTCCTTCAGCTTGCTCTTGCCGTAGCCGACGGTGACGAGGTCGGTGCCGTTGATGCCATATTTGTCGACCAGATAGCGCTTGATAGCGTCGGCACGACGCTCGGAGAGGCCCTGATTGTACTCCTCGCCGCCGGCGGCGTCGGTGTGACCGGCGACCACGAAGGTCGAGCCCTTCAGATCGGGGTTGGTCAGGGCACGCCCGAGGGCCTGCACCGAGGGCATCGACTTCGTGCTGATATCGGCGGAGTTGTAGTCGAAGTTGATCTCGAGATCGATCTTCGGCTTGTCCTGCACGATGGTCGCGATTTCCTCGCGCTCGGCCGAGGACAGCGAGCGGGTGGCGCGACCGCGCATGCTTTGCACGAACTTGGCCTGGTCGGCGTTCAGCCCGGGCGACGAGGTCTGCGGGCCGGCCGAAAGGCCGCGGGTGAGCGGCTTCTTCTCGGGCGTGAGCGCCCTGACGATCTGATCCTCGGTGACGTCGTCACCGGCGCGGGCGGCGGCCATGCCGAACGACAGCGCGGCGCCGATGGTCACGATTGAGAGGATCGCGGCCTTTGCCGACGGCTTGAGCATTTTGGTCCCTCCTGCGCGGCCTCGCGCGGTTCCAATGACTTGTCAGGTCAATCGCCGGCAATGGCGACCGGCGCACACCCTCTGATTAGTCGCACCATTCCATCGGCGGTTCGAGCCGCGGGCAGGTCCCGGCCGGTTTGTCAGTGCACGCCGTAGTCGGCGAATTCCTTGACGATGTTCGGATCCATCGCCTTGGCGTTGGCGATGTCGAGATCGCCTTCTGCGATCGCGCCGTTGCGCTTCTTGGCAAGGCCGCGTCCATACAAGGACGAAGTCAGCCGCGGGTTGATCTTCAGCGCGGCGTCGAAATCGGCGATCGCGTTCTTGTTCTGCCCGCCCTTCAGGTTCATCAGTCCGCGGCTGTCGAGCGCGTCGACGAAATTCGGGCGCAGCCGCAGCGCCTCGTTGCAGTCCTTGAGCGCCGCCGGCAGGTCGCCGAGCACGGTGCGGACCCAGCAGCGGTTGTTGTAGGCCTCGACGTCCTTCGGATTCAGCCGCAGCGAGTTGGTGAAGTCCTTCACCGCGAGGTCGTAGGCGCCCTTGCTGGCATAGACCTGGCCGCGGCGATACAGCGCGGCGGCATCATCGGGATTCTTGTCCAGCCGGTCGCTCAGGCTCTTGATGGTCGGATCATCGGCCAGCGAGGGCGGGTTGCTCGGTCCTGGCGCCGGCTGGATCACCACCGGCGGCGGGGGCGCGGGTGGCGGTAGCGCGACCTCGGGCGTCTTCGGCGCTGGTGGCGGCGGCGACGTGGTGGGGGCTGTCGCGACCGACGGCTTCGACGGCGCCGGTGGTGGCGTCGGCGCTCCTGCCGCCGGAGGTGCCGGGGTTGCCGCGGGCGGCGCGGGTGGAGGCGGAGCGGGCGGTGCCGTTGCGACCTCGGTTGACGGACTTGCAGCAGGTGCGGGCGCGGCGCTTGGAGTTCCCGGTGCTCCGCTCGGAGTTCCCGGCGCTCCGCCCGGAATGAACGAGAAGTCCTCGGCCAGTGACGACGAAATCCACGGCACCTGTTCCTGCCGCGAGGCGCGGGTGACGCCGACCCGGGTGCGGTTCAACGTTTCCTCCGCCATCAGGTCCGGGGTGCGGATCTCCTTCAGGAGTTCCCGCACGAACAGGCTGCGGTCGCTGCCATTGTCCGAGACGACGGACGACAATGCGGCCGAGTACATCACCAGCGTACCGTTGGGTGCGATCACCGGGGCAAGGCCTGCCGAAAAGCTGCGGAAGCGCCGCTCGAACGGGTTGCGCCTGGAGGCATCGATCAGCGCGATCTTCACCCCGGCACCGCGGCTGTTGATCTCGCCGAGCACGGTCTCGAGGCTGAAGCCGTCGCGGCGCACGTCGGCCTCGGCCCAGATCTGGGCGTCGACCGGGATCATGTAGCTCTGCCGGTTCGACTGGATGCCGTAGCCGGAAAAGAAGATCAGCGCGGCCGAGCCGGGCTTGATCTTGCCGTACAGCCGGTCGAAGGCGCGGCGCATGCCGTCGCCGGTCAGGTTCTCGCCGACCTCGACGGTGAAGCCGTCGCGCTTCAGCTCGTCGGCGACGTCACGCGCGTCGTTGACCGGCTCCTTCAGCGGCGCGTCGGCGTCGGGATATTTGGCGTTGCCGATGACCAGCGCGAAGCGATCGCCGGCGGCGAGGGACAAGGTCGGCGACGCGATTGAAAAGATCAGCGTGGCGAGCAAGGCAAGGCGGATTTTCATAATCGCGGCAAATCCAGATCGCGGCATTCCAATGGAAATGGCGCCGCTACGAGCCTGCGCCTCGGGAAACCCTACTCTAGCGAAAATCCATTATCAAACCACGGCCAAACCCCCGTCAACGGCCTGCGACAGCCTCGCCGATCGCGGTGACCGCGGCGAGGCCGCAGTGCAACAGCATGCGGTCATGGCGTCTATCGCGATCGTGGCATGGTGCCGGTTCCGGCGAGCCGATAATGTGATTGCTCTCACAGTGGCCGCTCCGCCCTGTCATGCGCTCGTCGCACTGCGCGCGGTTTGACCTTTGCGCAAGGCGATGGCTTTGTGTGCGGGACGGCAAGCCATTCAAAAGACGACCGCAAACAAGAGCGAACCGATGGGAAACGCCTACGAGATCTACGCCCTGCGCTATGCGACGATGTCGCCGCGCACGCCCCACCTCAATTTCCTGGTCCCCGATCCGCACGACACCACTGCGCAGGATCTGGATTACTTCGTCTGGCTGGTGCGTGGCCACGGCCGCGACATCCTGGTCGATACCGGCTTCAACGCCGAGGAGGCCAAGGCCCGCGCCCGCAAGCTGACGCTCAACCCGGTCGATGCGCTGGCCAATTTTGGCGTCAGCGCCGACGCGATCCGCGACGTCATCGTCACCCATCTGCATTACGACCATGCCGGCAATCTGGACCGCTTCCCGAACGCCAAATTCCATCTGCAGGAACGCGAGATGAGCTACGCGACCGGCCGCTGCATGTGCAACGGCATGCTGCGGCATCCGTTCTCGATCGAGCACGTCACGCAGATGGTGCGCCACGTCTACGGCGAACGCGTCACCTTCCATTCCGGCGACGGCGAGATCGCGCCGGGCGTCACCGTGCATCGGGTCGGCGGCCATTCCGATGGCTTGCAGGTGGTGCGGGTCGAGACCGCGCGCGGCCCGGTCGTGCTGGCGTCGGACGCCGCGCATTACTACGCGAACCTGCACAGGAAGAGCCCGTTCCCGATCGTCTACAATGTCGGCGACATGGCGCAGGGCTGGGAGACCGTCGAGCGGCTTGCCGGTCATCCCGACCGCTTCATCCCCGGCCACGATCCGATCGTCAGCGAGATCTATCCGCGCGCCAGCGACAAGGTCGATGCGTTCGCGCTGCATCTGGCACCGTCGCGATCATTCGCGAAATAGCCTCGCCGATCGGGCGGGGCGCATCTGCAACACGTGAAGAAACGTCAAAGAAGAGCGATATGACTGACACCAAGACTCTTGGATTCATCGGCCTCGGCGTGATGGGTGAGCCGATCTGCCGCAACCTGGTCAAGAGGAGCGGCAAGCGCGTCGTCGTGTTCGACCTCGCGGCCGAGCCATTGCAACGCTTGCGTGCCGACGGTGCCGAGGTGGCCTCATCGGTCGCCGATGTGATCAAACAGAGCGACGTGCTGTTCCTGTGCCTGCCGAGCGCCAGGCATGTGCGCGCGGTGTTCGAAGGCGATGGTATCTTGAAGAATGCGAGAGCCGGCCAGGTCGTGGTCGATCTCGGCACGTCCTCGGTCAGCCAGACCCGCGATTTTGCCGCGCAGCTCAAGGCCAAGGGCGCGGCCTGGGCCGACGCGCCGATCGCGCGCACGCGGCAGGCGGCGCAGGACGGCACGCTCAGCGTGATGGTCGGCGCGGTGCCTGCGCTGTATGCCGCGATCGAGCCCTTGATCCGCTGCTTCGCCACCGATGTCACCAATTGCGGTGACGTCGGCGCCGGGCAGGTGACCAAGATCCTCAACAACATGGTGCTGTTCGAGACCGTGAATGCGCTGGCTGAAGCCGTCGCGGTGGCGAAGCACAATGGCGTCGATCCGAAGCTGCTGCTGGACACCCTGTCGAAGGGCTCCGCCGACAGCTTCGCACTGCGCAACCACGGCATGAAGGCGATCGTGCCCGGCGTGTTTCCGGAGCGCGCGTTCTCGACCGAATATGCGCTGAAGGATTTGTCCTACGCGCTGGAGCTTGCGGCTGACGCCGGCATCAAGATTCGCGGCGCCGAGCTGATCGGCACGGTGCTGCAAGAGGCGATCGAGAAGGGATCGAAGGACAATTATTTCCCTGTGATCGCCAAGCATATCGAGGGGGCGTAGGTCTCGCACCGTCGTCATTCCGGGGCTCGCGCAGCGAGAGCCCGGAATCCATTGAGCCGCATGTTCCGCCGATGAATGGATTCCGGGCTCGTGCTTCGCACGCCCCGGAATGACGAGGAGATGGAGTTGCTTAAGGCGGGCGCGCCAAGCCAACCTCGGCGTCGTCCTGGCGAAAGCCAGGACCCATGATCACAAATGTCGCTTGTTGCGCTTTGCTGCAACGACGAGTCCCGTTCACGACGCCGGTCGCGGCGTACGGGTCCTGGCTTTCGCCAGGACGACAGCGGAGTGCGTGGCCCAAGCGGTGTGTGTGTGTCTAATACACGTCCTTCGCGTCGGCCTCTTCGCTGGTCTGCACCAGTTCGAGGCTGGTCTCGACCTTGCCGAGCAGGCGTCCGAGATCGCGGCGTTCCTGCGCGGACAGGCAGGACAGGATCTCCTGCTCCTTGCGTAGAAGCCTTGGGATCAGCTCTTCGTACAGCGCCTGGCCCTTTCGGGTCAGTCGCAGGCGGAATTCGCGGCGATCATCGGCGTTCTCGACGCGCTCGACGATCTCGCGCTCCATCAGCGCCGACACCGCGCGGCTGATGGTGGATTTGTGCGTGCGGGTGCAATGCGCGATGTATTGCGCGCTGCAAGGATCGCTGCGGAAGCCCAGCGTGGCGAGCACGCGCCATTCCGGAATATCGAGGCCGTAGCGCGCCTGATATTCGCTCGACAGCGCCGAGGACACTTCGGCCGCCAGCCGGTTGAGGCGGAACGGCATGAAGTGGAAGAGGTCGAGACGCTTCTTGGTCGTCATGGAATCGTCGCGCGCATCCGCTTCCACGGCGCTGCGCGGCCGTGCTGGAGGCTGGCTTGCAGAAGTCCTGGCCAAAAATCCCTCCAATTTGAGTTGACGGCGGCCCCGACTGGGGGTTTAAGATAGTTGCAAGTGAGACTAATTTAGCAAGGTCGCGGCCGGCTCGCAAGATGCTGGTCGCAAGCCGGTCACGCAAGCCGCAGCGACAAGCCGGCTCACGGGAACATCCAGGGTCACGCAATGGCATCAGCCAATACGGCACAGGCCAAAACCCAGTTCGGCTATCGCCGTCATCCCGACCAGGAGCGGTCGGGCGCCAACGTCGCAGAGCATCCGGTCGTCGTGGTCGGCGCCGGGCCGGTGGGTTTGTCGCTCGCGATCGATCTGGCGCAGCGCGGCCAGCGCGTGGTGCTGCTCGACGATGCCGACCGGATCGGCGAAGGCTCGCGCGCGATCTGCTTCTCGAAGCGCTCGCTGGAGTTCTGGGATCGGCTCGGCGTCGGCGACCGCATGGTCGAGAAGGGCGTGGTCTGGAGCGTCGGCAAGATCTTTCACGGCGCCTCGCAGCTCTACCAGTTCAACCTGCTTCCCGAGGAAGGCCACAAGCGGCCTGCTTTCATCAACCTGCAGCAATTCTATGCCGAGGCCTATCTGGTCGATCGCGTCGAGCAGTTGCCGGAGATCGATCTGCGCTGGCGCAACAAGGTGATCGCGCTGGAGAGCCGCAATGACGGCGTTGCGCTGACCATCGCGACGCCCGAAGGCTCGTACCAGGTGCACGCCGCCTTCGTCGTCGCCTGCGATGGCGCCCGCTCCTCGTTGCGCCAGATGGTCGGCGCGGAGTTCGCAGGCCAGGTGTTCGAGGACCAGTTCCTGATCGCCGACGTCAAGATGACGGCGGCGTTCCCGACCGAACGCTGGTTCTGGTTCGATCCGCCGTTCCATGCCGGACGCTCGGCGCTGCTGCACAAGCAGCCCGACGATGTCTGGCGCATCGACCTCCAGCTCGGCCCCGATGCCGATCCCGAGCATGAGAAGCAGCCTGAGATCGTGCGGCCCCGGATCGAGCGCATGCTCGGCCATGCCGATTTCGCGCTGGAATGGGTCTCGGTCTACCGGTTCCAGTGCCGCCGGCTCGACAGGTTCTTGCATGGCCGGGTGGTCTTCGCCGGCGATGCAGCCCATCAGGTCTCGCCCTTCGGAGCGCGCGGCGCCAATTCCGGGCTCGAGGATGCCGAGAACCTGGCGTGGAAGCTGGATCGCGTGCTGCGCCGGCTCTCGCCGGAAGGCCTGCTGGAGAGCTATCACATCGAGCGCAGCGCGGCGGCGGACGAGAACATCCGCGAGTCCACCCGCTCGACCGATTTCATGGCGCCGGTGACGAAGCAGGAGGCGCGGCTGCGCCAGGCGGTGCTGTCGCTCGCGGAGGATACCGAGTTCGGCAAGCGTATGGTCAATGGCGGCCGGCTGTCGGTGCCGTCGGTCTATGACACGCCGCTATCGAGTGGCGATCGCGACAATTGGCGTGGCGGTCCGCGGCCCGGCACCTCGATGCTGGATGCGCCGGTGACGGAGCAGGGCGGTGCGTCGACTTATCTGACCGACGCCTTCATCAGGCAGGGAACGCGTTTCACGCTTCTGGCGTTTTCCAATGGCGCCACGATCGATGTCCCCGAAGGCGTCGGCACGATCAGGGTCGGTGGTACCGATGGCCTGATCGATGCCCAGGGTCATGCCGGCAAGCGCTACGATGCGGAGCCCGGCACCGCCTATCTGCTGCGGCCGGATGGTTATGTCGCGGCACGTTTCCGCAACGCGGCGCGGCCGGTGTTGGACGCGGCGCTGGCGCGCGCATCAGGCGCGAACTGAGGATCCGTCATGGCGCTGTCGACCAGTTCGAACTTCGCAAAGCCCGATGACGCCTTCCGCGCCATCGTCGAGGCGCATCGCGGCCTCACCGACGCGCAGAGCGCCGATCTCGATGCCGCGCTGGTGCTGGTGCTCGCCAACCATATCGGCGACCTCGACGTGCTGCGCGAAGCGATCACGCTGGCGAAGCGGCGGATGCTGGACCCGAGCCAGCAGCAACAACAGCAACAACAATAGCGAAAGACAGGATTGAACCGATGGCCAAGGGCTTTGCCTCCACCACCGACCTCGCGGAGAAGAAGGTCACCTTCTCCGAGATCGGCACCGATCTCTACGCCTTCACCGCCGAGGGCGATCCGAACACCGCCGTGATCGTCGGCGAGGACGGCTGCCTGGTGTTCGACGCGCAGGCGACGCCGGCGATGGCCAACAAGGTGATCGAGCGGGTCAAGGCCGTCACCGACAAGCCGATCAAATATGTCGTCCTGTCGCATTATCACGCCGTGCGCGTGCTCGGTGCTTCGGCCTACAAAGCGCAGGGGATCGTGGCGTCGCAGGAGACCTATCGTCTGATCGAGGAGCGCGGCCGGCAGGATTGGGATTCGGAATATGGGCGCTTCCCGCGCCTGTTCCAGGATGCCGCGAGCATCCCCGGCCTGACCTGGCCGACGCTGACCTTCGAGGGCGAGATGTCGATCTATCTCGGCAAGCGCGAGGTGCGGCTGATGCAGCTCGGCGCCGGCCACACCTCGGGCGATATCGTCGCCTGGGTGCCGGATGCCGAGGTGATGTTCTCCGGCGACCTGATCGAATATCACTCGGCCTGTTATTGCGGCGATGCGCACTTGCGCGAATGGCCGATGACCTTGAACGAGATCCGCGCCTTCAATCCGAAGGCGATCGCGCCGGGCCGCGGCGATGCGCTGAAGGGCCTCGAGACCGGCCGCGACGCGATCGCGATGACCCGCGATTTCGTCACCACGCTTTACGGCGCCGCCGAATCGTCGGTCGCCAAGGGCCGCTCCTTGAAGGAATCGATGGCGGCGACCCGCGAGGTGATGGACCCGAAGTTTTCGAGCTTCGCGATCTATGAGCACTGCCTGCCGTTCAACGTGTCACGCGCCTATGACGAAGCGTCCGGGATCGACGATCCCGTGATCTGGACCGACAAGCGCGACCAGGAAATGTGGGCCGCCCTGCAAGGAGGATAGTGATGAACATCAATACCTCGCCTGATCAGATCGCACGCAGCACCGCGCAGGTGACGCCGGGCTACATGTCCGGCTTCGGCAACAGTTTTGAGACCGAGGCACTCCCCGGCGCGCTGCCGATGGGACGCAACTCGCCGCAGCGTTGTGCCTACGGGCTCTATGCCGAGCAATTGTCCGGCTCGCCGTTCACCGCGCCGCGTGGCACCAATGAGCGCTCCTGGCTCTATCGCATCCGCCCGTCGGTGCGGCACTCCGGTCGCTTCGCCAAGGCCGATGCCGGGCTGTGGCGCACCGCGCCGTGCCACGAATACGACATGCCGATCGCACAGCTGCGCTGGGACCCGGCGCCGATCCCCAAGGAGGACATGACCTTCCTCCAGGGCGTGCAGACCATGACCACGGCCGGTGACGCCAACACCCAGGCCGGCATGGCGGCGCACATCTATCTCATCACCAGATCGATGGTCGATCAGCATTTCTACAATGCCGACGGCGAGATGATGTTCGTGTTGCAGCAGGGCAATCTGCGGCTGGTTACCGAATTCGGTCGTATCGATGCCGAGCCGGGCGAGATCGTGGTGATCCCGCGCGGCGTCAAATTCCGCGTCGAGATTCCAGATGGACCGGCGCGCGGCTATCTCTGCGAGAATTACGGCGGCGCCTTCACGCTGCCGGAGCGCGGCCCGATCGGCGCCAACTGCCTGGCCAATTCGCGCGACTTCCTGACGCCGGTCGCCGCCTACGAGGACAAGGACACGCCGACCGAGCTCTACGTGAAATGGGGCGGTGCGCTGTTCAAGACCACGCTTCCGCATTCGCCGATCGACGTGGTCGCCTGGCACGGCAATTACGCGCCCTACAAATACGACCTGCGCACCTTCTCGCCGGTCGGTGCGATCGCCTTCGATCATCCCGACCCATCGATCTTCACGGTGCTGACCTCGCCGTCGGAGACCGCGGGCACCGCGAATATCGACTTCGTGATCTTCCCGGAGCGCTGGATGGTGGCTGACAACACCTTCCGTCCGCCATGGTACCACATGAACATCATGTCCGAGTTCATGGGCCTGATCTACGGCGTCTACGACGCCAAGCCGCAGGGCTTCGTGCCCGGCGGCGTCTCGCTCCACAATTGCATGCTGCCGCACGGCCCCGACCGCGACGCCTTCGAGCATGCCAGCAATGGCGAGCTGAAGCCGGTGAAGCTGACCGGCACGATGGCCTTCATGTTCGAGACCCGTTTCCCGCAGCGCGTGACCAAGCACGCGGCAACGTCGTCGACGTTGCAGGATGACTACTCGGATTGCTGGAAAGGGTTGGAGAAGAAGTTCGATCCGACCAGGCCGTAACCGGTTGTCATTCCGGGGCGCGCGAAGCGCGAGCCCGGAATCCATTTCTCCGCGGTAAACGTGACCTGATGGATTCCGGGCCTGCGCCTCGCGGCGCATCCCGGAATGACGAGAGTGTGTCAATCAAATTCGGCAGGAAACCATGCCCCACCCCAACGACCCCAAACTCCGCTCCTTCATCGACGTCGCTCCGACCTCCGACTTCCCGATCCAGAATCTTCCCTACGGCGTGTTCTCGTCGAAGGACGGCCTCGCGCCGCGCGTCGGTGTTGCGATCGGCGACCATGTGCTCGATCTCTGGGAGCTCGAGCAGGATTCGCGGCTCGATGTCGGGCCGCTCGGCGTGTTCTCGCAGCCGTCGCTCAATGCCTTCATGGCGCTTGGGCCGAAAGTGTGGTCGGCGACGCGGGCGCGGATCAGCGAGTTGTTGCGCTCGGATCATCCGGAGCTGCGCGACAACAGGGAATTGCGCGCGCGGGCGCTGGTACCGATGGCTGACGTCAAGCTGCACATGCCGTTCGCGGTTTCGGGCTATACCGATTTCTATTCGTCGAAGGAGCACGCCACCAATGTCGGCGTCATGTTCCGCGGCAAGGACAATGCATTGCAGCCGAACTGGCTGCATATGCCGATCGGCTATAATGGCCGCGCTTCGACCGTGGTGGTGTCAGGCACCAAGGTGAAACGGCCGCGCGGCCAGCTCAAGCCGCCGACCGCTGAAGTGCCGAGCTTCGGCCCCTGCAAGCGGCTCGACTTCGAACTCGAGATGGGCGTCGTGGTCGGACAGGCGTCTGCGATGGGCGAGATGCTGACCGAGGCGCAGGCCGAGGCGATGATCTTCGGCTTCGTCATCCTCAACGACTGGAGCGCGCGCGACATCCAGCAATGGGAATACGTGCCGCTCGGCCCGTTCCAGGCCAAGGCGTTCGCAACCTCGATCTCGCCATGGGTGGTGACGCGCGAGGCGCTGGAGCCGTTCCGGATGCACGGCCCGGCGCAGCAGCCGGAGCCGCTGGCCTATCTGAAGCAGGCGGGGGCGAACAATTACGATCTCGCGCTCGATGTCGGCCTGCGTGCCGGTGCGATGAACGAGGCGAAGACGATCTGTAGCACCAACTTCAAATACATGTACTGGTCGTCGGTGCAGCAGCTCGTGCACCATGCGTCCAGCGGCTGCGCGATGAATGTCGGCGATCTCCTCGGCAGCGGCACGATCTCCGGTCCCGACAAGCACCAGCGCGGCAGTCTCCTGGAGATCAGCTGGAACGGCACCGAGCCGGTCGAGCTGGCCGGCGGCGTGACGCGCTCGTTCCTGGAAAACGGTGACTCGCTCATCATGCGCGGCTGGTGCCAGGGCGACGGTTATCGCGTCGGCTTCGGCGAGGTCGAGGGCACCATCGTCGCGGCGGAATGACGTCTCGTCATTGCGAGGAGCAAAGCGACGACGCAATCCATCGCTCCGCCTGCGCGGAACCGCGGGTTGCTTCGCTCCGCTCGCAATGACGAAGGAACGCCTCAGCGCTCTTCCGGCCTGATATCTCGCAGCCGCGCCGTATGCGCCGCGCAGTCCTCGAGACTGTATTTCAGATGCACCCGCTTGTCCGATGGCGGCTGGTTCACGGTGCAGACACCCGCCCGCCACGGTTTGGCGGGGCGGATCGGCCGTGGCGCGAAGCCGCCGCCGCAGTTCGGGCAGACATTGCCGAGCTTGGCCTCGGCGCAATCCGCACAGAACGTGCATTCATAGGAACAGATCCGGGCGTCGACGGCGCCCGGCGGCAGGTCCTTGTCGCAATATTCGCAGTTCGGTCGCAGTTGCAGCGCCATGGTCGTCTCTCTTGCTGGATGTTGGCCGGATGATCGCAGGTCGTGTCATCGAAGCGAATGACGGAATTCCCTCGATTTGAGCCATCACGCCTGTAGCGAATTCAACGGCAACCTCGTGCTCTCCTTCAGGCGATCAAGCACGATCGAGGAGCGGACATGGGCCACGCTCTGGTGCGGCATCAGCACGTTGTTGACGATGTCGGACAGGCTCTTGAGGTCGCGCAGCATCACCTTGAGCACGTAATCGGCATCGCCGGTCAGCGCATAGGCCTCCTGGATGTCGTCGACGCGGTTGACCAGTTCGCGAAACCGCTTGGCGTTGTCGGGCGAATGGGTCGCGAGCGTGATGTGGATGAAGGCGATCAGGCCGAAGCCGAGCGCCTCGCCGGCAAGGTCGGCGTGGTAGCCCGCGATCACCTTTTCCTCCTCCAGCCGCATCCGCCGCCGCGAGCATTGTGACGCGGAGAGCCCGACCAGGTCGGCCAGTTGCTGGTTGGTCAGCCGGCCGTCGTCTTGCAGGGCGGCGAGCATTTTGAGGTCGAACGCGTCGACGTCAGGCATGCGTAAAATGTCCATTTCATGCATGAATCGTGCACGATACTAGCAAAGGGGCCCCATTTTGCACGCACGTTGCGCAGCAAGTGACGGAAACTGATCCCCAGACAAATCAGGGAGTTACCGCCATGGGTCCGTTTCCGCACGATGCGCCGCCGGCTGAAATCAGCGCCGAGAATCCGATGGGCACCGACGGCTTCGAGTTCGTCGAATACGCCCATCCCCATCCGGCCGAGTTGCACGCGCTGTTCAAGCTGATGGGCTTTGTCGCGGTCGCCCGGCACCGGACCAAGGCGATCACGGTCTATCGCCAGGGCGACATCAACTATCTCGTCAATGAGGAGCCCGGCAGCCACGGTTTCAATTTCGTCGCCGCGCACGGCCCCTGTGCGCCGTCGATGGCGTTCCGCGTGGTCGACGCCAAGCGCGCCTATGAGCGCGCGATCGCGCTCGGCGCGGAGGCGGCGGATGTATCGTCCGCGCAGAAGACGCTGGATGTGCCTGCGATCAAGGGCATCGGCGGCAGCCTGCTCTATTTCGTCGACCGCTACGGCGCCAAGGGCTCGGCCTATGATGCCGAGTTCGAATGGCTAGGCGTCGCCAACCCGCGTCCGGCAGGCTCGGGGCTCTATTACGTCGATCACCTCACACACAACGTCCATCGCGGCCGCATGGATGTCTGGACCGGCTTCTATGCCAAGCTGTTCAATTTCCGCCAGATCCGCTTCTTCGACATCGAGGGCCGCGCCTCCGGCCTGTTCTCGCGTGCGCTGACCAGCCCGGACGGCAAGATCCGGATTCCGATCAACGAGGATGCCGGCGATTCCGGGCAGATCGAGGAATATCTCAACACCTATCACGGCGAGGGCATCCAGCACATCGCCTGCGGCGCGCGCGACATCTACCGCACCGTCGAGACGCTGCGCGCGGACGGCCTGCCGTTCATGCCGTCGCCGCCCGACACCTATTTCGAGCGGATCGATGCCCGCCTGCCCAAGCATGGCGAGGACGTCGCGCGGTTGCAGGCCAACGGCATCCTGATCGACGGCGAGGGCGTGGTCGACGGCGGCCAGACCAAGGTGCTGCTGCAAATCTTCTCGGCGAACGCGATCGGGCCGATCTTCTTCGAATTCATCCAGCGCAAGGGCGACGATGGCTTCGGCGAAGGCAACTTCAAGGCGCTGTTCGAATCGATCGAGGAAGACCAGATCCGCCGCGGCGTGCTGAAGGTCGACCACGCGGCGTGAGAACGTCGTAGAGCCACGCTGGCGCAAAACCAACAGCTGTCGTCCCGGCGAAGGCCGGGACCCATACCGCGGAATCTATCGAGTTTACTGGGTGGCAATCCCGCGGAACGATCGCCACAACGACGTTCCGGGATTATGGTTCCCGGCCTTCGCCGGGACGACAGCGAGATCTATCTCCCCGCCTTCCACGCGCTCGTCACATCCCCGATGCTCGCGAGCTCCGGCTCGCGGATCGCCGACGGCGTGCGCGAGAAGCGCGGCGCGGGGGCGGGCTGGGTGACGCCGTGGCGCTCGACGAACACCTGGCGCGCCGCCATGTGCGGATGCTTGGGCGCTTCCTCCATGGTCAGGATCGGTGCGAAGCAGATGTCGGTGCCTTCCATGATCTTGCACCAGTCGGCGCGCGACTTGCTCTTGAACACCTTTTCCAGCTTCGCCTTCAGCGCCGGCCAGGCCTTGCGGTCCATCTGGGCGTCGAAGTCGGCGTCGGTCAGGTCGGCATGCTTGCGCAGCAGCGCGTAGAATTGCGGCTCGATCGAGCCGATCGAGATGAAGTTGCCGCAGGAGCATTCGTAGACGCCATAGAAATGCGCGCCGCCGTCGAGGAAATTCTGGTCGCGGCCGCCGCTCCAGCGGCCCTGCGCCGCCATGTCGTAGAACATCGACATCAGCGAGGCAGCGCCGTCGCACATCGCGGTGTCGACCACCTGGCCCTTGCCGGACTTCTGCGCTTCCAAGAGTGCGGCGAGCACGCCGACCACGAGGTAGAGCGCGCCACCGCCGAAATCGCCGACCAAATTGAGCGGCGGCACCGGCTTCTCCTTGGTGCCGATTGCGGCGAGTGCCCCCGTGATCGAGATGTAGTTGATGTCGTGGCCGGCGGCGTTGGCCAGCGGGCCTTCCTGGCCCCAGCCGGTCATGCGGCCATAGACCAGCTTTGGATTGCGCCCGAGCACGACATCGGGACCGAGGCCGAGGCGCTCCATCACGCCGGGGCGAAAGCCTTCGATCAGCGCGTCGGCATGGCTGAGCAGGTCGAGCGCTTCCGCGATCGCGGCCTTGTTCTTGAGGTCGAGCTCGATCACCTTGCGGCCGCGGGTTGCCACTGCCTTCAGGTTCTTGCCCGCGCCGACCCGGTCGAGCGTGATGACCTCGGCGCCCATGTCGGCGAGCAGCATGCAGGCGAACGGGCCGGGGCCGATGCCGGCGAATTCGACGATGCGGAAGCCGGCGAGCGGGCCCGAGGTGCGAGCGGCGGTTTGGGAGGCGGGCTTGTCGAGCACGTTATCGTTCCGTTGTTGCTGTGAGGAGGTTATCGAAGTGTCGTGTGTGCGGCGGCCAGGCGGACTGCCGTTCCGTTCCGCGCAATGCCATCAAAGGGATGAGCTGGCCATGAGGAGCCGTGGCAAGTGGTGGTCGTCGGATCTGCCGAACGTCATGAGTCCTCTCCCGGCCGTCCGTCTGACGGTATTTTTAATTAGCTGATTAGCTAAATTCTCTCGCCTAATGGGCGATGTGGCAAGCCCTTTCGGCTGGAATGCCAGTAAAACGCGAACGGCGCGCATCGCTGCGCGCCGTCTGCATAGGTTCCGGAAGGATAGCGGCTAGCCGGCCGCAGTCACCGCCCGCTGTCCCATCACCTTCACCAGGTTGGCGCGGTAGTCCGCCGAGCCGTGGATGTCGGCGAGCAGACCGTTCGCCGATATCGTCACGCCGTCGAGCGCCGAAGCCGCCCAATTGGCCTTCAGCGCCTGCTCGATCGGCGGTACCCGCATGACGCCGCTTTGCGACGCACCGGTCACGGCGACGCGGATGTCGCCCGACTTGGTCTTGGCGACGAACACGCCGGTCAGCGCGAAGCGCGAGGCCGGATGCCGCATCTTGGCGTAGCCGGCTTTCGCCGGGATCGGGAACGAGACCGCGGTGATCATCTCGCCATCCTCGAGCGCCGTCGTGAACAGGCCCTTGAAGAAGTCGTCCGCCGCGATCGATCGCTTGTTGGTCTTGACCGTCGCGCCGAGCGCCAGCACCACCGCCGGATAATCCGCCGCCGGGTCGTTGTTGGCGAGCGAGCCGCCGATCGTGCCGCGATGACGCACGGCCGGATCGCCGATCAGCGAGGCGAGATGGGCGAGCGCAGGGATCGCCTTCTGCACCGCGTCGCTCTGTGCCACGTCATAGTGCGTCGTCGCGCCCTTGATGGTGACGGTGTCGCCCGACACCTCGATGCCGATCATGTCCTTGATCTTGGACACGTCGACCACGTCGGACGGCGCAGCAAGGCGCTGCTTCATCACGGGCAGCAGGGTCTGTCCGCCGGCCAGGAACTTGGAGTCCGTGCCCTTGGCGAACTGCGCCACGGCATCGTCGACCGAGGATGCGCGGTGATAATTGGTCTCGTACATCGTATCCTCCCTCAACCCTGAATGGCGTGCCAGACGCGATCGGGCGTCGCCGGCATTTCCAGCTTGTTGTTGCCGATGGCATCCGTGATCGCGTTGATCACGGCTGCCGAGGAACCGATCGCGCCGGCCTCGCCGCAGCCCTTGACGCCGAGCGGGTTGCCCGGACACAGCGTCGTGGTGTGGGAGAGCTGGAACGACGGCAGGTCGTCGGCGCGCGGCATGGTGTAATCCATGAAGGATGCGGTCACGAGCTGACCGGTGCCGTCATAGACGACACCTTCGAGCAGCGCCTGGCCGATGCCCTGGGCAAGGCCGCCATGGACCTGGCCCTCGACGATCATCGGGTTGATCAGCCGGCCAAAGTCGTCGGCTGCCACGAAGTTGACGAAGGAGGTCTTGCCGGTGCCGGGATCGACCTCGAGCTCGCAGATATAGGCGCCGGCCGGGAAGGTGAAGTTGCTCGGATCGTAGAACGCCGTCTCCTTCAGGCCGGGCTCCATACCATCAGGCAGGTTGTGCGCGGTATAGGCCGCGAGCGCGACCATCGGCAGCGCGATCGACTTGTCGGTGCCGGTGACCTTGAACTCGCCATTCTCGATCACGATGTCGCTCTCGGATGCTTCGAGCGCGTGCGCCGCGATCTTCTTGGCCTTGGCCTCGACCTTCTCCATCGCCTTCACGATTGCCGCACCGCCGACCGCGATCGAGCGCGAGCCGTAGGTGCCCATGCCGAACTGCACCTTGTCGGTGTCGCCATGGACGATCGAGACCTGGCTGATCGGCACGCCGAGCCGCTCGGCGATGATCTGGCAGAACGTCGTCTCGTGGCCCTGGCCGTGGCTGTGCGAGCCGGTCAGCACTTCGATGGTGCCGACCGGGTTGACGCGGATCTCCGCCGATTCCCACAGGCCGACGCCGGCACCGAGACTGCCGACCGCCTTCGACGGCGCGATGCCGCAGGCCTCGATGTAGCAGGACACGCCGATGCCGCGCAGCTTGCCATCGGCCTTCGCCTTGGCCTTGCGGGCGGGGAAGCCGGCATAGTCGATCGCCTTCATCGCGGCGTCGAGCGAGGCGTGGAAGTCGCCGATGTCATAGGCCATGATGACGGGCGTCTGATACGGGAACTGGTTGATGAAGTTCTTCTTGCGCAGCTCGGTCGGGTCGACCTTCAGCTGCCGCGCGGCGGTCTCCATCATCCGTTCGAGCAGATAGCTCGCCTCGGGACGGCCGGCGCCGCGATAGGCATCGACCGGCGTGGTGTTGGTGTAGACGCCGATCACCTCGGCATAGATCGCCGGGATCACGTATTGGCCCGACAGCAGCGTCGCATAGAGATAGGTCGGGACCGACGACGAGAACAGCGACATGTAGGCGCCGAAATTGGCGTGGGTCTTGACCCGCAGGCCGAGGATCTTGTTGTCCTTGTCGAACGCCATCTCGGCCTTGGAGATGTGGTCGCGGCCGTGCGCGTCGGTGAGGAAGGCTTCCGAACGGTCGCCGGTCCACTTCACCGGGCGGTTGACCTTCTTGGAGGCCCACAGCGCCACCATCTCTTCCGGATAGATGAAGATCTTGGAGCCGAAGCCGCCGCCGACGTCGGGCGCGATCACCCGGAGCTTGTGCTCGGGCGCGATGTTGTAGAATGCCGACAGCACGAGGCGGGCGACGTGCGGGTTCTGCGACGTCGTGTAGAGCGTGAAATGCTCCTCGGCCTGGTCGTAATGCGCGATCGCCGCGCGCGGCTCCATCGCATTCGGCACCAGGCGGTTGTTGGTGAGTTCGAGCGTCACCACGTTGGCGGCCTTGCCGAACGCATCGTTGACCGCGGCTTCCTCGCCGATATGCCAGTCATAGACGATGTTGCCGGGAGCCTCCGGATGCAGCTGCGGCGCGCCCGGCTTGATCCCGGCCTTGATGTCCGGCACGGCGGGCAGCTCTTCATAGCTGACCACGACGGCTTCGGCAGCGTCCTTGGCCTGGTTCTTGGTCTCGGCGATCACGACCGCGACCGCCTGTCCGACGAAGCGCACGGTCTCCGGCGCCATCGCCGGCCACGCGCCCATCTTCATCGGCGTGCCGTCCTTGGAGGTGATGGCCCAGCCGCAGATCAGGTTGCCGACCTTGTCGTCGACGATCTGCTGTCCGGTCAGCACCGCGATCACGCCGGGCATCTTCATCGCCTCGGTGGAGTCGATGCCCTTGACCTTGGCATGTGCGTGCGGGCTGCGGATGAAGTGAGCGTAGCTCATGCCGACCATTTTGACGTCGTCGACGTAACGTCCTTGTCCGGTGATGAACCGGCGATCTTCCTTGCGCACGACGCGTGCGCCAATTCCTTCAACACCCATTGTCTAGTCCTCCCGACCGGAGATTCGATTTGCCGCCGTTTCCATCGAGACCGGCGGTGATGAGCTTGATCGTTCTGTGCGTGGCCGGCTATTCGGCGGCCTGCGCAACCTTCATGCGGCCGGCAGCGTCGAGCACCGCCTTGACGATGTTGTGGTAGCCGGTGCAGCGGCAGATGTTGCCTTCGAGCTCGTGGCGAACCGTTTCCTCGTCGAGCTTGCCACCATGGCGGTGCACGATATCGACCGCGGACATGATCATGCCGGGGGTGCAATAACCGCATTGCAGGCCGTGATTGTCGCGGAACGCCGCCTGCATCGGGTGCAGTTCGTCGCCCTTGGCGAGGCCTTCGATGGTGGTGACGTTGGAGCCGGCTGCCTGGCCGGCCAGCATGGTGCAGGATTTGACCGCCCGGCCATCGACATGGACGACGCAGGCGCCGCACTGGCTGGTATCGCAGCCGACATGGGTGCCGGTCAGGTTCAGGTTTTCGCGCAACAGGTGCACGAGGAGGGTTCGGTCCTCAACGTCGACCGAAACCGCCTTGCCGTTTACCGTCAGTTTGACTGTAGACACGCGTTTCTCCCAATAGTTTCATTATGGGCCCAGTAGACCACGCTTCATTTGGGACGTAACCGCGATCAAAGTCGTAGTTGCGGCCCTGTCTTGAAGGCGCCGGGCTGTGCTTCCGATCCTAGCAGGCAGCCGTTCGATGGGCAATTTGCAAGCCGCCGGGAGGGGGCTCCGGCGCAGTGAAACTGCGCGGCAGTGCAAGCGATTTTCGGCCGGCCGACAGCGCCCGCCGCGTGCCGAACATCGCCGCGGCGATTGCTACTACCTTCCGCCTATAACGACGCAAATGCGTTGCTGTCATTTTCATCGCCGATGCAGCGACAGCAGATCGCTGATTCATGAATTGGGTAGATATCCGCGCCCGCGATGCATCCATCGCGGCAACGAAACCATATTGGAGGAAGCCAATGAAGCTGAGGAGCGGGATTTTCTTTGCCGGCGTTTCGCTGGTCGCCATGGTGCTGGCAGGCATTGGTGCATCGAAAGCAAATGATTCCGTCGTGAAGGCGGTGTCCGATCCCAACGGATGGGCGATCGCCGGCCACGACTATGGCAATACGCGCTACAGCCCCCTGAAGCAGATCAATTCCGAGAATGCCGGCAAGCTTCAGCTCGTGTACTCGCTGTCGCTCGCCTCGCTGCGCTCCAACGAATCGTCGCCGGTGGTGATCGGCAAGACGCTGTATGTGTCGACGTCGTGGGGCCCGAAATACGTCTATGCGATCGACGCCGCGACCGGCGCGCGCAAATGGACCTGGCAGCCCGACATTCCGGATGACGTGCTCCAATATGCCTGCTGCGACGTCAATAACCGCGGCGTGTCCTACGCCGACGGCAAGATCTTCGTCGGTCGGCTCGACGGCAAGCTGACCGCACTCGATGCCGAGACCGGCAAGGAGCTGTGGACCTCGACGGTGGTCGACTACAAGCAGGGTTCGGTCATCACGTCGCCGCCGCTCATCGTCCGCGACAAGGTGATCACCGGCTTCGGCGGCGGCGAATATGGCGTGCGCGGCTCGTTGCAGGCGTTCAACCTCAAGGACGGCAAGCTGCTGTGGCAGACCTTCACGGTGCCGGCGCCGGGCGAGCCCGGCAGCGACACCTGGAAGGGTGACACGGGCCTGCATGGTGGCGGCGCCCCCTGGCTGGTCGGCTCCTATGACGCCAAGACCGATACGGTCTACTGGGGCACCAGCAATCCGGGGCCGTGGAATACCGCCGTGCGCTCCACCGGTGACGGCAATTTCGGCAAGCTGACCAACCTGTACACGGCCTCGACGCTGGCGATCGATCCCAACACCGGCAAGATCAAGTGGCACATCCAGGGCACCCCGGCCGACGCCTGGGACTATGACGGCGTCAACGAGTTGCTGCTCGCAGACCTGAAGATCAAGGGCGCCGAGACCCCGGTCCTGATGAAGGCGGACCGCAACGGCTTCTTCTTCGTGGCCAACCGCGAGACCGGCAAGGTGATCTCGGCCGAGAAGTATGTGTTCGCCAACTGGGCCAAGAAGTGGGACATCAGCACGATGCGGGCGGAAGAGGATCCGGACAAGCGTCCGGGCCCCGGCCATCCCGCCAAGGACATCTGCCCGAACCTGATCGGCGGCAAGAACTGGCAGCCGATGTCGTTCAATCCGCAGACCGGCCTGGTCTACATCCCGAGCAACAATGTGTGCATGGACTGGTCGGTCTCTGACGTGAACTACAAGCGCGGCGTGTTCTATCTCGGCGCCGAGTTCCCGACCAAGCCGGGTCCCGGCGGCTTCCTCGGCGAGCTGGTGGCCTGGGATCCGATCGCCAACAAGAAGGTGTGGGGCATCAAGGAAGACCTGCCCTTCAACGGCGGCACGCTGACGACCGGCGGCAACCTCGTGTTCTCAGGCAATCTGCACGGCGACTTCCGTGCCATCGATGCCAAGAACGGCAAGGTGCTGTGGAGCAAGAACCTCGGCAGCGGCATCGGCGCCGGTCCGGTGACCTATTCGGTCGACGGCAAGCAGTATGTCGCGATCGTGGTCGGACGCACCGCGGCGCTGCCGGCCTTCCTCGGCGACATCGGCAAGAAGATGGTTGCCGCGGCGCCCGAAGGCGGTGCGCTGTTCGTGTTCGCCTTGCAGTAACGATCGTCGCAATGGAGGCAGCATTGTCCGTGTCCTGTATCAAAGCGACTTGCATCAAGGCGACTTGCACCAGGTCGAATGAAGTGCCGAGCTCAACGCGTCGCGTACAGTTGAGAAAGGCGATCCGGACCGTGCTGCTCTCCGCCGCATTGTTGGCGCCGGCCCTCGCGGCCGGCGCGGAGGAGGTGAAGCCGCCGCTGCGGCTCTGCGCCGACCCGACCAACCTGCCGTTCTCGAGCGACGAGCCGGGCAAGCCCGGCCTCTATCTCGAGATCGGCCAGGCGGTGGCGCAAAAGCTCGGCCGCACGGTGAGCACCAATTGGTACAAGTCCTATTTCGGCAAACGCACCGTGCGCGAGACGTTGCTCAGCAAGCAGTGCGACGCCATGGTCGGCCTGCCGCTGATCGACGACTTCATGGGCCCTGCGGTGATCTTCTCGAAGCCGATCGCCCATGAAGGCTATGCGCTGGTCGGCGCCAGGGATCGCAAGCTCGCCGGCATCGACGACCTCAAGGGATTGCGGGTTGCGGTGCAGTATCAGTCGACGCCGCAGAACCTGCTGGCGACGCGTGACGACATCCAGAAGGTCACCGTGCTCAGCCCGGAGGAGGGCATGACGGCGCTCGAGCAGGGCAAGGTCGACATCGCCTTCATCTGGGCGCCGGTGGCGGGCTGGCTCAACAAGACCAGCTATGGCGACAAATACCAGATCGTCTCGACCGAGGGCGACGGCCTGCTCTGGGCCACCGCGATCGGCTTCGCCAAGGCATCCGGCGCGCTGCGCGATGAAGTCGACGGCGTGCTGCCGTCGTTGCAGCCGGATATTGCCGCCCTGTTCGCCAAATACGGCGTGCCGAACGGCACCCCGGTCAAGTTCGGCGAGGCGGATCGGGCGATGACGTCGTCCACCGGGTCTGGCGAACCCGTCACGGTGGGGCAGGCGGCCGCGGCCGAGAAGCCGGTTCAGACCGCGGCGGCGCCCGCGGCTGCCGAGGATGCCAAGGGGGGAGACGCCAAGGCCGGACGGGAGACCTTCAATGGCACCTGCGCCCATTGCCACGGTCCGGACGCGGTGCAGGCCGAGCGAAAGATCGACCTCCGGCTGCTGAAGAAGCGCTATGCTGACGACATGGAATCGACCTTCTGGAAGACGGTCCATGACGGGCGACCGGCTAAGGGCATGCCGGCCTGGAAGGACGTCTTCAGCGACGACGAGCTCAGAAACGTATATGCTTATCTGCAAAGCGTGCAGGATACCGGCGGGTCGAACTAGCGGCGGCAATCGGCGAATACCAATGCGAGGGTCCTCATGATGGGGTTCCTGATCATCGACGATCATCCCCTGTTCGGAGAGGCGCTTGGCAACGCCATCCGCATCTCGCATCCCGATGCCCGGATCTACGAGGCGACCTCGATCAAGGGCGCGCTCGGCATCCTCGCCAGCGAGCCGAATATCGACCTGGCGCTGCTCGACCTGCTGCTGCCCGACGTGGTCGGATTCTCCGGCTTCCAGAAGATCCGGGATCGCTATCCGCGGCTGCCGATCGCGATCGTCTCCAGCGAGGAAGACAAGCACACGATCCGCGAGGCGCTGCAAATGGGGGCGGCCGGCTACCTGCCGAAATCGACCTCGCTCGGCGAGCTCTCGCAGGCGATCGCGCGCGTGCTGAGCGGATCGGTCTCGGCGCCGCGGGACTTCGTCGCGGTCGGTGCGCTGGATCAGTCGGAGACGGCGCGGACGCTGCGCGAACGGATCCAGAAGCTGACGCCGCAGCAGATCCGGGTGCTTCATCTGATCATTCGCGGCTTGCAGAACCGCGAGATCGCTTCGGAACTCAAGCTCGCCGAATCGACGGTGAAAGCGCATGTCACCGAGATTCTGCGCAAGCTCAAGCTGTTCAGCCGCAACAAGGCGATCATCGAGCTCGGCAAGATTCCGCTGCCGGTCGCTGAAGCCTGCACCGGCGCGAAGGCCGAGAAGGCGCCCTAGGCGTGTTGCACTGCGAGGCGAATGTCACGCCTATAGGCTGCCGGTCGGCTTTGAGATAACGTCGTGCGGACAATGGCTGTCATCAGCGATCCGAGGGAGGACGGCGCAGCATTGACCACGACCGTGCCCCTTGTGGACGATCCACCGCTCGGCAAGGTGGGTGTACCTCGGCTGCTGATCGTCGAGGATCACCCGCTGTTCCGCGCTGCCCTGATCGGCGTGATCGGGACCGAGTTTCCCGATGCCGAGGTGTTGCAGGCGACCTCGATCGACGGCGCGCTGGACGTGATCGCGAGCCGCGATGGCCTCGATCTGATCCTGCTCGATTTGTCGATGCCCGGCACCACGGGCCTGCTCGGCGCCTACCGGGTGCGTGCCGCCGCGCCGCGCAGCGCGCTGGTGATCGTGTCGGCGCATGACGATCCCCGGATCGTCGGCGGCGCGATCTCGCTCGGCATTTCCGGCTACATCCCGAAGTCGACGCCGAAGGTCGAGCTGGCGCGGCTGCTGCGCGGCATCCTCGAAGGCGCGGTGTGCCTGCCGACGCGCTTCCGCGACACCGCTGCTGCGCGAAAGAGCCAGGCCGAGACACGGGAGCTGGTGCAGCAACTCGGCCAGTTCACCGCGCAACAGCTTCGCGTGCTCGATATGATCTGCCACGGATTGCAGAACAAGCACATCGCCTATCAACTCGCGATCTCCGTCACCACCGTGAAGGTGCACGTCTCGGAGATCCTGCGAAAGCTCGGCGTGCGCAGCCGGACCGAGGCCATCATCGCGCTGTCGAAACTCGATTTCGGCAAGCACGACCACGCGCCGGTGACGGCGCCGCGATCGTCGCACGGGATCGAATCATAGTCCCACGCCAGACTGCTCGGCAGCGAGCAGGAACGACAGCAGCGAGCGCATCTCGGCGGGCTTGATCGGCTTCTTCAGCAATTCGTGGCCGAAGGCCGACACGTCGGAGGCCGCCTTGGCCGAGTAGTCGGCGGTGACGATGATCGCCGGAACCTTGGCGTTGATCTGGCCGCGGATCACGTCGACGGCCTGGATGCCGGTCTCGCCATTGTCGAGATGCAGGTCGGCGATGATGGCATCGGGAATGCCGTCGAGCGCGTGGATGCGTTCGAGCGCCTCGGTCTTGGAGATCGTCACCGCGACGTCGCAGCCCCATTTCTCCAGCAGATGGGCTAGGCCCTCGGCGCTCGACAGGTCGTTCTCGATCAGCAGGATCTTGGCGCCTTCCATGCCGCCATAGCGATAGTCGACACTGGCCTGTTCGCGTACCGGGATCGCGACCGGATCCAGGGTCCGCGGCACCGTGACCGAGAACACCGAGCCCTTGCCGGCGCGTGAACCGAGCTTGATGTTGTGGCCGAGCAGATCGGCGAACCGGCGCACGATCGAAAGGCCGAGGCCGATGCCGGCCTTGTCGCCGGCGCCGGCATCGCCGCGCTGAAACTCGACGAAGATCGCCTCGCGCTGGGTTTCCGGAATGCCCGGCCCGGTATCATGCACCTCGATGCAGATATCGTCGCCCTTGGCCCGGCATCCCATCAGCACGGTGCCGCGCTGGGTATAACGCAGCGCGTTGGCGAGCAGGTTTTGCAGGATCCGGCGCAGCATCAGCGGGTCCGAGCGAACCACCGCGGACGACGGCATGATCCGGAAGTCGAGATTGCGCTTGGCGGCGGTCGCGGCGAATTCCTGCTCCAGCGGCTCGAACAGCGAGGCGATCGCGACCGGCCCGAACTCGGGCCTGAGCACGCCCGCATCGAGCTTCGAGATGTCGAGCAGCGTGCGCAGCATGTCCTCGAGCGTCGCCAGCGATCGATCGATCTGGTCGGTCAGCGCGCCGCTCTTGGGCTCGGCGGCCATCTCGGTCAGCGCGGACAGCGTCAGCCGCGCCGCATTCAGCGGCTGCAACAGATCGTGGGTCACCGACACCAGCACGGACGATTTCAGCGAGCTCGCCGCTTCGGCCTGCTGCTTGGCCTGCAACAGGCGTCCGTTGGTCTTTTCCAGCGATTGCAGCGCCTGCTTGAGCTGCTTGGTGCGGTCGCGAACCTGCTGATCGAGCGCGATCGCGGTCTCGAACAGCGAGAAGGCGTTGAGCTGCTGATCGGTCGAGCGTTCGACGCGCGACATCAGCGCTGCGTTGATCTTGCGCAGCTTCTCGGCCTCGCGTTCGAGCGCCACGATGCGGCTGGTCTTGCTGTCGGTCATTGCGGCGCGACAGCCCGCTTGCCGATGGCGATGCCGGTCAGCGTCTGGTTGACGTGCATGGAGCGATACTGCTCGCCATAGGTCTGAAAGCCAATCACTTTGTTGCGGCGATAGAGTTCCGACATTTCCCGCGACAGCTGGCGTTGCTCGACGTCGAGCCGGCGCAGCACGCATTCGAAGCCGATGAACATCGAGACCTCGCCGAGATCGTCGCTCAATTCCTTGAGCAGGCGGCTCGTGACGTCGATCGGATCGCGCTCGCGCGCCACCGTCAGCACCATGCCCTCGTCGATCGCGCAGAAGAATTGCAGCGATCCGTCCGGGTTGGTGCGCTGGATCGACCGCGCATAATAGGCGCCGCCGACCCGGACCAGCACCGGATGCGCGGCAAAGGAGAACAGTTCGAGATTGCTCTCGCTGAGGCCGACGGCGCGGGAATATTCCAGCGCGGCCGGCTCGGCATTCAACTCCTTGACGATGCGGTGCTCGATGTCGGCCTCGGTCACCACCATCTTGGTCGAGGTCGGTTCGAAATGGTCGCACTTGAACAGGCGGAACGGCAGCCGGGTGCGGATCAGGATCAAGACCGCGGCATCGCTAAAGGCCTCGCCGCCGTAGAACACCCAGGACTTCTCGAAGCGCAGGCCGTCGCCGGCTGAACCGCCGACCACCGGGATGTCGCCGAGCGACGCATAGATCGCCGACATGATGGTCTCTTCCCGCTGGCACATGCCGTCGATGAAGAGCAGTCCGAAGGATTCGTCGGTGTGATCGCAATGCTCGGTTCGTTGGGCGAATTCGTTTTGCAACTCGGTGCACATCGAGCGGCCATGATCGACCCGGAAGGTCGCGAGGTCGAACAGCGGCCGTGCCGCGATGACGAAGTCGGCCGCGTTGAAGCCCATCGCCACGACACTGTCCTCGTCCCAGCCGCCGGGCGACAGCTCACCGGCCGTGGTGCAGCCGAAGATCGGCACGTCGGGCATCCGGGAGGACAGTTCGGCAATGAATGTCTGGGGGTCGTAGAACGGCGACACGAACACCACGAGCATCGCGAGATCGGCCGACGCCAATTGGCGCGCGATCTCGTCCGCGGCTTGCCGCGGCCCGTTGGTCTTTGCCTGCACCACCACAATGCTGTCGGTGGCGCTGCCGTGCTGCTCCGCCACAGGCTTTCTCCCTGACCAGAATTTTTTGCTTTTCTTGGCGCGGCCGGTCTAACCCGCGCGGGTCGTTAGGGCATACGGGCCATGCCGCAAATTGGTTGCAGTCGGGCCCGGCGGTATCGTCTAGGTCGTGAGGGGAAATGTCATTGGCCGGGCCAGTCCGCCGGCAGCAACGCTCGTCGCAAACGCCAACGGCGCCGTTCGACGCGATGACATGGGACACCTCCCGATGTGTTGTCCTGACCCGGGCAGGGACAGGTTTGATCGGTTCTAAACTATCGGGCCGGACCGGGAGGTCAATCGCCAAGCCCGCCCTTTTCGCCCGACCAAGGTAGTACCGGCCCGATCCGGCTGCCCATTTACCGGGCCTTATCGATTCTGCCTTAGTTTTGGCCTCCGGGGTCTGGGGCGGGCTGCTGCCGGATGCCGCGCGCGGTTTTCAGAATGAAGACGGGGGTTGGAATGCCGGGGCTCAAGCGATCGCGGTCGATCAGGTTCCCGACCCTCAGATTTCGCGCCAAGATCATGCTCGGCTTTGCCGTGACGCTGGCGCTGTCGGCGGCCACCATGGGCTTTGCCTATATGGGCTTCGAGCGGGTCTCCGCCGGGGTCGGCTCCTATCGCCAGAGCGTCGCGGAAGCCGATCTGGCCCGCAACATCGACCGCGAATTGATCTCCTACCGCTCGCTGGCGCGCTATTACGTCACCACCGGCAAGGAGGACGATGCCAAGGCGGCACTCGCCGCCGAGGCCAGCCTGAAGGACGCCATCGTGGCGTCGATGAAGGGCACCACCAATCCGGCCCGGCTCGAGCAGGTCACCAAGCTGGAGCGCGAATTCCGCGCCTTCACCAAGATCTTTGCCGAGATCGTCCGCATCAAGGACGAGAGCGCGCAGACCGCGCAGAACAAACTTGTCCGCAGCGCGACCTCGATGCGCTACAAGCTCGACGACCTCCCGAGCAATGCCGATGATTCCGAGCTGCAATCGATCCAGTTCGGCGCCAAGAAGGTGTCCGACCAACTCCAGTCGATCACCGGTGCGGTCAACACCTTCGTCGTCAATGGTGACAAGACGGTTGCCTCCAGCGCGCTCGCACGGCTGAAATTCGCCGACAATCTGGTGAAGGGGATCACCTCGAACAACGAGCGGATCACCCAGGGCGTGAAGGACATCACCGCGCTGCTCGAGGAATACCGCGAGGCGCTCGCCAAGCTGATCGCCAACGCCAAGTCGATCGACGAATTGACCGTCGAGATGACGGAATCGGCGGCCGCCATCAGCCAGGGCGCGGCGGCGATGAAATCCGATCTGCTCGCCGACCAGAAGCGGCTCGAGAACGAATCGCACGCGATGATCGGCGAGACCGAGCAACTGATCCTGATGCTCGCCGCCGGCAGCTTCGTGCTCGGGTTGGTCTGGGCATTCCTGCTCGGCAAGGGTATTTCGCGGCCGATCGCAGCGATGTGCGCGGCGATGCGCGAGCTTGCGGCGGGTAATTTCGACGTCGTGCTGCCCGGCCTCGGCCGCCGCGACGAATTGGGCGAGATGGCCGGCGCGGTGGAGGAGTTCAAGGTCCAAGCGGTCGCCAAGGCCGAGCGCGACGCTGCGACCCAGGAGGCGCAGAACAAGGCGAGCGCGACCGCGCGGCGCAACGAATTGATTCGCTTCGCCGATGAATTCGAATCCGCGGTCGGCTCGATCGTCTCCAACGTGTCGGCGTCCGCCGTGCAACTCGAATCCGCAGCCGGCACGCTGACGCGGACCGCGGAGGTCACGCAGAACCTGTCGAGCCAGGTCGCCGGTGCCTCCGAGGAGGCGTCCAGCAACATGCAATCGGTGGCGTCCGCGACCGAGGAGCTGTCGGCGTCGGTCGACGAGATCGGCCGCCGCGCCAAGGAATCGAGCCAGATCGCCGATTCCGCCGTGCGTCAGGCCGAGCAGACCGATGCCCGGATCGGCAAGCTCTCGCGCGCTGCGCAGGAGATCGGCGACGTGGTCAAGCTGATCACGGCGATCGCCGAGCAGACCAATCTGTTGGCGCTGAACGCCACCATCGAGGCCGCGCGCGCCGGCGACGCCGGCCGCGGCTTCGCGGTGGTCGCCTCCGAAGTGAAGTCGCTGGCGAGCCAGACCGCCAGGGCCACCGACGAGATTTCCACCCACATCTCGGGCATGCAAGCCGCCACCCAGGAATCGGTCGCCGCGATCAAGGAGATCGGCGGCACCATCGGGCAGATCTCCGGGATCGCGACCAACATCGCGAGTTCGGTGGAGCAGCAGAGCGCGGCAACGCAGGAGATCGCCCGCAGCGTGCAGAACGTCGCGCAGGGCACCCAGGAAGCGGCTTCGAGCGTCACCCAGGTCAATCGCGGCGCGACCGAGACCGGTGCTGCCTCGGAAGAGGTGCTGAATTCGGCCCGCTCGCTGTCGGTCGAGAGCGCAAGGCTGCGCGAGGAACTCGATCGCTTCATGGCGAACATCCGCGCGGCGTAACGAACACGTCAAGCCTATCAATGATCGTCGTCCCGGCGAAGGCCGGGACCGATAACCACCGATGTTCGTTGGTGCAGAGATAACTCGCCGCGTGCTCTTTTCATACGCCGCGGCGTATGGGTCCCCTGAGTTCCCAAACGAAGTGCAACACTTCCATCTGGAGGTGTTGCCATGGGGCGGACTTACAAGCAGCTCTGCCTGGAGGAGCGATGCGAGATTGCCAGGCTTTCGGCCGGTGGCAGCTCGATCCGGCAAATCGCGGCAGCTTTGGATCGCCCGCCATCAACGATCTCTCGGGAGCTGAACCGCAATTCTGGCGTTCAGGTCGGTTACAAGCCCAGCTATGCCCAGCAACAGATGCGAGCGCGGCGCTGGACGGGCTCTCGCCTCGAACGAGAGCCCGGCCTGCGCCGCGCGGTGTTGGAACGTCTTGGTCGGGGCTGGTCGCCCGAGCAGGTCGCCGGCCGGCTGGCGCGTGAGCACGGCCGCAGGGTGATCTCCTATGAGAGCATCTACCGCTTCATCTATGCCCAGCTCACCCGCACCTCGGACTTCAGCTGGCGRCGCTATTTGCCGCGCGGCAAGAGCAAGCGCGGTCGTCGCGGCAAGCGGGGCGGCAGTCCCGCAAGCTTCATCGAAGGCCGTGTTTCGCTGGATCAGCGYCCCATCGAGGTCGCCGATCGCAAGACCCCGGGCCATTGGGAGGCCGACCTCATGATGTTCTCCAAATACGGTCAGCAGATCTTGGCCGTGCATGAGCGCMCCTCCCGCCTGTTGCTCGGCGTCCCCCTCGCAAGCAAGCTCGCCTCCGGCGTCGCCCACCATCTCGTGCGCCTGTTCGAGGTCCTGCCACAACCGATCCGCCGGACCGTCACCTTCGACAACGGCACCGAGTTCGCAGCTCACCTTTCCTTGCAAAGCCTCTTGATCAAGACGTTCTTCTGCGATCCCCACGCCCCCTGGCAGAAAGGTGGCATCGAGAACGCCATCGGCCGCATGCGCCGCTTCATCCCGCGCAACACCGACCTTGAGAAGCTGCCGACCCGCCGCCTTCGCAAGTCCATCGCCGCCTACAACAACACCCCGCGCAAATGCCTTGACTTCAAGACCCCGACAGAGGTCTTTGCTGCTCAAGTGTTGCACTTCGAGTGTGAATCCACCTCCTGGCTTTCGCCAGGACGACGACAAAGAACAGCGCGCCGCAAATCCGGCTCTATGCCGCGTTGCGGGAACCCTTGCTTCCCCGCGGCGTTGACGTCCCGTGGCGGGCACTCCGTTTGCCGCAATCCTAGAAGGGAGAACCTTGGAACGTATCGTTCCGGGGGTTTTTCCCATTGGTCCATTCTGATGAACTCGCAGCGGACACAATTGGGTTCTGCAACAACGACGGACGCGACATCGTCGCCGGCCGGGCCGGGCGACGACCGCATCATCGAGACGTCGATCCCGCTGCGTCTCGACAATCTGCATTGGAGCGGCTTTCACACCCGCGTCGTGCTGGCGCTCGGCATCACCTGGATTCTCGACGGGCTCGAAGTGACGCTCGCGGGCGCGCTGTCGGGTGCGCTCAAGGACAGCCCCACGATGCGCTTCTCCAACGCCGATGTCGGGCTGGCCAGCAGCGCCTATCTCGCCGGCGCCGTGCTCGGCGCGCTCGGCTTCGGCTGGCTCACCGACCGGCTTGGCCGCAAGAAGCTCTTCACCATCACCGTCCTGGTCTATCTCTCCGCAACCGCCGCCACCGCTTTGTCCTGGAACCTGTGGAGCTTCCTGCTCTTCCGCTTCCTGACCGGCATGGGCATCGGCGGCGAATACACCGCGATCAACTCGACCATTCAGGAATTGGTGCCGGCGCGCTATCGCGGCTGGACCGATCTCGTCATCAACGGCAGCTTCTGGATCGGTGCCGCGATCGGCGCGCTGAGTGCCATCGTGCTGCTCGACCCCGCCTTCCTTGCGCCGGACCACGGCTGGCGGATCGCTTACTTCACCGGCGCGGTGCTCGGCCTTGTCGTGTTGCTGATGCGGATGTGGATTCCGGAGAGCCCGCGCTGGCTGATGATCCATGGCTATCCCGATCAGGCCCAGAAGATCGTCGCCGATATCGAGACCTCCGTGCTCGGCCACGAACAGCCGAGCGAGAGGTTCGATAAGATCAAGCTCCGGATGCGCGATCATACGCCGCTGCGCGAGGTCGCGGTGACGCTGTTCTCGACCTACCGGCAGCGCTCGCTGGTCGGGCTGACGCTGATGGCCGCGCAGGCGTTCTTCTACAACGCGATCTTCTTCACCTTCGCGCTGATCCTGACCGATTTCTTCGGCATCGCCGCCAGCAATGTCGGCTGGTACATCCTGCCGTTCGCCGCCGGCAATTTCCTCGGGCCGCTGCTGCTCGGCCGCCTGTTCGACACGCTCGGCCGCCGCACCATGATCACGCTGACCTATGGCGTGTCGGGCGTGCTGCTGGCGCTGTCCGGCTACCTGTTCTCGATCGGCGTGTTCAGCGCGCAGACCCAGACCATCGCCTGGATGGTGATCTTCTTCTTCGCCTCGCCCGCCGCGAGCGCCGCCTATCTCACCGTCAGCGAGACATTCCCGCTGGAGGTCCGCGCGCTCGCGATCGCCGTTTTCTACGCGATCGGCACCGGCATCGGCGGTGTGATCGGACCGGCGCTGTTCGGCGTGCTGATCGATACCGGATCGCGCAACAGCGTCTTCGCCGGCTACCTGCTGGGGTCGGCACTCATGTTGGTCGCCGCAGCCGTCGCATGGCGCTATGCCGTCGCGGCCGAGCGAAAATCGCTTGAATCTGTCGCGCGACCACTGGCATTCGTGGAGTAGACCAGGATGAAGCATGAATTGGCCGAAATGCCGCTGGATGACGACATCGGCCCTGATCGAGCGACGGACAGCGTGCCGGCGCCCGCGTCGCTGATTCCGCCGTTGGCGCGGACCGCCGTGCTGCTCGATATCGATGGTACCCTGCTCGACTTTGCGCCGACGCCGCGCGAGGTGTGGGTGCCGCCGGAGCTCGCGACGACGTTGAAGCAGCTGCATGAGCGTACGGGCGGCGCGTTGGCGCTGGTCTCCGGCCGCTCGCTCAATGACATCGACCTGATCTTCGCCCCGGATGTGTTTCCCGCGATCGGCGGCCATGGCGCCGAGATGCGGTTGCAGCCGGACAGCGAGGCGGTCGCCGCGCACGCGCCGCCGCTCGACAAGGAATTGAAGCGTCGCCTTGCCGCGATCGCAAAGCTCAGCCCAGGCATTCTGCTCGAGGACAAGGGCTATTCGCTGGCGCTGCATTACCGGCTGGCGCCGCAGGCGGAGAAGGCGATCTATGAAGCGGTGTCGTTGATCCGCGCCGAGCTGCCGACCGCGCCGATCGAGGTGCTGCCGGGCAAGAGCGTCTGCGAGATCAAGCATTCCGGCTTCACCAAGGCGACCGGCGTGCGCGAGCTGATGACGCATGCGCCGTTCAAGGGCCGCCGTCCATTCTTCATCGGAGACGATGTGACCGACGAGACCGTGTTCGCGATCATGCCCGACTACGACGGTCTCGCATTCTCCGTCGGCCGTCACGCGACCGGCGTCGCCGGACATTTCGAGGCGCCGCGCGATGTGCGTCAATTTCTCGCGGACCTGCTCGATGGTGATCGGGACATCAGTCTGACCTGATCGAGTCGGTTTCATCGCAGCCGATTCGAATGCGGTGCTTTTGCGTCGTCGCGTGCACCTCACGCGTCATTTTCTTTTCGCGAGTTCCCGTGAGTTCCGTGGGCCTTCGCCAGAATTTGGTTTCATTTGGGAGATTCCTTGGTCAGGAACCATCTTGATGAATGGTTGTTAATACGCGAGTGACCAACAGGAGGGGACCTGGTGAACCTCGTCGTCGTATCGAACCGCGTCTCGCGCGGAAAACCTAACGAACCCATGACGGGGGGGCTGGCTGCGGCATTGTTGCCGGTGGTGGAAAAAACAGGGGCAATATGGGTTGGTTCCAGCGGACGGGTCCGTGACGGGAACCACAAGGAACCTTTCGCGGAGGTCGAAGCACTCGGCGCGGGCGCGCTGGCGATGCTCGACCTGCCGGCCGCGCATTACGGCGGCTACTACGAAGGCTTTGCCAATTCGGCGCTGTGGCCCGCGATGCATTCGCGCGCCGATCTGATTCGCGCCTCGCACGAGGACTATGCGAGTTATCGCGAGGTGAATGCGTTCATGGCGCGTGCGCTGTTGCGCTTCCGCAAGCCCGATTCCGTGTTCTGGATCCAGGATTACCATTTCCTCGCGCTCGGCGCCGAGCTGCGCGATCTCGGGGTGACGCAGCCTGTCGGCTTCTTCCTGCACACGCCGTGGCCCGTGCGTGCGGTGATCGCGGGGGTGCCCAATCACCGTGAGCTGATCGAGGCGATGCTGTCCTATGACCTGATCGGGTTCCAGACCGATGAGGATTGCGAGAATTTCCTGAGCTATGTGCAGAACGAGCTCGAGCTCGAGGTGCGCGACGGCGTGGTCAATTCGTCGTTCGGCCGCACCCGCGCCGCGGTATTCCCGATCGGCATCGATCCCGGCAAATTCGCGCAGCAGGCCACCAAGGCGATGACGCATCCCGACGTGACGCGGCTGCGGCGCAGCCTCAACAACGAGAAGCTCGCGATCGGCGTCGACCGGCTCGACTACTCCAAGGGCCTCGTCAATCGTATCAAGGCGTTCGACCGGATGTGGGCGCTGTATCCGAACCTGAAGCGTTCGGTGTCGATGTTGCAGATCGCAACGCCGTCGCGCGGCGCGATCGAGGCCTATGGCAATCTCGCCAGCGAGGTGGCGAAGCTCGTCACCGATGTCAACGGCGAGCATGGCGAGGTGGACTGGACGCCGATCCGCTATCTGAACAAGGGCTTCGGCCAGGGCGTGCTCGCGGGCCTCTACCGTACCGCGCAGGTCGGCGTGGTGACGCCGTTGCAGGACGGCATGAACCTCGTCGCCAAGGAATATGTCGCGGCACAGAATCCGGCCGATCCCGGCGTGCTGGTGCTGTCGAAATTCGCCGGTGCGGCAAACGAGCTCGACGCCGCGTTGCTGGTCAACCCGCACGACATCGACGGCATGGCGCGTACCCTGGCAACGGCGCTGGCGATGCCGCTGACCGAGCGGCGGATGCGCTGGGAAGCCATGATGGAGCGGCTGAACGGCGGCACCATCCAGCAATGGTTCGCGGACTTCATCGAGGCACTGCAAGACACGCACAATTCGGCAAATGCGGCGCTGCCGGAGCCACCAGCCCTGTGGCCGCGCCGCACGGCGGACCTTGCCGCGCGATATCACTGAGCAAGCATAGAGCTTGCGGGATGGGCGCGTTAAGTCGCCCGTCCAATGTGTTGTCCCGGCCTTCGCCGGGGACGACGGCAGGTTTGTGGCACCCCGGTGATCTGCGGCTGGGCGCTGTGCGCCCATGACGAAGGCATCCATCGGCTGCATTGCTTGATTTGTGCCGGTCTCTGACCAGCCGACGCCCAGAATCGCGCGCGACGGCCCGCAACAGCATGCAGCGCCGCCGGACTATCCGCTAATTTATCTAATATTTTCAATCTATTGGGGAAATTTCGTGCCCCAGCCTCGCGCTCCCTTGCAAAATCCGCCCCGGCCCTTCAAGAGAGGGCCTCCCGGAGAGATGGCCGAGTGGCTTAAGGCGCACGCTTGGAAAGCGTGTGTGCGGGAAACCGTACCGTGGGTTCGAATCCCACTCTCTCCGCCATTGCTACGCCACAGGTCTCCCCAATATCCGCTTATTCGAATCTACCGCAAGGCCACCGAAGCACCCTGCGATTCTGCGCTGTTCTTCGCGCGGGCTGTAGTTTCGCCGCGGGTTCGGAGGATAGATCTTCGCCGCGATACCTTCTTCGATATCCCGGTGCTGGCCTGTTTTAGACGTCAATGGCTTAATCTGAAAATCGCATTAGGCTGAATTGGCCAGCAGACAACCCGGAACAAAGCTRACCCATGTTAGTTAGCAGGCAGTTCTAGGGGCAACGGTGCCGTGTGCGAGAAATGCGACGAACTTGACGAGAAGATCGCTCACGTAAGGAGGCTATCTCAACCCGCCTTGGACCCGCTCACATTGGACAACTTCGCAGCTCTTGTAGAGCAATATGAGAGCGAGAAGAAAGCTCTCCACCCGGGAGATCGAGGGTAGTGCCGCCACTGTTGGCGGCCTCCTTCATTCCGCGGTTTCATTGTCATCGTCTTCGGACAAGACGTGTGATCATGCGAGATTGCGGCCCTGTTCGGCAGGATCACCCGGCTTGAGCCCAAGCCGGATGATCGCAATAGGCGCGGTTGGCAAGTTTGCGGCTTGTTATGCTGCTAGGTCATCTTCAGCTTCAACGTTGACCAAGGTCTCGGCGAGCTTGGTAAGTGCAGAATCAGTCGCCTGTTCCTCGTCCAGAGTCGCTTGCAGGAGATTGGCGGCTTCCGGCATTCCGAGCTCTTCGGCCCATGTCCGCAGCGTTCCGTAACGCGACATTTCGTAATGCTCGACGGCCTGGGCCGCCGCCAGCAGGCCGGCGTCGAGCGCGGGCATTCCCTTGAAGACCTTCATGATCTCGGCACCCTCTTCAGTGATGCCATTGATCGCCGCGCAGGTCTTTCCACGCGCCGGCTTGCCGATGATCTTGAATACTTTATCGAGCCGCTTGATCTGGCCTTCCGTCTCCCGCAGATGCTTGGTGAATGCCTTCTGCAGGTCTTTCGACTGTGCCGCTTTCGCCATCTTCGGAAGCGTTTTCACGATCTTGTTCTCGGCAAAATAGATGTCCTTGAGCGTTTCGTGGAAGAGGTCGCTCAGCAGCATTGGCTTTTTGGCCATGGGGTGTCCTTTGTTTGAGAGGTTGTCAGAAGCTGGTCCGGCGTCAGCGCAGGAGCATGATCAGGATGATCAGAGGGATCGGTATTCCGACTAGCCAGAGAAGAATCGGCATTGGTTGCTCCTGTCAGGTGCGCATTGCGGGTTTGAGCCGGGAGTGAGAAATCCATGTGCCGTCCCGCAAGCCACCGCCTTCGGTTGCCGCGAGGCTGGCGCAGAAAGCTCCCAAGAGCAGCGACGCCGTCAGCCAGAACGCGAGTTGAGCCGTCGCCTTTCGCGCCGCATCGGCATCGGCCTTGATTTGTGTAACGACATCGTTGACCCGTTTTTCGGCGTCGGCCTGGCTGAGCCCCGTTCGCGCTGCCACGACCTTCGCGACGTACTCCCGATCGTTCGGCTTCAWTTCRGCCCCCGTCTGAAAACTCGACGTGAACAATCGCAGCATCTCGCCGCGCGCGTCGCTTGCTGGCGCTTGCGCCGATGGCGTATTCGGCCTCAGCAGGGTGTCGACGTAGCTGTCCATGGGGCCGGATCGGCTCGCGGACGAAGCTGCGCCTGCGGCGCCGATGCCGCCTCCGATCAAGCTGGTTGCGGGAGTGGCCAGGAGGATTGCGCCGATCACGGATGCGAGCGCCCAGGCGACAAAGCCGTGAGCCGTGTCCCGGAAGTAGACCTCGTCAGTGTGGACACCGATCCAGCGGGAGCGCAATCGGCCTGCAATGTAGCCACCGATCGACGATGACAACATGGCGATGACGATCAGATAGAGGCCAGTCCCGATCTTGAAGGTGGTCGTGGAGACGCCGGCRCCGGCCCACGGARAGACYACAGACAGGCCTAGCCCTACGCCGAATGCCAACAGGACCAACGTMAAAGCGCAAGAGACCACGGCTCCGGCCGTGACGGCGCCCCACGACACGCCCGAGACGGACGGTTCGCCGGGGTCGGTTGCCGGTTGGACGACAACGGTATCAATCATGATGCTCATCCCAATTTTGCGATGAGATCAGCTCATCGTGCCGCAACAATAGGCAGCTCTGACAAAGGTTCCTCGGCGAGCGAYCTGCTGACTTGGCCGTGCAAGGGACGCTTGGGCTCAGCGAAGTGCGGCTGGCTCAACCGCGCGGAGGGGCTGAACGATCGACGCTAGCAGGCGAAGGGCGCTGGCTATTCCAATCTGTMCTGAGGCGGCTCAGGCGCCGCCTCCGTGCGGACCTCGCGCTCCGCTTGCAGCCAGAAATCCATTTCCGAACCGTCGGTTCTGCCGCTTTGCTCCCAGAGCTCGTAGGCGCGTTGTCGAATCTTGTCTTCCAGGCTGCTCATGACCTGCTCCCTTTCTCGGGCATCTTGACGTTGGGCTCGCGTCCCCAGACGCGCAGCTTGGCGAGGCCGTCGACAAACGATTTGGCACCCTTGGCGCCTTCCAGGACGACACAGCCTTCATCGAGATCTTCGGTGGCGATGCCGGCCTTCGCGAGCAGCGGCAGCGCAGAGCCGACGTAGCCGATGAACTTGCAGTGAGCAAAGGCGTCGGCGACAAAATCCCTTGCCGAGGAATCCTGCAGCAGATCGTCGATGGCTGCCTTCGCCGGCAGCAGGGCAACGGCATCGTACAACACMGAGGGCCCGCCATCGATCATTTGATCGGCGTCGATCCAGCTGCCGTCGCTCGCCTTGGCGCCCGTGACCGTCGGCGCGATGATCTCGTATGTCGCTCCCGCCTTGTCGAGCGCGCCCTTGAGTGCGTGAAGCAGGCCGGCATCGGTTCCGTCGGAAACCAGTATACCCAGCTTCCGGCCCTCGAAGCGCTCGGGTCCGTTCTCGACAATGCTCAGCGCCGGCGAAGGATCGAGATCCTGACGCGTTGGCACGGCCGCATCCGCGGGCTTCGGCATCTTCGGCAGACCAAGCTTGCCGCCGACCGTTCTAGCCAATGTCTCATCGATGTTGAGGAGATGCGAGACCATGCGTTCCCGGATCGCGGGCGTCTTGACCTTRCTGAGCTCGAACGTCAATGCGGCGGCGATGTGCGCCTGCTCTCCCATGGTTTGACTGATGAAGAACTGACGCGCCTGGCTGTAATGGTCCGCGAAGCTCTCGGCCCGCAGACGGCGTTTCGGGCCTTGYTCGACGTCGGCGAACGACGYGAAGCCGCGCTGYGGTGACTCTCTTGGTCCTTCACCGAAGGARTTCGGCTGGTAGTTGGCGCGCCCGACCGGATTGCGCATCGCCATGTGACCGTCCTGCTGGAAATTCGCGAACGGACATTTCGGCGCATTGATCGGGATGTGCGTGAAGTTCGGGCTTCCCAGCCGCTTGAGCTGGGTGTCGAGGTAGGAGAAGTTGCGTCCCTGCAGCAGCGGATCGTTGGAGAAATCGATCCCCGGCGGAACGTTCTGGGTCATGAAGGCGACCTGTTCGGTTTCCGCGAAGAAATTGTCGGGCATGCGATCGAGCACCAGCCGTCCCACGGGGACCGGCGGCAGGATCTCTTCCGGTATCAGCTTCGTCGGATCGAGCACGTCGAATTCGAAGGAATCGGCGAAGTCCTGATCGAACAATTGCAACTGGAGTTCCCATTCCGGGAAGTTGCCGGACTTGATCGCGGTCCAGAGATCCCGGCGATGGAAATCAGGATCGGCACCATTGATCTTGACGGCCTCGTTCCAGACCACCGACTGCATGCCCAATTTGGGCTTCCAGTGGAATTTGACGAATGTCGACTCGTTCTTCGCGTTCACAAGGCGGAAGGTATGGACGCCGAAGCCTTCCATGAAGCGGAACGACCGCGGAATGGCGCGATCGGACATCACCCACATGATCATGTGCATGCTTTCGGGCGTCAGGCTGATGAAGTCCCAGAAATKATCGTGAGCCGATTGCGCCTGCGGAAAGGCGCAGTCAGGCTCTTCCTTGACCGCGTGGATCAGGTCGGGAAACTTGATGGCGTCCTGAATGAAGAAGACCGGCATGTTGTTGCCGACGATGTCCCAGTTGCCTTCCTGAGTGTAGAGCTTCACGGCGAAGCCGCGGACGTCCCGGGCGAKGTCGACCGAACCCTTGCTTCCGGCCACGGTYGAAAACCGGACAAAGGCAGGCGTCTTTTCTCCGGCGCGCTGGAACAGGTCGGCTCTGGTGTACTTTGAAAACGGCTTGTAATTCTCGAAGTATCCGTGCGCGGCATAGCCGCGCGCATGCACGACCCGCTCGGGGATTCTTTCGTGATCGAAGTGGAAGATCTTTTCCCGAAAGTGGAAGTCCTCAAGCAGCGTCGGGCCGCGCGGACCAATTTTCAGGGAGTTTTGATCGTCGGAAACCGGACCGCCCTGTGCTGTCGTGAGCAAGGCTATTTTGCCTGACGCGATCTGATGAAGTTCGCCTCCCTCACCAACATCAAGCTTTTGATCGTGGATGGTCGCCGTCTCGCCTGATTTGCGAGATGCTTTCGTTGTCTTCGCCATTGTTTGGTTTCCCGGAGACGGAGTTGAGGAATCCCTAATCCGGCGAAGTGGGGTGCGTTCCTATTTCGAGCGCACGCGCCAGCCATCATCTGGCTTCGACGTTGCGCGAGGCGATCCGTCTGTCGATCAGGGGCGGTGAAGTAGAACGGCGCACCAACAATGCGGCAGGCGCCCCGACCAACACAAGAGGGCCGCGGCCGCGTTCCAAACAAAACAACGCGGCCTCGGCTCCGATTATCCCGAGGCCGCCAAAGTTGTCCACGCTCGTCTTCCCCGCCCGCACCTGGTCGGGGTCATGCAAGGTCAGCCCCGGCGCAGCCCAGGCACGTGCATGTGCTTGATGACGAGCGGGACTGAAGCTGGTCACTCTACGATTTCGACAATACGGTGTGTGCGAGGATCGACCAGCACCGTCCGGCCATTGACCACGGTGTAGCGATAGTCATGCGTGCCATATTCCGGCGGCACGTCGTAGTAGGTTACGCCTTCGCCCGGAAGGTCGGCGCCTACCCTCACCTCGCCGTCGTAAGTGTAGGACGGATAGTGCCGCTCGGCCACATAGCTGCGAAAGCGGGGCCGTTGGTCGATGCCCAGCACGCCGTTCACGCCTCCAACGACGCCACCGATTGCACCGCCAACCACGGCACCGACCGGCCCAGCGGCGCGTTCTCCCTCCCGGGATCCGCGTTCGATCCCGCCGGGGACGCCCTGTGCCGCGGCGGCAGCGGGCAACAAAACGATTGTGGCAAACGCTGCCGCGAGCAGGGAATATCTTTTCATGCGTAACCTCATTGTTGGAGAGCTCACGACAAGTCGGAGCACAACCAATGGTTCCCGCGATGCATTCAGCGCGCGGAGATCGAATGCGGCAGGCTCACTTCACGCGGCGTCCCTTGAAAAAGCCTGCATTGGTCGTGTTCTGCTTGATGTTGGCAGTCTCACCCTGTTCAGATGAGTTTTGGATGTCGCGATGACCTTTTGACGTGTCGCGTTCGGCTTCAGCGTTCTGCTTCGGGCCTTTCGTGCTCTGATTGCCTTTCGGGATGGGTGGCATTTTGCTCATGTCAAACACCTCGTTCGAGTTGAATGCGCCGGCATAGGCGTTTCTCAGGGGCAGCGAGAGAAAACATTCTCCTGACAATTCCTCGGGCGGAGGAACCCTGGCGTCATCGGGGACTTGGTGGCGGCTGGGAGCTGACGCAAAGGATACGATCATGGCACGAGACGAGCACAACAAGGCCGCGGAACACCACGAGAATGCAGCCAAGGCCCACCGATCAGCTGCGGAACATCATGGCAAGGGCGACCATGCCAAGGGCAAGGAGCACGCCTCCGCTGCGAAGCAGCATTCGCAGACCGCCCATCAGCACAGCGACGAGGCGCACTCCAAGAGCCAGCAGCAGAAGTAATCTGTAGGGATAGGCCCGGCAGAAGCCGGGCCTATCTTTGCAAGTCCTTGAACGATGTTACGAGAGCGTATCTCAGGTAAGCTGCATGGGCAGCTTGAGGCTCATGCCCAGCATATCCGGCATCCCAGGCCGGTCCGTGCGCTTCGGCAAATCACCGCCCTTCGCGTAATGCTCGAATCGCAACACTGCATTCCTGGTGGGCCCCGACCTGCATGTCGTCCACCTCAGTCGAGAAGCCGTCAGACTTGCGTCGTCGAGCTTGTCGATCTTGGCTCGCAAGGAGCGGCTGGATGTCGCATCGCTATACATCCTCGATCAGCCAACTGCCCCCGCTGTCGTTGATGCCGGCCCATCTCGCTGTATTCCCTGAAGTGTCGATGACGAGCAGTTGGTCATCAAAGCCCAGAAGCCGATGCAGGCGGTCTCTTATGTCATCTGCGCCATCTACGCACTGGACGATCTAGACCGTTTCAAGACGATGCCACCAGGCGCCCAGCAATTTTATTGTCTCGCCGAGTTCGCCATAAGCAGTTCCTCGCGCCGGATGGATGTCATCGACGATGAGATATGTTGCGGCTCTGTCGGTTGCTTCAAGCCCTCTCCCTGAGGGCCTGATGTTCCGGTCCATTGCCGCTGCCGTCCGAGAGAAGCCATTCAATCTCGGTGTGCGCGGCATCGCCGCCAGAGCCAGCATTTGTGCGATGTAGCACAACCACTGGCAGAACCACAACGTTCTAAGCCGCGGGCAACTTCGATGCTCTTAAAGCTCTGATGCTCGTGCGTTCTTGGACAAGCGATGACTCCTCCTAAGCCGGCCCGGCGGAATGCGAGCGACCCGTGAGGCGCTGGCGCAAAGCAAGAGAAATAACGCGCGCTGCGCCTTGTACCTTGCAGCATTGTGACTGCATTCCGAGCCGCGGATCAGAGAATGCCCGTCGGTCGTAGACACAGACCACTTCCACCTGCTGCGCCCACGCCGCTTCAGCACGATGTCGAACGCCGCGAAGCGGTCATCACTCGGCTGATAGTTCATGCCGCGAACCTGGCCGGGAAGCCATCGCGGAGCTTGTCCAGCAGCCGCTGCTCGCGCTCGATCCGGCTTCTGTAGAGTTCAGCTTCCTTCTCGGTCTTTGCTCGCGCCAGCAGTAGGCGATAATGGCCGATAATCTTTTCGCTGCCCTGGATCAACAATTCTCGAACGTCGGTCATGAAACCACCCTCATGCTCGACAAGGAAGAGAATGTCAATCGGCTTACAAATTTGACCCCGTATCGGCGTCCAATTTTGACCCCTTCGCGCGGCGTGATTTGAGGGTAGCGCTCGACTCGTCGGAGCTGGCCGGGATTGCGGAGACGAGACGAGCGCGGGCGGCGTGATCGTCGTCGCGGCTTTTGAAGCGCCAGCTGTCGTTGCCGGTCTCGACGATGTCGCAGTGGTGGGTCAACCGATCGAGCAGCGCGGTGGTCATCTTGGCGTCGCCGAACACGCTGGGCCATTCGCCGAAGGCGAGATTGGTAGTGACGATGACGGAAGCGCGCTCATAGAGCCGACTGACGAGATGGAACAGAAGCTGGCCGCCGGATTGGGCGAAGGGCAGATATCCGAGTTCGTCCAGCACGATGAAGTCCATCCGGGTCAGATGTTCGGCAAGCCGGCCCTGACGTCCGTTACGGGTCTCGATCTCGAGGCGGTTGACGAGGTCGACCACGTTGTAGAAGCGACCGCGGGCGCCGGATCGGATGCAGCTTCTGGCGATTGCGATGGCCAGGTGGGTTTTGCCCGTGCCGGTGCCGCCGACGAGCACGACGTTGCGCTGCTGGGCGATGAAGCCGCCGACGGCGAGATCGTTGACGAGCGTCTGATTGATCGGCGTGCCTTCGAACTGGAAGTCGTCGAGATCCTTGGCCAACGGCAGCTTGGCGATGGTGAGCTGGTACTTGATCGACCGCGCCTGCTTCTCGTTGATCTCGGCGCTGAGCAGGTCGCCGACGATGCGCTGAGGTTCGTGCTGGCGCTTGACGGCCGTCGCCATGATCTCGTCGAAGGCAGCCCTCATGCCGTAGAGTTTGAGCTCGCCCATGAGGTCGAAGATTTGGGTTCGTTCCATCAGATGGTCCTCCGGAGGTTGTCGTAGCGGGCGCAATCGGCGATCGGCGCATGGCGGAGCGTCAGTGCCGCCGGCGTCATGATGTTGGCCGGTGCAGCGGGTTCGCGTTGGCGAGCCAGGATGTTGAGAACGACGTCAGCGGAATGGACGCCGTGACCAAGCGCCTCGGCGCAGGCGGCTTCGACCGCCGACAAACCGTCAGTCAGCACCGCATTGAGGATGTCGACCATCTGTCGATTGCCGTCGTCGGTGCTGGCGAGCCTGCGCCGGATCCGTTCGATCGCGGCCGGCAGCACCCAGTCCTTGAAGGGTGCGCCGTTACGCAAGGCCCCGGGTTTGCGCGCGAGCACCGGCACGTAGTGCCAGGGATCGTAGGTCGTCTCGCCGCGTCCGAACGACCGCGGATGCTCCGCAACGATCCGTCCATCCTGACGGATGACGATACGGTCGGCATAGGCTTGAACCTCGACCGGACGTCCGACGGCGCTGGCCGCGACCGAGTATTTGTTATTGTCGAAGCGCACCAGGCAGGTTTTGGAGACCGATGCCGGCACCGCATGGAATCCGTCGAACCGACCGGCATAGGGAACGAGCTTCGGCCGTTCGGCTTCGAACACATCCCAGATCGTCTGATCGGACAGCTCCGGATGCCGATGCGCCTTGGCGTAGGCGATGCATTTGTCGAGCAGCCAGGCGTTGAGTTCGTCCAGCTTTTTGAACCGCAGCCGCGGCGTGAAGAAGCGTTCCCGGACCAACCCGACCTGGTTCTCCACCTGGCCCTTCTCCCAGCCCGACGCCGGCGTGCAGGCGACCGGGTCGACGAGATAGTGGCTGCACATCTGCAGGAAGCGGCGATTGTAGCGGCGATCCTTGCCGACGAAGATCGTCTCCACCGCCGTCTTCATGTTGTCGTAGATGCCGCGACCAGGTACGCCTTTGAACAGTGCGAACGCCCGGTCGTGGGCGTCGAACACCATCTCCTGCGTCTCGCGCGGATAGGCGCGCACGAACAGCATGCGGCTATGACACAGCCGGACGTGGGCGACCTTCACGAGTACCGTCACGCCGTTGAGGAGAACGATCTCGTGGCTCCAGTCGAACTGATAGGCTTCTCCTGGCGCAAAACTCAGCGGGACATAGGCCGCCGCCGTCGATTGCCCGCGCTCCTTGCTCCAGCGCCTGGCGTAACGCCGCACGGCATCGTAGCCGCCGTCATAGCCGCGTCCGCGCAACTCTTCGAAGATCCGGATCAGCGTCAGTTGTTCGCGCGCGGATTTGGCTGCGTTCGCCGCCAGCAGTTCATCGAGTTCCGCCGCCCATCGTCCAAGCTTGGGCCGCGGCTGCACCTGACGCTCATACTCGAACGAAGTCTCTCCGGATCTCAGCACCTTCCGGACCGTGTTCCGCGACACCTTCAGGTCACGGGCGATCTCCTTGATCGTCTTGCCCTTGATGAAGTGCTCGCGCCGTATCCGCGCAATCGTCTCCACGATCAGCATCCCCGACCACCTGCTTCATGACAAAGCAGGCAGCGCAACAGCCAATCTATAGGGGGTCAATTTTGGACGCCGATCCCCCGGCTCAGGGGGTCACTATTGCAGGCCGAATAACACTCCGGACGGATTGGCCGCTGACGGAGCGCCGACTGGCCGACGAGACCCACTTCGGAGTCGGATCACTGAGGCCACGATCTGCGCGGTTCGTTGAGATCTGAACGATGCCGAGCAGCATGCGAGCCTGCGTGATCCGGGCTCTCAGAGACAAGGCTTTGACCTGGCCTTCTTCAGCTCCTGAAAATCGCCCACGGCGGTCGTCCGTCACGAAGGAGCCAACGCCAATACCTTCGACGTAGGCATTGCCGACGAGTGCCTCGACATTCTCTGGTTCCAGCGCCAGGGCCTTCTCAAAGACGTTCTTGGCTGATGCCAAGTGCTCGGGGGCGGGGCCCCTGTTGACGGGCGGCCTCCCGAAAATACAGGTCCATCACATCGCGATGAACCGCGCTCTTGGCACGCAGTGCCTCGGCCGCAACGAGAAGCATGCCTTGGCCATGGCGCGCAATCTCCAACCCCGATCTCCCGTTTGCCGAACCGAGGTCACCGCCGGCAAGCGCCATTCTTCAAAACTTGAATTGCGGCGAAGTTTTCGTGGTGGGATTGCGGCACACTGAGAGTATAGTCAGTGCATGCAAGACGCCCAGGTGGTCTTCGAAGCTGAACGGGTCTCTGCCGGCAATTGGCGGCTTTTGTGTCATTGCCCTGGCGGAAAGATCGAATACATAACTGGGTTCTTGGACGAGCAATCGACCAAAAACTGGCTGGCGACCGAACACCTTGACTATTGGCTCAAGGGAAGAGGCTATACGGCATGAGCAGCCACTCCAAGCGTCCACGCGACGTCGATTGAAAATTCTGGCAGCGCCAGTCGTGCTTACTCTGCATCTTGTCTACGCTAACGCACGGAAGCGCCCCGGCACTGGCTCCGTGGCCCCAGGGGTGCCGGGGTCGTCTGCTCTGCTGGCGATCGATGAGAAGGGCTGCCGTTTCCTGATGACTATGAGCCGCCGAAAGAGGCCGCCAGAAAGTGCAACATGCAGCCTAAAATCAAAGAGCATATCTGCCCGAATTGCAATGGAACGGGCTTCCCGGCCGTCGTGCAGTCGGTAAAGCCGGGTTACAAAATCTTTCCGGCCAAATGCGAGGCCTGCGATGGCAAGGGAAGGGTCACGGAAGACAATTAAGGCCGCCTAGACACGGCCGTCCGGTTGAAAATCTTACGGGCGGCGCAGCCGTTCAGGCCGAGAGGGTGCCAGCAAAGTCCCGGATCGTCAGCTCTGGGTTTGCCCCTGTTGTGCGGGGTTGCAAACTCGGTCGGTGTGAGCCGTTGAGGCTCGGGTGTGGTCGATCGGTGCTGCGGGCGATCCGCCATTCCTCGATGATCTGACGAGCCTCGTTGAAATTGATGAACAGGCTCTCGTTGAGACGCCGCGACACGCAGGCGGCTGTTGAAGCTTTCGACGAAGCCGTTCCGCATCGGCTTGCCGGGCGCGATGTAGCGCCATTCCGATCTCGAGTTCCTGCTACGAAGCGACGTTGCTGCCCAGCAACCATATGGCATCAACCCTGTTGTCCAACCATCACCGGTCAAGCTTCATGCGTAGGCATCGGTGCTGAGGGATATGTAGCGCTCCTGCCTGCCCCGGGAGGGCCTGATGACGCGATACTATTTCGATCTCCTGGATGAGGATGGCCTGTTCATTGACGAAGAGGGCCTGGAATTCTCGGACCTTCGAGCCGTGCAAGCTGAAGCGGCGAAGTCACTGGCCGACATGGCTCGGGAGGCGGTGCATGGCTCACCAGGTCTTTCAAGGCGGCACATGATGGTTGATGTGCGAGACAAAGTCGGCCCGGTGATGCAGATCCGGTTCAACTTCGAGGTCGAAAGAATGAAACAATAGGCCTCACTTTATCTCGACGGATTTTCCTATTGCTCGGCGAGCGGCCGGGCTTCCATGGGTTGTCAGGGAGGGAATCCATACCGGCGGGTGGAACACGACTGCAACCTGACACTCTTCGATCGTCGGAAGAGAGCAACGCACCTCGCGGGCGCCACAATACCGGTCGAGCTCCTGGCTCCAGCTTGTTCGCTACGCCTACTTCTTCTTCGAGGGCCCGAAATCCGGTTGCCAAGCGGCCTCTTTCCGGCTCGGTGCCGCCGCTATGACCTTGGCTTTTTCCTTTTTCGGCTTCTTGGTTTCGCGATTCCCGCGTTGCTGTCCCTTCGCCATGACGTCTATCTCCTGTTGGGGGTCGAGCTCGTGAAGTTCATCCGACTGCAGAACGCGCCCGCGCGGTGTGCATACGCGAACATCCATATAACCCTCGCGCAGCAGCTTGCGCGCAATACGCAGCGCGAGCGTCGCGCTGCCGCGGCCGAGACTGGCACTGCCATGCGCGTTGGTCCCCGTGATGAGGTAGCGCACGCGCATTGTCCTAGCCATTAAGGATGGCTGCGGCACACACCAGAAGCAAAAGAAACAGCGGAACGATCACCGGCGGGACGATCCATTCCGAGGCGCGAAAGGAAGACATAGGGCGCTCCTGCAACTCTATCGGCGGGAGCGTGCGTAACCCTCAGTCACCGGTCGATGCCGTTGAGACGTGCGGTGATACGAGACCGTACGCCTCCGCCACGACAATAGCGAGCGCCAATACGCCGCGCGTGCGCGAGAGGTGYGCTGCGGCGTCAGGGCGCATGAATGGCGAATGCGCTGGCTATTGTCCTGCGATCGGCGCATGCTGATCGTTGCCGGTTGGTTGGGGCCCACCTGCAGGAAGGCAGGCGTGCATGACCATCCGCTCACGGCGAGAGACCGTCATGTTCAGGCATCCGTTTCGAATTCGCGGCATCGAGCGGGTGTTGCCCGCCGGCGCTTACGAGGTCATCACAGACGAGGAGGCGATCGAAGGGCTCACCTTCTCGGCCTACCGCCGCGTTGCCACGATGATCGTCGTGCCTGCGGAAGGCGCCCACAACTCCATGGAGGTCCTTTCGATCGGTTCAGTCGACCTTGCCAATGCACAGGCTGCGGACGCGAGTGCAGGCGATGACTGACCACCCGGTCGATCTGGACAAGCATCGCGGGATGGCCGCACAGAAGGCGACGGATTTGCGCCGCGCGCTGGCCGAAGTCGAGACCCATGCAAGGGAGCTACGCGAACGTGAATCCGAGCTCGAACACCGCATGATGTCGGCGCCTGCTGTCTCGTGGCCGGAGGCCGCAGTGAAGGCGCGGCATCTGCTTAACCTCTATGCCGCGAGCTTGCCTGCAGAAGATACCAGGCACCACGCGCTGGTCGCGATGCTGCTCGACGATTTCGCCAGGCTCACGGAGGCAGACCGCGAGAGCAGCTAGCAAAGTGGCGCTGCCACGGAGTCATTTCGTAAAGGAGCAAGCCATGACGCTGACGAGCGGCCGCTATATCGGTCACGAATACGACAGGATGATCGTCCTGTTTTCGATGCAAGACGGCGCCAAGGAAGTACCCTGCGCAATCTCGACCTCCGCGATGGACGCTCTCGAGGGCGGCCAGCAKATCCGTTCCGAACAGCGCGAAGCCCAGTTCATTCGCCTGCGCGATCGCATCGAGGCATGTGCGGCCGGCAAATATCGAGCGACGGAGCTCGAAGGAAATCCGAGAGGAATCGTGCTGCGAGGCATCGATTTCAGAACATAGAAGCYTGCTGTTGCCGCCTGCTCAAACAAGTCGCTCGCAAAATCTGCCAAGGCGAAGATTGACCACGTTGTTTCGTCGGGCAGACGCATAACGCTCGTGAAGCAGCGTCGAGGGCCAGGATGACACCGAATCACCGATCCCTTAGCTATCGGTAGACCYCTTCTTTGTCGAACGATCGACGCGGACGGTTCGGAATTCTGCAGGCCCTTCAACCAAGCGACGCTTGCGTATCGCTTGATCATCGGCACTGGCACGATTGTCGGCCTTATGATCGATTGCCGCGCCCGCCAGATGAACAGCACGCTTGCGCTGGCTATRAATGCGACGAGCCGTCTTATCATCTTTTGATTTCGCCATCGAAACCTCCAGGGATTGAAGAACCGGCCTAGGAACTTCGTTGATTCTTGATCGACGCTTCCCGTCGCGTCACAAGCAGTACCGCTGACTTGAAATGGATCAATGACGACAATGTTCCCTTGATATTCGGCTCGGCACTCCTCCAATCGCGAGAGTTCTAGGAGCGCTCCTTGCTGGCAATTTGCGGCAGAGGTGGCCTACGTTCCGGAAGTTTCTTCTTCGGAGGCGCAGGCAGCAAGCCTTCCTTGATGGCTTGCTTGCGAGCGAGCTTGCGGGCTCGGCGAATGGCCTCGGCTCTTTCGCGTGTCTTCCTCTCCGAAGGTTTCTCGTAGGAGCGCCGCTGCTTCATTTCCCGGAAGACGCCCTCGCGCTGCATCTTCTTCTTCAGAACGCGAAGTGCCTGGTCGACATTGTTGTCGCGAACAAGTACCTGCAAATGAAACTCCCCGTTGGGCTGCGAATGCGACGGGTCCTGCATGCAGCCGTGCGCGCAGGAAACTCGTCGCGATTGTGAGAATGGAAAAAACGGCGGCATGTCTTCGCCGGCATCGAACGCGCCGGGCTTACGTCACGGCATCCAGTTCGATGTGAGTGACGGGACCACTCCCGGACAGCCATGTCAATCGATAAAGCGCTCCTCTTACGATGACGAGCCCTTTCGAACCTGCTCGAACGATGCTCCAGAAACGCTCTTGCAAAACAAACTTGCTCGCCATCCTTGTAAAAAGTGAGAAGGCTGTGTATGTATGAGTTATTCGATTAGCCGCTGTGCCTTGTTGAACGCGCCCGCGGGCTCCTTTTCCAAAGACATCGACGAAGTTGATAAATGCTGCGTGACCGTCACGCGGAACGCGCTTGTGCGCTTTGGAGAATGAAAATGACGACAGGTACTGTTAAGTGGTTCAACGGCCAAAAGGGCTTTGGGTTTATTCAGCCGAACGACGGCAGCAACGATGTGTTCGTTCACATCAGCGCGGTCGAACGCGCTGGTCTTTCCGGTCTGGCCGAAGGCCAGAAGGTGAGCTACGAGGCCAAGAGCGACAAGATGCGAGGCAAAGTCAGCGCTGAGAATCTCTCGCTGGCGTGATCTTGCGGAGCCGTTTCACGGATGTACTGAAACGGCCGCTCTGCCCGCTCGAYCTACGGATTGAGCGGGTTTTGTCCGTGCCAAGGTGTGATGGGAAATGAGCGCCAAAAAATCAGTGGAGCCGTCGCCCGAAAGCATCGCGCGCTTCAATCGCAAAAGACTCGCGGCTGAAGAAGGCGCGCGGGCATTGTTGGATGTCGAGAGACGGGGCACCGACATTCGGAAGAACATGGCGCGACTTCGAGATCTCCGCGAGACCAAGGAAGCTGCTGACGCCGTTCTCTCGGCATCCTTGCCCACGCGCGCGCCGACGAAACGCAGAAGCAAGCCGGCTCGATAGCCGATTACCGCAGCGGCCGATGCGTCTGCGAACGTAGTTTAATGGCAATGGGGCGGATTGTGCGTAGAGCCAAGTCAGACGGCAGCGGAACGATCACGTTTTCCCTTGCGCTCGGCGCAGCGCGCCAGATCTGCAGGCTAACCACGACATTTCAGACCGACAAGCAAGCGTTCAGCTATCTTCACAAATATCGGACCGAGTTCGAGCAAATGGCGCGGATGCGCCTCGCTTCAGGCGAGCTCGAAGACGGGATCGTCGTGCTCTCAATGCTCTAGTCTAGGCTAGGACGAGACCGACAGCGCCTACTGGCACTATGTTATTCCGCCCCGTCTTTCGATTTGCCTTCACGCGCCAAGCGTTCTGCTTTCAAGCGAGCGAGATTTTCGTGAAAGGATCGTTGCGACTTCGCGTAATCGCTCATTGGTGTTTCGCCTCCAATCGTCTTGAAGGCATTGTTGGCTTGCTGCAGAAGCCGAGCATTCGCTTCACTCTTGATCATTTTTGCCTCTCAGGGTTTGTTTGCGTTCTGGCCATGCAGGCGTGCTGCCACGGCTTGTCCAATTGCGGGCTGTGGCTGGCCAGGACAATTTGACCGGGGATCACGGCATCCCGAAGCGCGTCTGGCACGCATGGCTCGACCATAACACGAGCGAACTTCCGGGCAGCAAGTCATTGTTGGAGGTTCGTGTCTCATCCTACAAATTTCTTCATCGCTGCGACCACAACCTTCTCGTTGTACGGCTTGGAAAAGAACATGCCTCGTACAGGGAGATCGACTTCAGACGCGTCGACGTGGCCGGACGTCAAGATGATGTCGATCGGCGGCCATCGGTTGCGGATGAGAGCCGCAAGCTTCATCCCGTCGATGCCGCGCGGCATGTCGATGTCGGAAAAGACGACGCGAATATCGAGCCGCGCCTCCAGAATGCGGACGGCTTCGGTCGCATCGGCGGCTTCGACCGGCTCAAAGCCGGCTTCCTCGACCATATCGACAGCCGCCATTCTCAGCAGCGGTTCGTCTTCGACGACCAACACGAGAGGCCTGCATCTTCCGTTGTAGGCTGTCATTGGTTCTCTCCCGTCAAGGTTGTTGCACCTGAGAGAGAGGGGCTGAGAAGTCAGCTTCGAACCCAGTAGACAGGTAACGAAGCGCAACGCCTCCCGTTCCGATGAGACCCATTTCGATCAATCTTGATCCGAAGCCTTTTACGGACGGGTTCGCCACGGTGGTCGGTGATGCCTTCGGGGCGCGGCTGGCGATCGAGCACGCAGACGGTGCCGAGCGGGAGGCCTTCCTCGGTTTTCAGCAGGGCGCCAGCATAAAAG
>BFBZ01000002.1_pt11 | contig 86660 bp, 80 predicted proteins | sample 1888401 | NCBI WGS metagenome assembly BFBZ01 (sample SAMD00112614, study PRJDB3348) | symbiont metagenome | host: Chara braunii
CCACCTTGCCCTTGTCATCCACCACGCAGATTGCCGTCTCGTCCATGCCGACATCCAGACCACAGAAGAATTCCAGTCATCCACCACGCAGATTGCCGTCTCGTCCATGCCGACATCCAGACCACAGAAGAATTCCATCACACGCCTCCCGCGTTGCTGAGGCGGCGCACTGTGCGCGTCATTCAGCGCGCAGACCACTTGCGCTGCGGCCGCAACTCCCGGCGCAGACCGATTACGGGCGGCCGTCCTTCGGTCGTTGTCGTGGTCTCCCGGTCGCGGGTTCCCAGGGACCGACTTCCAAGCCAAAAGACTCTCGGTACTCGCAGCGATTTGCGACAAAATGCAGTTCGGGTCGTTGCGGTAGATCCTTCAATAGCGCCCGCCCAAACACGTCGGCTGGTGGCCGATTTATTGCAAAATAGCCGCGGCGACTTGTCAGTTGACTTGAGAAGCCGCCACCGTTTGCGAGCGAAGCGAGCGCTTGCGATAGCGATCGTCACCCGGAGGGCCGAGACACCCGCAGGGTGGCTCGGTGAGGAGCGAAGCGACGAGTAGAGCGCGGGCCGAAGGCATCGCCCGTATGCCCTCAGCACGTTATTTCCGCATTCCTCCGCGAACTCTTGCCCGCGTGAGCGAGGATCGTTTAGTAGCAAACCCGAAAGTCTTAGCGATGATCGTGTTGCAGCGTTTCGAATGCAAACCAAATGTCCGTTACGGGGCGCCAGCTTGCGCCAATCCGAGCGCCGATGTTGATGATGCCGTGCCATCATCGCGATCGCCCCGTTGTCGAGAGCGCAACGAAGAGGCCTTCCGACTGCGGAACGATCGCTGAGAGATCGTGCACAGGAACCACAGCCGGCCTGTCGTGCGCCGGTCGATCGACTGTCACTCTCGCGGCAGATGACGGCCCGTCAACGTGGTCGAAAAAGAGCGGCGGCCGCGTCCAGGATGAACGAGAAGAGGCCGCGAGGAGAAGAGGTCCTGGCGCCCCTTCCGGATCGACAAAAGGGACGATGGTCGCCACATAAGCGACGGTTTCCGCGGGCAGTGGACGATGTCGATCGCGAAACTCCTCGTAACGGCCGGGCCCCGCATTGTAGGCCGCGAGGAAGCCGGGCGAGCCGTAGCGGTCGTGCAGTTCGCGAAGGAAAGCGGCACCAGCGAGGATGTTGTCACGGGGATCGAAGGGATCGCGCCCGAGACCGTAGCGCGCGCGCAGCTCCGCCCAGGTCTTGGGCATGAGTTGCATGACGCCGAGTGCACCTTTAGGTGAGACGGCACGCCGATCCCCGTTGCTTTCCACCCTCATGATGGCACGAATCCATGCAGTCGGAATGCCAAAGCGCTGCGCGCCTTCCGTCACGAAAGTAACATAGCGATCGTTCGCCGGCTGACTTTGGGCCGGCGCTCTCTGCCCCGACACTGCTGCCGTTAGCCCGCCAATCACCAGCAGGCCGGTAAGGAGGAGAACGGCAAAGCCCATCGTGGCTCCGCCATCGCGGCGAGGCGTCGTACTGCTCACCAACGGCGTGCGCGGGCTGCCGGCTTGACCACCGCTGTGCGCGCCGGCCGGCCAACGGTGGCGCGGACCGGAGTGATGAGACGGCTTTACCGCCAGCAAAGGGATGGAGCTTAGATGCGCCTTGCCGGCGGCACGCGTGACGGGAGCCTGCATGCAATCAATCCCGTTCGGGGCGCTGCGGCAGACGGTTCCAGTTCAACGTCCAGGCCGATTTGTCGTCGCCCGACTGGAAGAGATTGGCGCGGATCGGCCGCGGCAGCGCCGGGTCGTCGATGATGAGCGAAACGTACTCACCGGCCTTCTCGCCCGTCCGCTTCCAACCCGCGCCGATCTCCGGCCCATCGGCATCGCCGAGGCGGATGCGGTAGTCCGGCGCGTTCTCGGCTTCCGAGGATTCGGCCGGGACGAGGGTGAGAATCCGCTCGAAGAAAAGGGTCTCTAAGCGTCCGATAAAGCCGGTCTTATCGCGGGTGAACTGACCGATTTGTGCCATGGGAGATCTCCTTACTTGGCGGGTTGAGAAGCGAGTCAATGGGTGACGGCGCGCCAGACGAAGCGGCCATTGGCGGCCTCGTCAGTCCAAAGCGGGACCGCGCGCGCGACGATCGAGCTGACGGGCAGTAAGCCGAAATAGCGGCCGTCGAGGCTGTCCGGGACGGTCGGATTCATGAGAAAGACCTCCCCCGGCTGGAGGGTGGCGCACCCGCTCCAACGCGGTAGCGGACGGCCGAGATGGTCGCGATCGTGGGCGGCGCCGACATCGACAGCGTCGACGGTGATGGCATCACCGGACCGGCACACCGTCTGTCCAGGCAACGCCATCACGCGCTTCAGCAGCGGCACACCTTTCGGAAGAAAGCCGCCATCTGCGAGGACGTTCGCGATGGGCTCAGGGAGCCGCGCTGCGACCAGTTCGAGAGCATGCAGCTGTCCGACCGGACGTAGTGTGTAAAGCCCAATCGGTGTGCTCGCGGTGGCGTTCCAGATCAGCCGCGGCGCGGGATGAAGGAACGCTAGGCCACCGGCGGCGAGCATCGCGATGTACGTCAACATGACATAACCAAATCGGCTCATGGCGTAACGCTCCGGCGCTTGAGCCAGGCGACATGTTGCTCGCGCGTGTAGGCGCGCGGCACATGGTCGGCAGCGAGACGGTTGTGGAGATGTCGCCAATATTCGGGGGCAGCGTCGGCCGGATCGATGGCGAGCGCCTCGATGGCGTCGATCGCCTGCAACACGCGCTCGACCTTCGGCCAGCTGTCGACACGCAGCAGGATTTCGCCACCGGGTCGCACGAATGGCAGCGTCTGATAGCGCTGGCCCGCTTCCACGGCGCGCACGATGTCCATTCGCGACACCACAGTGCCATAGTCGTTCGAGGCCCAACGGACGAGGCCGAAGATGCTGCCGGGCGCAAAGCTTGAGACACTGCGGCGGCGGTCAAGGATCTTTTCCTCCACGCGACGGCCAAAGCGCAGCCAATGCTCGATCCGCTTCTCGATCCAGGTCAGTTCGACATGGGTGAGCGCGACCTCGCGCCGATGAGAGGGCGGCACCGCGCGAGTCGGCAAGGCCTCATTGTCGTTCATGACACCTCTCCAGTGTCGATCGGGAACTCTTGCGTCAGCAATTCGCGCAGCATTTCTGCGACGGTGACGCCGCGCTGGAACGCGGCGACCTTGATGCGGCCGCGCAGCGCCGGCGTGACGTCGATGGTCAGACGCGCAGTGAATGTGACCGCGTCATCCGTGCGGCGGGGCGGCGCGTCGCTAGCCTTGATCCAGCTCTCGGCTTCGCCGGGACGCGAGGCGAAGCCGCGCTTGTTGGAGCGCTCGCTCATGGCGCGAACCTCGCAACTTCAGCGGCGAGCGCGGCGATCTCGCGGGCGGCGGCGTTCTGCTCGGCGAACTCGAAGACGAGCCGGCCCGACTGCGCGGCGTCGGCGAAGACGACGCGTTGGCCGATCTTGCTGGCGAGCACCGGCGGGTCGTGATCAGCAAGAACCTCAGCCGTCTCGCGGGCGATGATCGTGTGCGCACCACAACGGTTGAGCACAAAGCGAGCGGCAAGCTGCGGACGATAGATGCGGGCTTCTCGTAACAGTTCGAGCATCTCGGCCGACGCCCAGCCGTCGAACGGCGACGGCTGCACGGGGATCAGCACCAGGTCGGCCGCCAGCAGCGCCGAACCCATCAATCCAGCGACGCGCAGCGGTCCGTCGATGACGACATGATCTGCGGTGCGTGCGATCTCCGGCGCTTCGCGATGGAGCGTGTCGCGAGCGAGGCCGACGACACCGAATAACCGTGCGAGGTTCTCTCGCGCCCGCTGTTGGGACCAGTCCAATGCGGACCCCTGGGGGTCAGCATCGATGAGCGTCACACGCCTTCCGCGCAGCGCCCATTCGCCGGCGAGGTGCAGGGCGAGCGTCGTCTTGCCGACACCGCCCTTCTGGTTGAGCAACGCGACAATCATTGCTTGCCTCCCGGCTTGCGGTCGCGAAGCGGCAAGGATTGTTGGCTTTGGTGCCCGGTTGGCGACTCAGCGCGCGCGTCGGCGTTATCCGCAGGACGCACTGGCCCACTACAGAAGTTAGAGTCTAAGTTAGACTCTAAGTTAGGGCGTGAGATCGTCGTTTCCGGCCAAAGCGTTAGCTGTGGTTCGCGCTCCCGAAATCCCGATACCGGCACGCCCGAAGTCCCGATAGCGCGAGCGCCTGAAGTCCCGAGATGATTCACAGCGCCATCCACAGGCGCTGTGAATGACTTATTGGGCAGGATGCGCAGGAGTTCGCGGCGTTCCCTGCGTTCGATGCTTAGGCGGTAGCCTGGCAGCGGTTGATGGGCCGCAATGCGGCGGAGGTCAAAGGCGAAGTCAGCGGGCTTGGCGAGGCTGCCGGATTTCTCGTGGAGGTGTGCGATCTCAAACAGCCACCCTCTCGGCTGGCGGCCGGCGTGCTTGCGAGCGACGCGGTAGAGCCAACGTTCGATCCCGCCGGTCAGGCTGAAGTAGGCCGGATCAATGGTAAGAACGAGCGAGCGATCGATGACACCGCGGTAAAACCAGTCGGGGAGGACAAATTCCATGCCTTCCACGCGGCCGTCGCGCCGTGCGCATTCCTCCCATTCGTTGATCCAGGAGAATTGGTGGCGCCGCCAATGTTCGCCCTGCCGGATACTGGTGCGGATGACGGTCGCCTGCAGACGGCTCAGTGCCCCCTTCAACAGCTTGTAGTCACGCGCCCCGGTCTGTCGGCCGACCGCGATCAGAAGCTGATAGGGTGTGAAGCGCAGGAAGCGCGACGTTTTTAGACCAAGGTTCTCAGCCTCGACGATCTGGCTCGCCGCCCAAATCAGCACGTCGGCATCCCAGATGGTCGCCATCCCGTGCTCAGGAACTGCATAGACTTCGACACGCACGTCGCCGGCCTGATAGAGGATTGGGCGCGTGCGTTTGCCCTTGGCGAGCGAAAAGAATGGTCGTTCCATCAGGTCGCGCTGATCGCGCGGGCTGGCATCGCCGGTGGCGATGACGAACGGATCGAGCTTGCTTCGCTCGCTGGGCGGGATGAGGCGGCGCGACGACATGGGCGAGCGTTGCCTTTAGCGATGCGCGTTGCCGGCGGCGCGCGCCTCGACGTAGCGCGGGTCCGACGTCGAGCTGCAAGCGGCCTGATCGGCCCAGGCTTCGAGATCGCCAATGGAATAGACGACGCGCCCGCCGAGTTTGCGAAAGGTCGGACCGTTGCCGTGGCAGCGATACTTCTCGAGCGTACGCGGCGAGAGGCCGAGGAGGCGCGCGGCCTCGGGGGTGCGCACGTAGCGCGTCGTGAGCTGCGCGGTTCGGTCGAGCATGGGCGATCTCCGTCTTGCCTTGAAGAGCCGCAGCCAAGTCGCGGCTTGTCAGGGCCAGAGTGGCGGAGAGCTTTGGCGTTGGGGGTGGACGAAAATTCGCGTGGGATTGTGTCCCCCCATAGTCGCAACCGGGCGAAGCCAAGCGTTGCCAGCGAGGCGTGGGTTAGCTCATCAGGGCGAACGTATTGGAGAGATCGAAGTGCCGGTCAGAAGCCGCGCAGGAGTTTCAAATAGCCACGCTCGACAAGGGCGATCGAATCATGAATGAGCCGGTTCGCCTTGCGGCGGGCGTGCGAATCCTTCCACTCGACCGAGCGGCGCTGGGCGTGGTCCGAGGCGAGCACCTTCGCTGCCACGTCTCGCGGACCGCCGCCTAGGTCGTGGACGTCGAAGGCGTGAAGCAGCTGAATCAATCGCCGCTTCTGAAACGATGTGAGGCGCAGAGCCGCCGGCAGAAGAGGGGTGCGCTGACCGGCAAGGCGGCGCGCGAAGTGCAGCGCGACGTCGGCCCGCAGCTCGCCCACGCTGTCGAGTGGCACAAGCACGGCAGGACGGCGCGCAGCCTGCTCATCACGCAAACCGACATGAAGCTCACCCGACCTGTCAGCAATCGCCAGAGCGCGACCATCGGCATCGGACAGTTCGCGGAACGATTGCCCGAAAGCGACGTGATCGACCGAGCGAGGCGTATCGAACCCCGGCGGCGCGGACTCCAGGATCAACGTCCCCGGTGAAGCCTCTGGGAGCCAAACGACTGATTCGGGATCGACCGGAGAGAGGGGATCATGCGCGACACCGCAACCTCCATCGATGTGCGAAACTGCGTCGAATGGTCGTGGGATCAGCGCCTTCGCGCTCGATCTGGCGCTCGGTGCGGGCAAAGTCGCGGCGGTAGTCGGCATTGCGACGAAGGAATTCGAGTGCAAAACCGGCACGCTCAAGGCGCTCCAAGCGTTCAACGGTCTCCGGCGAGCGCCAGTACTGGGTCGGCATGGCTGTTTTTCCGTCTTCTTGTTACCCCCACATCACGATGCGGAAAGGCATCACAAGAGACTAGACCCAGCGGTTGCATCACGCGGTATCGCAATTTGCGTTATCGGTCGTCAATTATTGCATCCGCGGTTGCAAAAGATGCCGATATCCAGCTTCCGACATCCATCGCGCACGGGCGAGATGGCTGTCGTGTACGATTTTGGCACGATCCGGTTCGCGGGCCGGATCGAGGCCGAAAATCACGCTGACGACTTCCCGCCAGTCCGCCCCCTCCTCTTCGGCCATCAACAATCGCACATAAATAGCAAGATGTTTCTCGTCGTAAGCATTTACGCGATCGGTTTCTGGCGGCCGATCCTGAAATTGCACTTCGTTCATTGCAACTGCCCCTCAGCGTCGATGCAGTGTTAGAATTCATCTAACCCCGAAACTTTCCAATCGTCACGCACGATTTAAGACGTGATGCGCAGCCTGCATCACGCCCTCCCCGAAAGGGGCAAAGAGGACCGAACGCGAGGAGATGATTAGCACAACGCGAGACGAATCGGAACGATCATTCCTGGAACGATCGTGCCGATGCAAGTTCCCTACCCGCCATGGATCTCAAGGAGGTCATGGCGATCAATTTGCGTCGAATACGCCATGCGAAGAAAATGACGCAGGAGGAATTGGCGGATGCTGCCGAACTAAGCGTCCGGTACGTCGGCGCAATTGAGCGCGCAGATGTGTCGGCGAGTGTGACGGTGCTGGGCCGCATCGCTGAAGCGCTCGAAGTCGACGCCGCGGATCTGATTGAACGAGCGGCTCATCACTCTCGTCGAACCCGATGATCGGCACGATTGTGCTGCCGAAGCACAGCCGCGCTAAAATCAGCGCTGCGCGTTCACGCATAAGTTGATAGCCGATCGCACCTAAATCTGGCCACTCTCCGAATGCATGCCCTTGTCCGCTGGTGGAAGAGCGTGACGACGAGGGCGGAGATGGCTTTATGACCTTATACGAGCACTTGCCAGCCGACATCCGCAGTATGGTGGATTCGCTGGTGGCGGAGCTGACGCCGTATTCATGGCCAGGTCGGTTCCTCGCTCTGATTGGCCTGCTCGGAGAGAAGTTGGAGGCCAGGACCGAGCCCGAGCCTTGGCATATGATCCAACAATGGGCGGGTCTCGCAACGGCCGTATTGGAACAATTGCAACCCGACAGTTCGGTCGTCGAATGCGTAGGCCTGATGAGCATCAGCTTCAACGATCAATGGCGCGCTCAGGCGCTCGGCCAGATCGAACGAGATCTCACGGTTTTGGATCGGCTCTTGGCAATTTGTCCCGATTGGGATGATATCGTTGAAAGCGTCTTGGAGGCAAATCGAAGGCGGCCGATTCGGGCGAGACGAGGCCGCGGACGCTGATCAGCATCGGTTCGCGACGGGGGTACGGCGCTGAGCTTAGTGATGCTCCGCCCGGACCAGCCGGGCGGAGCATGTGCGTCCGTTCACTCGCCATTGCGGCGGCTGGGGCGGGACCAGATCAGGCTGAAGCCTTCATCGCCCTCGTCATCGAAGAGGTTGGCGAAGATCGGAGCGGTAAAGCTCGGATCGTCGAGCTTGAGGCTCAGATAGTCGCGGCCCTCGTTGGAGCGCTTGGACCAAGCGGCTCCGATCTCAACCCGGCCGACATAGACCCGGTGGCTCGGGGCGTTCTCGCCGGAACGATTGGCCTCGGGGACGATCCGGACGTTCTTGGCTTGAAGCGAGAGGGTCACGATCTGTCCGTTGAACTCATTGTTGCCGGTCTTCTTAAAGGTGCCGATGGTCGCCATGGGAGTTCTCCTTGATCTCTGTTTTTCGAGCCCGCACCTTGCGGCCTCGATGGTGATCGACAGGCCGGAGGCGATCGACGGCGCACCCGAAGGGCCGAAGCGCGGGCGGAGGATGGCAGCAGAGCGACTTTCTTGTTCCGCGAGGAATGACGGCGCAGCCGGCAGGGGAAGAAAGTCGATCGGCGCCATTGCGCTTTAGGCGGTCGAGGCTTTAGCCGCCCTTCGGCCAGATTCACCCATCGAAGAGGCCGTTGGTGCGCTCGATCTAAACAGACCTGACATCAAGGAGCACTCGGCAACGGTCGTAAAGCCTTCAGATACCGGCGAGAGAGTCCTCGGCCACTGAGGCCCTTCTGTGCAAGTAGAAGATGAGAGTCCGCGTCCACGACAAATGCCTCCCAAGTCGCACCAATCTCCCGGTCTTCCCGGCCGCGTTGTCGAGCTTTGCCGTGAACAATCCAAAGCTTCGACATCGCATCGAAATGGGCCGCTGCGCGCGATCAGACTTTATCACCTATCGTCACTCCAGACAGATGACGAGGATGGTGAGGGCTAAAGCCTGAGAACCACTACCTGTCCGAGATTGTCAGCCAGACGCCATGCCGTGCCCGGTTGGCCGGGCCGTTGTCATCGTCGAGAAGCGGACCAATGCCGTGACGCTGACGGCGACGGCGCCAAGGACTGATAAAATCAGCTGCCAAGTCGCTGATGGAATCGCCATCTGCGCGATCCCGTGTGTAGCGCTGTATCCAGCGACCGTGGCTGGCGCGACGAAGAGGATGATGAGGAGAACACGAAGCCACATCCACGGTGCGAAGGCCAGAGCGAACCGGCCGGCGCAGTAAGTTGACCCGCCAGCAACCAAGCCAACGAGAATGCCGCCGAGGGCGCCGGCGCCGGTATGGAAAGCCCATGTGGTGACGGTGAGGCCAACAAAGACTGGCAGCGCGAAGACGGCAAGCGCGAACAGCAGCCAGCAGAGGAAACCGATGCCGACAATGACGAGCAGTGGTCCGAAGATGATCATGGCGGTGCGCTCCGTGAGATAAAGGTCTGACGGTCGCGCCTTCCACCACCACCACGGCGCAGCCGACAGCATAGCCGCAAATCGAGCGGTCAGCGAGCGGAAACCCGACAGGGACCTCCGCGCGCCGACTCACGATCTACGGCGCCTTCGTCATTGGAAGGGATCGAATTCGTGGATGACGACGGCAGGATCGCCATCGTATTCGGCGGCCGGCATGACGCCATATCCACCCGTGCCGGTACGGAAGATGATGACGCAAACCATGAGGGTCGTGGCAAGGTTCCAGGCGTTGGCGAAGGCAATGGCTTGAGACATCGGTCCGGCTCCTGTTCTGAGGCGGGGACCATCCCCGCGCGACAGGCGCCCGATGTGTCCGGCCGTGGGCCGCAATCACCGCGCAGGCGAAGACGTAGCGGCGGCACGCTTCAGCGTAAGCCGACCCCTTGCGGGTTGATGGCGTCAGGCCTGCGGCTGGACCAAGGATCAGCGCCAAGGCAGCGGGGCGGTGTCCGCCAGACGGGATGCCGGTTGTTAAGCGCGATATGGGCTCTCGGTGGGAACACGGTCACCGTGCGGCGGCTGATCGGCTAGAATGAATCGTGAGTCGATGCACGGTTGAGGAGGCCGGCGTGCCAGCGTTCATAGGACGCAACCTACATCTGATGAGGAAGGCGCTCGAGGAAGTGCAATTCTTGCGGAAGCTGACCTCACGCGTCGTCACGATCATTCGAGCCTCAAGGGGCCAAACAAGGATACTTGGCATGGGCGAGATCAATATACCTCGCGATCAACAAAATGCCCTCGCGGCGATCGATACCGATGAGTTGGGCAGGCTTATCGACCAAGCGATCCGCGAGGAACGATTAGGTGATGTGCACCGCCTCCCTCTCGCGAACTGTGGAGCCTACATTGCGAGAAAGCTTCACAATCTTGAACAGGCGTTGACGAACCACCGTCAGGCCAAGGCGCCACGAAAGCGCGCGGAAACAGAACACACCCTCCAACGCGCCGGCAGTGATTTGTCCTTTGCGGTCGAGGCCATGAAGCGCCGAATGGAAACGGAACAAAAGGACGGGCAGTTCTTCTACGTCGATGATCAGATCATGCCGTCTTACCGCTTTGACGAGCGTCTAAGTGTCCGAGTGAGCTATCGGTGGCGCCGGGCCGTCGACGACGAGTGGACGTCTGGCAGCATCACGTTCGTCCATGAGGTAGATCGACGCCCCGACTATACGATGCCCGTCCCAAAGCGAAAGCCAAGTGCAGCCAAGAAGGAGCAGGATCGGCAGACCAGGCTGTATGAAACATGGCAGCACCTGATGAGAGGAGCGCTTTATTCGGTCAGGGATTATTTCAAGGATGGTGGCGACGGAGACAAGATTCCGGAAACCTTCCAGGCAACAGTCGATTCTCGTACCCGCGGACTGAACAATTACAGCACTAAGTTCTGGCGCCAGCAACCTTGAAATCCTTCGTTTATCCGGAGGAGTGAAGGTGGGATAGCGGCACTCAGGCGCCGCCCGTGCCAAACTTCCAGACCGGGATGCCAAGCTTCTTCGCCTTGTCGGCCAGATTGTCCTGGATGCCGGTGCCCGGGAAGTGCAAGACCCCGATCGGCAAGGCCTCCAGCATCGCATCGTTACGCTTGAACGGCGCGGCTTTGTTGTGCTTCGTCCAATCGGGCTTGAAGGCGATTTGCGGCACTTTGCGGTTGTCAGCCCATTTGGCCGCGATCAGCTCGGCGCCTTTGGGCGATCCGCCGTGCAGCAGCACCATGTCCGAGTGCTTGGCGTGGACCTGATCAAGCTTGGCCCAGATCAGCCGGTGGTCGTTGAAGTCGAGCCCACCGGTCAGCGCCACCTTCGGGCCCGCCGGCAGGAGAACTTGGTTATGCGCGCGCTTCTTCGCGGCCAGGAAATCGCGACTGTCGATCATCGCAGAGGTCAGATTGCGGTGGTTGAGCTTGGACCCGTTGCGCGGCCGCCATGCGGAATGGGTGTGGCGTTCGAACTGGTCGGCGGCCTGGTCGCGCATCAGCTCGAAGGCGTTGCGGCGTTCAATCAGGGTCTGCCCTTCTGCCGTCAGTCGCTCCAGCTCGACGGATTTGATCTCGCTGCCATCCTGTTCCCGCTGCGAGCGCTGCTGGGCCAACTCGTTGCTGTCGAGCTCACGCTCGATCCTGTCGATGGCACGATGGAAGATGTTCACCGTCGACCAGAGCAGGTCTTCGAGGTCGGGTTCAAGGCGGGTATCGGACAGCGCCACCACCAGGGCATCGAGGATGTCGGAGATGCTGCCGGCTAGGATCTTTGCTTCGGGAAGCGGCCGGGGATCGGGCTCGTCCTGAAAGGGGCGATAACCGTGGAGTTGGAGTTCTTGGAGGACCTGGTCAGTCGGTGATGAGCTATGGTGCGGCTCGAAATCGTTGTCGTGGTCGGCTGTCATTGCGGCTTTCCCTCGTCGGATCGACCGCGCCCATCGCGGCCTTAATAGCGACGAAAGCGGCAGGCGGAACGGACTTGCACCCACAGCGCTAGCTGTGGGCCGGAGCCCTGGCGGAGGACCGAAGGGGGCCGACTATTTTGCCTCGCGATGTAAAGGCGGCGCTGCCGCCGACGGAAAATAGTTGGCCAACGAGGTTGCCGGTCCGGGCCGCTTGCCGCCCGATCGCCCTCTCAGAAGGCCGTGGGTGCGGTCCTCTCCGGCTGAGGGGAAGCATGACCGCTGGCCTCGCGGTAACGAAGCGGCCGCGTCGCCCCTCATCTCGGTTCCGGCTATGCCGCCAGTTCCATAAAGCGTGCGACGTCCTGCGCAGCGATCTGCACCCGGCTCGCGGCTCGAAGGTCGTCAAGGCCGAGCAGGCGAAGATCCTCGTTGAAGTCGCCAAGCCGTGGCGAGATCGCGATCGCCTCGATTCCCGCCTCCCGCGCCCGATCGATCAAGATCGCCATGGCGCCGTCACCGGCAGGATCGTCGTCGCGGGCGATGTAGAGCCGGCGCAGCGTATCCGGGAAGAGGATGGCGGAGAGATGCGCCGCCGAGAGGGCAGCGACCATTGGCATGGTGGGCAGAACGCACCGAAGGGACAGCATTGTCTCGATGCCCTCGCCGGCCGCCATGACGTCGCCGGCTACACCAAATCGAACGGCGTGACCAAGCAGGTCGCCCATCGCCCGTTTCGGCGCGTCGATCCGCGCCTTGCCAAGCGTCGTCGCGCTGAAGCCGTCGGGGTCAAGCCAGGTGCGATGCGCGCCGGTCAAGCGGCCGGAAAGATCGGTGACGGCAGCGATCATCGCCGGCCAGGTCTCGGTCGGGCTGTGGTCGTCGGGCCGGTAGTAGCAACGTGGGTGGAAACGCAGACTTCCGCTTTCGTGCAAAGCCGTAATGCCGCGATTGCGGAGATACGCTTCGGCGAGTGTGCCCGCGATCGACTGCGACATGCCAAAGAGACGCCGCGCCGCCTCCGACGGTCTGAGAGGCACGGGCGATTTTCTCGGTCGGTGGTGATTTTGCTCTGGCTCCCGTTCTGGACGCGGCAGACTGAGAAAGCGTCGTGCCTCATTGGCGACATCGCGAAAATCAACGAGACCGCAGCTCTCGCGGATCACGTCGAGGAGGTCGCCATGTTCGGCTGAGGCAGCATCGGTCCATTTGCCCGCGTGTCCCTTCGCCGATTCCGTGAGTCGCACGAACATCGAGTGACCAGGCGTATTACGGACATCGCCCACCATCCAGTAGCGGCCCTGCCGCCGCCCGTTAGACAGGTAATGGCGGCACACCGCCTCGGCATCACGCGCGAGACGGCGGGCCAGTTCGGATGCATCTTGGCGGGCCATCAGGCGGCCTCCCGCTCGCCTATGCGCACGACCGGATAGTGGTCGAGCACCTTTGCCAACTTCGAGGTACCGGTATCATCTGATGGTACGAACATGCGCAGCTTCCACGAGATGATCTCACTGAAGAGGCCGTAGGCGCGCAACCGGTCGCGCATTGCATCGGTGAAGCCGGACAGCTCGATGCGATGGGCGCCCATCACGCGGACACGACGGAGTTGCAGATCCTCGGCGAGGTCGATGACGATGCGTCCTTCCATCAGCGCCGAGAAGGCCTCCTGTGGAGGCCAGCTGCTGACGCCGGTAGCGCAAGTGTTCGCCGCCCAGGCTGGTGAGACCCTGCGGCCGATGATGCGTTCGCCATCGTCGGTCTGAAGCCGATAGACCCGGGTCGAGTCGTTCGGAAGGCGCTTCCAGATCGGCAGCAGCAAGCCGGCGACGATGTGGAGGGTGCTCTCAGCGAACTCGGGCACCTCAAGAATTTCGCCATTCCATGCTGCAGCAAATGTCTCGCGATCCGCAGGCTGCCAGTGGCTCTCGTCCATCATCTTCATCGAAGCATGATGGCGCTCCATGGGACGGATCAACCGCACCCGGCACTCAATCTCGCCGTCATCAAGCATGAAGCTCGACGCGGGAATTTGCACCGCAGCACGCCCTGAGCGCTCGTTGACCAGCAGCACCGCGTGAGGGTCGGTGAGATAATCCAACGCTTGATCCAGTGTGATCGGGTGATTGCGCCGGCGTTCAGTGATCGTGAGTAGCCGGGTTTCCGCACCGGTCGCAGGGTGCGTATAGATCGGGCGCCGATCGGTGACGACGAAGCTCTCAGCCTGCAGCGTCTCCAGCCCGACGTCATAGATACCGCTGGCGATAGCACCCTCGACCTTGGCGTTCAGCAACTGCTCGAACGCTGTGAACAGCAGAGCTTGTAGGTCGATGGTGAGCGCGAGCAGCCGGTTGAGGAAAGTCGTGATCGGCGGCAACTCGTCCTTGATGCCGTTCGCGTCCATGAGCTTCAGGCCCGTGGCGTCCTCAAAGATCTGGAGCGAGCAGCCTTCGACCTTGCCGCGCACAAGCAGCCGATAGAGCTGGCGCAGCGCATCTGGGGCATAGTGGCTCTCAAGATTGTCCTCGGTCCGGAACAGGCCCTGCCCGCCGGTCTGGCGCTGGCCGCGCGTGATGGCGCCCAGCGTGTCGAGCCGCCGCGCGATGGTCGAGAGGAACCGCTTCTCGGCCTTCACGTCGGTCGCAATGGGGCGGAATAGCGGCGGCTGCGCCTGGTTGGTACGGTTCGTTCGACCGAGACCCTGGATCGCGGCATCGGCCTTCCAGCCCGGCTCGAGCAAATAATGGACGCGAAGCCGGCGATTCCGCGCCGAGAGCTCGGCGTGGTAGCTGCGGCCCGTGCCGCCAGCCTCCGAGAAGACAAGCACGCGTTTCAAGTCATCCATGAAGGCCGCAGTCTCGGCGAGATTGGCGGAGGCGGCCCGGTTCTCGACCGCAAGGCGGTCACCCCTTCGCACCACGCGGCGCGAACGCCCGGTGACTTCCGCCACGAGGTCTGTGCCGAAACGCTGCACGATCTGGTCGAGCGCGCCGGGAACGGGCGGAAGCGACGCGAGCCGCTCGATCAACTCATTGCGGCGCGCGACGGCCTCGCGGCTCTCGACCGGCTGGCCGTCGCGGAAGACGGGCCGCGACGAGAGATTGCCATCGGCGCCGGTGAAGGGCTCATAGAGCTGCACCGGGAAGGAATGAGCGAGGTAATCCAGCACGTACTCGCGCGGCGTGATGTCCACGCGGACGTCGTTCCATTCTTCGGTTGGGATCTCGGCAAGCCGCCGTTCCATCAGCGCCTCGCCGGTCGACACAATCTGGATGACGGCCGCATGGCCCTCGGCCAAGTCCCGCTCGATCGCGCGCACTAGGGTCGGCGTCTTCATGCTGGTGAGCAGATGGCCGAAGAAGCGCTGCTTGGCGGACTCGAAGGCCGAGCGCGCGGCCGACTTCGCCTGACGATTGAGCGTGCCGGTCTCACCGGTGATGTTGGCGGCCTGCATCGCCGCGTCGAGGTGATTGTGGATGACGCTGAAGGCGCCGGCATAGGCGTCGTAGATCCGCCGCTGCTCATCGGTGAGCTGGTGCTCGACGAGCTCGTATTCGACGCCTTCGTAGGAAAGCGAGCGAGCAGTATAGAGGCCGAGCGAACGAAGATCGCGGGACAGCACCTCCATCGCCGCAACGCCCCCCTCCTCGATCGCCTCGACGAACTCGGCGCGGGTGTGCGCCGACCAGTCGCGCTGCGCGTCCTCGAGCAGCTTATCGGATTTTGAGATCCAGACCGCCTTGCGCCGGCCCTGCAGCCAGTTGTCGAGAATGATGCCGGCGGACTGGCGACCCTTGCCGGCGCCGGTCCCGTCGCCGAGCATAAAGCCGCGACGGAAGCGGACGGCGTTCGGTGCATGATCGCGGGCGGCCGCGACGAGGTCGAAGGTCTCATCCACCGCCCAGGTGCCGGCGAGATAATTGCCGTGGGCCTCGCCGGCATAGATCACCGTCTCGAGTTGGGCGTCGGACAGGACGCCGTGGCTGACGATGTTGGCCGGCAGCCGGGGCCTATAGCTGGGCTTGGGCGGCACGACCGAAGCCATCGCGGCCGACTGCACCAGCTTGGTGGGATGCGCCTGCGCACCGGGGATGCGGATCGATTGGAGCCGGTATTCCTCGTAGATGGCATCGCTGAGATGCGCGCACTCGGGCGGCGTCCAATCGATTATCTCATAGGCGAGGTTAACGGCTTCGGGATCGGCGACCGAGGCTTTGGCCGAATGTGCGGTGGCTCGCGCGAGATAGCCGCGCACGGTGCGAGGCGCCTCCGATGCTGACATTGGGAGCGCGCCAGTCGAGGCGACTGGCAAGCGAGCTGGAACGTGCTCGCCGATCCAGCGGAGCAGCGTCGCAACGTCGGGCGCCAATCCCGGCGACTCCGGGAACGCATGCGCGTCATCGGCCGGCGCCTTGTCGATGATCGTGAGGCGCGTCTCGATCGTGGTGCCGTGCCTGGCATAGACCGCGCCGGCGATCACAGCGGTGAAGACTACGCGGCCGCGTTCCTGTAATCGGGCAAAAGCCTCGCGCCAGGTTGAGGCTGCGGGTGAGAAGTTTGCACCGGTGATCGTGACCAGCCGGCCGCCATCGGCGAGACGCGCCAGCGCCGAGGCGATGTGACGGTACGCCGTGTCGGCCATGCGGCCGGAAACGTTCGCCATTGCCGAGAACGGCGGGTTCATCAACACGACACTCGGGACGACGGCATGATCGAGGTGATCGTCGATTTGAGCCGCGTCGAACCGCGTAACGGAAATGGCCGGAAAGAGGGAAGAGAGCAACATGGCCCGGGTTTCGGCCAGTTCGTTCAACACGAGCCCGCCGCCGGCGACCTCGGCGAGGATAGCGAGCAGCCCGGTGCCGGCAGACGGCTCCAGCACGCGATCCGCCCCCGTGATGGCGGCCGCGGTCAGCGCAGCCAGGCCGAGTGGTAGCGGTGTCGAGAATTGCTGAAAGGTCTCGCTTTTGGCAGAGCGGCGCGTGTGGGTCGGCAGGAGCCCCGCGATTTTGTCCAAGGCGGAAAGTCGTGAATCTGGAGAGTCAGCTTTGCGGAACAACGCCTTCCCGTATTTGCGCAGGAATAGGACCGTGGCGACCTCGCAAGCGTCATAGGCCGTCTTCCAATCCCACGCGCCCGTGGCATCGGATGCGCCGAAGGCCAATTCCATTGCGGCACGCAAAATTGCGGCGTCGATGCGTCGACCATGCTCAAGATGTGGGAGAAGCTGCTCAGCCGCAGCGATGATGACGCTGACGCTTTCGGGAGCGCGCACAGGCGAGATCCGGGCGGCCTCATCGGCCGCAGTCGGGAAAAGGTGGTTCATGGGGGGAGCCTCGGAGAGCGAGAAGGAGCGAGCCGGCGGCGCTCTCTCTGGGACCGGACCGGCTCAAACCCGTCCCGGCCCGACTCTCACTCTCTGCCCGATGCCTTGAAACGCTGCGGGCAGGACATTCGCTGCGTCAGGGTCGCTGCGCGTTGCGCGGCAAGAACCGCTTGTGGCGCAAGCCTCAAGAGCTGAATGGCTTGGTCAACAGGCTGCCGCTGACCTGCACTCGCGCCTTTGCTCGGGGCGCGGGTCTCGGCATACGGTTCACTAGCCCTGGCAAGACCATCGAACCGCTTCGCACAATGAAGGAGGATTTGATGGCTCAAATTCTGAAGTTTCCCACCACGAAGATCGAACCGGTAACCGTTCGCAGCGGGAGTAAGCACCGCATCAACGTCGAAGTGCTCGACGATGTTCGGCCACGACGCACGCGGTGGAGGGTTCAGTTTGAGGAAGCGGCGGGGTTTGCTGCATTGAAAGGCTTTACCGATCGCGCAGTAGCCCAATGCTATCGAGGTACGGCGGTTCGTGGCGGAGACGTCCGGCCTCGTCGCCGCCGGCAAGATCGCGATCTGGCTCGACGGCCTGAAGGTGCAGCCACTGGTGGCTCGTAGCGCATAAAAAATTGGCTGGGGCGAAGATCGTCGCCCCAGCCAGTGTTTCTACTCGGCAGCGATCATGTGCGGCTCGTCCGATTGGTCGGCCGGAGTTTCCTCGTCGTCGCTGGCGAGGAATTCCGGCAGAGCCTCGCCATTGCCTGTGGGCTCAGCGGCGCCAGCGGCCGTCGCCTGCTCGACGTCGACGTCGACCATCCGCAGGGGCTCGGGCAGCCAGCCGGTCTCGGCCAGGAGCCGTTCAGCCTCCTTGGCCATGTCGCCCTTCTTCAGATGGTCGATGAGCTGGGCAGCCGGCTCGCCGGCACCCTCGCGCACCGCCTCGAGGATGCGGCGCTTCGGCACGCGGCCAAGATAGTTCTCGACGGTTGGGCGCCAACCGGACGCCACCATGTCGAGGTCGACGGCGAGGGCAATGCGATCGGCATCCGCGATCCGCTGCTCGACGGCGTGCCGGGTGGCGCTGCCGCCGTAGCGGTCGGCCTTCTCGTAGAGCGCGTTGACGCCGAATGAGGCGCAGTGCGCAAAGAGCGCTGCCTGCTCGTCGCCCGTCAGCCCGGTGAGCCAGTCCCAGAGACCGGTTTTGTCCTTGGGCAAGCGCTCCTCCCATGTCTTGTGGCGCGCGTCGATGGCCTTGGCCGCTTGCGTATCCTTCAGCCCTTGCGCCTGCATGGAGAAGCTGACGCTGCGCACGGAGACCTCCATCGCCGTTCCAAAAGAGGAGTAGCGGGAGAACACGTCGAGGCAAAATTTGTGCAGCACCGCCTGGAAAGCGACCGATGGCGTGATCGCCAGCTTGTTGCGCAGCGCCAGCGTCCGCTCCGCCGTGAGCTCGGTCAGAAGACGGTCCGGAAGCGGCTTCACCGCATCGTCATCCTCGTCCTCGGGATCCGCGACCTGCCCGCCGATGATAATGACGGCGCGTTGGACAGCCGGTGCTGATGGTTCATCGCCATCCATGGCCGCGGTGACAGGTTCGCCGCCGCTGCCCTGCTCTAGCTCGGTCACTGGCACTTCGTCCTCGGGCCGGACGTAGCCGCGATCAACCAAGAGCTTGCCCTCGGCGTCGATGCCGACAAACGCGCCCGCGCGGACGATGTCGGCCGGCTGATAGATGACGGGTCGATCGTTGAAGGCGCCGAGAGCCGTCTCGATTTCGCCAAGGCGCTGGTCAATCTCATCGGGAAGCTCATCCGCGCCATCGTGCTCGGCTTCGAGCTTGGCATATTCGGTCTCGAGCGCCTCGATGGTTGCTTGCTCTTCGGTGGTGAGATCGGCGGATACGCCGTCCAGCTCGCGCAAGCCGCGAGTATGGCCGTAGGGCAAGTCGGAGGCGACCTCGATCCACTTCCAGCCTTCGGCAGCGATCGTTTCCGCCTCTGCCTTCAGCTTCCCAGCGACCAGACCGTCGAGCAGAGCGACGCCCTCGAGCCAACCGCCGTCGTCGGACTGGAACAGGTCGCGCAGCACCACGCCACCGGCCGCCTCATAGGCGTCGAGGCCGACAAACACGGCGCGCCGGTCGGAGGCGCGCACTGTCTTCTCCGTCAACATGCGGCGGATCTGATAGGGCTCCTTCTGCCAAGAGCCGGAGATGGCCTGCCAGACCTGCTCCTGCCGGCCATGATCTGCGGTGACGGTGAAGGCCATCAACTGCTCGAGCGACATGCCGTCGTCGGCATAGACGTCGAGCAACGCGGGCGAGATTGAGGCGAGGCGCAGGCGCTGCTTCACAACGTTGACTGAGGTGAAGAAGGCAGCCGCTATCTCCTCCTCCGTCCGGCCCTTCTCACGCTGAGTCACGAAGGCACGGAATTGGTCAAGCGGGTGCAGCGGCTCGCGCTGAACGTTCTCGGCAAGCGAGTCGTCCTCGCCGAGAATGCCGGTCGCCGGATCGCGCACGACACAGGGCACCGGCGCGGTCTTGGCCCTGTCTCTTATACACATCTAGATGTGTATAAGAGACAGGCTCCTCGATGGAGATGCCGGCCTTTACGCGCCGGACATTCGACTGACTGAGAACCAGCTTGTTGAAGGGAATGTCGCGAGAAGGTGAGAGGGTGATCTTCTGAACGGCAGTAACCATGGATGATACTCCACGACGGGCAACCCAAAGTCTCTCTCTGGGTCTCTAACCCGTCACGAAGCGCAGCGCCGCCCTCTTCCTCTGAAGCTGTCTCTTATACACATCTAGATGTGTATAAGAGACAGGCTCCTCGATGGAGATGCCGGCCTTTACGCGCCGGACATTCGACTGACTGAGAACCAGCTTGTTGAAGGGAATGTCGCGAGAAGGTGAGAGGGTGATCTTCTGAACGGCAGTAACCATGGATGATACTCCACGACGGGCAACCCAAAGTCTCTCTCTGGGTCTCTAACCCGTCACGAAGCGCAGCGCCACCCTCTTACTCTGAGGGCAGCGCCGCAAGCGGACGATCAGGAAAGACGGAAAGGCACGAAGCCGGTAACACGCCGTTCCGCATCTCCCGCTTTCCGGGTATCAGGCTGCGCGATCGAGCAGCTTCTTCGCGCGCGCCTCGAGATTAAGGCGTGCGTCCTGATGAGTCTTGCCTCGCGCAACCGCCGTGATGCCTTGCACGAAATCGAAGATGCTTTCAGGCAGGCGACCTTCCTCCGCTAGCACTGTGTCGATCACGTTGCGCGTCTCGGCCTTCGAGAAGCCGCGGCGGCGCAGAAACTCGGCGCGATCCTCGTCGGTGCGGGCCACGATCCGCTCGCGGGCAGCCTTGATGCCGTTGGCGAAGGGCAAGGGTGACGAGTTCGCGAAATTCAGGAGCGCCGGGGCCGCCTCGTGAGCAAAACGGGAAGCTGCGTATTTTGAGTGGCGAATGATGATCTCCTCGAAATCTTCCACGCCCCACAGATTGCGATTTTGGCAGACGGCACGGAGATAGAAGCTCGCCATGCCGAGCGTCTTGGCGCCCACTTCCGAGTTCCAGCAATAGAAGCCTCGAAAATAGAGGTCGGGGGAACCGTCCCGGAGGCGGCCGGCTTCGATCGGGTTCAGGTCATCGACCAGAAAAAGGAAAACGTCTCGGTCGGATGCATAGAGGGTCGTCGTGTATTTGGAAATGTCGACACGGGGATTGTAGATCCCGGTCGACCAGTCGAGCACGCCCGGCACTTTCCACCGCGTATCGCCTATGCCGTTGCCGGCGATGCGCTGCACGGCCTCAACCAGCTCATGGTCAAATATCCGGCCATAGTCCGGGCTGGTGACGGCGCGGAGCTCAACGCGACCGTCGTCGGTCTCGAGCGTTTTGATCTGTTCGGCGCGATTACTGGTGAGGCCATACTGCAGATTGATCCCTGCGAGCGCCGCGGGGAGCTGCCGCAAGTAAGCGGCGGGAGCGCCAACCTGGCTTGCAAGCTGGCCGAAGCTCCAATGGGTCGGCGCGACCGAGGTGTCAGAGCCGGGTAGCATCAGCGCCAAGCGCTCGGGGTCGGCGCGGTTCGACTCCACATGGATCAGCGCGCTTTCGACGACGCGCGTCCGGCTGCTGTCTGCGCGATAGCGCACCGACCGGGCTAGTTCGTTGAGCGACAAAAAGCGCTCATCCGCGGGACGGGAGAACCACTCGGAGGATACCCGACCGACGCGCTCGCCGCGGTTCACATCCACTCTGTAACCGCCACTGGCGTCGCCGCGGGAATCGAGAATCTGCATATTCATGGGGGGTAATCTCCATGACGGGCGCCGGAAGACTCTCCTCCGGCCCTCAACCCGTCACAGCGGGCGCAGCCCCACTCTGCCTCTGCTGCACCCTCGATCGCCGGCGCCAATGCGTCTCCGCTCCCGCCGCAGCTTCCGTCAGGGATGGAAGCCCGAAGGGTGAAAACCCGGCGAAGCTGGGGTTTCAGCGGCGGCCGACAGCCCGGGCCCGCAGGGAGACGGCCCTGCCTCGCGAAAAGCACGCTATGAGCGTGCTGGTGCCGGACTCATGATAGCTCGACGTCCTCGCGAGTCTGTGTTTGCGCGTCATAGATTCTGATCTTGAGCATGGGAAAACGCTTCTTCAGCTCTTCCGCGCCAGTCCTAGCACCGTCCCTCGTCGCAAATTCGGCCTTGAGTCGGCCGTCGATTTGGACCGCATAACCTGAAGCCGGCAATTCACGGGAAACAATAGCCATCTTATTCCATCTTGCGCAGTGAAGAGGCGACGGCGACTGTTTAGCGTGAGTCGCACAAATTGCGCCAGCTTACTCCGATGTTGATTTGCCGCTCCTAGTTGCTGAAGCTTCGATTCGCCAAGGGAAGGCGCGTTCAAGGATGTGCGTTTGCATCATCCGAACAGCGGGTCGGAGTGCCGGACGATCTGAGTGCGTTGTAGAGGAGCGGGCCATGGCGAAAAACGAAGAAACAGCGACGGCGCGCTACATCGCCAGCAATGTATCCACGCAATGAGTTCAAAATCCCGAGGCGGTTTTCACCCACGGCCAGCGCAGCCTTGGGGATCGGCATGTCTATGCGCAGCGCAGGCGCTTGGTTCGAACACTATCACGAAACATCTCCAGGGCCGGTATTGGCCGAGACCTCAAGCGGCCGGCGCCGCCGGGCGCTCGACGTGAAGTCACGGACTACGGAATATGTGGGGCTGAGGGAGCCGAACTCGCGGGTTAGACGTCCGCGTTCTACCCTTTCGGGCCTCTTTGTTTGAGATCGATTGCCGAAGGAGCGTCAAGGACACGCCCACAGAATAAAGAAGGAATGGTGTGCTATGATCGTTAATTGTCTGGAGTCGGAGAGAGCGGGGTGAGTGAACCGGCGCAGGTACTTTGTCGAGTCCTGAGCCTAGATGGCGGGGGCGCGAAGGGATTTTATACGCTTGGCGCCCTCAAAGAGATTGAGGCCCTGGCCGGCTGCCCGCTCTTCGAGAAATTCGACCTGATCTACGGCACGAGTACCGGCGCCATTATCGCTGCGCTGCTCGGTCTCGGAAAATCCGTCGACGAGATCCAGACGTTGTATCGCGACCACGTCGTGAAGGTCATGGCGGCCTGGTTGCCAAGTTCAAAGACGGCGGCGCTCGAGGAGCTTGCTGCCGATGTCTTCGGTGACCTCAAGTTCGATGCGTTTAAGACCGATATCGGCATCGTCGGTACGCGCTGGCTGGAAGAACGACCTATGATCTTCAAGACGAATCGTCGGCAAGCTTTCTCGGGCAAAGGGACCTTCGAACCCGGCTTCGGTTGCACTATCGCTGACGCGGTCATCGGATCGTGCTCGGCCTATCCATTCTTCGAGAAGAAATTTGTCCTTACCGGCCACGGCGAGCGCATTGAGGTGCGCGACGGCGGTTTCGTGGCGAATAATCCGGCGCTCTTTGCGATAGTGGATGCGACCGAATCGCTTGGCTTCCCCCGCACCGACGTTCGTGTCGTTAGCATCGGGGTTGGCGAATATCCGCCACCGAAGCTGCCGACGTGGAGCGTGCGGAAATGGGCAAGCAAGCTGCCGACGATGGTCTTTCTCCAAAAGACGATGGAGATAAGTACGCAGTCGATGGATCAATTGCGGAAAGTGCTTTTCCGGGAGATCCAGACCGTCCGCATTCACAACAAGTATACGCAGCCCGAGCTCGCAACCGACATGCTCGAAGTGGATCTCAACAAGCTCAACACATTGTGGCTCCGCGGCCGCGATTCCGCGCGCGAAGTCGAATCCGATTTGAAAAACTTCTTGCTCTAGGGAGGATGTGGTGGCGATTGCAGAAAGTCAGTTGGATACGTGGTCGCAGCAAGGCAAGACGGCCCAGTTTACCACCACATACAATTCCATTCGGGAGAAGCTGCTGGACGGACATGCGCCGTATCCGGTGAAGAATGTCGAAATCCGCCTGCAAGGGTCCTACGGCAACGACACGAACGTGTGGGCCGATAGCGATGTCGATATTGTACTGAAGCACACCGGCGCGTTCTACCACGACCTTTCGGAGATGCCCGCGGAGAAGCAGCAAGCCTTCACAAAGGCGTATGGTGCCGACGCCGCGTACGGCTATCACCACTTCAAGACGGACGCACTCAAATGGATCAACGGCCTTTATAAAGACGACGTCGACAGTTCCGGCAAGAAGGCGATCAAAGTGCGCGGCAACGGCAATCGGCGCAACGCGGACATCATCATCTGCCAAGAGTTTCGCCGCTACCGGAATTTCAATGGAATCGGGCGCGAAGAATTTGCCGAGGGTATGGCGTTCTATGTCGGAAATCAGCGCATCGAGAACTTTCCGAAGCAGCATTCCGACAACTGTACGGCCAAGCACCAGGAGACCGGTAACTTCAAGCACATGGTCCGCATCTTCAAGAACATGCGGAACCGCATGATCGAGAACGGGTTGCTCGCCGAAGGAATCGCTCCGTCCTACTTCATAGAAGGCATGCTTTGGAACGTGCCGAAGGACAAGTTCGCGGGGACCTACACCCAAGCCTGGGTGGCATGCTTCAACTGGCTCGTGACGACGGATAAGACGAAGCTGACAACGGCGAGCGGCCTGCACTGGCTCGTTCGGGATAATTCTCTGGTATGCTGGCCGACGGCCAACTTCAACACTTTTACAGCCGCGCTGAAAAGATACTGGGAGAGTTGACCGGTTGCCCGGCTCGGCCCTCGGTGTACCATGCTGCTTTCCAGTGATGTCCGATGGCATTACCTGATTCAACCGAAACACCGCGCACGCTGGCTCTCCGCAAGATCGTCGAGGAGACCGGCCCCGAGCAAATGCTGGGCTGGGCCAAACCGACGGACGAAGACTATGCGTTATTCGGAAAGATCACCCATATCTACAGCGCCTTCGATTTCATCCTGCGCTACATGGCGGAGACGATGGATAAGCAAGGCATGTTCAAGGAGCCCTGGGCCGGAAAGGCGCAGAAGCTCACGATGGCTCAGGTCGCCGAAGCGATACAATCATCCCCCATCTGGACCGACTCGAATAGGTTCGCTCTGCAGGAGATAGAGAAATACCGGCGCACGCGAAACCTTGTTGCTCACTTCATCGTCCGACACTTCCCTGAAGAGGATGCTTATGTCTTCATGACGAAGAGCGCGATTGATTACCGCAGGGTCTACGGTGAGCTGCCCGACGGCATCGACGCCATGCTCTACGGCGTCCTTGATGCGGAGCAATTGCGCGAGTTGGTGCCGGTGCTGGAAGGTCTGCTGAAGTGGGCGGCGCAGGTCCTCCGCGACTTGAGTCAGCCTATTTCTCCCACCGCAGACTAAGCTTCGTTCTCCTCGGCGCATTTGGGCAGGAGAGGCTTGATCTTCTTGCGGTTCCAGAAAGGATCTATGAATGGGCATTCGTAGCAGGGGCCGAGGTTCTCGACCTTCGCATTGTCGAAGAATCCGCGTGCAGCCTCGTGCCGTTTCTCGGGGATGATGAGGAACGCGACGTCGTCTTCGGAGAACTCGAAGTGGCCGGCCTTACGCCATTCCCGTTCCCACTCGAAAAAATAGGTGCTGTTGCCGTACTTCCCCGGGGCGTCGACGAAGGGGGTAATTCTCCAAATCGGATGATCCGGGTCCTTTTTTGCGCTCTTCACTATTTGCTTCAGCCCGGCCGTCACGTCGTGGTCCTTGTACGCGTACATGATCGGATTGGCGCCTCTGTGAACGACGAAATCCTTCCTGAATACGATGCCATACTCGGACCGAGCTTCGGCCAAGCGTGTTAGGCGGTGGAGCGGAACCTCGCTGAAGCAGGCGACACGCTGCGATTTCGGATCCGGTGCCTTTTCCCGCACCAAACCGAACGGGTTCCTGGCCTTGATGACGCGGCTGCCCAAAATTCGTAGCATGTTTTCGTAGGCACTTTTCTGATCATAGTCCTTCGCGAAGTGCACGACGTAGTCGGACATATCCGTCCAGTTTGATTTATTCTCTCCGAAGAACGGGGACGCCATGGGCTGCTCCAATTGTTCTGATGTGCGTGTGGTGGGCGGTCAGTAGTAGCTGCCGCCGACGTTGGCAGACATCAATGAGCCGTAGGTGTAGGCAGAAAGCAGCTCGCTCTTCCCTTCCGGGCTTATGGTGACGGTCAGGCTCGGTCGCACCTTTTTCACTTTCTCGCGCGTGCTTTGAAGCTTCGCATAAGCGTCTTCGAACTGCTTCTTGTCCCACAGCGGGTCGCGAACCCTGACCGCGCCACCGCGCGCGCTGGTTACTCGAAATTGCACGCCGTCATTTGCTGCAGGCTCAAACGCGGCGTGAGCCATGAGGATGCGGCCTTCATTGAGCTTGGCTATGTCGTTGAAGAGGCTCTGTAGCGCGTTAACGTCTTCCTTCGGCGCCGTCTCATTGGCGACAATCTTGAGCAAGTTGACCTTCTTGAAGAAGTCCAAGCTGTGCGACACCACATCCGCTGCGTCGCTCTTAAGGTCGAGTATTTGCACGATGCTCGCGTTGATCTCGCGTTCCAAAAGCGCGAACTCGTAAAGATAGCGACCCACCTTCGCACAGGCGGCGTCCAAATCGGTGCTCACGAAATCCTCCCCAAAGCCCATTACCCATATTGAGAGACGTGTGCCTTTCATTTAGTCCGAGGTTCAGATCGAGCCTAAGGCCTGCCTATGTAAAAATTTTCCGATCTATCCTCGTTGAAGCAGAATTCAATATCTTGCTCGTTATCAAGTAGCTCAATCGCAAGAACGCTGCGGTCGTCAGCTTCGCCGATCATTGGGGGAAACTGGCCCTGCATGAACATGGCTTGTTCTTCGGAAGTAAGCTCTGTCCAAAACCCGTCAGTCGCAGCGATAAGTGAGCTGCCCCGCTCCGCTTTGATTTCAGCGGCGTTAGGAGGCATGAACTCCCTGGCCCGGAAACTCCGAGTGAGTCGGTGCCTGACGTGACTTTCTGCAATCGCCGCGACTGGAATGTCGTCAATCACATTGGCCAACGTGTGTGGCCTGATGAGCCACTGGAGAGGACTTTTTCCTACCCGCCGTCCCAGCAAACAATCGCCGGCGTGTAGAACGAGTGCCGGTCCGGTTCCTGCGAGACACACGATCACATAGCTGGCCGTATCCCGGGGAAACTGCTTCGATAGGCTTCCATGAATTTTGCGCAATTGTGCAGTCAGGGTCTCTGCCGTTACGTCGTCAGCCGTAGCGACGTACCAATCTATGACATCACGGGCGATCTGGCCGGCAAGTTCGCCGCTCTTTGGTCCTGACGTCGCCCCATCTAGGACGAGGCACAGCACCCCATCGGGGCGTATTCCGACGCCGCCATAGTCACGATTGTCTCCGGTCTTTGTTCCCCGCTGACTGCGCCAATCGAGCTGCATTTTCATTTTAACTGTCGCTCTCGCTTATGGCGACAAAGCGCTCACGCACAATATCGACGCGCCCTTCCGGACCATTGATATTGCCCGCCAGAAAATGATCAAAATCATCGTGCTTCAATAAAGCTCTGAACTGTTCTGCAATGTAGCGGCGAACATCATCGTCGGCGGCTTGAATTTCAGCGACGAGCTCCTCCCGGCCATCGACCACGAGAAGAATGTCCTCCATATCGCGGCTTCCCAACAGATCATTGTTCCCGCGACCGAGATACGCCGCCAACTTTGTCGCCAGAAACAGTTCTGGCGTGAGGCGTCTGATAGTCATCGTGTCGGTCAGAGGATGATTGACCGCCGTTTCAATGCCCTTGGCATACCAGCGATTGCTAAAGCCAAGAATGCTTTCATCGTCGGGCATAAAATCAACCTTGAGGTCGCCAAGCCTCATCCGGCAAATCACATCGTCCTCTGGAGCTTCCGCAAATCCCTTTTGCCGCAATTGCTCTTGCAGTTGCGCCCATTGCGCACGTCCGACGAGATCAACGATCAGATCCACATCGTCCGTTGCTCGTACGCCTTCGAGCGTAATCTCATCGGTAATGAAAAGAGCTGTCGTGCATCCACCAACAAAGACCAGCCGCTCCCGCAGGTCGTCGCCCAGCGCCGTGGCGACGGTTTCCAACATAACAAGCAATTGGCCCTTCACGCTGGTCATTTTTTCAAAAGCCTTTCTGAAATACGCTCAACGGCCAGCCCGGTTTCTCTCTGATTTCCAATCCGAATGGCATCAACAAGGGCTAGATATTCGTACAGACGGTCGTCCTTCTGGACGGCTTCAGGGACGCTCTTGAACAGAGGCTCCAGCGATTGTCCCTGGGCTTTGCCTTTGGCAAATGGCCAGACGTAGATATATTCGCCCGCGCTGATCAGCAGACTCTTCAACGAGGGAGCTGCAAAGGCGGTGGGGACGCCTCGCGTCATGGCACCGGGCTTCGCCGGAAAAACAAACTTCAGTCCGTGGACAATAAAATTGCAGAGGTTGCGACGGTTGGGCTTTGGCCGGCCGGAATTGCTATCTTTGACCGCAATGCCTGAAGAGACGCTTCGGTTGATCGAGGCATTGACTTCCGTCTTGCTGATTCCGAGGGAAGCTTCTAAGCCGCGAACGGAAAAGGGGTCTTCACGGTGCGCATCCGACCTTGGATGCCGGCCCCCCTCCTGCTCTTCTCGCTCCAAGCTTACGAGCTTGAGCAATATGACGACATCCTGGCTTTTCATCTGATATAAGCCCCTGTCCCTTGTCCTAGGACTAAGGACAGTCAGCCACAAGGTCGGCCCGACTGTCAAACAATCTTTCTCAAATCAGAAAGAGAAACCTCATAATTCCATGTAATTTCAATTTCTTATCAGAAAAAGACCAACGCTTCGCGAAAATTCGGTCTCCAGCAGGACGACAGATGTCAGGTCGCCTTGGGCATTTGGACCATATTCCCTCCCCGCTGCCCAGATCTCGTCAGGGGGCGGTGGCGACAGCCATACGCGCAATTATAAGCTGCGCGTAGGCATTCCGGTCTCACCTGAATCCCGCACCTTCACCCTGATCTAGTCGGTACCGCTCGAACTCCCCCTCAGCCAAGCCCTCGAATTGCGAACAAAACAAGAATATGTAATGCTTCACAATATTTAACCTTCTGATTCGGATACCGCCTCCAAATGGCAACCGGGAGGAACTCCAGGTGCGCGAAGCCGACGCTGGAGTCACGCTTCAGTTTCGTCGGCGACGCGGTCGCGCCTGCCGATCGCGAAGCTCTCCGGTCTGCGATGTTCGAGGTCGAGGACCGGCTCTCGGGTGCTGAGCGTTGCCTGAAGCTATGGCGCAAGACCGGAACTCCGGTTGACGAGGATCTTCGTCAGCTTTGGCTGCATGAGATGCGGCAGGTGCAGCGGGTCATGTCCTATGCAGGGGCGCGCGAAGTTATCGTCGACGTTCTGGAATTCGTAGAGGACGACGAGAATTTCGGCGTTGTTTTGGAGCGCGTCGGCCAACCATTGAGCGAGAAGCGAAAACGAGTTTCACGCGCCCATTGGGTGCGAAATCTCAATGTTCCCCGCTTCAGAATTCTGTTCTGGCGCAACATCGCGCGGCTGGTGGTCGCACTCGGCATCATCCACAAGCAAAGCCTGGTGCACGGCCGCATCAATGCTGATGTGGTCATGACTGAGGGTACGGACGAGCCGGATTTCCAGCTCGGCGGATTCGAATGGAGTCTCTGGCTGACGTCAGATCTGGCTGAGAAATCGCAGGCAAAACTCGGACCGGCTGCGGCAATCAAACGGGCCGAGAGCTATTCCTTCGCCGACGATTGGCGCGAGTTCGGGCTGATGATCGCCGATTGCCTGGAGACGGTCATTCAGAAGACCGGCGAAGTATATCCAAAATCGGGATCGCTGATTACGTTAGATGTTCCAGAGCGAGTCTTGCTGCGCCGCCTGGTTACACCTGCCCGAATGGACCATCTCGACGCGGATTCAATTGCCCGTGCGATCAGCGACTTGATTGCGAGCGTATCGCGGGCGTCATCGGTGCGAGCCGGCACGTTTATCTTTTTTTTCGACACTCAGTCGAAGCTGGGCGATGCGGTCTATACCATCACGTCTGGCGCCATTCCTGTTGATGAATATCGCCGGCAACTCGATTGGGTCCGGGCGGACCTCGATCAAGGCGCGACGCTGCTCGTTCCTCGCGATTTCGACCCCGCGACCAGTTGGTTGCGGCTCGTTACCGACACGATGATCTACAGGCTACGCGCTTTTCGCAACGAAGGTACGCCCGTTTGGGATACAGCCGTATGCCAAGGAGTCGATGTTCGAGATGACGTGTTCAGTCCTGGAGAGCACGACGAACACACCATTGTTCAGCCGATTACGGTTGCCACCTCATCGCGAACGGCACAAGAGCTCCGCGGACGGCTGGGGCCGGACATACTGGACTGGAGCTCATTTGCGAGGCCGGTTCGCGACGCTGGACCCATCAGCGAAAACGTCGCGATCCGACGAGCCCTGCTTTTGGTCCAGATTATTGAAGCCGTTACCAAGGCGCTAGATGTCTACCCTGTCGAGGTTCTAGAGACAGGGCGCCGCGAGGGCCGGAGATTTGCGATCATTCGGGCTGAGCCGGACAACGATCGCGACAAGATCGCAAAACGGGTCGGCCTTTCTGAAAGTGCCGCAGCGCTGAAGCGGCTATTTGAGGACGATCATCGCGATGCCGATGCAAAGTGGCGACTAAGTCAAGCAGCAAGCTTGGGGGCATCCAGAAGCGGTGATGTCATCGCGAGCTTCGCCGAAGTTGTCGATCATCGTGGACTGCGCGGCTATCAATTTGAAATCGATGAAGAGCTGCCAAGTGACGAGCGTCTTTTTCTGCGGACCGAACGCGACACTGGTACAGAACAGGTAATCGGCCGCCGATTGCGAAACATCAAGGCACTCGATACGCGCGTTGATCTCACCGAGATGCTGGCTGATCCTTGGCGCGTAAGGCGTGCCAGTCGCGAAACTCTGACAGATGCCGAGCGAAACGATGAACATTTCCTCGATCTCGACAAGCCCAAGCGAGAGGCCCTGATTGGCTCTTGGTCCACGTTGCCGTCGTTCTTCGTCGTCGGTCCGCCTGGCGTGGGCAAGACCAAACTTGCGACTGAAATTGTTCGGCGTCGGTTTGCTGCCGATGGTGCGACGCGAATGCTGATTAGCGCGCAGGGGCACGACGCCCTCGACAATCTCCAGGAGAAAGTCAAAGAGACGCTCGCCAAAGCCAAGCTCAATGACGTGCTCGTGATTCGTTCGACCACCCCTGAGAAACGGACGACCAGCGACGAGGAAGTTCACCGGGCAGGACTGGAATATCTCGAACGCCTCGCAAACAGTCGTATCATGGGCGATCTCCCGTCGTCGATCCGAACCCGCGCCACCGCGCTAAAGCAAGCGGCTGGTCGCCTCGAACACGCCAAGGATATGGTCGATCGCCAGGAGCGCTCCAGCCTAGGCGCGGTTTCGCATTTGGTGCTGGATGCCGCGAATGTCGTGATATCGACTGCAAATTCGCCAGATATTGAGCGTCTCGTTGAAGCACGCGAGCAATTCGATTGGGTGATCGTCGAGGAGGCGGCCAAGGCGACAGGCCCGGAATTGATCGGGCCGCTGATGCTTTCCGGGCGCCGACTGCTCATCGGTGATCATTACCAACTTCCACCATTTGAGGCAGACCGCCTTGTGAAAATTCTCAGCGACCACAGCCTCGTGGTCGAGGCGCTCGGGCTTGCCGAACAGCTTGTAGGACCCCTGATGCGGGAGGGAGAACTCGATGAGCTCGAGCCCCTGAAAGCCGATCATATTGCGCTGCGCGAGATAGCCGGAACGGCGTTGCGCGTGCTCGAGCCGTTCCGGACGGTTGTCGAGGAAGATGAGCGGCGCGCTGCCTCCAATCCCAATCATCGCTCGCTGGCTGCGACGTTGACCGAGCAGCGCCGCATGGACCCCGCCATTGCCGAAATCGTTTCCAAAGCTTTTTACGGCGGTCGCCTGGAAACTGAATCTGGCCGCAAACTTGCCGCTGAAACAGAAGAACCGCCTATTATCCATCTTGGCGCAATGCCGAAGTCGCCGGTCGTGGTCGTGGACTTTCCGCACGTCAGTTCGACCAGTCATGGCTTCGGCGCCGAGCGCGGGCGACCTCAATGGCATAACCCAGCGGAAGTGTCGGCCGTCATCGATGTCCTCAGAGGGCTGCGGCCTCGGCGCAGCAACAAGAAGCCCAGCCTCGCCGTTCTGTCACCGTATAAGGCGCAGGTGGACAAGCTCCGCGACGGACTTGCCGCACACCGGACGAACGAACTGGCACACCTTGAAGGGTTTTCGCCGGTGCGAAGCAATAGCGCCTTCGTCGGCACGGTCGACTCATTTCAAGGCAGCGAAGCCGACGTTGTTATTTTATCTCTGGTCCGAAATAGCGGGCGGACTGGCGCCGGGGCGCTGGGGTTTTTGCGGGACCGACGTCGGATGAATGTGGCGTTTAGCCGCGCAAAGACTCAATTGATCGTCGTCGGCAGCCTCGCTTTTTTGCGCGAGGCTGTACGCGGGGTCAACCCGGACGCTGAGGAACACGACCTTTCTTTTCTAACCATCATGGTCGAAGCGATCGAGAATCTCGCCACCCGCAAGCGCGGACATTCGCCGCTTGCAAGCATTGTAGCGCCTTCCATTTTGAAGGCTCGCCCATGACGGTCGTAATCGCCGTTCCTGTATTTCGTGTGGGGTGCAGGGTCGGCATCGACCGCGGCCGAGCATGGAGTGTGGTAGAAGAAGCGGTTTTGTGGGCAATCACACGGCAATCAAAGACCGTTGCGGACCTGTCGTTTGAGACTGATCTTCCACGCCAGATTATTGTGGCGTCGATTGCCCGCCTGATGCGTTTCCGCCTCGTTGAAGTTACGCCCAAAGATGGCACCGTCGCATTTCGCGCGAGCGATTATGGCTTCAAGGCCGTCAGCGGCGGACATCCCCTCCCGTATTTTCCGAAGCGGGTCGCGAGACGTGTAAGCTTCGTGATCGAATGGGCTACGGGTAACTTCTTTCCAACGCGACAAGTGCCGCGGCTGTTGTCGGCGTTTCGACTTGATCAAGAGCGGCAGGTTGGGGCAGAGGTCCGGACGATCTTCGTCGAGGGGGGCGGTCCGTCGATGTCCCATCAAGCCAATTTGAACCGTCTTTCCGAAATTGCGGCACGGGGTTGGGATGAGCAGGTCGCTTTGGTCGACGGCAGAACGGCGACTCTGCGTGATGATGAATTCATGGTGCTGCGCGTCATCGACGGCGAGGCACAGGGACTTCCCCAGTCGGCCGGCCCTGCCCTGCGCAAACTTGTTGCCGAGGCTGCGGCATTGCCGCCCGGCACTACACATGTTCCGGTGATTTACAGCGGTCCCCGCGAGACGCTCGACAGCGAGCCCGTGAGCCACGTCTGCGACTTCGATGCGAAGGACATTATTATCGGCGGTACCGCGCATCGAGAAAGTCTCGAGGCTATGCTGGGTCAGGCCCACCGACGAATGATAATCCATTCGACATTCCTGGACGCAAAACGGTTTCAACTTCTCGCCGAGCCAATCAGGGTGGCCTGCCTCCGCGGCGTGAAGTTTGACTTGCTTTGGGGAGCGGAGAAAGACGACGAAACAGAAACGAAGAACTCCACGGCGGCATCAGACATCGCGAAATTCATACGTGACGATCCGGTCATGAAGGGCCGCTTTTCGGTACGGATGAAGTCAACTGGGTCGCATGCCAAAGTTATCTTGTATGACACAGCCGACGATGGGTGGATCGCCGCAGTCGGCTCTTGTAATTGGCTGTCGTCGCCGTTTCAGGCAGTTGAGCTGTCGGTCATCCTTCGCAACCAGCACGTTGTCGCCGACGTTGCGTTCTCCATTCAGCGGCTCGTCGGGCGTCGCGGCTTGGCCGATGACATGGCGACCGAGATGGCCGTGACGACCCGCGATCTTCGAAGGCACGCCGGCTCTCAGGGCTCGGCAAAGATGTCCATCGTTGTTGGCGAAACTCACGATCAACTGATCAGAACCGCAAGCGGAGCTTCGCATCGTTTTTTGGTCGGAAGTCATCGGCTCGGTTCGACCGCGCGCCCTGGCGCGATCATGCAAGGTGAAACAGCGGCCAGCCGAGAGGGTGTCAAGGCGATCGTCCTCTATACGCAGCCGAGTGGACCGTTGAAAAATAGGCATACCAAGGCGCTCGAGGAGGAAGCAGACAGCAATGGCCTGATCCTGCGCAGAACTCGTAAACCTCCGCTTCACGGCAAATTCGCGGCTTGGGACAAGGACGACATTGTCATCACCAGCCTCAACTGGGCTTCGGCTGCGACCGACCCCGATTTCCCGTGGGGCGATATCGGCGTTCATCTCAATTCTCCAGGCATCGCCGACGAGTTGGCAAGCCGTCTTGAGGCAATTCTTCCTGAACTGCGCGAGTTGGAACATCCGAAAAACGCAAACTAAATCGATTATTCATCTCCGCGTCTGCCGTGCAGCATCGTTGCCTAGTTTACTCAAAAAATGCAGCCCATGTGCCATTCCGGAACGAATGAGATTGAACCGTTAGAGCAACACAAATCCGAACATCGCGCCTTGGCGTGTCAATCGGCTTGCAAATTTGACCCCTCATCGGCGTCCAATTTTGACCCCTTCGAGCGGCGGGGTTTGGCGGTAGCGCTCGTCTCGTCGGAGCTGGCCGGGATAGCGGAGGCGAGACGAGCGCGGGTGATGTGATCGTCATCTCGGCTCTTGAACCGCCAGCTATCGTTGCCGGTCTCGACAATGTCGCAGTGATGGGTCAACCGGTCGAGCAGAGCGGTGGTCATCTTGGCGTCGCCGAACACGCTCGGCCATTCGCCGAAGGCAAGATTGGTAGTCACGATGACGGAGGCGCGCTCATAGAGCCGGCTGACGAGGTGGAAGAGAAGCTGCCCACCGGACTGGGCGAAGGGCAAATRGCCGAGTTCATCCAGCACGATGAAGTCCATCCGCGTCAGATGCTCGGCAAGCCGTCCCTGCCGTCCGTTGCGCGTCTCGGTCTCGAGGCGATTGACGAGGTCGACGACGTTGAAGAAGCGGCCGCGGGCACCGGATCGGATGCAGCTTCTGGCGATGGCAATGGCCAGGTGGGTTTTGCCCGTGCCGGTGCCGCCAACCAGCACGACATTGCGTTGTTGGGCGATGAAGCCGCCGCCAGCGAGATCATTGACGAGAGTCTGATTGATCGGCGTGCCGTCGAACTGGAAGTCGGCGATGTCCTTGGCAAGCGGTAGCTTGGCAATGGTGAGCTGATATTTGATCGAGCGGGCCTGCTTCTCGTTGATCTCGGCGTTGAGCAAGTCGCCGACAATACGCTGAGGTTCGTGCTGGCGCTTGACGGCAGTTGCCATGATCTCGTCGAAGGCAGCCTTCATGCCGTAGAGCTTGAGTTCGCCCATGAGGTCGAAGATTTGGGTTCGTTCCATCAGATGGTCCTCCGGAGGTTGTCGTAGCGGGCACAATCGGCGATCGGTGCATGACGGAGCGTCAGTGCGGCCGGCGTCATGATGTTGGCCGGTGGGGCGGGTTCACGTTGCCGGGCCAGGATGTTGAGAACGACATCGGCGGAATGGACGCTGTGACTGAGCGCTTCGGCACAGGCCGCTTCCACCGCAGGCAGACCGTCAGTCAGCACCGCGTTGAGGATGTCGACCATCTGCCGATTGCCATCGTCGGTGCTGGCAAGCTTGCGCCGGATCCGCTCGATCGCGGCCGGCAGCACCCAGTCTTTGAAGGGAGCACCGTTGCGCAAGGCACCGGGTTTGCGGGCGAGCACCGGCACATAATGCCAGGGGTCGTAAACGGTATCGCCGCGGCCAAAGGATCGCGGGTGCTCGGCAACGATGCGTCCATCCTGACGGATCACGATGCGATCGGCATAGGCTTGAACCTCGACCGGTCGTCCGACTGCGCTGGCTGCGACCGAGTACTTGTTGTTGTCGAAGCGCACCAGGCAGGTCTTCGAGACCGACGCCGTCACCGCATGGAAGCCGTCGAAGCGGCCGGCATAGGGAACGAGCTTGGGGCGTTCGGCTTCGAACACGTCCCAGATCGTCTGATCGACCAGCTCCGGATGGCGATGAGCCTTGGCGTAGGCGATGCATTTGTCGAGCAGCCAGGCGTTTAACTCGTCGAGGTTTTTGAACCGCAGCCGCGGCGTGAAGAAGCGTTCCCTGACTAGCCCGACCTGGTTCTCGACCTGCCCCTTCTCCCAGCCCGACGCTGGCGTGCAGGCGACCGGATCGACCAGATAGTGGCTGCACATCTGGAGGAAGCGGCGATTGTAGAGACGCCCTTTACCGACGAAGATCGTCTCTACGGCGGTCTTCATGTTGTCGTAGATGCCGCGGGTGCAGGTGCCTTTGAACAGGGCGAACGCCCGGTCGTGGGCGTCGAACACCATCTCCTGCGTCTCCCGCGGATAGGCCCGCACGAACAGCATGCGGCTGTGACAGAGCCGGACATGGGCGACCTTCACCATCACCGTGGTACCGCTCAGCAAGACTACCTCGTGGCTCCAGTCGAACTGGTAGGCTTCGCCTGGGGCAAAGCTCAGCGGGACATAAGCCGCCGCGCTCGATTGCCCGCGTTCTTTGCTCCACCGCCTGGCGTAACGCCGCACGGCATCGTATCCGCCGTCGTAGCCGCCCCCGCGCAGCTCTTCGAAAATCCGGATCAACGTCAGCTGTTCACGAGCTGGTTTGGCCGCGTTCGCCGCCAGCAGCCTGTCGAGCTCAGATGCCCACCGCCCCAGCTTTGGTCGTGGCTGCACTTGCCGCTCGTACTCGAAGGAGGTCTCTCCGGACCTCAGCACCTTCCGGACCGTGTTCCGCGACACCTTCAGGTCGCGGGCGATCTCCTTGATCGTCTTGCCCTTGATGAAGTGCTCGCGCCGAATCCGCGCAATCGTCTCCACGACCAGCATCCCCAACCACCTGCTCCATTCCAAAGCAGGCAGCGCAACAGACCTATCTGTAGGGGGTCAATTTTGGACGCCGATCCCCCGGCTTAGGGGGTCAATATTGCAAGCCGAATGACAGGCAAAGCTGCCAGAATCCGAACACCGATGATGTCGAAATCAATCCGGCTCTCCCTCGCGTTGGCCTTCTTCTCAGCGGCAAGGTCGAACGCAAGCTCAAGCAGCCGACGCACCTGGTTGCGTGATGCAAGAAGATGGACCGCGGCGAAAAGCACGTCAGGCGCCGCCTGAACCGCCGTTCCGAGCGCCTCCAGCCTAACCTCCCGGATCGCACTGCCGGCGACAATCCGTTCCTTCAGCGCGTCCAAAAAATCGGAGCGCAAGGATTTCCGCATGGCTTGCCAGAAATCCGCCTCTTCCGGCTTATCCAGAACCGCTTGCGCAATCGCACGCCATTCTGCGTCCGTGACATTGGCCGCGCGCTCGGCGAGCCGTATCCAAAGATACGTTAGGTCCAAGGCATGCGCATGATCGCGAATGGCGGTCCAGCCGTCCTTCTCCCGTCTCTCCGCGAGATAGCATTCGAGGAAGTCGTACGCCGTCTGTCCATCTTCGGCGATACTCTCGTAATAGCGATCTTCGGCATCACCGTCGCACTCGCCGTTTGCCAATTTGAGCTTGAAATCGTCGTCAGGCTTGCCGGCGAGTTCCTGTCGATAGGAAACGGCCCGGGTTACAACAGCCTCAAATCCGCCGAGATCGGGAAGTGCGCCTACGGCAATGGGATTGGTATTCGGATTATAGCCGTCACGAACGATGGACAGCGCCGCATCCATGAACGCTTGTGTCAGGCCCGGGCACAGCTGCCCAACCTGCTCCGCAAATTGAGCGGGGTAGGACGGGTTGTGGTGAGGCAATTCGCGCGTGATGAACGCAACGCAAATTGCCCGTGTCCTGTGATCGGCCGCGACCTTTCGAAACCACTCCGGGGACCTCTCCGGCGCCATCCAGCTACTGAAGAACCAATGTTCCTTCGTCCTGTCCTGATGCGTAAGCCATCGAGCGACTTCCGCAGGGATCGAATCTTCAGAGCCTACGGATACGGCAAGCTTGAGGTCCTCCCTGAAATCAGGTCCGGTTGCCGCCAATCTTTCATCGATCCAGGCATCCAGTTGCGCCTGCCTTTTAAGCGGAAGATCAAGTAGAATGATCGAACGTTGCCTTACAGCCTGGACCAGATGCGCGGCACCCTCCCGCCCCCAATCCGAATCTGCAGGCTTGTCCAGATCGATCAAGACTGCGACAAGATAGGCCAAAACCCGGGCCGCCAAACCCGGCTTTTCCTTGAGAGCTTCTTCGAGACCGAGTTCGACGCGCGGATGCTGGTAGGTCAACGTTGGCCCGGCCTGCCGCAAATTTCGGCCCGCGATCAAAAAGTTCAGGAAAGGCTCAAGACCGTCCTCGAGGTCACGCTGACGTTTGGTCAAACCCGCCTGGATGTCGGGCAGCACATTGAACGTTTGACGTGCTCTCGACTTGAAAAGGCCCCAGGTAATGGCCGCCCACGCCCATGTCATGCGTTGGCGGACGTTGTGTATGAGCGCGGCCTCTATCGAACTCTGATGAGCATCGGACAGGCAACGGGCGATGTATTGGCCTTCATTCTCGTCCTTTTCTAACCCGTCGGCGAGGACAGCGAAATAGCGATGCATCTCAAGCGGCGTCGCGAGCCGCTCGACCGCGTCGTTCCGAGAGCGGAGCACGATAGGCTGAAGGTTTGGCGGAAGGCCCGGCAGGCGATTTTCGAAAAGCCTGGTTCGCTCGGCTTCACCATAATTCTCGTCTTCGAGCGTGACGATCCACTTTCCTTTGAGCCGTAGCCTGCTTTCATGCAGCACATCTGATCGGCTCGTGATCACGAATTTCCTGCCGGGAGCGGCGGACTGGAGAATCTCGGCAATCGCGCCGTTCCAGGGCGCGGAAGTCGGCTCTAGCCGAAAGCGCCCCCAAGGATCCTCAATCTCGTACACCACACCCCGCGGATCCGGATCGTCGGTGATCTTTTCCGGGCCGCCCTGCACGACGACATGTTGGATTCCTGGTATCCGGTTGCGCAGGTGAGCGACGAGCGCCTTGGCCGCGCGTGTCTTTCCGGTTCCTGATGCTCCGGTGATGACGACCGCGTGCCTTGTCTCAAGAGCGGACGTCAACTCGTCCCAGTTAGTTGGAGGGACGAAGCCTTCCAGAGCGGCCGATTCTCCAACATAGCCACCGGCCGCGATGATCAGACGCTCAAGCTCGGCACGGGGCCACAAGCCCTGAGCGGCGCCCCGCATGCGCAGGAGGGCTTCGCTCCGCAAGAACTGCCTGCAGCTCTCCAGATTGGAATGGGGCACACGAAAGCGCTGACTCAACAAACGATCGGTGCGTCCGTTGACCTTTTCCTGATCCATTGCACCAAGAACGGCAACGCGGCCGCCGGCATCCGCCGGGAGGGATTTTGCCATGCCGGCAGGTATTCCGCTTTCAGGAGGCCACACCCCAAAGGTCTCTACCTTCAACTGCCGGGCGACCCCATCGAGATCGGCGCTGGTAACCAGAAGATACCGGACACCAGGATCGGTGAGCCGTTCGCGAGCCGACTGGCGCCTCTCACCGTGCGCAAGCAGCCGGCTTAAGTCTTCGTGCTTCCATGGACCGGTGTTGCGCAGCTTGCACTGCAGGACCAAGCGATAACCGTCCAGTGCCGCAGATTCCGAGAGTGCACTCGGCCCATCCCCAACATCGGCCTCAAGGTCTTCCTCGCTTGCCGGCTCAAGGACGATCTCCGAAGCCACCTTGCGGGCAAGAACCAGATCAAGCGCCGCCAGTATTGAGACGTCCAGTTGATAGACATAGCCTTCGAGCGATCGCCCGCCGCTGGACGGAGAGACCTCTTCCCTCATCTGGGGAACGGTGAATGGTTCATTCATCGGCCATCACGGAAGAACCGATGGTCGCAAGGATGGCTTGGGCTGCCTGCATCGTGGACTCTGCGGTCAATTGGGTCGAACTCGTCCTGTCAGCCGCACCCGCGTGCACCACGCAATCGCAACTGCGCCAAGCCATATATAGGAGAAATGACGGGAGCAGCGAAAGCCAGGACATCGGCGACCGCACAATGGCGACGCCTTTTCTGCAAGGCGCCCGCGACTGACACCCTCGGGATATCCGGTAGGCACCAATCCTATCGACCGATGCTGCAAAAAAGACCAGCGGCCGGGACGTATCGCCCAGCCGCAAAGCTTCGTGTATCTGGTTTACCCGCGGCTAGGCGCCTTCCTCAAGACGCAGGTGTAGCACAAGCGCCATTCGATCACGCCAAAGTTCCGATCAATATTCGCCGGGCATCCATGGCCTGATCTCAGATGTCATGGTCCCGCCTTCGAAGCCAAGACACGACGGAAGCTGGGATCTCGCCTCCACAGCTCCCTTCGCCGGCCTTGCGGGTACGACGGCCTTGCGCCGCAGGCCGTCGCATTTTAGGTGCTACTCCGCAGCACTCCGTTGCGCCGCCAGCATCGTGATTTGGCGCAAGCTGTCCCAGAACGCGGGCCGCACCGTCATGGTCTGATACTGCTCGTCGGTCCTGCCGAGCCGCAATTGACGGCCATCCGGCGCGAACGCAATGTACAGCCTCGTCGGGCAGTCCTCGTGCTTGCCCCAGCCACGCAGGGTAGCCACGTTCTCCGCCGACAGAAAGCGCTTCACTTCAGCGGCCTCAGCCAGGAGTTCATGCGCCTTCCTAACCTCCTTTTGCAGGAACTTGGCCATCTTGCGCTTCTCTTCCGCAGGAAGGGTCGCAAGATGCTGTGCATACGTCTCACCGAAGTCGACCAGCCGCAGGCGCGTCTTGCAGACGCTAAGGCGGTCCTGGATCGGCTTTGCCTTCGGCTCCAGCATGATATGGCCGATGACCGGACCATAGACGATGCTGTCCCGGACGACGACTTCCCGTTCTTCGCCATAGCGATCCTTGGAGACGGCACGTCGTTCGTGCTCGGTTCGCAGTCGCTGATCTGCGCGAATATGATGCCATAGATCGAAGTCGATCACGATCGGAATACGCCGCGCGATGATTTCACGTACCCGGTCGATCTCCTTGATCGTCTCCATGTTGTGTTCAATGACCGCGATGGCGTCACCCACCTGCCCAAGGTGAGACAATAGGAACGCCTCGGTTCGCCTCTCGTCCTGCTCGCGGCGGAATGCGGCATAAGCCGCCGAATGGCCTTCAAGGTTGAACGAGGCAAAGCACTCCGGCCCAATGATCCTGATCGCCTGCTCATCGGGAAACCACGCAATCATGCCCGCCTTGTAAAATTTTGGGTGCCGCGGCGAGCAGATCGGGCATGGAGACCATTTGTGGCGGTTCAGATCGCCGCAATGGGACGACGGAAGATGAATCTCGTCGAGGTAAACAACCGGCCCATCCTTAGGCGGAGGGGCGTGCGTGTGGCCCCTCCACAGATGGGGGGTGCCGAAGGCTTTTATATAAGCTTTGATTTCCGCGATGACGTCGTCACCGGGCCGCGTAGGAAAGATTGCCTTGATCTCCCAGGCCGAAGCCGGGATGTCGATCTCTTCCGACATTCAAACTCCTTTTCATTTTACGCGATCCTCCCTGAACGGCTTCGACTTCGTTGTCGATTTGTTCTAAATTATGTCCGCCGGACGCTGAGTCGCAACCGGCGACTAAGCTTTTCCCAACGGTTCACAATGACGTTGTGCGCTGGTGTGTTTGGTTTTGCCCTTTCAAGGCAAGCCGGCTCGATCCATTGGCGCGGCAAGTTGCGTCGGCGAGAGCTTCTGCTCCGTCAAGCCGGCGACTTGGGCAAGGATTCGTCGCCTGCCCTGTGCTTCTCATCAGCACGATTGAACGGGTTATGATTCCCTTCGAACGATTAAGAATATCCTAAAATTCTACGCAACCGTGCGAGGGGGATTTTGATGAATCAGCTAGCTTACCCCCTGGGGCGCAACATTGTGGTTATGAGCCATGAGCGTCGATGACTACATGAAACGGATGCTCGCCGATAATGCCGCCATGCAGCGCGCGATCGGCGTTGCGGATCCGCTCGGGCAGCATCGGAGCATTCTCGATGCGATCAGCATGCAGGACCGATTTTCGGACATCGACCGGGTAAGCCGCCAGATTGCCGGCTTGGGAGCCATCGACCAGAAACTATTGGATGCGGCCAAAGGCATTAACACCTTCGACACCGCGCGGCTTACAGGAGCGCTCAATCTCGATATCGCCGGAATAGGCGCTCTCGCTGCCGGCGCCGGCGATCATCTCAAGCTGCTCGCGGGCCCGCTTGACGATCTGCGCAATGTTGGCTCCGTCGCGGAGCTTGCATCCTTGCGAGCCGATATCCTGGCTATGAAAGATATCTATGCCGGGTATGCCGACCGTTTTCGCTTGCCCGGCTACGACGAAATGGACCGGCTCGCCAAGGTCGCGCTTGGAGCCGGATCGGCAGCTCATCACCTTGCAGATGCCGCAGCGGCAAGCAAGGCCCTTACCTCCGCAGTGCAGTCGATGCATACGCCGTGGCTCTTGCGCGATAATGCCGCCCAATCCGTCCTTGCCTTCGCAGAGATCCAGGCCATTGGCCACGGCTTGCGAAACTTCGCGCCCTTCGATGCCACGCTCTCGGATACCCTGCGCCTCTCGCTTGGCGATTGGCGAGACATCCCGTCCTTCCCACCCGCGATCTTTGACAACGCCGTGGCGCGTTCGGCATTCTACGTCGCACGCGGCTTCAATCCGGACCTGACCGAATTCACCGCCGAGGCCTTTGACGAAACCACAACCATCGCCGGGCTCGATGCCGAGGACTATTCCGAAACCGTGGATGATGAGGAAACAGGCCTTGTTCGCACCAATCGCGCCCACGACCGGTTGCAGCGCTTTGAGAGGCAGCTGCGCGTATTCATCGATCGCCTGATGACGGCCGAATTCGGCGCAGAATGGACCAAGCGCCAAACACCGTCCGGCATGCTTGATAGTTGGAAGAACGCAAAAGAGACCGCGATGGCGCGGGGCGGCGAAGATGAGCCGCTGATCGCGTATGCCGATTTCACCGATTACATCAAAATCATCGAACGCAGCGACAACTGGAAAAGGGTTTTCGCGGCCGTCTTCAATCGCCGCGAAAGCGTGCAAGAATCATTCTTCCGTTTATTCCCCATCCGCATTTCGGTCGCACACGCGCGCATCATCACGCTAGACGACGAGATGTACTTGAAAATCGAAATGCACCGCCTGAGCAAGGCCATCGAGGAAAAGCACTAAGAACAGCGGCTCTCGGCGAGAGGAGCATTGCGCTACTTTATTCCTTTTATCAACTAACCATAGCTTCGAGCCGAATCCTCGGCAGAGCGCATAGCCACCCAGCATGATCCTTAAATCGTGCGCAAGTCGCTGGCTGGCCCAAGTAGAGGCGCGCGCCTCTCAGCGCTCTTCCTGAGCGTCGCCGATGCGACCGGAAAATATCGGCACCCATCTTAATGGAATGCCACCACGAACTTGCTTGAGGTGGTTGCGCGGCGCGCAAGGGGTACCTTGAAAGTCAGACTGAGCGCATCGGAACCGCCTAGCGAGCACATAAACCGGCTCGACGGTAGTAGCTACTTGGTAGCTATTATTGCGCAGCAGGTCTCGGCATTTCCTCTAAATATTTGATTTACTTGGTACAGTTGGGTGGGCTCGAACCACCGACCTCCTGTTCCACAGACAGGCGCTCTAACCAACTGAGCTACAACTGCATCCTTGCGAGCCGCGCCTTGGGGGCTGCCTGAAAAGGCCTGACGCCGAGGGGGCTGAACGGGGCGGAAACTAGGTGCAACGGCCGTTTTTTGCAAGGCCGCAAAACCCGTTATTTGCCCCTCTTCAGGGCGATAAATCCGCAGATTTGGTCGTGTGTCCGCGATTTACCTCGTGAGACCTGATCCCCTCACCCGGATCGGTCCGGACGATGCTTCGCATCGCCGGGCGGACGATGCTTCGCATCGCCGGTGGGATCCGACCTCTCCCTCCGGGAGAGGTGAAAAAAACCCGGGCCGCTCGGCCCGGGTTTCTTAACTTGATCGATCCGCCGTTTTGATCAGGCGGCGGGCGGGTAGAGCTTCGAGGCGGAGGCCTTGATCGGCTCGGCGGTGGCGCTGGCGGATCGCTGGGCGATCTCGAACAGCTCCTTGGCCTGGGCCTGGAAGGTCTCGAGCTGGGTCTTGGCGTGGCCGCTCCAGAGCTGGAAGGCGTCGGTCGGCGACTTGATGCCGAGCAGCTCCTGGGTGAAGTCCAGATGGGCCGTGGCGTTGGCCTTGGCGAATTCCATCAGCTTGGCGGTGTACTCGTTGGCACCCTTCTGGGCCGAGGCGAACACGGCCTCGATGGTGCCGTTGTGGGTCTCGGCCGCGTCCTTGAACTTGGCGTAGGTCTCGCGGGCCTGCGAAACGCCCTTTTCGGCGAATGCGCGCACCTGCTCGGGAACCTCGAACGGAATGATCGAGGCAGAAAACGGATCAGTCGCACCTGTCATGTTGGTCCCTCACGCTAGTGAAAAATGGAGTGAGCCTTCTGGCGCGCCCGCCGGCCAACCGGGGCCATTTCTTGTTACGCGATGGCGGGTACGAAGACTGGAAACGCAGAACAGCGAGATGGCTCGTCCAGCGCCCAGTAGTATCCCTGCCTAACATGTCAACATTGTGCGGCGCAATGTGACACGGGGGTGCGTCGCGATAATTTAATCCAGAAGGTGAGGTTCCCGCGCAGGGGAACCGTGGGTTGAGGTGCGTGCGTCATTTTCTGGGGGGCTCTTACCCTCCCCTCGAGGGGGAGGGTCGATCGCGCGGAGCGCGAGCGGGGTGGGGTGATCTCTCCACTCGGGCAGCACCTCCGGGGAGAGACTGTCACCCCACCTCGGTTCGCATTCCATGCGAACCGATCCTCCCCCTCCAGGGGAGGATGGGCACCGTTTGCTGGGCTACCCCTCCCTAGCCTTCCCCCGCATCCGCCTTCGCCCGAAGGCGGGCTTCGGCGGACAAGAGGGGGGAGGGAACGCAGCTTTGGCGCGGCACGATTTGTACGATGGACCCGCCGATTTCCCTCGCCTCCCCCGCTCACACCGAATCCTGCGGATGCAACGACGCGCCGCCTTGCGGGTTCGGCCGGATTAAGGTTATCGCGGCTTTAGACCGCTATGGTGCGGGCGGGGGCGTGGACCTGCCCGCGGCCACGGGCGATACTAACTCTTTCTTAAGGCTGCCATTCCCGGCAGGCCTGGCGACGTCGAGATACAAGCCGGTCGGATGACGAATTCGGATTTCCAGTTACGAGGCGTCGGCGATCCCAGGCTGTCCGTGCATGCGACCTCGCCCCTGCCGGCTTGGCTCTGGTCGCTCGACGGCTCGCGCGTGCTGTGGACCAATGCGGTCGGCGCAAGATTTTTCGGCGCGGCCAATGCGGCGGCGCTGGCGCAAAAAACGTTCGGACCTGCCGACAGCCATCGCCGCCAGGTCGCGCAGCTCGGCCGCCGGCTCTCCGCCAACAGTGCCGTCAGGCTGGAGCGGATGCGCGGCTTTGGCGCGGGCTTGGGCACGCTGATGACCTGCGCCTGCGCGCGGCTGTCCTTTTCCGATGGCACTGAAGGCGTGCTCGTCTCCGCGATGCATGCGGGCGCGCGCGCGATGCCGCTGGTCGAGCGGCTGCATGGTCTCGTCGACGGCGCAACCGTGCCGATGGCGGCGTTCGCGCCCGACGGCATGTTCGCCGGTGCCAGCGAGGCCGCGCGCCCCCTGCTCGGCTTTCGCGATCTTGGCGAAGCCGGCCTCGAGCAGGCGCGCTGCGATGCGCTGGAAAAGGGCCGTGTCGAGATGCCTGTCGGCATCGGCAACATGGTGCTGCAGCGGGTCGGCGTTGGCGCCGATGTCGGCCTGATCGCAATGATCGAGCCGGCGGCGGCGCAGGCTGCGCCTGCGGCCGAAAGCGTGCCGGAGCCTGCGCCGGAAGCGATGCCGGCTCCAGCGCCGCAAGCGCCTGATGAGCCCGCGCCGCCAGCTTCTGTCGAAACGCCAGCGCACGGGCCAGAGGCCGGGATCGCGATGTTCGATCCGTTCGCCGAGGTGGACGAGACGATCGCGGCCGCGCCGGAAACTCCTGAGGAAAACCCGCCCGCAGCCATTGTGCCGCCGCAAGCCGCGCCGATCACGAGCACCATGGTCGAGCCGCCTGGACATGCGAAGCCGCAGTCCGCATCTGCGGAGACACCGCGCCAGCATCCGCTGCGCTTCCTGTGGCAGATGGATGCGCAGGGTCGCTTTGTGCTGGCGTCGAGCGAATTCATCCGCCTGATCGGCGCGCACACCGCGGCCCGCTTCGGCCGGCCCTGGCACGAGATCGCCGACGAATTTTCGCTCGATCCCGACGGGCGCGTCGCGCAGGCGCTCGCCAGCCACGACACCTGGGCCGGCATCACCGTGAACTGGCCGGCCGACGGCGGCGAGCATCTGCCGGTCGAGCTTGCCGGCCTTCCCGTCTACGACCGCGAGCGCAACTTTGCGGGCTTCAAGGGTTTTGGCGTCTGCCGCGACCTCGACGGGCTGAACCGTCTGGATGCGCTGCGCCGCTACGAGCTGTTCGTCGAACCGCAGGCGCAGGAAGCGCCGCCTCCGGCCGAGCCGCCGCCTGAGCCTGAACCTGAAGCGCCCACCGCATCCGAGACTGCAACCGAACCTGAACCGCCTGCACTCACACCCGAAGCGAATTCACACCAAGCCGAATTGGAAACATCCGTGGAAACGCCTCCGAATGTCGTGCCATTCCGCGCTCCCGGTGACCTCAGGTCACCTTCGCCGACGCTGACGCCGGTCGAGAACAGCGCGTTCAACGAGCTCGCGCGGCAATTGTCCGAGCGGCTCGAACGCGAACGCGAGGCGATTGCCTCCGCAGCAGTCGAGCCGCCGGCGGACACGCCTGAACCGACGACGCCGCAAGAGCCTCTCATCACAGAGCCCGCGCTCTCGGAGCTCGAGGCGCCGCCGGCCGCGGCCGAATGGCTGACCGAGCCCGCGCCGCCCGCGCAGGGCCACAGCACGCGCGACCGCGCGCTGCTCGATCTGGTGCCATCAGGCATGCTGATCTACCGGCTCGATCGCCTGCTCTACGCCAACCCCGCTTTCCTCGCGCGCATCGGCTATGCGAGCCTCTCCGCGCTGGAAGATGCCGGCGGGCTGGACGCGCTCTACGTCGAGCCCGGCGTCTCGGGCGCGAGCAGCACGTCGCAATCCGGCACGCCGGTGACGATCTCCTCTGCCATCGCCAATGGCGAGCAGAAGCTGGCGACGACGGAAGCGCATCTACACACGATCGACTGGGACGGCGCCAGCGCGCATGCGCTGATCTGCGCGCTGCCGCCTGCAGAACCTGTCATGGCCGCGCCGCTTGTCGTCACCGAGACAATCGTGCCCGAAACCTTCCCTTATGCGCCGGACCTCGAGCCGGAGGTGGGCGAAGCCGACGCGGAAGATCTCGCCGCGATCCTCGATACCACCGCCGAGGGCATCGTGATGTTCGATGCCGAAGGCAACATCCACGCCTGCAACCGCAGCGCGGAGGCGCTGTTCGGCTATGACGGCGAGGCGCTGCTGCAGCTGAACCTGCTGACGCTGTTCGCGCCGGAGAGCCAGCAGATCGTGCTCGACTATCTCCAGAGCCTGAAGAGCCAGGACATTGCGAGCCTGCTCGATCACGGCCGCGAGGTGCTCGGCCGCGAGAAGAAGGGCGGCGTGCTGCCGCTCGCCATGATCATGGGCCGCACGCGGCCTGACGGCCCGAATTTCTTCGCCGTGTTCCGCGACCTCTCGCACGCCAAGAAGGACGAGAGCGAGCTGACGCAGGCGCGGCGCCTGGTCGACGGCGCCGCCAACGCCAAGGCCGACATGCTGGCGCGGATCAGCCACGAGATCCGCACGCCGCTCAACGCCATCATCGGCTTTGCCGAGGTGATGATCTCGGAGCGTTTCGGCGCGCTCGGCAATGAGCGCTACGGCGAATACATGAAGGACATCCGCGCCTCCGGCGAGCGCGTGATCACCATCATCGACGATCTGCTCGAGTTGTCGCGGATCGAGACCGGCAAGCTCGACCTTGCCTTCGCCAACCTCAATCTCAACGACCTCGTCGAGGCCTGCGTCACCGTGATGCAGCCGCAGGCCAATCGCGAGCGCATCATCATCCGCACCTCGCTCGCCCATGCGCTGCCGCAGGTGACGGCCGATGCGCGCGCGCTGCGGCAGGTGACGATGAATCTGATCTCGAACTCGATCAGGCTCGCCAGCGCCGGCGGCCAGGTCATCGTCTCGACCGCGCTGTCCGACCGCGGCGAGGTGGCGCTTCGCATCCGCGACACCGGTCATGGCCTCAGCGAAAAGGAAGTCGCCGCCGCGATGGAGCCGTTCCGCACCCCGCCGCCCGGCGATGCCTCCGATAATTCCGCGCTGAGCCTGTCGCTGACCAAGGCGCTGGTCGAAGCCAACCGCGCCCGGTTCAACATCAAGAGCGCAGGCCAGGGCACGCTGATCGAGGTGACGTTCGCGCCGGTGGCGGCGCGGGCTTAGGCCGCACGCACCGTATCCAGGAACTTGCCGACCTCGAACTTCAGCCGGTCGCGCAATAAAAAAGGGCGCGGCGCATTCGGCGCCGCGCCTTTCTTGAGTCCAGGCGTTCAGTTCAGCTGTAGATCTCGAACAGGCCGGCGCCGCCCTGGCCGCCGCCGATGCACATGGTGACGACGCCCCACTTGGCCTTGCGGCGGGCGCCTTCCTGCAGCAGATGGCCGGTCAGACGGGCGCCGGTCATGCCGAAGGGATGGCCGATCGCGATCGAGCCGCCGTTGACGTTGTACTTGTCGGGGTCGATGCCGAGCTTGTCGCGCGAATAGAGGCACTGGCTGGCGAAGGCCTCGTTGAGCTCCCAGAGATCGATGTCGTCGATCTTGAGGCCATGACGCTTCAACAGCTTCGGCACAGCGAAGATCGGGCCGATGCCCATCTCGTCCGGCTCGCAGCCAGCGGCTGCCCAAGCGACGAAGCGGCCGAGCGGCTTGAGGCCGCGCTTCTCGGCATCCTTGGCTTCCATCAGCACCACGGCGGCGGCGCCGTCCGAGAGCTGGCTGGCATTGCCGGCGGTGACGAACTTGCCTGGGCCCTTCACCGGCTCGAGTTTTGCCAGTCCTTCGAGCGTGGTCTCGGGGCGATTGCATTCGTCGCGATCGACCACGTAGTCGACGATGGTTTCTTCCTTGGTCTCCTTGTTGACGACCTTCATCTTGGTCTTCAGCGGGGAGATTTCGTCCTTGAACTTGCCGGCCTGCTGGGCGGCCGCCATGCGGCGCTGCGATTCCAGCGAATATTCGTCCTGGTATTCGCGGCTGAGCTTGTAGCGCTCGGCGACGATGTCGGCGGTGTCGATCATCGCCATGAAGATGTCTGGCGCGGTCTTGAGCAGCTCGGGATCGACCGATTCCTTCGGCGTGCCGCCGCCGGGGATCGAGATGCTCTCGGTGCCGCCGGCAACGATGCAGTCGGCGCCGTCGGAGCGAATCGAGTTGGCGGCCATCGCGATGGTCTGAAGCCCTGAGGAGCAGAAGCGGTTCACCGAGACGCCGCCGGTCGATTTCGGCAGGCCGGCAAGCAGCGCGGCCTGACGGCCGATATTCGGCGCGCCATGGGCGCAATTGCCGAGATAGCAATCCTCGACATAGTCCTTGTCGACGCCGGCGCGGTCGACCGCGTGGTGAATGGCGTGGGCCGCGAGCGACATCGGCGGTGTGATGTTGAACCCACCACGGCCGGACTTGGCAAGGCCCGTGCGCGCGTAGGAAACGATGACGGCTTCACGCATTGTTTTCTCCCTTTTGAACGATGGTACGGAGGCGTTCTGGGTGCCATTGGTACACAAAGTTTGGGGAGCGCGGGAGACATAAAGCGCCGCGCTGCATCAACAAAAACGCCGCCCCTCGAAAGAAGGGCGGCGTTGTTCCGCATGTCGGAATATATGATGGACGTCATTCCGTGGGGCGCGCGGCCCTATCCACTCGTCATGCCCGGGCTTGACCCGCCTGCGCGGCCGAAGCCGCTTCGGCGCGGCGAAGGCCCGGGCATCCACGTCTTGACGCAAGGAAGTTCGTGGATGGCCGGGACAAGCCCGGCCATGACGGCAAGTGACGATCGCTCGGCTAGAACGTCAACGCCTTGGCCTGCTTGACCTGCGGCAGGGCCTGCACCTTGGCGAGCAGGTCGGCCGGCACGGCGCCGTCGACCTCCACCAGCGCGATGGCGTCGCTGCCGGGCGCGGCGCGGCCGAGATGGAAGGTGGCGATGTTGATCTTGGCATCGCCCAGCAGGCTCGCGAACTGGCCGATAAAGCCCGGCTTGTCCTCGTTGGTGATGTAGATCATCGACTTGCCGAACTCGGCGTCGACGCGGATGCCCTTGACGTCGACCAGCCGCGGCTTGCCGTCATGGTAGACGGTGCCGGAGACCGAGCGCTCCTGGCGCTCCGTCGCCACCGTGACGGTGATCAGGCTCTCATAGTCGCTCTGGGCGGCGCGGACGATCTCGTCCACCACCATGCCACGCTCCTTGGCGATCACAGGCGCGGAGACCACGTTGATCTCGCCCAGCATCGGTCGCAGCAGGCCCGACAGCACGGCTGACGTGATCGCCTTGATCTTCATCTCGGCGACGTGGCCCTCATAGGTGATCTCGACCTTGAGAATGCCGGACTCGGTGAGCTGGCCGGCGAACGAGCCGAGCTTCTCGGCAAGCGCGATGAAGGGCTTGAGCTTCGGCGCTTCTTCCGCGGTGATCGAGGGGAAGTTGACCGCGTTCGAGATCGCGCCTGACAGCAGATAGTCCGACATCTGCTCGGCGACCTGTAGCGCGACGTTCTCCTGCGCCTCCGTGGTGGAGGCGCCGAGATGCGGCGTGCAGATCACGTTGGGATGGCCGAACAGCACGTTCGTGTTCGCGGGCTCCTCGACGAACACGTCGAAGGCGGCGCCCGCAATGTGCTTGGCGTTGAGCGCATCGACCACGGCCTGCTCGTCGACGAGACCGCCGCGGGCGCAATTGATGAGACGTACGCCCTTCTTCATCTTGGCGATCGCCGCGGCGTCGATGATGTTCTTCGTCTTCTCGGTGAGCGGCGTGTGCAGCGTGATGAAGTCGGCACGCTTCAAGAGGTCATCGAGCTCGACCTTCTCGACGCCGATGTCCTTGGCGCGCTCCGGCGACAGGAACGGATCGAACGCGACGACCTTCATGCGCAGGCCGAGCGCGCGGTCGGCGACGATCGAGCCGATGTTGCCGCAGCCGACGACGCCCAGCACCTTGCCGGTGATCTCGACGCCCATGAAGCGGTTCTTCTCCCACTTGCCGGCCTGGGTGGAAGCGTCCGCCGAGGGGATCTGCCGGGCGAGCGCGAACATCATCGCGATGGCGTGCTCGGCGGTGGTGATCGAGTTGCCGAAGGGCGTGTTCATCACGATCACGCCGCGGCTGGTGGCGGCCGGGATCTCGACATTGTCGACGCCGATGCCGGCGCGGCCGATCACCTTCAGCTTCGTCGCGGCTTCGAGCAGCTTGGCGGTCGCCTTGGTCGCCGAGCGGATGGCGAGGCCGTCATACTCGCCGATGATCGCGGCGAGCTTGTCCTTGTCCTTGCCGAGATTGGGCTGGAAGTCGACCTCGACGCCGCGATCTTTGAAGATCTGCACGGCAGCGGGCGAGAGCGCGTCGGAAATGAGAACTTTGGGTTTGGTCATGGATATGTGTCCTTCACACCCTCCCCTGGAGGGGGAGGGTCGGCGCGGAGCGCCGGGGTGGGGTGAAGCCGCAAAAAGAAAATCGCCGGTGCGCCGTGTGGAGAGATCACCCCACCCCGCCGCACCTGACGGTGCGTCGACCCTCCCCCTCCAGGGGAGGGTAAGAGCTTAAGCCGCCTTGGCTAGCGTGGCCTTGGTCTCGGCGAAGGCCCAGTCGATCCACTGCGTCAGGATCTCGACGTCCTTGGCCTCGACGGTGGCGCCGCACCAGATGCGCAGGCCTGCCGGCGCATCGCGGTAGTAGGCGAAGTCGTAACCGGCGCCTTCCTTCTCAATCAGTGCGACCAGCTTCTTGGAGAACTCCGCCTGCGCGTCGTCCGAGAGCGAGGTGATCGCCGGATCGACGAACTTCAGACACACCGAGGTGTTGGAGCGGATCGCGGCGTCCTTGGCCAGGAAGTCGATCCACGGCGTCTTCGCCTTCCAGTCGGCCAGCACCTTGGTGTTGGCGTCGGCGCGCGCGATCAGTGCCTTGAGACCGCCGATGGACTTGGCCCAGTTCAGCGCGTCGAGATAATCTTCGACGCAGAGCATCGACGGCGTGTTGATGGTCTCGCCGACGAAGATGCCTTCGTTGATCTTGCCGCCCTTGGTCATGCGGAAGATTTTCGGCAGCGGCCAGGCCGGCTTGTAAGTCTCGAGCCGTTCCACCGCGCGGGGCGACAGGATCAGCATGCCGTGCGCGGCTTCGCCGCCGAGCGCCTTCTGCCAGGAGAAGGTGACGACATCCAGTTTTGCAAAATCGAGCGGCTGCGCGAATGCTGCCGAGGTTGCGTCGCAGATCGTCAGACCCTCGCGGTCCGCTTTGATCCAGTCGGCGTTCGGCACGCGCACGCCTGACGTGGTGCCGTTCCAGGTGAAGATAACGTCGGACTTCGGATCGACCTTGGAGAGGTCGGGGATCTCACCATAGGCCGCGTTGAGCTTGGTGACGTCCTTGAGCTTCAGTTCCTTGACGATGTCGCTGACCCAGCCCTCGCCGAAGGATTCCCAGGCGAGCGTGGTGACAGGCCGTGCACCGAGCAGCGACCACAGCGCCATCTCGACCGCGCCGGTATCGGAGGCCGGCACGATGCCGATGCGATAATCGGCCGGCACTTCAAGCACTTCGCGCGTCAGATCGATCGCGAGCTTGAGCTTGGTCTTGCCGACCTTCGCGCGATGCGAGCGGCCGAGCGCTGCGTCCTTGAGATTTTGGGCGTTCCAGCCGGGGCGCTTGGCGCAGGGGCCGGAAGAGAAATGCGGCACGTTGGGCCGCGAAGCGGGCTTCGCTACAGTCATGATCTACCCTTCCAGATAGTAAGCCTCCCGTTGGGGGGAGGTGTCCCGCCGCGGCTGATACGGGAATCGGGAAGGCCAGTCAAGGAAGTTCCGGCGTCTCACGCTGGAGTGATGGCGCGTCCGGGGCGATGCCGGGGGCCTCGACGGACGCCAGCGCGTTCAGCAAGTCCGTGGCATCGCTGATCAATTGCGCGGCGCGACGGCGGCTGCCGACTTTCAAAATGCATTTGTCATTGGCCTGCACAACGTAATCGTTGCCGACCTTGATCATCGAATAGCTTGTCATTTGAAATCCCCGAACCGACCAAGCCCGGTTTCAGACGCAGCCGTAGCACCGTTCGTTCCTCGATCCACGTGAACGCCGAACGGGTAGTTTATCAGCTGTTAAGATGAACGAGCGTGCGATCCGATTTCGCTGATCGCCCAATGCCCAATGCGTGCTGCTTCAAAAGCGCACAGTCATGCCGGCATGACTCAACGCAAATCCGAGACGCTCGTAGAAGCGCTGCGCGTCAACGCGACTCGAATGCGTCAGCAATTCGACCAGATTGCAGCCGCGAGCTTTTGCTTCCGTAATCGCCCACTGCACCAATTGCTCGCCGATGCCGCGGTTGCGGCAATCGCTGGCAACGCGAACATCCTCGAGCAAGCCTCGGATGCCGCCTTGCGAGCTGATGCCTGCGAGCACCGCCAATTGCAGGCAGCCAACCACCCTGCTCTCGCTCTCGGCAACCACGAGTGTGAGATTTTGGTCGCGCTCGACGCGTTCGAATGCCGCGTAATAGACCGCAGACAACGGATCCTCGACGCGCTCGCGGGCGCGGCCGAGATGATCGTCGGCAAGCATCGCCACGATCGCAGGGACGTCCTCGCGGCGCGCGGGACGGATGGAAACGGACTTATCATTCATCGACGAGCACTCCAGACTCAGCGCGCGGGCGGAAGACCGAGATAGGCCTCTGCCTCACCAATCCAGCGGCGGATGGCCGCGTAACGGCCGAGTTCGAAGCCGCCTTCATGCGCCACACGCGTATAGGCGAGCAGCGAGACGTCCGCGAGCGAGACCGCATCGCCGGCAAAGAAGCGGCTCGCGGCGAGATGCGCCTCCATGCGATCGAGCGCAGCATAGCCGCGCTTGACCTTGTCAGGATCGAGCTCGGAGGCAGCCTTGCCGAGATAGACCATCTGGAAGCGGCACACCGCGATATAGGGCTCGTGGCTGTATTGTTCCCAGAACAGCCATTCGTCCATCTTGGCGGCAGCAAACGCGTCGCGCGGAATCAGCGCGCTGTCGCGGGCGAGATAGCGAATGATGGCGTTGGACTGCGCCAGCGTCCGGCCGTCGTCGAAGGCGACGGTCGGCACCTGGCCGGCGCCGTTCATCCTGAGGAATTGCGGCGTGCGCGTCTCGCCCTTGCGCGTGTCGATCTCGATCCAGCGATAGGGCAATGCGAGATGATCGCACACCCATTTCACCTTCAGACAATTGCCGGAATTGCTGTCGCCGTAAATCTGCATCGCTGCCGCCCCATGTGAGACGACAGAGCATCAGGACGTGACTGACCTGTCAACCGCAGTGCGGCGAAGCGGCGTCAGAACTTGTAGCCGAGGCCGAGGCGGACCGTATTGATGTTGGTTTCGATGTTCGAGGTCACACGCTGATATTCATATTCGGCGCGGGCGAACAGGCCGCCGACCAGCATGGCATCGAAGCCGATGCCTGCGGAATAACCATAGACCAGCGTGGTCTTGGACGCGCTGGACGGCGTCGACAGCACCGGGGGTGGAGAGGACGATACGAACCTGTCGACCGACTGGCTGCCGAAGCCGCCGCCGATGAAAGCGTAAGGCAGGAAGCATCCCCAGGCGTAGCCCGCGCGAACCCGCAGCGAGCCGAAATCGGACACACCGACCACCGCCGACGAATCGGTGCTGGCGATGACGACATTGCTGTTGTTGTAAGTCACCCCGCGCGAGCGCGATGTCGACTTGAAGCCGCCGTGAATGTAGTTCGCCTCGATGCCCATGACGACGTCGTCCCATTGCCCGTTGTAACCGGCAAAGGCGCCGTAGCCGGCCGACGTGCTCGTCGCATAGCCGAGCGGCTGCCAGTTATAGCCGGGACCCGGCGTCACGAAACCCGATTGCAGGCCGGCGTTGATCGTCGGCGAGATCTTCGACGTGATCGTGCCGAAATCGCCCTGGCCGCCAACGTAATAGCCCTGCCAGTTCGGCCGCCCGCTGGACAGACCGTCGGTGAAGCCGCCGCGCAGGACGGGCAGATCAGGCATATCGGCCGCATGCGCGGCTGACACCGTCCCCAACATCGCCGCCGCCAACAAAAGCCCACGCATCGCAACGCTCCATCGAACTCGAACTCTTCAGCGTGATCATGGCTCGTTAACCTTAACCAATGGTTGCGTCTGACCTTTTCGTCACTATCAGCCATGAAAAATATGCAAAGCAAAACGGCGCGGGATGATCCCGCGCCGTTAAGAGATGTTAAGCGATGAGGCTTGAAGCGATAAGGCTTGCGATCAGCCCTTGGTGACGAGCGGCGGCGGCACGTAGGCCGGCGGAGAGTTGAGCTCCCAGCGCACGCCCAGCTTCACGTCGTTCGACGTGATGCTCTTGACCTTGATGGTCGTGGGTCCGGAGATGCTGCCGTCAAACGCACGGAAGTTGCCTGGCGAAGCGTCGCCGAGATTCATGTAGCTGTAGGCCAGTTCGACGGTGAACCCGGGATTGACCTTGTAGGCGAGACCGGCATGGGCGGCCCATGCGAAGTTCCACTTACCGTTGGTGTCGAAATAGGTGACGCTGTTGGACAGCGCGCCGTTGGTGTAGCGGACGCCGCTGTCCTGGAAGCTCGAGAGCTGGTTGTAGGCGCCACCGAGGCCGGCGCCGATGAACGGCGTGATGCACCACCAGGTGCCGAGATCGACATAGGCGTTGGCCATGACGACCCACTCGGACTTGCTGCCGGTGTAGGTGTTGGCTTCGACGTCGGTCGGGCCGAGGCGGACGCTCTGCGAACCGTGCAGATTGGCTTTGCCGCGATACTGTCCGGTCACGTCGGCCCGGAACCAGTTGTTGAAGCGATAGCCGACACCGACGTCGAACAGCGGCGAGGAGTCGAAGCCGAGCCCCGCCGTCGTGGTCGGGAACGTCGCCGAGGTCGCGCTGTCGATGCTCTTGGCGTTCTGATTGGTCATCCCGATATCGCCGCGCAGATACCAGCCACCGAAATCGGCGGGCGGGGCGGGCGGCGCGTACATGGGGGGCGGAGCCGCGATCGGCATATCGGCGGCAAACGCCATCGACGAGATCAGTGATGCCGCACCCGCGGCAAGGAGAGACTTAACGCTACGCATTGGCTTCGTCCTTATTGGCCGGTGAGGCTGAATACGAGCGCCTCACGTTCTGGAAACTCACGAGCCGGACGATCGCACCAAATGTTTAAGCGCCACTTAACCCTAATTTTTAAGGTTGATTTTTTCTGACTGCACACGCGGATGCGGCGCAAGCGTTGCAAAAATGCGGCAGCCCATTCGCTGGAAGACGCCTCACACGCCGCAATTGCTAATGATTGGTGAAGCCGCAATGCGGCGAGGCAGGATCCGTTAACGCTTGTGCTGCGGCAGCCTGGGCAGGAACACCGCAAGCAGCCCGATCGCCGGCAGATAGGCGCAGACCTGATAGACGAACGCGATCGAGGTGTGGTCGGCGAGCTTGCCGAGCACCGCGGCCCCCAGGCCACCGATGCCGAAGGCGACGCCGAAGAACACGCCGGAGATCATGCCGAAGCGATGCGGCACCAGCTCCTGCGCGAACACGATGATCGACGACGTCGTCGAGGAGATGATCAGGCCGATGACGACGGACAGCACCGCGCTTGCGTACAGCCCGGCATAAGGCAGCGCCAGCGTGAACGGCAGCGCGCCGAGGATCGAGATCCAGATCACGATCTTGCGGCCGAAGCGATCACCGAGCGGTCCGCCGAAGAACGCGCCGACGGCGTTCGCGGCCAGGAAGATGAAGAGGTAGATCTGCGCTGTCTGCGTCGACACGCCGAAACGATCGATCAGATAGAAGATGTAGTAGCTCGACAGGCTCGAGACGTAGAGCTGCTTCGAGAACAGCAGCGCCACCAGCACGAGCAGCGCGACCGCGACGCGGCGCGAGCTCGGCCCGCCCGCCTGCGCATGAACCGGGGCCATCTTCTTCGTCGTGATCTGCGGTTCGTACCAGCGGCCGATGCGCCAGAGGATGAGAATCGCGAGGCCCGCGATCGAGGAGAACCAGGCGATGCTGCCCTGCCCGAACGGCACGACGATGAGCGCTGCGAGCACCGGCCCCATCGAGGTGCCGAAACTGCCGCCGAGCTGAAACACCGATTGCGCAAAGCCGTAGCGGCCGCCCGAGGCGAGCCGCGCGATGCGCGCCGATTCCGGGTGAAACACCGCCGAGCCGAGACCGACCAGCGCGGCCGCAACCAGGATGACGAGATATTGGTGCGCGGCGCTGAGCAGCAGCAGGCCGAAAAAGGTCGACGCCATGCCGATGGACAGCGAGTAAGGCTGCGCCTTCTTGTCGGTGTAGTGGCCGACCACCGGCTGCAGCAGCGAGGCCGTGAACTGGAACGCCAGCGTGATCATGCCGATCTGCGCGAAGTCGAGCGCATAGGTGTCCTTCAGGATCGGATACACCGAGGCGATCAGCGACTGCATGGTGTCGTTGAGGAAGTGCGAGAAGCTGATTCCGGCGAGCACGATATAGGCCGGTCCCGCGGCCGCTTTCGCAGCGGAGGGTGCAACGTCGCTGACGACGACGGGCTCGGTCAGCGTTTCCTCTGAGACGACGACAGGCTTGTTCACTGGAGCATCCCGGCGGGGGCGGCAGATGGCCGCAACTCGTTGGGTACGATGCTAATGGCTGCGGAACCACCGCCAATCGCAAATGGCTGGGATGCGCGGGTGCTCTCGTCACTTACCCTCCCCTGGAGGGGGAGGGTAAGAAAAGACTCAGGCCGCCGCCTGCCCCAGTGCCGAGACGATGGTGTCGACGACGTCCTCGACCAGGATGCGGTCTTCGCCCTCGCCCATGACGCGGATCACGGGCTCGGTGCCGGAGGAGCGGATCAGCAGACGGCCATGGCCGTTGAGGCGCTTCTCGCCATCGGAGATCGCCGACTTCACATCGGTATCGTCGAGCGGCTTGCCGCCCTTGTGGCGGACGTTCTTGAGGATCTGCGGCAGCGGATCGAAGCGATGGCAGACCTCGGAGACCGGCCGGCGCAGCTTCTGCACCACGGCCAGCACCTGCAGCGCGGCGACGAAACCGTCGCCGGTGGTGGCATAGTCGGATAGGATGATATGGCCGGACTGCTCGCCGCCGAGATTGTAGCCGCCGTTCAGCATCTGCTCGAGCACGTAGCGGTCGCCGACCGGCGTGCGCACCAGATCGAGCCCCTGCCCTTTCAGGAAACGCTCGAGGCCGAGATTGGACATCACGGTCGCGACGATGCCGGGACGCGAGAGGCGTCCGTCTTCCTTCCAGCTCTGCGCGATCACGGCGAGCAGCTGGTCGCCGTCGACGACGTGGCCGCGCTCGTCGACCAGGATGACGCGATCGGCGTCGCCGTCCAGCGCAATGCCGATATCGGCGCGCATCTCGCGCACCTTCTTCGACAGTGCTTCCGGCGAGGTCGAGCCGCAATCCTTGTTGATGTTGAAGCCGTCGGGCTCGACGCCGATCGGCACCACGTCGGCGCCCAATTCCCACAGCGCTTCCGGCACCACCTTGTAGGCGGCGCCATTGGCGCAATCGATCACGACGCGCAGGCCCTCGAGCGAAAGATCGCGCGGCAGTGTGCGCTTGGCGAATTCGATGTAGCGGTCATGCACGCCGTCGATCCGGCGGGCGCGACCGAGGCTCGCGCTTTGGGCCAGCCGCTTCTCGATGGGCTCATCGAGCAGCAGCTCGATCTGCTTCTCGACATCGTCGGACAGCTTGAAGCCCTGCGGGCCGAACAGCTTGATGCCGTTGTCCTCGAACAGATTGTGCGAGGCCGAGATCATGACGCCGAGATCGGCGCGCATCGACTTGGTGAGCATCGCGACAGCCGGCGTCGGCATTGGGCCGACCAGCAGCACGTCCATGCCGACCGAGGTGAAGCCTGCGACCATCGCGTATTCGATCATGTAGCCTGATAGCCGCGTGTCCTTGCCGATCACGACCCGGTGGCGGTGGTCACCGCGCTGAAACGCGAGGCCTGCGGCCTGGCCGACCTTGAGCGCGAGCTCCGGCGTGATCAGTCCGTTGGCGCGGCCCCGGATCCCGTCCGTCCCGAAATATTTGCGACTCATCATCGTCCCCCACGCAACAACCAGGGATCCCCAAAACAACCTCCGGGTGCCCTGACGGGACCCGCATCCCTGATTTGCTAAGGCCTTATAAGCCTTGCACCGCTAAATTGGCTTCAAAAAATATGATGAATCATTACGGAACCGGACCTGCCGACGCTCCGGTAACCTATTGTTAACATTATATTTCCGCTTTTCGATACCGATTTAAGCCGGAACCGGCTTCAGGCCTTTCGCTTGACATGGCCGTCCTCGCGGCTCGGCGCCGGCTGAGTGACGTTGACGGGGTCGGAGCCCGGAAAGGTCTCCTCCAGCCCCTCCTCCAGCGCGTCGTCGAGGTCCTGCTTCTGCTTGATCTCTTCCGGCGAAGGCCCAGTGCGCGGCTTGGTCATGGCACCCCTCTCGCAAACGATTTGGCTGTGCATCCAACCATGCTAGATGACCCCTAAACCTTCCGGTGCAAGACTCCTTGAGACAAGACTCCTTAAGACAAGACGCCTTTAAGACAAGACTTGGCGGGGAACGTTCATGAAGCACATCACCTGTATCGATGATCTTCGCGCGCTGCATAAGCGCCGCGTGCCGAAGGCGTTCTTCGACTATTGCGACCGCGGCTCCTATGCCGAGGAAACGCTGCGCGCCAATCGCGAGGACATGCAAGCAATCAAGTTCCGCCAGCGCATCCTGGTCGACGTCTCCAAGCGGGACACCTCGACCACGATCCTCGGCGAGAAATCGACCATGCCGCTGATGCTGGCGCCGGTCGGCCTGCTCGGCATGCAGCATGGCGACGGCGAGATTCACGCCTGCCGCGCGGCGCAGGCTGCCGGCATCCCGTTCACGCAGTCGACCATGTCGATCTGCTCGATCGAGGATATCGCGGCCGCCGTCGACAAGCCGTTCTGGTTCCAGCTCTACGTGATGAAGGACCGCGGCTTCATCAAGGAACTGGTCCAGCGCGCCATCGCCGCCAAGTGCAGCGCGCTGGTGCTGACCGTCGACTTGCAGGTGATCGGCCAGCGCCATGCCGACATCAAGAACGGCATGACGATCCCCCCCGAGTGGACGCTGTCGAAATTCATCGACTTCGCGACCAAGCCGGCCTGGGTCTCCGGCGTGCTGCAGGGCAAGCGCCGCACCTTCGGTAACATCGCAGGGCACGTGAAGAACACAGAGGACCTCAACCGCCTCGCGGAGTGGACCGCCTCGCAGTTCGACACCTCGCTGAACTGGAAGGATGTCGAGTGGATCCGGAGCATCTGGCCGGGCAAGCTCATCATCAAGGGCATTCTGGACGTCGAGGACGCCGAGGAAGCCGCCAAGACCGGCGCGCAGGCGATGGTGGTGTCGAACCATGGTGGCCGTCAGCTCGACGGCGCGCCATCCTCGATCGAGGTGCTGCCGGAGATCGTCGACGCCGTCGGCTCCAAGATGGAGATCATGTTCGACGGCGGCATCCGCTCCGGCCAGGACGTGATGCGCGCGCTCGCGCTCGGCGCCAAGTCCTGCATGATCGGCCGCGCTTATGCCTATGGCTTGGGAGCCGGCGGCCAGGCCGGCGTTGCCAAGGCGATCGACATCATCCAGAAAGAGCTGCTGACCACGATGGGCCTGTGCGGCGTCAACCGGATCGACGAGATCGACGATCATATTATCGCGGTGTGAGGCCGCGACGATGGTGTCCTTGCAATAACAACCGTCGTCCCGGACAAGCGCGCCACAAGCGCGCGCCGATCCGGGACGACAGCGGAGGTTGTCGCGGCAACTGCGCTCTATATCAGCCCTCGTCACATCGGCGGCGTAATTCCATCCCTGCCGACATTCACCCGGTTCGCTTCGAGCGTGCCGTCATCCTTCTTCGCCGCGCCGAAAATGATCAGCTTGGCGCCGGGCTTCACTTCCGACTTGTCGCTGGCGACGAAGGTGACGATCGGAGTGTCCGGCGGCACCACGACGTTCTTCTCGCCGTCCTTGTATTTGACCGTGATGTGCTGGCCGTCGGTGCCCCCGACCGTCTGCGCGACAGTGGCGTTGGTCATGGTCGAATTGGCGCGGGCATCCCAGGGACGGAAACCTTCGGCGGCGCCGCGCTGGTTCTCCGGGAAGATGTGCACGGCAATGGCCTTCTGCGTGCCGTCGGGCTCGGGCATCGCGGTGACGCCGATATAGGAGCCTGCCTTGATCTCGGCGAGTTCCGTCTTCACCACGGCGAAGACGGCGACGTTGTCGGTCATGCGCACCTTCACGTCGCTGCCTTCGCGCGTCTTGATGCCGAGTGTGCTGCCGTCGACGCTTTCGATGGTGCCGCGGATGCGGACGGTCGGCGCCTGCTGCGCCGAGACGGACGATGTCACGATGCAGGCGACGAAGGCTGCCGCGATGATGCGCGGCAGCCAGCTGTTCAGGTTTGGCATGATTGTCCCCTTCAGGGTTTACGGCGATCAATCACAGCAAACCCCATGCGACCGCCGCTATTCCGCGGACGCCTGATCACATCGGCGGCGTCAGCCCTTCGCGGCCAACGCTGACGCGATTGGTCTCGAACGAACCGTCAGGCAATGGCTTCATGAAGGCGATGACCTTGGCACCGGCCTTGAGCTCCGACTTGTCGCCGGGAACGAAGGTCACGACCGGTGTCATATCGGAGACGAAGACTTTCTTCTCGCCGTCCTTGTACTTCACCAGCAGCGTGTGGCCGTCATTGCCGACCACGCTGTCCGAGACCGTGGCATTGGTCATGCTGGAATTGGGCTTGAGATCGTAGGGCCGCGAGCCCTCGCCGGTGCCGCGCATGCTCTCTGGAAACACGTGCACCTCGACGGCGTTGTTGCCGCCATCAGGCCCGGGCACGGTGGTGGCGCCGACAAAGGAGCCGACCTTGATATCGGCGAGCGAGATCTTGGTGACGCCGACGACGCGCGCGTCGGAGGTGATATGGAGCTTGACGTCCTCACCGCTGCGCGACTTGACCAGCATGGTGTCGCCATCGACGCTCTCGATCGTGCCGCGCACGCGGGTCGGCACCGGTGCCTGTTGCGCGACGGCGGCGAAGGTGGAAGCCGCCACCATCGCAACAGCGATGAGCGGACGCGTGAAATTGGCACGTTGGATCGTCATTGATGTCTCCGATTGTCCCCACGGGGATAGAACTCCGGAGGCACCCGGCTATTCTCTCAAGTCTTTGTGAGATCGGCCTCGACCAGCGCGCGCAGCTCTGCGGTCACCTCGGGCCTCCGGCCGAACCACAGCTCGAAGCCGCGCACGGCCTGGTGCAGCAGCATGCCGAGCCCGTCGGCGGTCCTCAGCCCGCGCGCCCTGGCGGCCGCGAGCAGCGGCGTCACGAGGGGGACATAGACGAGGTCGGCGACGACGGCCTCCGGCGGCAGGCGTGCCACGTCGACCTCGAGCGCGCCCTGGCCGTGCATGCCGAGCGAGGTCGTGTTCACGAGAAGTCTTGCCCGCGGCAGGACATCGTTGATCCCGTCCCAGGCGAGCGGATGCACGTTCGGCCCGAACTGCGCCGCCAGCGCCTCGGCCCGTGCCAGCGTGCGATTGGCAAGATTGATGCGCTTGAAGCCGCGTTCGAGTAGCCCGAACACGACCGCGCGCGAGGCGCCGCCGGCACCGAGCACCAGCGCCTCCTCGGCCTTGTCCCAGCCGGGCGCGCTGGCGTCGAGATTGTCGAGAAAGCCTTCGACGTCGGTATTGGTCGCGCGCAGCTCGCCGTCTTCGAACCACAGCGTATTCGCCGCACCCACGGCCCTGGCGCGCGCATCGGGCGCCGACAGGTCGAGCACGGCTTCCTTGTGCGGGATGGTGACATTGGCGCCGACGAAGCCGCGCAGCGACAGCCGCAGCACGAAGTCGCGCAAATCATCCGGCGGAACAGCCTCGATGACATAACCGCCTGCGATGCCGAGCGTGCGCAGCCAGTAATGATGGATCAGCGGCGAGCGCGAATGCGCGGCCGGCCATCCGATCAAACAGGCTGCGGGCGGTTTGGGCGTGGTCATCCTTCCCTCGGGTCGTGTTTCGAGGGCGATCCATTTCGCGTCCGGCCGGTCCTGTCAAGCAGGCGAAAGTTGGTCCGCGGATTCGGCGGCGCCGGGGGGACCGCGGGCGAGGCACTCGCAATGGCGTGTGGAGACGGCATCGCCTCGTATCTCCCTCTCCCGTGAGTGCGGGAGAGGGAGTGAGAGCGCGGTGTCTTACAGGATCACGCCGCGTGCTGATGCGCGGCGATGATCTGGTCGGCGGCACGTCCCGTGACTTCGGCCATGTGGTCGAACTGACGGGTGAAGCTGCCGGCACCGGCGGTGGCCGAACGCAGCTCGACGATCAGCTCGCCGATCTCCGCTTCCGGCATCATGGCGCGGACGCAGTCCCAGCCGCTCCAGCCGTCGCGGGTGTCGAAGCCGAGGATCTGGCCGCGCCGCGCCGACAGGATTGCGTTGATCTTGGCGGTGGCATCGGTCGGACAGACGATCTCGACCACGTGGATCGGCTCCAGCAACACCGACTGGCATTGCGGCAGGCCTTCGTTGAGTCCGACCCTCGCTGCCGTGCGGAAGGCAAGGTCGGAGGAGTCGACGCTGTGATAGGAACCGTCGGTCAGCGTCACCTCAAGGTCGGTCACGGGAAAGCCGAGCGGGCCGCGCGCCAGCCCGTCGACGACCCCCTCTTCCACAGCGCCGATATAGTTGCGCGGTACCGCGCCGCCGACGACCTTCTCGGCGAACTTGAAGCCTTCGCCGCGCGGCAGCGGCTTGATGTCGAGCACGACATCGCCGAACTGGCCGTGACCGCCGGACTGTTTCTTGTGGCGGCCGCGCTGCGTGATCGGCTTGCGGATGGTCTCCTGATAGCCGATCGCGGGCGGATGCGAGGAGATCTTGACGCCGAAGCGATCGCTCAGCCGCTCGTTTGCGACACGCAGATGCATCTCGCCCTGTCCCCACAGCACGGTGTCGTGGGTCTGGGCGTTCTGCACGACGACGAGGGAAGGATCCTCCTCGTGCAGTCGCATCAAAGCCTGGCCGAGCTTGACGTCGTCCTTGCGGTCGGTGGCCGCAACGGACACAGCAAGCACCGGCGGCGTCGGCTCCGACGCTGCGAGCGCAGCCGGTGCGGTCTTGCCGCTCGAGACCGTGTCGCCGGTCTTGACCGCATCGAGCTTGGCGAGCGCCACGGTGTCGCCGGCTTCGGCCGCGGCACGCTTGCTGTCGTAAGCGCCGCTGACGGCGAGGATGCCGGAGATGCGGCTCACGCCGCCGGAGGAGGATTGCAGCGTGGCACCGTCGTCGAGATGGCCGGCGAGCAGCCGCGTCAGCGACAGCTTTCCGCCGTGCTGCGAATGCAGCGTCTTGAAGACGAAGCCGAGCGCATCCTTGCTCGCCGGTGCACCGAGACGCTTTGCAGTTTCCTCGATACCGGGCGCCTCATGGCGCAGCGCCTTCATCAGACGCAGCACGCCGTTTTCGCGCGCGGCAGCGCCGAGCAGCACGGGGCAGATCAGCCCTTCGCGCAATTCGCGGGCGAGGTCGTCGAACACGGCATCGCGCGGCGGCTGGATGTCTTCCAGCAATTGCTCCATCAGCGCGTCGTCGTGATCGGCGAGCTTCTCCAGCATCGAGAAGCGGGCCTCCTTCTCGCGATCGAGATTGCCGCCGTCGAGCGCGACCACTTCGGACGCCTTGTGCTCGCGATAGATGAACGCACGTTCCAGCGCGAGATCGACAAAGCCCTCGATCAGCTCGCCCTTCCAGATCGGGATCTGGCGCAGCACCAGCGGCACGCGCGAGGCGGGCTGCAGCATCGCGAGCGTCTCGCGGATGCGCTTGTTGGCGCGGTCGATCTTGTTGAGGAACAGGAAACGCGGGATCTTCAGCTCCTCCAGCTCGCGCAGGATGATCTGAAGCTGCGGCAGCTTCTTCTCGTCGGCCTCGCAGACCACGATGGCGGCGTCGACCGCGGGAAGCGCGGCGCGCATGTCGTGGGCGAACTCGACGGAACCGGGACAATCCAGGAAGGTATAGCTGTCGCCCATGAAACTCGTGGTGGCGGCAGTCAGCCCGACAGTCATCTTGTGATGACGGGCCTCAGGCGTGGCGTCGCCCACGGACGTTCCGGCGTCGACGCTGCCGGCGCGCGGGATTGCGCCCGTGCGCGCCAGGATCGCTTCGAGAAGTGTGGTTTTACCTGATTGGAAAGGGCCCACCAGCGCGATGCACCGTGGACCTCGGGGACTTCTGACGTCTTGTCCCATTTCGCCGCCTCCTGTTTTGGAGCTCGGCCCATGATTGGGTCGGCAAACGTAGATGCTCTGCCCGTCCCCGAGATTTGGCAAGCATCAAACGTCGCTGCGGTGCATCGGCAGTTAGGCCAAGTCTTATAATGCCTGATCAGATCGGGTCGGGTCATGGCCCCGTGGTGTTCCACCTCTCCCCGGTAAGGAGAGGTGTAGAGGGAGCCTCGTCTGTCGTACGTCAACGACCCGGTCGAAGTTCCAGGCTCTCAAGGCCAGCCGCAACGTTGAGGCCGACCTGGCCTTGCACGCTGAGCGGCTGAAGCGCGATCGAATTGTTGGAGCCGCCGACCAGCACGTTGCCCCCTAAGCCGACACCGACCGAGGCACTCCCCTGCGCACCGGCATAATTGCCGGCGAGATCGCCGGGGCCGAGCCGGTTGACCGGCGCAAACACGCCCCAGGCCAGCGCCGTCTCCTGAGTGATGCCCAGGTCGATACCCACTTTACGGATCGTCGCGACGTAGCGGTCCTCGGGCAGACCGTCGGCGCGCAGCACGCAGCCGAGATTGGTCACCGATCCCACGATGAAGCCGACACTGGCGCCGCCGCGGCATTCGAGCACGCCGATTTGCACCATCCGCGACGACTGCGCGCTGGCGCCCGCGACGGAAGCAACGAGGCTGATAGCGGTGATCCCGGCGAGGACGAGTGAGCGGCGCATGAAATGTCTCCGGCGATGAATGTGATGCGAGCAGAGAGGGCACGGCGGGACGCCGCTGGGCGTTCTATGCCACAATAGTTGTAGGCTTGCCAGATCGCGCAGACGTGAAAGAAAAAGGGCCCGCATTGCGCGGGCCCTTTCATACCGGATCGTACCTGCGAGCTTACCGCAGATTGCCGCAGAAGCGCTGGATGCGCTTGCAGGCGTCTTCGAGGTCGGAGGTCTTGGTTGCGTAGGAGATGCGGAATGCCGGGCCGAGGCCGAAGGCCGAACCCTGCACCACGGCAACGCCTTCGGTCTCCAGCAGCTCGGTGACGAACTGCTCGTCATTCGAGATCACATTGCCCGACGGCGCCTTCTTGCCGATCGTGCCGGCACAGGACGGATAAACGTAGAACGCACCCTCGGGGCGCGGGCACTCGATGCCATTGGCCTGGTTGAGCATGGAGACGACGAGATCGCGACGCTCCTTGAACACCTTGTTGTTGGCAGCGATGAAGTCCTGCGGACCGTTCAGCGCTTCCACCGACGCCCACTGCGAGATCGAGCACGGGTTCGATGTCGACTGCGACTGGATGGTCGACATCGCCTTGATCAGCTGTGCGGGACCGCCGGCATAGCCAATGCGCCAGCCGGTCATGCAATAGGCCTTCGACACGCCGTTCACGGTGAGCGTGCGGTCGTAAAGTCTCGGCTCGACCTGCGCGACGGTGGTGAACTGGAAGTCGTCATAGACGAGATGCTCGTACATGTCGTCGGTCATCACCCACACATGCGGATGCTTGACCAGCACGTCGGTGAGCGCCTTGAGCTCGGCGCGCGTATAGGCCGCGCCGGTCGGGTTCGACGGCGAGCACAGGATCACCCATTTGGTCTTCGGCGTGATCGCGCGATCGAGCGCCTCGGCCTGCAGCTTGAAGCCGTGAGCTGCGGTGCAGACCACCGGCACCGGCTCGCCGCCGGCGAGCGCCACCATTTCGGGATAGCTGACCCAATAGGGCGCCGGGATGATCACCTCGTCGCCCGGATTGATGGTCGCCATCAGCGCGTTGTAGAGCACTTGCTTGCCGCCGGTGCCGACGATGATCTGGTTCGGCTTGTAGGCGACGCCGTTCTCGCGCTGAAACTTCGCGATGATCGCGTCCTTCAGCTCGGGGATGCCGTCGACAGCGGTATACTTGGTCTTGCCGGACTCGATGGCGTGGATCGCCGCCAGCTTGATGTTGGCAGGCGTGTCGAAGTCGGGCTCACCGGCGCCAAGACCGATGACGTTGCGGCCCGCCGCCTTCAGCGCGCGTGCTTTGTCCGTGACCGCGATGGTCGCGGACGGCTTCACACGGTCGAGCGCAGCAGCAAGGAAGGCCATCGTCATCTCCTGACAAGTGTCGTGAACCCAAGCATCGTGAACTGGGTCGTCACGACTCTGATTGTGGGAATGGTGCCACCCTAAAACGTGTGCCGCTGCACCGCAAGAAACTTCGGCCCGATCCCGGAAAAGTTTACGGGTTTGGAGCGTTTCCAGGCGCGATTCTCGCAATAATCGGCAACTTTGCGCTCGAAATCGCTCATATCCGCGAAGGCTTGTCCTCGGAGCAATTTTGCGCCGTCGAGGCGCCGCGAAACTGACGATCAGCTGACGTTGCAAAAGATGAGTCGTGCATGCTGACGCAAGCGTGATCTGAATTGCAGCGTCGCGCGAACATGATCTTTCCCGGCGTTGCAGTGCGGTAGGGTTTTCGAGTTTTTCTATTGCGGAGCCCTTGCGGCGAAATCGCATCGGCATCATTGTTTAGCCGCGGTGCGGGGCGACAAGCGCCGCACCTTCTCGTCCCTCGGAATCGAACTCCCAGAATGTACAAGCTCTATTCGATGCAACGCTCAGGCAACAGCTACAAGGTCCGCCTTGCGCTGGCGCTGTTGAACGTGCCCTACGAACCGATCGAGGTGGACATTCTGCGCGGCGAGAGCAAGACACCGGACTTCCTGGCGAAGAATCCGTCGGGCCAGGTGCCTCTGCTCGAGGTCGGCGACAACCGCTTTCTCGCGGAGTCCAACGCCATCCTCTGGTACGTCGCCGTCGGCACGCCACTCGCGCCGGAGAACCGGATCGATCGCGCCGAGGCGCTGCAGTGGATGTTCTTCGAGCAGCATGCGCTCGAGCCGAATATCGGCGCGGCCTATTTCTGGCTGTCGCTGGTCAAGGGCGGCCGCGACCTGCAGACCCACGCGCTGGAAGACTGGATGGAGCGCGGCTACGGCGCGCTCCAGGTGATGGAGAACCACCTCAAGACCTGCGACTACTTCGCAGCGCGCCAGCTCACGGTCGCCGACATCGCGCTGTACGGCTACACGCACCTCGCCGAGCGCTGCGATTTCGACCTCGCGCCGTTCCCGGCAATCCGGGACTGGCTGAAACGCGTCGAGGCTGCGCCGGGCTTCGTGGCGATGGACTGGCGTCCTGCCGACATCGACGATTCCGCCAGCATCGCCGCCGGTGCCTGAAATCAGGTGCACCGTTAAGAAATAGCGGGGGTTGCGTTAACCTTTGCCCCAATCCCGCCATGTTCGGTGCAATCGCCGCCGCAATATTGCCGGTTGAAATTGTGAAGTTGTCAGGCGTCGCGGGTGATTCGCTCGCACGTTGAAGGATTTAGACCCATGATTCGGGCGTCCGGCGCGGTCGGCTTTCAGGGCCATACCGATACGGTCTCGTCTTCCCGGCTGACCAACGCGGTCGCGGCTTCGCTCGCCGTCGCCGCCATCTCGCTGTGCCTGATCGTCACCCTCACAGTGCTGTCGACCAAGGCAACCATGGCGATGGGCCTGCCGGTCTGATCCCCGTTTCATCCTGACTGGCCTTCAAGGTGCCGCGCGGCCCCGCGCCTGATGGCATCGCGACGGGACATCGATGAAATCGCCAGTGTTCATCGTTGCAATCACATTGACTGCGGCCATTCTGGTCGCGGCATCGCTGTTGATTTTCGTCGGCACCCGCAAGAGCCCGGGGACGTCGACATGGAATGCGCCGACCTGGAATGAGCCGATTTCGAATAAGCCGACTTCGAATAAACAGACTTGGCAACAGCGCGTCGAACACACGCATTTGGTCTAAAATCATCTGAAAGCTTTGGGCAGGCCCGCAAGCGCCGCTTAAGCGCGCCGTGCGAAATCGCCTTGCGCTCGCACAACCATCGGTCAGTCTGACGGCCTTATCTCGTTCAGGGAGGAATGAGCGAGGCCCATGCGGTTCGGATGGCGTGCCATCTCAGGTCCCTTGCTGACTGCAGCGATCGCGCTGCTGTTAATCCTGCTCGATCGCTTCGCTCCCCTTCCCTCGCCAGCGCCATTGTTCGTCTGTGTCGTCGCGATTGCCGGCGCGCTGTCGGGCTTCGCCTCCGCCATGACCAGCGCAGCCATCGCCGTGGCGGGTGCAGCGCTGTTCTTCTTCGGCCACCGTGCCATGCCGTTCCATGCCGCCGCCGATCTGGTCGGGCTCCTCGCCGTGACGGCGTTCGGCACCGCAGGCATCACCGGCCTCATACGCCAGCGGCTGCTCGACAACTTTGCGGCCGAGCGCCAGAGCCACGCCCTTGCCGTACGGCTGTCGGCGGCACTCGACGAGGTCGATATCGGCATCGTGCTGCTCGATGCCGAGACGCGGGCCGAGTTCATCAACCGCGCCTTCCGCGACTATTTCGCGCTGCCGGACGAAAAGGCCGACGACAAGCCGCCGTTCATCGCGCTGATGTATCACGGCCGCGATACCGACGCCTTCGATCTGCCGGAGGATGAGCTGGGCCTGTTCATCGCGCAGCGCATGGAGATGGTTCGGATCGGCGATGCCACACCGATCAATATCGCCTTGCGCAACGGCGAGGTGCTGCGTTTCGTCTGCACCGCATTGCCCGACGGCGGCCGCATGCTGAGCACCACGCCGGTGACCGACCTCGTGCGCCACACCGACGCGCCTGATCGCGCCGACTATTATCGCTCGCTGCGCGATCCCACGGCGCGGAAGCTGATCCGCCACTTGCGCGTCGCGGAGTGATGCGCGACGGCACGATTGATCCGCACCGCGATCATCCCGTATGAAGGATGCCTCATCGGTACTTCGACCCGCGGATTTCCCAGATGTCGCTCACCATTCGCCCCGTCACCCGGCAGGACTACGATCAATGGCTGCCGCTGTGGGACGGCTACAACGCCTTCTACGGCCGCTCCGGTCCGACCGCGCTCGCGCCCGAGATCACTGAAATGACGTGGCAGCGCTTCTTCGATGCCTATGAACCGGTGCATGCGCTGGTCGCCGAGAGCGATGGCAAGCTGCTCGGGCTCACGCACTATTTGTTCCATCGCAGCACCACCGCGATCGAGCCGTCGTGCTATCTGCAGGACCTGTTCACGAACGAGGCCGCACGCGGCAAGGGCGTCGGCTCGGCGCTGATCCATGGCGTGTATGAACGTGCGAAACTCGCGGGCTCGCCGCGGGTCTACTGGCAGACGCATGAGACCAACACCACGGCGCAGAGCCTGTACGACAAGGTCGCGGAGCGCTCCGGCTTCATCGTCTATCGCAAGATCTTCTGACGGCCCGCGGGGCCGGATGCCCTGTGGATAACTCTTGATGTCACCGGCGCGTAACACACCGGGACTATCTTGCACGTGCGTCTGATCAGGCCCCCCGTCACCGATCAAGCGCCCCAAGCGGTCCCCGTCAGTCGCCGCGTCTGACAGGGGCCGCATTTTTTTGCGCGCAAGTCTTCGGCAGCATGGCTGCAACGCAGGCAGGCGCTTGCCGCTGCGTCGCACTGCGGTCACAATGGCCGTCTGCTTTCTTTGACAGGATCTCCCATGGAAATTCGTAATCTCGGCGGCTCCGGCCTGCGCGTGTCCGCGGTCGGGCTCGGCTGCAACAATTTCGGCCAGCGCATCGACCTCGAAGCCTCGCGCAAGGTGATCCACCGCGCGCTCGATCTCGGCATCACGCTGTTCGACACCGCCGACATTTACTCGAACAGAGGCGGCTCGGAAAACGTGCTCGGCGCCGTGCTGGGGGACCGCCGCAAGGACATCGTGCTCGCCAGCAAGTTCGGCATGAACATGGACGATGCCGGCGTGAAGAAGGGCGGCTCGCGCCGCTACATCATCGAGGCGGTCGAGGCCTCGCTGAAGCGGATGAAGACCGACTGGATCGACCTCTACCAGCTGCACCGGCCCGACCCGCTGACGCCGATCGAGGAGAGCCTGCGCGCGCTGGACGATCTCGTCCGGCAGGGCAAGGTGCGCTACATCGGCAATTCGAACTTTCCGGCCTGGCGGATCGCCGAGGCGGAATATGTCGCACGCGCGATGAATGTCAGCCGCTTCGTCTCCTGCCAGGACGAATATTCCCTCGTCGTGCGCGACATCGAGAAGGACCTGCTGCCGGCAGCAACGGAATACAAGCTCGGCCTGCTGCCGTTCTTCCCGCTCGCAAGCGGACTTTTGACCGGCAAGTACAGGAAGGGCGAGGCCGCGCCTGGCGATACGCGCTTCGGCCAGACACCGCGGCTGCGCGACCGCTACGTCACGCCGCGCAACGAGGACATCGTCGAGAAGCTGCAGGCCTTCGCGACATCGCGCGGCCATTCGATGCTCGAGCTCGCCTTCTCCTGGCTCGCCGCGCGTCCGCAGGTGTCGAGCGTGATCGCCGGCGCGACCCGCACCGAGCAGGTCGAGCAGAACGTCAAGGCGATCGCCTGGCAGCTCACGGCCGAGGAGATGGCGGAGATCGACAAGATCACGCTGGGATGAGGTCGAAGACGCGGTTACTTGGCGCCGCGCCCGACTGTCTGCATCACCTCAAAGCCTTCGAACTGGGGATGGCCGAGATAGAGCGGCTTGTTGTCGCCGGCGCGGGCATGTGCCGCGCGGAACGCCTCCGACTTGGTCCAGGCCTCGAACGCGGCGTGATTGGCCCACACGGTATGTGAGGCGTAAAGCGTGTGGTCCTCAAGCTCCGGACCGCGCAGCAGATGAAATTCGATGAATCCCGGCACCTTGTCGAGATGCGTGTCGCGCGACGCCCAGACCTGCTCGAAGGCGGACTCGGAGCCCTTGGCGACGCGGAAGCGGTTCATGGCGATGTACATTGGGGGTGATCTCCTCGTGTTCGGCTCATCATGTCGTCATTCCGGGACGCACCGCAAGGCGCGGGCCCGCAATCCGTTTTGCAGCGGAACGTATCGAGGGATGGATTCTCAGGTGCGCAATTGCGCACCATAGTTCGCGCTTACGCGCGCCCCGGAATGACGGCTCCGGATTAGGCAACCAGCCCCTTCATTGGCCTTGCGCTGGCGCTATCCGGAAACACCGTCTGCGCCAGCACCTGGTCCGAGAGGCCGAACTGGCCCTGCAGCACGCCCTTGATCACCGAGCGCAGGTCCGTGGTGGGCTTGAGGTCGCGGGCCTCAAAGAGGTTGGCGAGCTTGAGGCCGGGCCAGTCGGAGATGACGCGACCGCCCTTCACGGCGCCGCCGGCCAGCAGCGCGATGGTGCCGGTGCCATGGTCGGTGCCATCGGTGCCGTTGATGCGCGCGGTGCGGCCGAACTCGGTGGCGACCACGACGACGGTGTCGCGCCAGCGCTCGCCCAAACCACTTTCGAATTCGGCCAGCGCGCCGTCGAGACCGCCGAGCAGGAAGGCGAGCCGCCCGACCGGACCGCCTTCATTGGCATGCGTGTCCCAGCCGTCGAAAGCGAGCGCGGCGATGCGCGGACCGTCATCGGCGGCCATCAGTTTCGCGGCGCCGCGCGCGACCTGGCGCATCTGCGCCACCTGATTGCCGGGCTTCGGTTTCATGTCGTCGCCACTCGCAGCCTTCTCCAGCTGCAGGCCCTGCGTCAGCGCCGACGCCAGCGCGGGATCGCGATGACGGTAGAGATCGACGAGGCGCATCGCAGTGTCGTCATCGGCCTGCGGCAGCGCGACCGGCGCCCAGCCGACGGTGGGCGCATTGCCGCGCAACACCAGCGGCGTGGTGGGGCCGATCGCAAGACCGCTCGACACGCGCTCGCCGCGCGGCAGCGCTTCGAGCGCGCGGTTGAGCCAGCCGGATTGCACGCGGCCCGGGCCGGCATAGCCGCTTTCGAGCACGTCCTGGCCGTCGAAATGCGAACGATCGCGATAAGGCGTCGAGACGGCGTGGATCACGGCGGCATGCTGGGCGCGGTACATCCGCGCGAATTCCGGCATCGACGGATGCAGACCGAAGAAGCTGTCGAGCATCAACGCGGGATGCGCGCCATCCGCGGTGAGCGCGATCGAACCGTGCAGGCCGGCATAGTCAGGATCGCCGATCGGCGCGACGGTAGCGAGCCCATCGAGCGCGCCGCGCAGGATCACGACGACCAGCCGCGGGTCGCGTCCGTCGGCGGCGCGCGCGAATTTCGGCAAATAAGCCCAGGCCGCAAAGGCGGCGCCGCCGAGCAGCAGGCCGCGGCGCGAGGTGAGAAGCCGGTTTTCGACGCAGTCGATCATGATCATCTCCTCTGCAGTTCCGGCGACATCAAGAGCAGCGCCAGCGCCTGCTGGCGCGATTCCGCACGCTCGATGGTTTTGCGCGTTTCGACCGAGGCCGCGTCCGCAGCTGCGAATTCCAGGAGGTCGAGCGGATCGATGTTGGGCCCGAGCCGCGCCCCCATCTGCGAAGCGATGTCGAGCCGCAGCTTCATGCCCTCGGGCGCGGCCCAGGCCGCAGCCGTGTCGGGAAAGCCGTTGGGGCCGGCCGGTGTCCACAGCGGCTGGCCGAGCAGGTTCAGATTGCCGAGATATCCGCCGGGATCCTCCGGCACGCGCGCGAGCAGCCGGCCGCTCGCGACCAGGAAATCGTAAGGCGAGCGCATCTTGGTCAGCGGCGCCTTCCACGCCTCGTCGGAATCGACGAGCGCCGTCGCAAGCGCCTTGAGGTCGCCGTCGGTCTTGACGAAGACGTCGCGGAGCCGCGCCACCAGCGCCGGCGGCGGATCGTCGGCGACGAAGTGCCTGATAAATTTGGTGGCGATGAAATTCGCGGTCGAGGGATGACGCGCGATGTCGGCGAGCGCGGCCTCGCCCTGCGCAAGGCCGTTTGGCTCGTAGGTCTTGCCGAGCAGTTGTTGCGGCCCGGGCTGATGCGCATTGGCGTTGAACACGAAGGAGCCGGGCGCCCCTAACTGCCCCTGCCGGCCGGCAAAGGTCCAGCCGGTGATGATGCGCGCGAGCGAGGTGACATCCTCCTGCGTGTAACCGCCGCCGACGCCCAGCGTATGCAGCTCCATGATCTCGCGCGCGAGATTTTCGTTCAGTCCGCGCTTGCGGTTCTGGCCCGCGCGCGAATCCGGTCCGAGCGATTGCTGGTTGTCGAGGAAGAACAGCATCGCCGGATGCTGCTCGACCGCCCTCAGCATATCGGCGAAGCGCCCGAGCACATGCGGGCGGATCGCTTCGCGCTCGAACGCGCCGGCCCACATCCGCGCCAGCTCGCCCTTGCTCGCGGAGATGCAGAAATGGTTCGACCAGAACACCACGAGGCGCTCGGTGAAGCCGCAATCGACCAGCATCGCGCGCTGCAGCCGTGCCAGCGCCTCGGCACGAAACGTTTTCTGGATCACGTTGAGCGGCTGCGCCGGTTTGGCAGCAGCCGGCGCGGCAGCATTGGCTTGCGCACCGTCAGGCTTCATCGCGGTGTCGGCCTGCTTCGCGTCAGCCATCTGCTGACCGGCGATCTCGCTCGCGACCGTGTTGAGCGAGAGATTGCGCCGCAACTGGTTGTCGGGCTTCGGATCAGCGGGCGACTGCGGCGCCGGCGCCTCGGTCGGCGTGGCGGCCTTGGCTGTTTCCTTGGCCGCCTCGCGCGCCTGCTTGACCTGGTCCTGATAGGCGAACACGGCCTGTCCGAGCTGCGGCGTCGATTGCAGGCCGGGCGCCTCCAGCAGCACACCCGAGGGGCGCGCCAGCTCCGCCTTCACGAATCCGCGGGGATCGGAGGCCGCATTGACGAGATCGCCGGATGCGCCGCCACGGGGGCCGAAGCCGAAACGGTTGAGCGCGACGAGAGCGGCTTGCGAATCGCGGGCCATCGATTTGTCCTCCGCGCCGTCATGAACAGCTTTCCGAGCCTCAGCGCGGCGCCTAATATACCGTGACGAGAGATGAACCCGACATGAAAATGACGGCGAAGCTTCGACGTAAATCATGACAAATCCGAAAGAAATCACGATTCCGCAACTGGTCCCGCGCCGCCTTAACTGCTCCCGCTGCGGCACCGAGTTCGGCTGCGATGTGTCGGGCAATTGTTGGTGCGCGGAGGAGACGGCCAAGCTGCCGATGCCGCTCAAGGGCGAGGATTGCCTGTGCCGGGACTGTTTGCGGAAGGCGGCGGCGGAGGCGAGCGCTGCTAGATAGATGCGAGAGGACGACCACATCCTCGGTGTCGTCCCGGCGAAGGCCGGGATCCATAACCACAGGCAGAGGTTTGGCGAGGACTCACCGTTCGGTACTCCTACCGATCACGTCCGACAGATCACGCGGTATGGGTCCCGGCCTTCGCCGGGACGACATCGAGGAGAGAGTGTGCGCGACAATTACACCGCATGCCCCGGCGACTTCCGCGCCATGCCGTCGAACGCATCCAGCAGCTTTTCGCGCCAGGCGTAGACGGCATCATCGGACTCAAGCAGCTTGAAGGGGCTGGTCACGCGCGCCCACTGAAAACCGCCGAACACGATGTAGTCGGCATAGTTCGGCGCAGCGCCGCCGAGATAGGGCTGCGTCTTGAAGGTCTGCCGCATGATCTCCAGCGATTTGCGGAATGCGACGACGGCGGTATCGCGGCTCGACATGATCTCTTCCAGCGTCTTGCCGCCGAAGCGTGCCTCGCGCGACCTTCGGAAATAGGCGGCATCGACCTCGGCCAGATTGTTCGGGATGTCGGCGATAACAAGCGGAAAGATGCCGCCGACGATGGCGATGTCGCCCCACGCATTGATCAGGCGTGCCATGGCGCGCCCGCCCTCGCCGCCGAACAGCGACGGTCTGTCGGGAAAATTGTCTTCGAGGTAATTGGCGATCGCCCAGGAATCGACCACGGGCTTGTCGTGATGCAGCAGCACCGGCACTTTCTCCGAACCGTGCGGCGCGATCGCGCTCTTCTCGGTGAAGCGCCAGGGCAGCGATTCCGCCGTCAGCCCCTTATGCGCCAGCGCCATCCGCGTGCGCCAGCAATAGGGGCTGAACGGGCGCGCGGCATCGGTGCCGACGAGTTCGTAGAGTTTGAGCGACATGGAAGATCCTTGCCCTGCCAGATCCTCATCCTGAGGAGCGCGAAACGCGCGTCTCGAAGGATGAAGGCCCGATCTCGGCCTCGCCCTTCGAGACGCGCGCAAGATGCGCGCTCCTCAGGGTGAGGGTTTCCCATTCTGGATTGCTTCGCTTGCGCTCGCAATGATGTTGTGGAGAGACCCTACCGCCCATTGGTTCGCAGCAGCCGCTCGCCGTCTTCCGTCACCGCGATGACCAGGCCGAGGCCGGGCAGCGTCTCGCGTGCGACGAAGCCGCGATCGGCGGCGTCCTCCCAGATGGTGAGGCGCGGGCACGAGGTTTTCCAGGTCGAGATCACCTCGGCATAGGCGCGCGGCTCGCGTGCGATCCATTCGACGAAGTCCAGCACCAGCGGGTCGGCGCTACAGCTCATTGCAAACCTCCCTTGGTAAAGGCAGCCAGCACCGGCGTGCGAACCAGCAGCCAGCCGCCATAGGCGATGTAATAGCAGGCGATGGTGGTGATCAGCTTGTTCGACCAGGCGACGAATTGCTGGTCGGTCATGGCTTCGAGGATGCGGCGGGCCAGCGTGGTGCCGAGCATCGACGCGAGAATTGCGACGCCGGCGAGCACGGGATCGAGGCTCGCGGCCTGGTCGATGATGCCGCCGAAATAGATCAGCTTGGTGAAGTGGCTGACGAGCTGGCACATCGCCTTCGTCGCCACCTTCTCGCGGCGGCCGAAATCGCCACCGAGGAAGAAGGTGTCGAGCAGCGGGCCCGACACGCCCGTCATCAGCATCAGGCCCATGCAGATCGTGCCATAGACGGTGCCCTGCCAGAGCCTGTCAGGATCGGGCTTGATATTCGCAGGCAGCAGCCGCGCCATGAACGGCGTGGCACCCAACATCAGCAGCGCCATCGGCTTGTCGGGCACGTAACGGGTCAGCGACCAGGCCGCGAGCGCGATGGCAGCGCCGACCATGTAGTTCGCGACCGGCCGCCAGCGGATATGCTTGCGCCACAACAAAGCGCGCCAGCCGTTCGAGGCCATCTGCGTGATCGCATGCAGCACCATCGCGGTCGGCAGCGGCATCAGGGCCAGCAACACGCCGATCAGGATCAGGCCGCCCGCCATGCCGAACAGCCCCGACAGGAACGCGGTGGCGACCATCAGCAATCCGAGGGCAGCGATCATGATGGGCGTCACGAGGAAAAGCTCCTGTCAGCGAGTAAGGGACGCAAACTGCTCATTCCCCCTCGCCCCGCTTGCGGGGAGAGGCGAAGAAACAAATCAGCATGAATTACGAGGATATTTGTGCCTCGCTTGCCCTGTTCTCGCAAACTGAGTTATCTTGGCCTGGCCTCAGCTTTCCTGAGGGTCTTGTATAAGGGCCTTGCATTTGCGGCGACTGCTCTTTCTCAACGGCATCAAGGCATTCGAGGCGGCGGCGCGGACCGGCAGCTTTGCTGCCGCCGGCCTCGAGCTGAGCGTGTCGGCGGCTGCCGTCAGCCGCATGGTGCATCTGCTCGAAGAGCGGCTCGGCGTCGCGCTGTTCGAGCGCAAGGCCAACAAGCTCGTGCTGACGCAGGCAGGCCGCGCCTATCAGAGCGGGCTGACGCCGATCTTCGATGCGCTCGCCAGCCTCACCGCGCAGGTGACGGCGCCCTCAAGCCTGCGCGTGCTCACGATCGGCGTCGGCCACACCTTTGCGATGCGCTGGCTGATCCCGCGGCTGTCGGAGTTCCGCAACGAAGAACCCGACATCGAAGTGCGCTTCACCACCGGCGGCGCGTCGGTGCCGTTCGGCGAGGACTGGAGCTGCGGCATCAAGCTCGGCACCGGCGACTGGCCGGGGCTCGTCGCCGAACCCTTGTTCGCCGGCGACCTGACGCCGGTCTGCGTGCCCCGCCTCGCCGCCAGCCTGAAGCGGCCGGCCGATCTGAGGGGCCCCAGCCTGATCCGCGTCGAACATTCGCCCGAGGACTGGCCGATCTGGCTCAAGGCCGCGAACCTCGCCCGCATCAGTCCGCGCGGGCCCGAGTTCCAGTTTTACGGCCAGGCGCTGCAGGCCGCCGCCGACGGGCTCGGCATCGCCATGGGCATCCGGCCCTATATCGACGACGACCTCGCGGCCGGGCGGCTGGTCGCGCCGTTCGACCTCTCGGTGCCAAAAGGCATGCGCTGGTACCTGCTTTACCGCAGCTTTCAGACCGAACAGCGCGATTTTGCCGCGTTTCGCCGCTGGATCATGCGGGCGGCGGCAGAACCCGCAGCGCGCCCGCGGCGGTCCGGACGCGCCGCCGGACGGGGCTAGATACGGCTGAAAAAGCCGGCCGCTTGTGAACCGCTTCACACATCGAAATCGGCAATCGTGGTCCTCTAACCCTCCGACGACATCTGAGCATTTGGGGACTACACATGACGACCCTTTACGACGGCTTTGACATCGAATCCTTCGAAGCTGGCAAGGGACTGTGGCACGCGCGGATCCGCCGTGCCGATTTCAGCCCGGTTGCCATCGACGGCGTGCTGTTTCCGACCATGGAAGTCGGCTTCGCCTGGCCCGATCGGGATGCGGCCATCGCCGACGCCAAGCATCACATCGACCGCTTCCGCCGGCACGCCGACGAGGCCGACGACGAATAGGCAGGCGAGATCGCAACAAGGCTGAAGGACATTAGGGGAAGCCGGTTCATGTCAGTCATCGAATACGAAGACCCTTCGCAGCCGAGAATTTATTCCCGCAAGGTGCTGGCCATATGCCCGGAATGCGACGGCGATCTCGCGGTGCTCCGCGTGATCGGCGGCCGAGCCGGGTGCGAATACTGGGCCATGCGCTGCACCGATTGCAGCAGCATCCATCTCGACATCCTCGAGCCGCATGTGACCGTCGTGGACGGCGACGGGCCGCTGCCGGCGGCGTAATGCTCCCGGCCGCGACCGCGGCGGTAGCCGGCTGATGCCGGCACCGGACGATTCTATGGCGGTCTTCTCAAGGTTGTAACAATCATAAAATACGCTTCTGACCTGTCGGACATGGAGATCCTGCAATGGCCAGACACTCTCACACCCACCTTCCCGACCCGATTTTTCACGAACCCATTTTCGGCGAAACCGACAAGCTGCCGGATCCGAACGGCTTCGCGACAGCGCATCCGAGCGATGGGCAATTGTACAAGGAGATCGGTGACCTCCTGACCAAGGACGTCGTTGCGGTTCCGCCATCGCGCGCGGCCGTCGATGCCGTCGTTCCGCTTGCCGTCGCCTATGGGAGCCACGGCCCCGCGGTCACCAAGCTGATCGAGGATGCCGGCAAGATCATCTTTCACGCGCTCGGCGATTCCGGCGCATCGAACGTCCGCAAATATTCCAACGAGTTGCATGTCTCCGACCAGGTGACGCTCGATGCCGCCTCGTCGACGGGCGGCAACCGGCCGGCCTTCCTGTTCCATCTCGGCGACGTCGTCTACGATTTCGGCGAGGCGCAATATTATTACGATCAGTTCTACGAGCCGTTCCGCAATTATCCCGCCCCGATCTTCGCGATCCCCGGCAATCACGACTCCTTCGTGGTGCCGAATACGCCGGAAGGGGAAGAGCCGCTGGCGATCTTCCAGCGCAATTTCTGCGCGCAGAAGTTCGGCATCACCGCGGAGGCGCGGTCGCTGCATCGCACCGGGATGCTCCAGCCCGGGGTCTATTTCACCCTCGACGCTCCCTTCGTCCGCATCATCGGCTTATTCAGCAACGCGCTGGAAGACCCCGGCGTGATCTCGAATCTCGACGGGAAGTGGCCGACCGTATCCAACGTCCAGATCGACTTCCTCCGCGCGCAGCTGAAGAAGATCAAGGCCGAAAGCTACAAGGGCGCGGTTCTGCTCGCCACGCATCACCCGCCATTCAGCTACTCTCCGCCGGCCACCGGCGGCGGAACCGGCGGCAACCACGGGTCCAGCACGGTGATGCTGCAGCAGATCGACAAGGTCTGCCACGACGAAGGCGTCTATCCGCACGCCTTCCTGGCGGCCCACGCCCACAACTACCAGCGCTATACAAGGATCGTCGAGTTCGGCGGCAAGGAGATCGACGTCCCGTTCATCGTGTGCGGCGACGGCGGTCACAACGTCAACCCGCTGGTGCGGGCCTCGCGTGGCCAACCGGCGCAGGAGCCGAACGCCGGCACGGATGTGGGATATCTCGAGGGCAGGCATCGGCCATCATGGGCCAAGCAGCTCCTGCTCGAGAAATACGACGACCAGAATTACGGCTATCTGCGCGTTCACGTCGACAAGGAGGAGCTGAAGATCGGCTTCCACCAGGTCGGCGTGCGCACGCTGGCTCAGTCTCGCTATGATATGGTGACTGTGAACCTCGCCGATCACGCCATGGTCGCTAACTAGGACCGAACGCGGGGCGAACCTTCAGGCTGCTGCCAACCTGCTGTCAGCAGCCTGCGCAGGGACAGGTATTCGCCCTTTTCTGAAGGGCGGACTCGTCCCATATTCGCTTCATGGCGAAGAAACCTGCTCCCCCAAAATCCCCTAAAACCAAGGCACCGAACTCGAAGGCACATCGGCCCGATGTGCAGCCGATCGGGCCGGCGCTGGCCGAATTGCTCAATCCCGCGATCAATCGCGGCGATGCCGGGCTGGGATCGGGAACCGGGCTGCAGCCGCCACCGGACAATTCGCGCGATCGCCGTGCCGGAGGCGAGGCCGCCGCGCATCGGGCGCGCGCCTCGACGCCGAAGGAGTTTCCGCAGGATCAGACGCGGCCGATGCCGCTGCGGCCCAATCCGCAGCCGGCGGGGGCACGCGCATTGACGGAGGGCGGCTTCGACGAGGCGCCGCAGGCCAATTACGGAACTGCGGCCACGATCCCGACGCTCGATCCGGAACTGGCCCGCCAGCTCGGCCTTCCCACGGAGAAGGACGATGCCGAGGCGCTGGCACGTCCGCCCCGCACCAAGATGGAAGCGCTCGGCGTCAAGGCCACCGCCGACGCGCTGGAATCGCTGATCCGCGAGGGCCGCCCGGAGTTCCGCAAGGACGACGGCTCCACCAAGGTGTGGACCCCGCACCGGCCCCCGCGCCCGGAAAAGTCCGAAGGCGGTGTGCGGTTCGAGCTTAAGTCCCATTATGAGCCGCGGGGCGACCAGCCGACCGCGATCGCCGAGCTGGTCGAGGGCATCCAGCGCAACGACCGCTCGCAGGTGCTGCTCGGCGTCACCGGCTCGGGCAAGACCTACACCATGGCGCAGGTGATCGAGAAGACGCAGCGGCCCGCCATCATCCTGGCGCCGAACAAGACGCTGGCTGCCCAGCTCTATGGCGAGTTCAAAAGCTTCTTTCCTGATAACGCGGTCGAGTATTTCGTCTCGTACTACGACTATTACCAGCCGGAAGCCTACGTTCCGCGCACCGACACCTATATCGAGAAGGACTCGTCGATCAACGAGCAGATCGACCGCATGCGCCATTCGGCAACGCGCGCGCTGCTCGAACGCGACGACGTCATCATCGTCGCCTCGGTGTCCTGCATCTATGGTATCGGCTCGGTCGAGACCTACACCGCGATGACGTTCGCGCTGAAGAAGGGCGAGCGCATCGACCAGCGCCAGCTGATCGCCGACCTGGTCGCGCTCCAGTACAAGCGCACGCAGGCCGATTTCACCCGCGGCACGTTCCGTGTCCGCGGCGACGTCATCGACATCTTCCCGGCGCACTATGAAGACCGCGCCTGGCGCGTGAACCTGTTCGGCGACACCATCGAGACCATCGAGGAGTTCGATCCGCTCACCGGCCACAAGCAGGACGAGCTCGAATTCATCAAGATGTACGCCAACTCGCACTATGTGACGCCGCGTCCGACGCTGGTGCAGGCGATCAAGTCGATCAAGTCCGAGTTGAAGATGCGGCTCGACCAGCTCAACAACCAGGGGCGCCTGCTGGAAGCACAGCGGCTGGAGCAGCGCACCACCTTCGATCTCGAGATGATGGAGGCGACGGGAAGCTGCGCCGGCATCGAGAATTATTCGCGTTACCTCACCGGCCGCCTGCCCGGCGAGCCGCCGCCGACGCTGTTCGAATACGTCCCCGACAACGCGCTGGTGTTCGCCGACGAAAGCCACGTCACGGTGCCGCAGATCGGCGGCATGTACCGGGGCGACTTCCGCCGCAAGGCGACGCTGGCCGAATACGGCTTCCGCCTGCCGTCCTGCATGGACAATCGCCCGCTGCGCTTCGAGGAATGGGACATGATGCGGCCACAGACGGTCGCGGTGTCGGCGACTCCAGGCAGCTGGGAGCTGAATGAAAGCGGCGGCGTGTTCGTCGAGCAGGTCATCCGCCCGACAGGCTTGATCGATCCGCCCGTCGATATCAGGCCGGCCCGCACCCAGGTCGACGATCTCGTCGGCGAGGTGCGCGCCACAGCTCAAGCCGGCTATCGTTCGCTGATCACGGTGCTCACGAAACGCATGGCGGAGGACCTCACCGAATATCTGCATGAGCAGGGCATTCGTGTCCGCTACATGCATAGCGACATCGACACCATCGAGCGTATCGAGATCATCCGCGATCTTCGTTTGGGCGCCTTCGACGCGTTGGTCGGCATCAACCTGTTGCGCGAAGGCCTCGACATTCCCGAATGCGCGCTGGTCGCCATTCTCGACGCCGACAAGGAAGGCTTTTTGCGCAGCGAGACCTCGCTGATCCAGACCATCGGCCGCGCCGCGCGCAACGTCGACGGCAAGGTGATCCTTTATGCCGACCAGATGACCGGCTCGATGGAGCGCGCCATCGCCGAGACCAACCGGCGCCGCGAGAAGCAGGTCGAGTACAACAATGCCAACGGCATTACGCCGGAGAGCGTGAAGAAGCAGATCGGCGACATCCTCAACTCCGTCTACGAGCGCGACCACGTGCTGGTCGAGGTCGGTGGCCATGACATGACCGAGGACGTCATCTCGATCGGCCACAATTTCGAAGCCGTGCTCGCCGATCTGGAGACCCGCATGCGCGAGGCCGCAGCCGACCTGAACTTCGAGGAAGCCGCGCGCCTGCGCGACGAAGTCAAACGCCTGCGCGCCACCGAGCTCGCGGTGGTCGACGATCCCACCGCCAAGCAGCGCATCGTGGCGGGCAAGGCCGGCGCCTATGCCGGCACCAGGAAATACGGCGATGCCGCCAATTTGCCCGTCAGTGCGATGAAGAAAAAGACCGTGAGCTCCGCGCTGAAGGCGAGCGGCGGCGGCAGCGGCTCGAAAGTGCACAAGCCGCATCTCGACGAGATGCACGGCCCGGAGTCACTGCCCTATCGCGCGAACCAGACGCTGCCGTCAAAACCGTTCGGCGGAAACAGCCGGATCATCCAGCCGACGGACTCGCGGCAGTCGGGGCCGGAGTTCGGACCAGCGCCGAAGTCGACGGGCGGGATGCCGGGGCGGCGCGGGGGGTGGAAGAAGAGGTAGCGTAGCCGTGGACATCGGCATTCTCAACGACTCCGTCAGCCTGATCGAGCCTGCGCTCTGATCGGTGCCATCGTGGGAGCTCTGCTGTGGCGCGCCCGACGCTTTGCCGGCGCGGGACTTGTGACGGGATTTGCGGCGTGGTTGACCGGGTGAAAGGTGGCTCAAGGATATGGTTTGAGAGAGCTGCCAGCGTGCGCGCAGCCCACCCTAGCCGTCATCTCCCATCATTATCGACGGCAGCAGCACGATCGGCACGAGGTGCAGTGAGGGATCGGGCCGGTGCGCCAGCAGGCAATCTCGTCGGAGAGCGGCAGCGTGGTGTCGAAGAAGCTCGGCTTGCAGATAGTCTCGAGAGCGCCGGCGACTTCGTACTCAGCGATACAGGCCCTCCGGCGCGTAAGGCCAAACCCGCCAGCCCGGCATCGACCTACAGCCCTTCCTTAGGCGGCGACGAATTCTTGCCGTCCTTTGGGGGCGGCGGAGGAGCGGACGGCTTGCTGCTTGCCGGTTTGGCTGGCGTCTTTGCGGCCGGAGCTGGTGGAGGCGGCGCTGGCTTTGCGGGTGGCTCAGGCGCCCTGGCCCAGAAGTCTGACTGTAAATTGCGTCCGCCCTCCTCGGTGCGGCGCGCGCCGCCGTACACGTAGGCCGGCTCGCCGGCCCATGGCCCGACGATGAGCGCGCGCCCGACATCGAACTCGAGACACTCCTTGGCTTTGTTCGCAATATCACCGAGACCGAGAATTGCGACGGTCGTGTCCAGGACCGATTGAGTCCCGATCTTCATGACGGCCTTGTTCTCGCATTCCGAGACCACCATCGCGTCCAGCTTGTCTGGTCGCTGGCTAACAAGGATCAGGAACAGGCCGAACTTCCTGCCCTCCGCCGCCACGCGCCGGAAGCGCTCGCGAAGCCACTTCTGGGTGGGCGTCTCCGCATGGGACGGAAGCAGATTGTGGGCCTCATCGACGACGATGAAGGTCGGCACCCGGTCGTCGTCCTTCGAAGCCTTTCTTAAGGCGTCGTGCCAGTTGCGCCGCGCACGCTTCCATTCGAGCTCGATCAACGCGTCGACGGTCAGATCCCTGAAGCGGGGATCCTCGATGGACGGCAGGTCGATCACCTGGAGACGCGCATCGGGCACATCCGCGGCCTCGGAAATCTTATCGGGCAGCAGGCCGGATTGCTGGACCGCGTAGGCCGTGCTGAAATAGAAGCGCTCCGTGGCGTCGGAGACGAAGCTCCGATGCACAGCAGCTCTGTGATGCAGCTCCTCGACGCGATTCTGCCTGCCGGCGGATGATTGAACCGCAGCCATCTCAAACAGAACCTTGAGCCACTTCACATTGGGCAGAGCCTTATTTTGCGCGCGATCGACCGGAAATCTCTCCTTGAGATGATAACCTACCTCCATTTCCGTTCGACCTCGCGTCGCCTGACAAAGCTCCTTGGCGATATCGAGGAAGTCCTGCGCTTTTTTCACCGCCTCCGGTTTCGTCAGGATGATCAGCTCGCTGACCATCTGCACGAAGTTGTGGCAATGCTTGGCCTCTGTCTGCACCGTGGTGTCCATCTCGTCCATGAGTATGTCGATGGAGATGTTGGGCCAATCGATCTGGAGTTTCTTGTGTTGCGGACCGGAGTCCGGGTGCATGGAGAAGATCAGCTTCTCGATGTTGTCCCACTTTTCGGCGAAGCTCTCGCGTGACGCTTCGTCCGGAAGAAAGCCGCGGCGCAGGTCCCGATCGTAGCCGTACCCCTCCTTCTCCGTCGGGCTGGGCCTCCCGGTCCAGAACCTAGCCGACACGGTCTTGGCGACCTTGCGGAAGTCGGAGTTGGGATCGAAGACCACGACGCGCGATCGGGTCTTGAGCAGAAGCTCTTCGAGAACGCGGCCGAGAAAGAAGGATTTTCCGGAGCCGGACTGGGCCACGATCACCATGTGATTGGCCATCGCTGCGGCCGAGGCGCGGATGACGTTCCCGGGCGAATGCTGTCCCGGGGCGGCATCGGGCTTCAACCAGTACTCCGGTTCAAATTGCTTGGTCAGCTTCCAGCCAATCGTCAAATCGGTCGCGGCCATGGCAACCTCTCAAATGGAAATCTTGCAATTCCCTCATTCTATCAGAAGTTGACGTCCTTGTCCTTGGTCCCGTCCGCGGGCTTTCGCATTGCAGCGCGGGCCGGCCGAAGCTTCTGTCAGCGATGGCCCCCTCACCCCACGCTCGCCGTCACCACGGCCATCACCGACAGCATCAGCACGATCGCGAGCAGTTGCAGCGAGGCGGCGGGGTGGGTGCGCCATTCCATGATCTTGTCGGGGAGCGACAGGGTACAATCGAAGAATGTCGGCTCGTACAGCGTCTTGAAGAGCGCCGGAATGCTCGGCCCGAGCGTGACCGCAACGGTCGCGTGAGCCAGCGCGGCGAGGGCGACGAAGATGGCGACGCCGGGGTCGCCGACGAGGTCGTGGTTGCCGCATAGCTTGAGCAGCAACGCCGCGGCGGCGAAGGTCGGAAAGCTCTGCAGGATCACGGTCAGCGCAAAGCCTTCGAGCGCGTTGCGCAAGCGGGACTTTTTCGCGGCGGCGATGGTGGCCATGGCACGTCTCCATGATGACGTGCGGATGACGTTAGTGGCGGCGGGAGACACGCGATGTGAGATGGCTCACGTGGCTTTACGACTTCGCCGTTCGCACGAATGCAGCCACGAGCTCCGCTGCGTTCCCTTCCCCCGTGCGGGCAGGGCTATCGCATGTGAGGATTTTGAGCGACCTGCGCGCACGCCTCGTCCTTCGAGACGACCGCTCCGCGGTCTCCTCAGCGACTGTGTTCTTTGTCAAGCGGGTTGCCATGGTTTTTGGTCCCTGAGCATGGCGTTGAGGATGGTGAGAAGCTTGCGAGCAACGGC